>Ga0315277_10004821_pt1 | contig 17890 bp, 11 predicted proteins | sample YL17G05_15_MG_FD_203695 | JGI IMG/M metagenome (GOLD analysis project Ga0315277, IMG submission 203695) | Sediment microbial communities from Yellowstone Lake, YNP, Wyoming, USA - YL17G05_15 | ecosystem: Environmental > Aquatic > Freshwater > Lake > Sediment | place: USA: Wyoming | collected...
GAAGGTTCTCGGATTCAGGTACCACATGAAATCGCGGTTCGGCATGTCGATGTAGGGTTTTTCCTTGCTTTGCACGTCGCCCGGTGCGTCGTCTCCGCCGGTATACCCTGCATTCGTGTACATGGGATCCTTGTACATGGGCAGGCGCAGCGATTTGAAGTAGAGCAATTGATCGTTGGCGTCGTAAAAACTGAAGCTGCTCAGGTATTTCGTGTCCAGCGCATTCTTGATGTCCAGGAAGAAGGTGAAGCGGTATCCCTTGAAATTGAACACCTTGCTGAGGCGGGTGTCCAGTTGGTATCTCGCTTTCCAGTGCACGTTGTCTTTCAACATATACGTGACCAATGGATCATAGGTCTGGTACTCACCCGACTTCCACTGGAACAGTCCGCTGATTTCCCATTCGCTCAGGGGCCGCATGCCCAGGAACCTGGGGCCGAAATCGTCGGGGGTCGACAGAACCAGGTTGCCGCGGAACACGGGCCTGGGCAGCGGGATTTCCTGGTAGGGGTTGTAGATGCCGTAGTTCAGCTGCATTCTCGGATCTTCGTAGTATTGCCGGAATCCGACGTACCCGTTGGTGGTGACCATGTAGTTGTAGTTGAGCCAGGCCGTGATCCACCGTCCCCAGCGCTTGTCCACCCGGATTTCGAAGCCGCGGATATCCGCGTAGTTGTTGTTGTCCACCGTCGAGTAATTGACGGATCCGTCGTAGCTGGTGTACCCGATCGTGCCCGTCTGGTCGGCCACGTCCTTGTAATAACCGGCCAGGTGAACCAGGAACTGGTTGGCGATGTTGAAATCCACTCCCAGCTCGTACGCGACGGTCTTGGGCATCTGGGCGTTCGGATTGCCCATCCAGAAAATGCCCTGGCTCAGGTTCGTCTGAATCCGGTACATGTCCGCGGTCGGCGGCATGGAATAAAAATGGCCGTAGTTGAAGTACAGTTTCGCGTGCTCGGAGATCGGATGGGAGATCCCGAGGCGCGGGCTGATTTTCAGGTGGCCCTTGGCGGGTTCCTTCGGCAGCACCTGGTCGTACGTCTTGATGTACTTTCTCGTGAAATACGGGGAGTACCGGTCCACGGTGTACCAGTTGCTGTTCGGGTCGTTGTAGTCGAACCGAACGCCGAAGTTGGCGATCATCCCCTGGAACTCGAGCTTGTCCTGGATGTAGGCGCCGCCGCGGATCGGAAAATGGTTCCAGTAATTGTACGCGATGCCGCCCAGGAAATCCAGCCGCACGTTGTAGACCTTGTTGTTGATGTCGTCGTAATTGACGAGGAAGCCTGCTTTGAGCTGGTTGTACTTGTCGAACTGACTGGTGATGTCGAATTGCAGGTTGAGGGTGCGGATCTGCGACCAGTCGTGGTTCTGCGCGGCTCCGTACGCGTACACCATGCCGTCGTCCATCGTGAGTTTGCCCTCCTGGTACCGCAATCCGAGGGGTTCCTCGGTGACGGGCGTCTTGCCGAAATAACGGAGGACGGTCATGTCGCGCATTTTATCGGGACCCGACACGTAATTCTTGACCTGGGTGCTGGTCAGCCTCACGTTGTAGAAGGTCCTCGCGCTCAGGACGTGGTCGAACGCCAGACCGATCATGGCCTGGTAGATGTTGGCCGGAGACCTCGAGCTGAGAAAATACAGGTGGTTCTCCCCGACTGTGGGCGAACCCACGAAGGAGGAGCTGGAGGCCAGCATCTCGGCGGCGCTGTAAAAATAATTGGGATCGCTGCCGTTGGTGACCGTGCTGATTTCCCCGTACGATCCTTCGAGCTTCAATTTCATGTTCGCAGACAGGCGGGTGGTGAACTTGACGATTGAATTCTTTTCCGAATAGTATTTTTTGTTGGTGGGAAAGGGCCACATTTCCCAGTTCTGCCGGTGGGAGGCGAAAAAGGTCAGGTTGCCCAGGAACTTGCTGACGAAGGGAACCGGGCCGCCGAAACTTCCGTCTATGTTCCAGTCCGGCTTGTTGTAATACGAGCCGGGTTCCCTGGTGACGCCGGGCAACGTGTCGCATCCTTCCGTCATGTGCTGCCACATGAAGTACTGCAACGCCTCCACGGGAGAACGGTCGTTGGTGGCATTGGCGTCGGTCATCAACTTTTTGGAATATTCGTTCCATCCGATGAACGACAGGTTCTGGGCCTGGTATTCCTTGCTCCAGGTGCCCTTCGTGGTGCCGACCCACATGACGCCTGGATCCATGTAGGGCCGCAGGTAGAAATTTTCCGGGCTGTACACCGAGGCGCCACTGTGTTTGAGAATGCCCGGCGTGATGCGGAAATCGATCGCGCCGTTGTATTTTTCCGCGGAGCCTTCCTTGGTGATGATGTTCACGAGTCCGGAACGGACGTTGCCGTATTCCGCGTTGAAGCCGCCCTGGATGATGTTGACTTCCGCGACCGAACTCAGGTTGACCGGAACCAGCGGTTTGTTGATCCGGTTGTCCACGATCATCAAACCGTCCATCATGAATTGTGTCTGATCCAGGCCTCCACCGCGGACCATGTTGTTTTCCACGCCGGCCTGCAGGTTCACGTACTCGAGAACGTTTTTCACCATCGGGACCTGTTTGACCTGCGCGGCATCGGCGACGATCGTGCTGTTCGAAATGTCCATGGGAACGATGTCCCTGACGGCAATGATGGTCACTTCCTGCCCCTGCAGGGTCGTCGATTTTAACGAGAAATTGGTGGTGGTCGTGCGGTCGACGTTCACCAGAACGCCGGTCTGGTTGACCTTCTCGTAACCCATCATGGAGGCCGCGAGCGTATAATTACCGGGCGGTATGTTGATGATGAAGAAATCGCCGGAAGCGTCGGTGGCGGCTCCCATGGTCGTGCCCTGGAGCATGATGTTGACGCCGAACAGCGGCTCTCTTGATACTGCATCCACGGCCTTTCCGGAAATTTTACCCGTGGTACCAGCAAAAACCAAGGCGCTCAAACTGAGACACAGTACCAGAACCAGTATGAACCTTGATACTTTGTTACTCATGGTGCTCTCCTCCTTTTGGTATCCTTTCTGATGATCACAAACCGTAAACCTGTATTGTTCTTTTCTCTCACCTCCTTTCCCGGGTTCCATTTATAAGGTTTTTCATGAAAGACAAACCATACTGATTCGCGCTAATAAAATCTATTTAAAAACAGGATAATTTTATGATAATTTTGTGACATCCGAACAAAATCCGTCCTGGAATCATCGCCGGTAATGTTATCGGCAACGTTTGCATAAAAAGTCATTTTTTTCTGCATCGTCTTTGAAAATGTTCAGTGGGATTCATAAAAATCACGGTTTTTTTCATCCACCCAAAATCTTTTCAAGGATCAGGTCGATTTTCGTATGATGAGTTCCGTTTCGAGAAGAAGATGTTTTGTGTTTTCAAATTCGATCGTCGATTCCAGCTGGTCGATCAGCACCCTTGAGGCCATTTCGCCCATTTTATAGGCCGGTTGCCTCACGGTCGTCAGGGGCGGATCGAGAAGGGACGAAATGGAATTGTCGCTGAACCCTACAAGGGCGATGTCATCGGGAATTTTTAAACCTTTTTCTTTGATCTTCATGAACAGGCCGACGGCGACGGGATCGTTGACGGCAAAAAACGCATCCGGTATTTTCCCTTCGCCGAAAAGGCTTTCGAACGCCTTGATGCCGTCTTCTTCGTTCAATCCGCCGTACCGCACCCATTGGGGATCGAACGGAATGCCGTGTTTCGACAGGGCGTCCCGGTAACCCCGCAAGCGCGATTTTCCGATGGAGGTGTGCTCGTACCCGGCGACGTGCGCGATGCGTTTGTATCCGCGCTGGATCAGGTGTTCCACGGCCGTGAAAGCGCCGTGGTAATCGTCGCACTCGACGGTGGCGCATTGGAGATCCGCGCTGACGCGGTCAAAAAAGACGAGGGGCACCTTGTTTTTCATCACACTTTTGAAATGGTCTACATCCACGGTGTTTTCGGATACGGAAACGAGAATGCCGTCTACGCGGTGGGACAACAGCGTTTTGGTGTTCATAATCTCGCGCTGGTAGTCCTCGTTGGATTGGGTCAGCAAAATGGAATATCCGGAGCTGTAACCCATGTGTTCGATTCCGCTGATGACGGATGAAAAAAATTCGTGCTTGATTTCCGGGACGATGATGCCGATGGTTTTGGTGATTTTGCTTTTCAGGCTTTGCGCCAACCGGTTTGGGTTGTAGCGCAATTCATCGGCCACCGACAGTATCTTTGATTTCGTATCGGGATTGATATCCGGATGGTTTCGCAAAGCACGCGATACCGTCGACGGGGAGATGTTCAATTGCTTGGCAATATCGATGATGGTGATGTTGAGATTTGGCATAATCCTTCGACACCCATCTTTTGAGGAAAAATGCCTATGTATGTCTTGATTTCTTGAAAAAGGAATGAAAATAAATAACGTTACCGACATCAATACCGGTAATGTTCTCGGCAACGTTTGCAATGTAAGTCTTATTTCTCTCATTGTCAAGGGAAAAATTTAATACAACGCATACTGTAATTTAGCAATCAATGTCCTGTCGGTCTGAAAAAATACCCTTTTCTGAACGGCAGGGTCGTTCAAATCATTCAAATCTTCGCGGCCTTCATTGTACGCCAGATACATCCAGCATCCGGGATTGAATTCCCAGCCGAATAAAAAACTCACAAGATACAAGTTCTCGATTCTTTTCTTGCCGTAATACGTCGTTCCCCACCGGCCCTGGGTGAAAAGCCTTGGAAACAGATCCTTCATCAAAAGGAGGGTGTTGTTCATGGATATCCGGAAGTGGTTCCCATCCCTGACGCCGGCCGGATCAAACGTTTTTCTATAATCGCACGAGAGTTCCAGACCCAAATTGCTCCGGATCCAGCTGGTTTCATCCCCTCCGATCATCCAGCTCTTTCCCAGGTATTTTTGGGAAAAATTGTAAAATGTTCCCCAGGAAGCTCTGAAATTGGCCAGAATTTTTTGAATGCTTCCCGATCGTGGCGTGGAAATGTTGATCCCGTGGCTCCATGAGCGATACGTGGCATTCAATTCGTTGGTTTTGCCGACGGCATACCACCAGCTGATGTTCATTTCGTTTGTGGTCCGGATGCCGTATGCCTGGTCAAACAACCAACGACCGGATCGCAGCCGTCCGTCTGCATATTCCTTCCGGATGGACGTTCCCGGATTGTTTTGCTGCCAGGCCTGGACGTACGTTTGCGTGAACAGATCCTGGCCCGTCCGCCAGGAGGAAAAAATATTGATTTGCATCACGTCCGCTTCCACCTGGGCGAAATCGGGGTTCACGGTCAGGTCCAGCGTCACGTCGGATGTCAAACCGTATTTTACGTCGAAGCCCACATCCTTTTGGCTGTGCATCGGGGAATCAAACGTGTCCGAAAAACCCGCAAGCCCGTAGGGATACAGTTCGATGTTTCTCCCCGGTCGAATGCCGCGGATCCCGACGAGATGCCCCAGTGTGGACATTCTGACAAGGGATCGATCGTTCACGCTCACCGGTTTCCAGTTCGTGCGTTCCGCCTTGTATCGGATTTCGCGTTGCACGTTAAAATCCCATGCTTGTTCTTGCGTATCCGGGAACCTCATGTTGAATAAGGGAATTTTAAACTCCGCAACCCATCCGGCGCTGTCGACACCGGCCGCCGATTTCCAGATCCCGTCCCAGCTGCCGTTTTGCTGGTCGTCGTTGAACCGCAGGGCATCCAATTGAACACCCGAGGGATTCATGGCAAATGCATATCCGGTGCGGTGGTCTTGGAATGTATCGAACAACAACTCGATCGTGTCCGAGCTTCCGACGGATTCACGGCGTCTCAACTCGTTGATGATGTGCTCCGGTCGGGCATCGTACAACCGGCAGCCGACATAGAGGTTCTCCGGATCGTACAGCACGACGATTTCGCTCGCTTCCGTTGCGGGTTCGCCTGCCAGGGGATCGCGTTGAACCGACGCGGCGATTGCACGGCCTTTTCCCCAGACGGAGTCGTTCCAGATGCCGTCGATGCGGGGCGCGTCTTCCGGTTTGATTTCCACGGCGTGCACGACGTATTCCGCGTTTTCATCGGTACGAACGGTTTCTGCATGGGCAAGTGTCAGGGAAATCCATAGAACACCCCACACCAAAAAAATCCTCAATCCCATGTGCGTTTTCCTTATCCGCAGCATGCGTTCATCCAAAAAACCGGTGTTACCGCGCTGCGGATTCGTTCTTCAGCCCCAGCGGCTGGACCACCCGGATGGTCAGCAGAAGAATGAGAAAAGCAATCACGTGGAAGGTGCTCACCATCCCGAAGATGGAACCGTATCCGAATCCGTGATCGAGCATGCGCCCGACGACCACACCTAAAACGACTCCGCCCATGGCTCCGCCGAAACCGACCAGTCCCGCCACCGAACCCACGGCACGGTGCGGAAAGAGGTCCACCGGGAGAATCATCACAAGAGTGGACCAGGACTGCTGGCCGAAAAAAGCGATGCTGAAGAGCACGATGGCCACATGCACCGGCGATTGCGTCACGAAGAAAATGAGCGGCATCACGGCGGCGCTCGCTCCAAGGGCCGTTTTTCTGGCCATGTTCAGTGAATGCCCCCGCCGGATGAGCCGGCTCGAGAACCAGCCTCCGGCGAGACAGCCGATGCCGGACGCGGCGTACGGAATCCAGGCGTAGGTTCCCACGCTTTTGGTGTCGAATCCGCGGACGTCGTACAGATATTTGGGAAGCCAGAAAAGGTAAAAATACCATGCGGCGTCGCTCATGAACTTTGCGACGACGAGTCCCCAGACCTGGGGATAGCGGAAGAGCTGAAGCCACGGGATGTCCGGTTCCCCGGATTTGCCCGTAGCCAACACCTCGCGGATGCTGTCCCGTTCGGCGGGTGTCAGATCGGTGCGCTTCGCAGGCGGATAGTAGGAGCGCAGCCACCACAAGATCCAGAGAAGTCCGACCGTGCCGGAGAGAAAGAACACCCAGCGCCAGTTTGCCGCCGACAGGATCACGGCGATGGCCGGCGGGGCGATGACCGCACCCACGGCCGTGCCGGCGTTGATGATGCCCATGGCCGTGGAACGCTCGTGTTTCGGAAACCATTCGGCTACGGCCTTGGTGGCCGCGGGAAAGCCGCCGCCTTCGCCCGTCCCGAGAAGGAACCGGCTCACGGCCAGCATCCCGAAACCGGCCGCCAGACCGTGGCTCGCGCAGGCCAGCGACCACCACAGCATGATGAGAAAAAATCCGCGCCGTGTGCCGAGGACGTCGATCAGTTTGCCGCCGCCGGCATACATCAGGGCATAGGCGACGAGGAACGCCGCCTGAAGCCATGAGAATTGTGTATTGGAAATGGGGATGTCGTTCTGTATTGCCCGGATGGCCACGGGCAGCGTCTGCCTGTCGAAATAGCTGATGGCAATGGCTGCGCTGAGCAGGACGGCTATGGTCCATCGGACGGGGAAACGGTGCTTGCCCTGTGTCATGGATTCAGACCTTTGCTATGGAATTGAAACACCACGTCGTCGCTTCGTCGTACGAAACCCGGCCGGGGACAAACCGAGCGCCCCGGCCGTGGTCAGGTATCCGAAAAATGCCGTTTGCTCAAGCTGCCGACATACCGCGGCTTCCGGCTGGGACCGGCCTATTTGGTGGGAGGCGTCGGAGTCGCCGGAGCCGTCTGCGGTCTCGGAGGCGGCGGAGGCATGTCGACCGGCGGAACCGTCGCATTCAGGTCGGTTTTCACCCCGTACAGGGGCAGGTGGATTTTAGCGATCGCTTCCGTTCCGATTTTGTTGACGGCACGGTCGTACGTCAGCAGGCCGTTCACTTCGCCTTCGCAATCCGTGGTCTGCGTGTACACCGCAGCCGCCAGTCCGCGCGCCACGTACGCCTTCAGTGCGTTGGTCAGGCTGATGTAGCGCTTGGTCAGATCCGCGGCATCCGCCATGTCCCGATAACCCCAGCGCCGGCCGATCACCCACAGGTGCCCTTCGACGGCAAGCCCCAGGCCCCCGTATTCGCCCAGGACCGAGGCGCGTTTCTCCTCGAGTTTGTTCATGCCCGGTCCCGGATAGTTGTGCATGTCGGAGAAATCGCCGGCGTTCATGTCGGTCCAGCCGCTGGCGTTGTTCACCAGACGGGTCGGATCCAGCTTGCGGGTCCACTCGACGATCCTCGGGGTGTCGAACTGGCCCCACCCTTCGTTGAAGGGCACCCACATGACGATGCAGGGATGGTTGTGATAGCTGTCGATCATGGCCTTGTACTCGCGTTCGTAAATGTCGTAGGTTTCGGTCGCGAGCAGCTTCTCGAAAGGCCGGTTCGAACTGCGCCGGGGCGTGGCCGGTTCTTCGCCCTTCCACGGGCGGTCGCCGCTGGGCATGTCCTGCCAGACCAGAAGGCCGAGCTTGTCGGCCCAATAATACCAGCGGTCCGGTTCCACCTTGACGTGTTTCCGCGCCATGTTGAAACCCATCCGGAGGGTTTCCTCGATGTCGAACCTCAGAGCCTCGTCGGTCGGGGCCGTGTAGAGCCCGTCCGGCCACCAGCCCTGGTCCAGCGGACCGAATTGGAAAACGGCCTTGCCGTTGAGGAACAGCCGGTTCACGCCGGCCGCATCTTTATTGATTTCGATCTTGCGCATGCCGAAGTAGCTCGCCACGCCGTCGATCGCCTTTCCGTTCCGGTTCAGCGTGACCTTGAGGTCGTACAGGTACGGATTCCCGGGCGCCCACAGTTTCGGGTTGTCGATCTTGACGTCAATGGCTTCACCCGGTTTTCCCCGGCCCTTGCCTGCGGTTTTGCCTCCGGCCGTCACTTCAACCGCGACCGCGTCGGCGGCCTCCGTCCCCCGGCCGGCAACGATCAGGCTCACCAGGTTTCGATCGACGCTGGGGACGATCTTGAGCGATGCAATGGAGGCGCCGGGGACGGGCTCGATCCATGCGGTCCGCCAGATGCCCGTCACGGCGGTGTACATGATGCCTCGCGGATTGAGCACCTGCTTCCCGCGTGGGATGGCGCCTGCATCGTTCGGATCCCAGACCGACACGACGATTTCCTGGTCGCCGCCTTTCTTCAGGGCATCGGTGATGTCGAACGAGAAGGGATCGTAACCGCCCTGATGCGATCCGATCCGGGTTCCGTTGATCCAGACCGCGGCCTGCCAATCCACGGCACCGAAGTGCAGCAGCACGCGCCCGCTCTGCCAGGCCGATGGCACCGCAAAGGTGCGCCGGTACCACAGGGTTTCCTGGGGACTGACCGGTTTCTTGACTCCGGACAAAGCCGACTGGACCGGAAACGGCACCAGGATCTGGCCCTGGAAGCCGGCAGGACGTTCGCTTTCCCTGGCCGCGATGGCGTACTCCCAGAGACCGTTCAGGTTCAGCCAGTCTTTGCGAACCATTTGCGGCCGCGGATATTCCGGCAGGATCCGGTCCGGATTTACATCCGTGGCCCAGCGGGTCATGATTTCCCCCCCGACCGGCGCCCAGGCCGCGCCCAGCGGCGCCGTCAACCCTTGCCACAGCGCCGCAGCCAGTAAAACCGTCAACATGCGTTGGATTTTCATTCTGCAATTCTCCTTTCCGGTTTTGAATACCAAGGCAAGACGGATGAAACCGGGGAAAATGTTTCATCCTCGTTCATTTCAAACCAACCTCGAATCCCGCCTCCGCGCGAATGTCGTCGGAAGAAGCGCCGATCAGAATCCGAAACGTACCGGGTTTGACGAAGAAGGCATGCCGGCTCTCGTCGTAAAAAGCCAGCTTCTCCGCCGGAACCGAAATTGTCACGGTTTTCGTTTCACCCGCTCTCAGGTGGATCCGCTGAAAACCCCTGAGTTCTTTGACCGGACGCTTGACGCCGGGTTTCACCTCCCGAACGTAAAGCTGCACGACCTCGTCGCCGTCTCGTTTTCCGGTGTTGCTGACGTCGACCGCAGCCGTGAGGCTGCCGTTTTGCGGGACCCGTCGATCCGACAGCCGCAGGTTGGCGTATCGAAAAGCCGTGTAGCTGAGCCCGTGCCCGAACGGAAAGAGGGGCTTCCCGTCGAGGTACATGTAGGTAAATCCCCTGGTGATGTCGTACTCATCCTGGGGGGGCACCTGGCTTTCGGAGGCGTACACGGTGTACGGCAACCGGCCTCCCGGATTCACGTCGCCGAAAATCACGTCGGCCATGGCATTGCCGCCCTCCTCGCCGCACCACCAGGCTTCCAGGATGGCCGGCGCGTTCTCCTTCACCCAGGGAATCGTCAGCGGACCGGCATTGAGCAGCACGACGACCGTCTTTGGATTGACCGCCAGGACCGCCCGGACCAGTTCCTCCTGGTTGCCGGGGAGATCCAGTTTGGTGCGGTCCCGCCCTTCGGCTTCAACGTCCAGCGTGGTGCCGACGTACACGATCGCCACGTCGGCCTTTTTCGCGGCCTCGACCGCCTGGCGAAGTGCCTCCGCTTTGTCGAACGGCTTTTCCGGGGGCTTCCTGGGCGGGGTGATCTCTCCGCCGACGGCGTACAGGACTTCGGTGCCTTTCGCAATCCGGTTCTTGATGCCCTGAAGCGGAGTGACCGGATCCACGGCCTTGCCGCTGTACCCTCCGGGTGTGAAGAGATCGGCATGGGGGCCGATGACCGCGACGGTCTTGAGCTTGCTTCTGTCCAGCGGCAGGAAACGGTTCCTGTTGCTCAACAGGACGATTGCTTCCCGGGATGTCCTGAGGGACAGCTGCTTGTGTTCGGGACTGCAGATCGCACCTGTAGGAATGGTGCTGAAGGGAACCCGCCCGGGGGGATCGAACTCGCCAAGCCGGAAGCGGTCGCGCATCACGCGGTACACGGCGTCGTTCAGCCGTTCCTCGGGCAAAAGACCCTGCCGGACCGCGGCGGGGATGTAATTCATGAATTCCTTGTCGGAAAAATCGCAGCCGGCGACCAGGGACTGGGCAACCGCGTCCTCGTATTTCATCTCGCCCTTGGAATGGCCCTCCACCATGGTCCGGACACCGCCGAGGTCGGACACCACGAATCCCTGGAAACCCCACTGTGTCTTGAGGATGTCGGTGAGCAGCACCTTGTTGATGTTGTTGGGCACGCCGTTGATGGCGTTGTAGGAGGCCATCACCGATTGTGCCTGGCCTTCGACGATGCAGTCCCGGAAATGCGGCAGCCAGTATTCGTGCAGCATCCGCTCCGACACCGCTGCCGACAGCCTCTGGCGGTCTTTCTCGACGTTGTTGACGGCGTAGTGCTTGAGCGTGGAAACCAGCTTGAGGTATTTCGGATCGCCGCCCTGAAGACCCTTGACGAATGCCACGCCGATGCGTCCGGTCAGGAACGGATCCTCGCCGTAGCATTCGTTGATGCGGCCCCAATAGGGATTCCGGCTGATGTTGATCACCGGAGCGCGGTAGATCAACCCTTTTTTCTCTCCCTTGAAGGCCGGATCCCGATGCCATCCGTTGTAGATGGCGCGGGCTTCGTCCGAGATGGCCGTGGCGACTTCATGCACCAGGGCGGGATTCCAGGTGGCCGCCATGGCGATTGAAACGGGGAATAGGGTCGTCGGTTCGGTCCAACAGACCCCGTGCAGGCACTGGTTCCATTTGTCCGATTTGATGTTCAGGCGTTCGATGTCCGGCCCGCGATGGTTGAGCAGCGTGGCCTTTTCCTCGAGGGTCAAACGCGAGATCAGGTCCTGAACGCGCTTCTCCACCGGCTGGTCCGGATCCAGGTAGAGCGCCTGCCCGGTACGTTCCTGTGCACAGATCAAACCGGCGACCAGGGCCCATGCGGCCGCCAAACGGAAAATTCGTCGGCTTTTCATTTTTCGACACCTGCCTTTCCGAATGGTTGCTTCGTGTTTTGTATGGGAACACATGCACGGTATACCGGCCGCTGTTGCGGGAATACCGGCTTGTTCGTTCGTCTCGGCACGGTTACCGGAGCAGCCCGTTGACGGCGGCTGCGATCCGCTCGGACGTGAGTCCGTATTTTTTCAGCAGTTCGTCGTAATCCCGGGAAGACTGTCCGTACTGATCCTGGATACCGATCCGCGCGATTGGAACCTTCCGTCCGCGGAACGCCTCCGAAATGAGGCTGCCCAATCCGCCGATGACAGAATGCTCTTCGGCTGCGACAATGGCCTTCGTGCCTTCGGCAAGGGCAATCAACGCGGCTTCGTCCACCGGTTTCAGGGTACTCACGTTCACCACACGGGCGGAGATTCCGCGCCCGGCGAGCTCCTCCGCCGCTTCCAGCGCACGGGAAACCATCAGCCCGCAGGCGAAGACCGCGCAATCGCTTCCGTCGCGGACCGCGTACGGCTCGCCGATGACGAACTCCCGGTCCTCCGGAACCACGTCCGGCAGGTCTTCCCGGTTGATGCGGATGTACACGGGGCCCCGGTGTTGCGCGGCGGCGCGGGTCATTTTCCGGGTTTCGCTCCCGTCCGCGGGCACCAGAACCGTCATGTTGGGAATGGCCCGCATGATGGCCAGGTCTTCGACCGATTGGTGGGTGGCCCCGTCTCCGCAGTCGGACAACCCTGCGCTGGACCCGACGATCTTGACGTTGAGGGCGGGAATGCAAATGCCCTGGCGGATCTGGTCGTAGGCCCGTCCGGCGGCAAACACGGCGAAAGAGTTGGTGAATGGTATTTTCCCCGTCAGCGACAGGCCGGCGGCGAACGAGGTCATGTTGGCTTCGGCAATCCCCATTTCAAAAAACCGTTCGGGGAATGCCTCCTCGAAATAACAGGTCATGGTCGACTTGCTCAGGTCGGCGTCCAGAACGACGATGTCCGGATTTTCCCTGCCCAGCTGAACCAAAGTCCGGCCGTACACCTCGCGAGGATTCTGCATGGTCATCGGGCGCCCTTCCTTCCCGTTGTGGCAGTGGAGCCTTCGCCGAGTTCGCGGCATGCCTGTTCGAATTGTCCGGCATCCATCATCCCGTTGTGAAAGGCCGCCTTGTTTTCGGCAAAGGAAATGCCGCATCCCTTGATCGTGTGCGCGATGATCATGTCGGGTACGCCCCGGATCCCGCCCGCTTCGTCCAGCACGTTCAGGATGGCCTCCATGTCGTGTCCGTCCACCTCGAGCACGCGCCATCCGAACGCTTTCCATTTCTCGGACAACGGATTGGTGTCGAACCGCTCGGCGACGGGACCCGTGGCCTGGATCCGGTTTTGGTCCAACACGGCGGTGAGGTTGTCCAACCGGTAATGCGAGGCCGACATGGCCGCTTCCCAGATCTGGCCCTCGGCGATTTCTCCGTCTCCGACGATGCAGTAGACCCTGTTTTTCCGCCCGTCCAGTTTCAATCCGGCGGCCATGCCGCAGGCGATGGAAAGCCCCTGGCCCAGGGAACCGGTATTGGCTTCGATTCCGGGTGTGCACGTCATGTCCGGATGTCCCTGCAACATGGAACCGAGGGATTTCACGCGGGCGAGTTCTTCCGCGGGAAAATACCCGCACTCCGCGAGCGCCGCATACTGAACCAGGGCGGCGTGCCCTTTGCTGAGCAGAAAACGGTCGCGCTCTTCCCAGGAGGGATTTTTGGGATCGTGCTTCATTTTCGAAAAATAGAGGGCCGTGACGACGTCGGCGATGGAGCAGGACCCGCCCAGATGGCCCTTTTGTCCCACGCCCATCATGCGAACGATGCGCAGGCGGATGCGCCGCGCTATCCGCTTCAGCGTTTGAACATCGCGTGTTTCCATGGAGGATTCCTTCATGCCATCGATTCGAGAATGGCGCGAATTCGGTTGAAAGCCGTCCGCCCGCTGTTGTACACCGGCACCTGCGTGTCGATCAGCCGGGGTTCCAGCACGCTCATGGAGAGTTGGGCCATCACGATCGCGTCCACTCCCCTGGACAGCGTCCCGATTTCCTCGAGCAGCATGTCGTTGTGCTTCTCCGCATTTCCCGCCTTGAGCACCCGGAATGCCTCGCTGCACAACCGTGTTTTGATCTCGATTCTCTTTCCGGCCTCTTCCGCCGTCAGCCGGAGCAGGCGCTCGGAGGAGGGAACCGTCGACGGCACCGTGGCCAGGAGGCCGATGCGGGATCCGCTCTGCACGGCAAGGTCCATCATGGGCCGGTCGATTTGCAGCATCGGCGTTTCGACCATGGGGCGCGCATACTCCACTGCCCGGTTGAAAGTGGAACAGACCAGAAGGATGAGGTGCACACCGTACTCTTGCTGGGACAAAGCAGCCTGTACGAATTTGGCATAGTTCTTCTTGGGCAGGATCCCGGGTTCCGAGGCAAAATTGGTGTTTTGGATGGTGTCGTCAACCCAGTGAACCACCTCCACTTCGGGAACGATCTCATCGATGAATTTTTTCACGATCGTGGTCGTGATGAGCGCCGCATGAACGATGCCCAGCTTCTTGCCGCTCAGATTTTTCGGCATGGATCGGCTCCTCCGTTAAACAAACACGTTGATGTATTTCACAATTCTGCTGACGGGAATCACCTGGTGCTCGTCCAGGGCGTTGAAATACAGGGAACCTCCGACCGACAGGACATATTCCGAGCCGGCCACCTGCACCTTCATCTCCCCTTCCAGCACGTAGATGAATTCCTCGCCGTCGTGGGACAGGTGGTGTTTCTTCACCTCCCCCTTTCTGGCTACGAACAGAAAAGGCTGCATTTTTTTCTCTTTGTGGCGTGTCGCAAAGGGATAAATCCAGTAACCCCGCTCGGTTTTCACGATGCTCTCTTCCACTTCGGCACGGGTTGTGTGCACCGTGCCGACGTCGTCCTCGTTTTCGATCAGCACCGACACCTTGGTGCCCAGGGCGTTGGCGATCTTGACCAGCGTGGCCACCGGGGGTACGATTTTGTTCGATTCAACTTTCGACAGCAGGCTCTTGGTGAAGCCGCACCGTTTGGCGATCTCTTCCTGGGTCCGGTGCTGTTCGAGCCGGAGCCGCCGAATGTGCGTCCCGATGTTCAGTTCCATGGTGTCTGTCCCTCCGCTGTGATGCCTTTCAGGAGGCGAAGCGCACGCGTTGCATCGGTCCGGTAATCGCGGGTATGCGCCTCGATGCTGCACCGGGCTTGGTACCGAATCTCTTTTAACCGTGAAAAAAACCGGACGTACGCGTCTTCCGGTTTCCGCGGAAAAATCCTTCCATTCGCCTCGGCAAAATGCACGTGGCGGACGGCCGCCCCCGCATCCAGAATGATTTCGGGATCTTCCTTCTCGACGGTCAGGTGGTAGAAGTCCATCATCAGCTGGACGCTGGGGTCGCGGACTTCCCGGACGAGCTTCAGCCCTTCGGCCGCCCGATTGACGATGTTGGATTCCTGCCGGTTGAGCGGCTCGATGGCAATGGTGATTCCATTCCGCTTCGCCACAGGCCCGAGTGCTTGCAACAGCTCAACGAGCTGATGCCAGGCCGTGTCCATGGGAAAACCCTCCGGCACGTTTTTCGCGCCTGAACTGCCGAAAACGAGGATGGAGGCGCCCAGCCGCGCGGCCCGTTCCAGGGCTTTTTCGGCATACGCCACGGCAACCGGCAATCGGGCCTGTCCGCCCGTCAGCCGGATGGACGGCGGGAAAAAATTGTTGCAGGCCTCGCATCGTATGCCGGCCCGTTCCAGGCGCCGGACGAGGTTCGTGAAATCGGGAGCGGGAAGCGCCGCCAGGGGCGACAGGGGAAGTTCAATATAATCAAATCCAAGTTGGGCCGTCGTCTCGATAACCTCCATGCCGATCGGATCTGCCGATGGTGAAATCATGCTGCCGCAACAGCCAAAACGCATGGAATCCCTCGAGGACGGTGTTGCTACAAGTAAGTTGAACCCTGGATTCATTCCAAGAAACGAACTTGAATGTTCTTCAACTTGGTTGAATGTACTCCGACGCGGTACCATTGTCAAGCACTTTTTCGGCACCCTTCCGTGTTTTTTTCACAAAAACAATCCGCAAAACCCGTTTTTCATGGAAAACCATTGACAATGGTATTTCCCGTTTATACATTTCACCTGCCGGTGACGGGATGGGATCGTCGGAAGGGGTTCGATGGATTTTTTTTCTTCGAGAAATCCGTCCGGGCATCCGGATGTGCATCGGGCAGTGAGAAAAGAAACGAGCAGGAGGACAACCCATGAATCCGCCGATTTCCCGCGAATTCAGCCGGAGACAGTTCATCCAACAAATCGCCTCGGCGGCCGGCGTGTGCCTGGCCGCACCTTCGGTGTCGGCTCGCAGCCGCAGTGCGGTAAACCTTGTGCTCGACCCGGGGGACGCGGTTGCGGCCTCGGTGCCCTCCCAATGGGCGGCCAAAGAACTGCAGCGTGTACTCGCCGGAAAGGGAATCGATGCGCGCATCGTTCAGAATATCGATCGGGCAGAAACCGGATCCCTGAGCATCGTCGCGGCCGGCGGCGCTTCGTCTTCGACCCGGCAGGTGCTCGGTGCGGCAAACGCATCGGTTCCCGCAGCGGCCGAGGCCCTCGCGCTGGCGCAGGGAACGCTGTCGGGAAGACCCGTTCTCCTGGCCGCCGGAAGCGATGCCCGGGGCCTGGTGTACGCCCTGCTGGAACTGGCGGATCGCGTCCGGTACGGCGACGATCCGTTGAAGGCGCTCCGGTATCCGAAACCGGTGGTCGAGCGTCCGGCCAACCGGATCCGTTGCATGAGCCGCGCATTCTCGAGCGACGTCGAGGACAAATCCTGGTACAACGACAGGGACATGTGGCCCCGGTACCTGGCCATGCTGATGACGAACCGGTTCAACCGGTTCAACCTCACGCTCGGGCTGGCGTACGACTTCACGAGAAACGTCAGCGACTGTTATTTTCACTTTGCCTATCCCTTTCTGCTCGCGGTCCCGGGCTACGACGTGCGCGCCGTGGGCCTGCCGGACAGCGAGCGTGACCGCAACCTCGAAATGCTGCGCTTCATGAGCGATCAGGCGGCCGCCTGCGGGATCGAATTCCAGCTGGGAGTCTGGACGCACGCCTACGTGTGGACCAACAGTCCCAAGGCCAACTACACCATCGCCGGTCTTACGCCGGACCTGCAGGGTCCCTATTGCCGGGATGCCCTGAAAAGGGTCCTCGAAGCGTGCCCCGGCATCACGGGCGTGACCATACGGATACACGGCGAGAGCGGCGTGCCCGAGGGAAGTTACGAGTTCTGGCAGACCGTCTTCGACGGCGTCGCACGCTGCGGCCGCAAGGTCGAAATCGACCTGCACGCCAAGGGGATCGACGAAAAGATGATCAACCTGGCCCTTGCCACCGGGATGCCCGTGGTCGCCGCGCCCAAGTACTGGGCGGAGCACATGGGCCTGCCGTACCACCAGGCGGCAATTCGCGAACAGGAGATGGTGCCCAAGGGCGCGAAGGACCAGGGTTTTTTCGCGCTGAGCAGCGGATCGAGACGGTTTATGCGGTACGGGTACGGCGACCTCATGCACGAGGACCGGCGCTACGGCATTCTCTACAGGATGTTTCCCGGTGCCCGGCGGGTGATGCTCTGGGGCGACCCGCTCACCGCCGCGGGGTACGGGCGGATCTCGCATTTCTGCGGCACCGACGGCGTGGACTTCATGGAACCGCTCTATTTCAAGGGAAGGCGCGGGTCCGGAGTGCCCGGCGGACGCTGCTCCTACGCGGATGCCTCTTTGAATCCGCACTGGGATTGGGAGAAATTCCTGTACACCTACCGGGTGTGGGGACGCCACCTCTACAATCCCGAGGCGGAACCGGACACGTGGCGCCGTTTCACGAACCGGCATTTCGGAAAGGCGGCCCCGTCGGCCGAGAACGCCCTGGCCAATGCTACCCGCGTGCTGCAGACGGTGTGCACCGCGCACGGCGTCTCGGCGGCGCACAACTCCTACTGGCCGGAAATGTATT
>Ga0315277_10004822_pt1 | contig 17888 bp, 12 predicted proteins | sample YL17G05_15_MG_FD_203695 | JGI IMG/M metagenome (GOLD analysis project Ga0315277, IMG submission 203695) | Sediment microbial communities from Yellowstone Lake, YNP, Wyoming, USA - YL17G05_15 | ecosystem: Environmental > Aquatic > Freshwater > Lake > Sediment | place: USA: Wyoming | collected...
GCTTCGATGCTACCTACGCCCGGGCCCTCTACCGGCCGATGGGCTTCACCGAGGCCGACTTCCGCAAGCCCCTGGTAGCCATCGTCAACTCCTGGAGCGAGCTGACGGCGGGCCACGCCCACCTCCGGCGGCTATCGGCCGCCGTGCGGGAGGGCATCGCCGCCGCCGGCGGCATGCCCGTCGAGTTCAACACCATCGCCGGCTGCGATGGCATCTGCCAGGGGCCCGGCATGCACTACATCCTCCCCTCCCGCGACATCATCGCTTTCTCCGCCGAGCTCATGCTGAAGGCCCATCGCTTCCAGGGCGCCGTCATGATCTCCTCCTGCGACAAGATCACCCCCGGCTTCCTGCTGGCAGCCGCCTGGTGCGACCTGCCCACCGTCTTCCTCGCCGGCGGCTACATGCCCCAGACGCGCCTGGCCGGCCGGACCATCGGCACCAGCGACGTCAAGGAGGCCATGGGCCGCTTCCAGGCCGGCCGCATCTCCGAGCAGGAGCTCTATGAGATCGAGGCCCACGCCTGCCCGACGACGGGCATCTGCAACATGATGGGCACCGCCAACACCATGGCGGTGGTGGTAGAGGCCCTGGGCCTCTCTTTACCCGGCAACGCTACCACCGCGGCCACCCGCCCAGCCATCGACGAGCTGGCGCGCTCCGCCGGCGAGCGGGTGATAGCCCTGGTCTTCGAGGGCCGTCGCTTCCTGAACATCCTCACGCCTGCCAGCCTGGAGAACGCCATCCGCGCTGGCATCGCCATCGGCGGCTCCACCAACATGGTCATTCACCTGCTGGCCCTGGCCGAGGCCGCCGGCCTGAAGCTCACCCTGGACGACTTCGACCGCCTCAGCCGCGAGACGCCGCTGCTGGGCAAGTTCAAGCCCGCCTCTGACTACTTCATGGAGGACTTCGAGAGGGCGGGCGGCGTACGCACCGTCCTCAAGGAGCTGGGGGACCTTGTCCACGGCGACTGCCGCGGGGTGACAGGCCGCACCCTGACCGAGGAGCTCGCGGATGCAAAGAACGGGGATCCTCAGGTCATCCGGCCTCGCTCCAATCCCCTCTCGCCGCAAGGAGGGCTGGCCGTCCTGCGGGGCAGCCTGGCCCCCGAAGGCAGCGTCGCCAAGAGCAGCGCCATCGACCCCAGCATGCTGGTGCACCGGGGCCCGGCGGTTGTCTTCGAATCCGAGGAGGAGGTACGTGATCACCTCCTGAACCGGAAGGTAGAGCCGGGGTCGGTGCTGGTGATCCGTTACGAAGGCCCCCGCGGCGGACCGGGCATGCGCGAGCTGTCCATTCCGGCCGCCCTCCTAGTGGGAATGGGCCTGGGCAACTCTGTGGCGATGGTCAGCGACGGCCGCTACTCAGGGGCGACGCGGGGCCCCTGCATCGGGCACGTGGCGCCGGAGGCGGCCGAAGGCGGGCCCATCGCTCTCGTGGAGGACGGCGACCTCATCGACATCGACGTGCCGGCGGGCCGCCTCGACCTGCTGGTGCCCGAGGAGGAGCTGGCCCGCCGCCGGGCGGCCTGGTCCGCCAGGGGCGGACCGCCGCCCAAGGCGACAGGCGGCTACCTGGACCTCTACCGCCGCCTCGTCTCCAGCGCCTCCCGGGGCGCCTACCTGCGTTTGGACGCCTAGCCTGGCTCTCGGAGGGGCCTGGCGGCACCCAGTTCAGTCGCGCCTGCTGGTCGGTTCGCGCCACATTCCTCGAACGCTGCACCCTCTGTCGCCAGCCTGGGTGCTGGCGTATACTGGGCGCGCCCAACCGGAGCGGAGCGGACGGAACCCAGCGAGGAGACACACTATGTCAAAACCCCTTGCCCTCCTGATGGCTGTCTTGCTCCTTTCCCTGGCCCTCGCCGCCTGCGGTGGAGGCGGTGAGGAGGCAGCGCCTGCCGGCGAGACCCCCAGCGCCAGCCCGGCAGGCGGCACCGTCACCATCGACCTCTGGCACTCGGAGGTCGCCGCTAACCTGGACACCCTGGAACGCCTGGCCTCCCGGTACAACTCGTTGCAGGACGAGGTCAGGGTGCGGCCCATCTTCCAGGGCACGCCCGAGGAGCTAACAGTCAAGCTGTTGACCTCTCTGGGCTCCGGCCAGGTCCCTGCTATCGCCCTTCTGATGGAGGTCAACACTCAGAAGATGATCGACAGCGGCGCCGGTGCCCTTGTCCAGGACTTCATCGACCGGGAGGGCTATGACCTGTCGGACCTGGACGAGAAGGGAGTCCATTTCTTCACCTCTCAGGGCAAGCTGTGGGCCATGCCCTTCTCCACGGATATCCCTCTCCTCTACTACAACAAGGTGGTCTTCCGGGAGGTGGGGCTGGACCCGGAAAGGCCGCCCCAGGACCTCGAGGAGGTGCGCCAGTACTCGGAGAAGATCCTCAAGCGGGACAGCTCTGGCCAGGTGGTGCGCAGCGGCATCGCTATCGATATCAGGGAATGGCTAGAGCACATGCTGGCCGAGCACGACGAATTCTTCGTGGACAACAACAACGGGTATGATGGCCGCGCCACCAAGGTGCTCTTCGACAATGACGCCGGTCGCTGGTTCTTCCAGTGGTGGCACGACATGGTGGATGAGGGGCTGGCCTTCAACGTCGGGCGCAACCCTACCTTTGCCGACGGGTTGCTGGCCATCGCCAGCGGCCGCGCCGCCATAACCCTCAGCTACGCCTCCGCCCTGCGCTCCGTGATTGATGTCCTGGAGAAGGGGGTGCAGGGCGTCGAGATCGGCGTCGGCGCACTGCCCGGAGTGCCCGGGAGCACGGGCGCGCCCTATCTCGTCAACCGCGGCCTCTGGATCATCAACGTGCGCCCCAAGGCGGAGCAGGAGGCGGCCTGGAAGTTCATCAAGTGGCTCATGGAGCCGCAGCAGCAGGCCGAGTGGATGGCCGGCAGCGGCTACCTACCCATAAGCCATTCGGCCGTTCACCAGCCGGCGGCCAAGGACGTTGTCGCCAAGTACCCCCTGTTCCAGGTACCCCTGGACCTTTACCTGAACAGCCCTATGACGCCGGCCACCCTGTTCCCGGTGCTCGGCCCCTTTTGGCAGGTCCGCGAAGCCGTCTACCAGGGGGTGGAGAGGATGCTCTCCGGCGCCCAGGACCCCGACCAGGCCCTGGAGGACGCCGCCGCCGAGTCTAACCGGATTATCGAAGAGTACAACGAGAAAGTGAAGGACTAGGCCAACTTCGCCTTCGGGGGTTTCACTATGACGAAGCAACACGCTCTCCTAATCTGCGTTCTCCTCTTCTCCCTGGCCCTCGCCGCCTGCGGTGGAGGCGGCGAGGAGGCAGCGCCTACCGGCGAGACCCCCGGCGCCAGTCCGGCAGGCGGCACCGTCACCATCGACCTCTGGCACTCGGAGACGGCCGCCAACGTGGACACCATGGAGCGCCTCATCTCCCGCTATAACTCGTCACAGGACGAGGTCAAGGTGCGGCCGTCTTTCCAGGGCACGCCCGCAGAGCTCATGGCCAAGGTGACGGCGTCTCTGGGCTCCCGGCAGGTCCCCGCCATCGCCCTTCTGGACGAGTCCGAGGGCCAGAAGATGATCGACAGCGGCGCCATTGCTCCCGCCCAGGACTTTGTCGACCGGGAGGACTATGACCTCTCGGACCTCAACGAGACGCTTGTCAGGTCCTACACAGCAGAGGACAAGCTGTGGGGAATGCCCTTCTGCGCCGGCATGGGCCTTCTCTACTACAACAAGGTGACTTTCCGAGAGGTTGGGCTGGACCCGGAAAGGCCGCCTCAGGACCTGGAGGAGGTGCGCCAGTACTCGGAGAAGATCCTCAAGCGCGACGCGGCTGGGAACGTGGTGCGGAGCGGCATCGCCACCGACATCCAGGACTGGACAGAACGCATCGTGGCCGAGCACGGCGACCTCTTCGTGGACAACGAGAATGGGCATGATGGCCGCGCCACCAAGGTCCTCTTTGACAATGACACCGGCCGCTGGTTCTTCCAGTGGTGGCACGACATGGTCGATGAAGGGCTGGCCTTCAACGTCGGGCGCAACCCTACATTCGCTGACGGGCTCATGGCGCTTCCCAGCGGCCGCGCCGCCATGACTTTCAGCTATTCTTCCGCGCTGCGCTCGGTGGTCGATGCCCTGGCGACGGGGGTGCAAGGCGTGGAGATCGGCGTCGGCGCACTGCCCGGAGTGCCCGGTGGTACGGGCGCGCCCTATCTCATCAACCGCGGCCTCTGGATCATCAACCTGCGGCCGGAGGAAGAGCAGGAAGCGGCCTGGAAGTTCGTCAAGTGGCTCATGGAGCCGGAGCAGCAGGCTGAGTGGTTCGCCGGCAGCGGCTACCTGCCGGTGAGCCACGCCGCCGTTGACCTGCCGGCGTCCAAGGACGTGCTCGCCAAGTATCCCCAGTTCCAGGTGCCCCTGGACCTTTATTTGAACAGCCCTGCGACGTCCGCCGCCCAGGGCGTCGCCCTGCTGGGGCCCTTCCCGCAGGTCCGCGAAGAGCTCTCGCGCGCCGTGGAGGCGATGCTCTCCGGCACCAAGGACCCCGACCAGGCCCTCGAGGACGCCGCTACGGAGTCTAACCGGATCATCGAAGAGTACAACCAGCGGGTGAAAGACTAGGCCAACTTGGCCTTAGGGGGCTCACCATGTCGAAGCGCCGCGCTCTCCCGATCTGCGTGCTCCTTTTCTCCCTGGCCCTCGCCGCCTGCGGTGGAGGCGGCAAGGAGGCCGCGCCTGGAGGTGAGACCCCCGGCGCGAGCCCGGCAGGCGGCACCGTCACCATCGACCTCTGGCACGCTGAGACCGCCGGCAACCTGGACACCCTGGAGCGCCTGGTGTCTCGGTACAACTCCTCTCAAAACGAGGTCAAGGTACGGCCCATCTACCAGGGCCAGGAGCTCATGACCAAGCTAATAGCTTCTCTGCCCTCCGGCCAGGTCCCCGCCATCGTCGAGGGGCCAGAGATAGACGCTCAGATGATGCTCGACAGCGGCGCCGTCGCTCCCATCCAAGACTTCATTGACCGGGAAGGCTACGACCTGTCGGACCTGGACCAGAAGGCGATCCTAACCCTCACGCTCCAGGACAAGCTGTGGGCAATGCCCTTCTGCTCGGGTGTCTCCCTCCTCTTCTACAACAAGGTGACCTTCCGAGAGGTGGGGCTGGACCCGGAAAAACCGCCCCGCGACCTGGAGGAGGTGCGTCAGTACTCGCAGAAGATCCTCAAGCGGGATAGCTCGGGTCAGGTGGTGCGGAGCGGCTTGGCCCTGGACATCCTGGACTGGGTGGAACGCATCTTCGGTGAGCACGGTGACCTGTTGGTCGACAACAACAACGGTCGCGATGGCCGCGCCACTAAAGCGCTCTTCGACAATGACACCGGTCAATGGCTCTATCAGTGGTGGCACGACATGGTCGATGAGGGGCTGGCCTTTAACGTCGGCCGCAACCCCACCTACGCCGACGCCTTGCTGGCGATAGTGAGTGGTCGGGCCGCCATGGCCTTCAGCCTTTCCTCTGCCTTGCGCTCCGTGATGGATGCCCTGGGGTCGGGCGTGCCGGGCATCGAGATCGGCATCGCCGCGCTGCCGGGCGTGCCGGGGGGCACGGGAGAGCCCCTCCGCTTCGGCGGCTTTCTCTGGATCTTCAACCTGCGGCCGGAGGAAGAGCAGGAGGCGGCCTGGAAGTTCATCAAGTGGCTCATGGAGCCGGAGCAGCAGGCCGAGTGGTTCGCCGGCACCGGCTATATGCCCGTGAGCCATTCGGCCATCGACCAGCCGGCGGCCAGGGACGTTATCGCCCAGTACCCACTGTTCCAGGTGCCCTTGGACCTCTACCTGAACTCTACGGTGACGACGCCGGCTGCCCTGGGCGCCGTGCTGGGGCCCTTCCACCAGGTCCGCGAAGCCCTCGACCAGGGGGTAGAGGCAATGCTGTCCGGCGACAAGGACCCCCTCGCGGCCCTTGAGGACGCCGCCGCCGGCGCCAACCAGGCCATTGAGGAGTACAACCAGAGGGTGAAGGACTAGGGCAACTTCGCCTTCGGTAGGCCCACTGTGTCAAAGCACCGCGCTCTGCTGATCCTTGTGCTCTTCGCCTTCCTGGCGCCAACTGCTTGCGGTGGCAGCGGCGAGGAGACGGCGCCTAGCGGCCAGACCCCCGGCGCCGGCCCGGCAGGCGGCACCGTCACCATCGACCTCTGGCACTCAGAGGCCGCCGCCAACAAGGACACCCTGGAGCGCCTGGCCTCCCGGTACAACTCGTCGCAGAACGAGGTCAGGGTCCAGCCGGTGTTCGAGGGCACCGATGAGGAGCTCATGGCCAAGCTGGTGACCTCTCTGGCCTCCAGCCAGGTCCCCGCCATCGCCCTTATGACGGAGCCGGACACCCAGAAGATGATCGACAGCGGCGCCGTCGCTCCCATCCAAGACTTCATTGACCGGGAAGGCTACGACCTGTCGGACCTGGACCAGAGGGCCCTCAAATGTCACACGCTAAAGGATAAGCTGTGGGCGATGCCCTTCTCCACGGGCGTCCCCCTCCTCTTCTACAACAAGGTGACTTTCCGAGAGGTGGGGCTGGACCCGGAAAGGCCGCCCCGCGACCTGGAAGAGGTGCGCCAGTACTCGCAGAAGATCCTCAAGCGGGACAGCTCAGGGCAGGTGGTGCGCAGCGGCATCGCCCTGGACATCGTGGACTGGCCGGAACGCATGCTCGCCGAGCACGATGACCTCTTCGCGGATAGCGAGAATGGGCACGAAGGCCGCGCCACCAAAGTGCTCTTTAACAATGACACTGGTCGCTGGTTCTTCCAGTGGTGGCACGACATGGTCGATGAGGGACTGGCCTTCAATATCGGCCGCAACCCCACCGGTGCCGACGGCTTCCTGGCGATGGTGAGCGATCGCGCCGCCATGACCTTCAGCTTTTCTGCTGCCTTGCGTTCTGCGGTGGAGGCACTGGAGAAGGGCGCAGCGGGGGGCATGGAGATCGGCGTGGGCGCACTGCCTGGCGTGCCCGGGGGCACGGGAATACCCCTCCCTTTTAGTCGCGTTCTCTGGATCCTCAACGCGCGGCCGGAGCGCGAGCAGGAGGCCGCCTGGAAGTTCGTCAAGTGGCTCACGGAGCCAGAGCAACAGGCCGAGTGGTTCGCCGGCAGCGGCTACCTACCTGTAAGCCATTCGGCCATCGACCAGCCGGCGGCCAAAGCCATTGTCGCCAAGTACCCACTGTTTCAGGTACCCCTGGACCTCTACTCAAAGAGCCCCACGACCCCCGCGGCCCTGGGTGCTCTGCTGGGGCCCTTTCGGCAGGTCCGCGAAACCCTCGACCAGGCGGTGGAGGCGATGCTGTACGGCACCAAGGACCCCGTCCAGGCCCTCGGGGACGCCGCCGCGGAGTCTAACCAGATCATCCAAGAGTACAACCGGAAGGTGGAGGACTAGGCCAACTTCGTCTAGGGGGGGGTGACTATGTCGAAGCACCGCGCTCTGCTGATTCTTGTGCTCTTCGCCTTGCTGGCGGCAACTGCCTGCGGCGGCGGCGAGGAGGCAACGCCCACCGGCGAGACCCCCGGCGCCGGGCCGTCAGGCGGCACCGTCACCATCGACCTCTGGCACTCAGAGTCCGCCGCCAACGGGGACACCCTGGAACGCCTGGCCTCCCGGTACAACTCGTCGCAGGACGAGGTCAGGGTGAGGTCGTCCTACCAGGGCACGACCGGAGAGATCATGGCCAAGCTATTGGCGTCTCTGGACTCCGGACAGGTCCCCGCTATCGCCCTTCTCGTGGAGGCCGACGCTCAGATGATGATCGACAGCGGCGCCGTTGCTCCCATCCAGGACTTCATCGACCGCGAGGATTATGACCTCTCGGACCTCAACGAGACGCTAATCAGGTCCTACACGACAGAGGACAAACTGTGGGGTATGCCCTTCTCCGCCGCCACCGGACTCCTCTATTACAACAAGGTGACTTTCCGAGAAGTGGGACTGGACCCGGAAAGGCCGCCGCGCGACCTGGAAGAGGTACGCCAGTACTCGGAGAAGATCCTCAAGCGCGACAGCTCAGGACAGGTGGTGCGCAGCGGCATCGCTATCGATGTCAGGGACTGGATAAGATACGTGCTGGCCGAGCACGACGACCTCTTCGTGGACAACAACAACGGGTATGATGGCCGCGCCACCAAGGTGCTCTTCAACAATGATACCGGTCGCTGGTTTTTCCAGTGGTGGCACGACACGGTCGATGAGGGACTGGCCTTCAACGTCGGGCGCAACCCCACTTACGCCGACGGCTTGCTGGCAATTGTGAGTGGTCGCGTCGCCATGACCTTCAGTTACTCTGCTGCCCTGCGCTCGGTGGTGGATGCCCTGGAGGCCGGAGCGGAAGGCGTGGAGATCGGCGTTGGCGCACTGCCAGGCGTGCCCGGCGGCACGGGCGCGTCCCTTCTCATCAACCGCGGCCTATGGATCATCAACCTGCGGCCGGAGGAGGAGCAGGAAGCGGCCTGGAAGTTCGTCAAGTGGCTCATGGAGCCAGAACAGCAGGCCGAGTGGTTCGCCGGCACCGGCTACCTACCCGTCAACCATTCGGCCGTTGACCTACCTGCGGCCAAGGACGTTATCGCCAAGTACCCACTGTTTCAGGTGCCCCTGGACCTTTACCTGAACAGCCCTGCGACGCCCGCAGCCCTGTATGCCCTGCTCGGGCCCTTCTGGCGCGTCGACGAAGCCCTCTACCAAGGGGTGGAAGCAATGCTGTCCGGTGTCAAGGACCCCGTCCAGGCCCTCGAGGACGCCGCCGCGGAGTCTAACCAGATCATCGAAGAGTACAACCAGAGGGTGAAGGACTAGGCCACTGCTAGCGAGCGGGCTTGCTCCGGCGGCGCCGACGAGGTGCTCTCTCTACAGGCTTCGTATTTCCTTCGACGCTACGCCGCTGGCCGTCGCCAGAACTAACGCCACAATGCAGAACGCCGCGATGGCGTGGGCCGTCCCCAGGAACTGGCTGGCCACGAACCCCATCACCAGCGCCCCGAGCGGGTTCAATCCCTGCGACATCGTGTACAGCGACAGCACCCGGCCGCGGTAGTCGTTTTCCACGTGTAGTTGGAGAAGCGTCTGGTTGAAAGTGGAGAATATCACCAGCCCCATGCCGCCCATGATCAGAAGAAAGAGGGAGAGGAAGTAGTAGCGGGAGAAGGAGAAGGACAGGATCATCGTCATGTAGACCAGCAGGGCAACGCTCGCGATCGCCCCCTTGCGGCGGACATCGACGAAGGAGGCCACCACCAGCGCGCTCACGAGTGCGCCGATCCCGACGCCCGTCTGGAGCCACCCGTACCCTGTGGCGCCAACGTGCAGGTAGTCCTTCGCCATGAGTGGCATCATCTGGAGGTAGGGGAAGATGAGCATGCTGGGAATCGCCTGCAACAGGGTCAGGCGCATCAGCAGCCGGTGGCGGAGCATGTAGCCAGCCCCTAGGCGCACGCTGGTGAGCACCGGCTCCCGCTCAAAGGAGGCCGCCTGGCTCAGTCGCAGTTGCGCAAGGCTCAGCGTGGCCGCCGTGAAGAACAAGGACTCCCCGAAGAACGCCGAGGAGAGGTTGTACGAGATGAGGAAACCGGCCACCCCGGGGCCCACAACGCGTGCCATATTGTTCACCATCGCGTTGAGGGCGATGGCGTTTGGCAGGTGCTTCGTGCCGACGGCGTCGAACACCAGGAACTGACGCACTGGATTGGAGACGCTGCTGGAGAAGCCGCCGATGAGCGCCGTTATGTAGAGCTGCCACATGGCAATGTGGCCGGTAACGATGAGAACGCCGATGGTCAGCGCCAACAGGCCGTTGACCGTGGATGCCAGGCCAGCCAGCAGTCGCCGCTCCACCCGCTCCGAGAATGCGCCAACAAACGGGGAGATGAACAGGACGCTGATGCCACGTATGAACTGCACCAGGCCTAGCTGGAAGGGGGAGTTGGTGAGCTGTGCGACCAGCCACCCCTGGCCGATCTGGTCCATCCACATGGCGAAGCTGGCGGCCACTGTGCCGCCCAGCAGGAAACGAAAGTTGACGACGGCCAGGGAACTGAACGCCTGCGCCACTCGCGAGCCCGCGGTGACGGGGACCGGCCCGGCCGCGGCGACCGGCACAGTCGAGTCCGTTCTCTTCACCCGTGCACTCCCACCACGAACCAGCCTTGTGCCCCATTCTACTTCCGTTTACCTTGAGGGGAACCTCGAAGCTCGGCCGCGGCCTGTACCACACGATGACTCCGTAGCAAGGCAGGACACTTGAGCCGCATCCGGCCTACCTTGGCAAGGGGGAAGAAAGAGCCGCTGGCGTGAGGCGCAGAGAGGACCGCCCAGATAAGGCAATCGAGCGCCTCACGGGGCCAAGACGACGCCCTTCTTGATCAGGTCCTCGACACGCGAAGGCTCCATGCCGAACTCGAGCAGGATCTCGCGGCTGTGCTGACCGAGAACAGGGGCCGGCCTCTCCAGGCGCATGCTGTGACGCTGCCACTTGACGATACGCCCCGTCTGGCGAACCGGCCCGTTCACGGGGTGCTCCATATCCCACCACAGGTCGTTGGCCTTCAGGTGCTCGTCATCGAACAGCTCTGCGATCGTGAGGCAGGGGGCGCAGGGTACGCCCTTCTCGGTCAGGCTTTGAACCGCTTCCTGCCTCTGACGCGCGGCGAAGAACTCTTCCAGGGCGGAGGCCACATCGCCTTGCAGCGGCGCCTGGAGCAGCGAGGCGACACCATGCTGAGCACCGGGCACGAGCGCTTCTCTGGTCGCCTGCGCCAGGGCCGTCGCCTGGTCGGCGGTGCGGACAGCCAGGAAGAGCCAGCCATCGGAGCACTTGTAGCTGCGGTAGAGGGCGGAGAGGCCGAGGAGATTGGGGCCTCCAGGGGGGTCAGGAGGTCGTCCCTGGTAGCGGATGAACTCTCCGGCTTGGGCGGCCATGGCGTTGTTGGCGAGAGAGGACTCGACGAGCTGCCCGCGGCCGGTGCGCTCGCGGGCGTGGAGGGCGGCGATGACGCCGTAGGCCGTCATGAGCGCGGTGATAAAGTCGCACACGGCGATCTGGTAGTAGACAGGCTCCTCGCCCTCGCCCCCCTGCGCCCTCATGAGGCCGGAGCGTCCCTGAAGAAGGGGGTCGAAGCCCGGCCATCCCGCCATGGGGCCAGAAGTGCCGAAGGGGGTCACGGAACAGCAGACGATGCGGGGGTTTATGGCGCTGAGGGTATCGTAGTCTATCCCGAGGCGCTTGAGGACGCCAGTGCGAAAGTTGTCGGTGACCACGTCGGCCTTGCGCACCAGATCGTAGAACACCTCTCGCCCTTCGCTTCGCTTCAAGTCGAGGGCCAGGCTGCGCTTGCCCCTGTTGACGCCCAGGAAACCAAAGGCGAACCCCCGCCAGGGGTCACCGTCCAGAGGCTCGATCTTTATGACATTGGCTCCCATATCCGACAAAAGCATGCCGCCGTAGGGCCCGGCATAGATCGTGCCCAGGTCGAGGACCGTGATCCCGTCCAGGGGGGCGCCGCCGGAGGGCCCATCTCCAGCGGAAGGGCGCGGGGCGGCCGTGGGCTGCCAGGAGCGAGAGAGAACCTCCTGGTTGTGCTGACCCAGCACCGGGGCGGGGCCGCGGATGCCGCCGGGCGTGCCTCGGAGGGACATGGGGACTCCCATCTGCACCGTGGGGCCGACCTCAGGGTCGTCGATCTCGACTCGCATGCCGTTCTCAAGGACCTGGGGATCGCGGAGGTACTCGTCGCGGGTCAGGACCGGACCAACGGGGACGTCGGCCTCCCGCAGGAAGTCCAGCCAGTGCTGCCGGGGCCTCGTGGCAAACATCTCGGCCAGGCGATCCGACAACTCCTGCCGGTCCCCGGCCTCGGGGATGGCGATGGGGGCCCCCTCGTAGCGGGGGTCAGCCAGATATTCCTCCAAGCCCATAGCGAGGGCCAGCTTTGTCCAGAAGACAGGCGTAAGGCAGGCCAGCATCAGCCATTTACCGTCAGCCGCCCGGTACACTCGATAGGTGGGGAAGGGGCCCTTGGGGTCGCCGTGGCCGCCGGCCAAACGGATCACATCCAGGAGCCCGAGGGGGATGAGGTAGGTGCTGGTCTCGAGGGCAAAGGCGCCACCCAGACCTGAGACCTCGATGTAGTCGCCACGGCCGCTGCGGGTGCGATCGTAGAGCGTAGCAGCAACGGCGCCAGCCGCCAGGACGCCGGTGGCATAGGCGACGACGGGGACGACCAGGAAGACGGGTGATTCGCTATAGGACCATTGCACGCCAAGGACGCCGCTGACAGCGGCGACCAGGGTGTCATCAGGCTCCAGGGCCGCCCAGGGCCCTTTCGAGCCGTAAAGAGGGATGGAGCAGTACACCATCTGGGGGTTCTGTTTCGAGAGGCGGGCGTAGTCGATGCCCAGCTCCTCGGCTTTGCCTTGAAGATGATCGACTAGCACTACGTCGGCGGCGGAAGCCAGCTCCTGGGCCATAGCACGGTCGCTGCGGCGGGTGAGGTCGAGGACGATGCCTCGCTTGCTGCGGTTCAGGACGTGGAAGGCGGGGGTGCCGCGGGCACGGTCGCCGGCGGTGGGTTCTACCTTCAGGACATCGGCACCCTGCTCGGCCAGGAGCATGCCCGCATAGGGCCCAGCGGTGCCCTGGGTGAAATCGACGATGCGGATCCCTTCAAGAGCGCCGGCCATCTTCACCTGTTACGAGGCCTGAACCTCGGACGTGCAGAATGCGCACCGGCGTGCCTCGATCGGGATTTCGCTAAGGCACTCCGGGCACTTGCGGGTGGTCGGATCGGCCGGCGGTTCCCGCCGGGCCCGCGAGATGAGGGCGTTGATCGGGGTAACCACGAAGAAGAAGACTACGGCAGCTATTGCGACGAATGTGATGACCTTGTTGACAAAGTCGCCGTATCTAAATGTGCTGCCGTGGATCTTGAAGTCTAAGGCCGAGAAGTCCGCCTGGCCGCCGATGGCGGCGACGAGGGGTGTGACGAAATCCTGCACCAAAGCCGTGACCACGGCGCCAAAGGCGGCACCGATTACCACCGCGACCGCCAGGTCCACCACGTTGCCCCTGAGCAAGAATTGCCTGAAGTCAGTGAGCAACTTCATTGTCCCCTCCTTGCGCTGGTGGCCTTGGACCACCCACTCGCAACAGGATTCTAAGATGCTCTTCGGCGGCTGGCAATCGGCAGCCTTGGGCCAGCTACTCCCGCCCTGGGTAGGCTCGCTTCGCCTCTTCTTCCATCTTGTCAAGCCTGGTGTAGTAGTCAGGGAACTCGTTCAGGTGGGCCAGTGCGATCTTGGCGGTGAGGACAGGGTCATCGTGCGTGACATCCGTGCGGGGGTCGCGCTGACCGTGCTCCAGCTCCACTTCGAGGCCCATGCGGAACTGCTCGACATCAAATGGACTGTTGCTCCAGTCGACGCCGATGGCTTCGCCTAGGCGCCCAGCTTCCTCGGCTGTGAATCGCCTCGTGACGCCCATGTTAACCTCCTGTGGGTGACGGATCGTGCGTGCCGTCTTTGTCACTTGAGTTGCGTCGGCTCCAGCCACCAGTCGCCCGTCACCTCGTCGAAGGACGCCCAGACGTCGCTGCCCACCGGGCCCAACAGCCTCGCCCACGGCTCTCCCGCATCCGCGCGGACGGTCGCCGAGCCCGGCGTGGTCATTGTGCGCCGCTCGCCCGAAGTCACGGTGTTCACCTCGTAGATCGCAGGCCCTTCCCCCGGCGGCAACAGTTGGAAGACAACAGGGCTTCCTCCCTCTGCCGCCGGCGCAGAGCTGCGGTCATCGTTGGTTCTGGATTCGCTTGACTCCCTTCCTCTCCGCCGCCGCAGCCGGCAATGAGAAGGCTGGCGCCAGCCGCCAGGGCGATGACCACCAGGCAGATCGCTATTCGTCGAGGGGTGATGTCGTGGGTAGACTCCCGTGGTCGCACAGCGTTCCCTCCTCCTAGACCCCTCTCCGTCTTCCCGCCAGCGCTACTCGTCGGAGGACACCCTACCCCCGACGATGGGCCATGTGCTCCCCAGCTACGTAAGCCGGAGCCCCGGAGGGAGCCCCAGCCGGATGGTATCCTCCCCCTCCCGGGGCGCCGGGGTTGGCAAGCTTGGCTGGCAACCACTCAACGCGCAGGTCGTCGAGCCTTTCACCCACGATCTCAATCGACTCCTCGCGAATCTCACCCAGCCCCATCTCGTAGGCGATGCTGAGCTGCTTCACAGCGGCGACATCGTGGCTCATGATGCGTGCTGCCGTCGCGTCGGCCGCCACGAGGTCGGTACTGACCAGGAGGAGCCAGGAGCCAAGGCGATCCTTCATGTCTACGGTGAGGCCGTTGCCCTCGAGCCCGATGGAGGCATCGATGATGGCGAGGTCCGGCTTCACAGCGTCGACGATATCCAGGTAGAGCTGCGCGATCGCCTCCGGGCTTCTGTGGTCCAGGAGCGCGCGCGACCACATGGTATCGGCGCCCTTCCAGCCGTAGCGCTCAAGGGGCGTGACACCAACGAAGTTCTTCAGCGAGAGGCTGACCTGGGCCCATTGGTGCGTCTTCATAACCGGGATGGAGATGACACGGTCGGCCCCGGCGACCAGGCTGGAGATGGCGACCTTGCCTATGTAAGTGCTGGTAGGGACCTCTACCCACTCAGGAGAGTCGCTATCGAGGCAGGCCAGCATCACTTTGCCCCCGTATGTGCGGCTGAGGCGCTCCGCCTCCAGCGCGAGATTCGTCGAGCCGTCGAGGCTAGTCGCATACCCCCAGTCGAAGCGCGACATCTGGGAGCCGTCGCCGACGATGACCTTGGCGGCGCCCGCCCTCAGGCACTCCTCCGCGACGGCGATCACGATCTCCGGCTTGGTGCACTCGCCGATAACGAAGGGGTTGCGGCCCAGATTGGCCCAAGGGAGGGTAGTCATGTTCGGCTTGATGAAGACCGTCTCTCCCGGATTGACGATCTTCTGGACTCCACCCACCGCCTCCAGAGCCTCGCGCGTCATGGCGTACAGGTCCACGCCCCAGATGGCGGCCACGCGAGCGGTCGGCTTCGGCGCCGCTTCCTCACCGCGGCAGCCCGTCAGGATCGGCGGTGCGCCAAGAGCGATCGCCGCGCCCGCGCCCAGTCTTAGAAGCTCCCGTCGCGTAATCCTATGCATCGGCCCAGCCGGCTGTTCTACCTACAGAGGGCAACAGTTGCCTTGGGGTGCCAACGTACCGCCCGCCTCTTTGCACGTCGAGCAGGGCGCCCGCCCACCCTCAGAAGGCGACGCGCCGTTCGACGGGTGACTGCACCGCCGTACGCATGATGCTGCCTGCAAGCGGCGAGCACAAGGCGTCTCCTGCCGCCCGGATGCAGCCACCGGCGTAGACGGCCCGTGGACTCGGCCACACCGCAACCTCCCACCCCTGCCGACTAGACCGCAGCGGGGTTGGGAGACTAGAGTAAGGCAGGGCCTCAGGTGCCGACACCGGCAGAGCGGTTTGGCGCGAACGAAGAGCCGGCCCTGGCGTTACGGAGGGAGCATGAAGGCAGCAGTCTACTACGAAGCAGGCCCGCCCAGCGTGTTCCGGTACGAGGATGTGCCGGACCCGGCGTGCCATCCAGGTGGCGTCCTGGTCGATGTCAAAGCCGTCAGCATCGAGGGCGGCGACGTCCTCAATCGCGCCGGGGGAGACCTCGCAAGCAGGCCACACATCGTGGGCTACCAGTGCGCGGGCATCATCCGGGAGGTTGGCGTGAATGTCGCGGACCGCGCGGTGGGTCAACGCGTGGTCGCCATCATGGGATACGGCTCCCACGCCTCGATGGTATCCGTACCGGCAAGCGCAACGTGGCCCGTCCCCGAAGGCCTGGACTTGGAGCCGGCTGCCTGCGTCCCCATCCCTTTCGCTACGGCTGACGACTGTCTGTTCGAGTTCGGCCACCTGAAAGCGGGCGAGGCCGTGCTGGTCCAGGCGGGTGCAGGCGGCGTCGGGCTGGCGGCGATCCAGCTCGCCAAGCGCGCGGGGGCGACGGTTCTGGCCACGGCCTCGAGCGACGAGAGGCTGGAGCGGCTCAAGGAGTTCGGGCTGGACCACGGCGTCAACTACAGGACAAGAGACTTCGTGGCCGCTGTTCGAGAGATCACCGGCGGCCGGGGCGTGGACCTCGTCGTCGACTCGGTGGGCGGCAGGACGCTGCAAGGGAGCCTTGAGTGCCTGGCCTACAGGGGCCGGGCGATCACGGTCGGCAGCGCGGGCCGTGACGAAACGCCGCCGGACATCGGGCCGCTGGGCGCGGGCAACCGGACCTTGACCGGCGTCTATCTCGCGGTGGAGGCAGTGATGCAGCCCGAGCGCGTGCGCGCCATGGTCGCAGGCCACCTCCAGGATGTTGCCGGCGGATCGCTCAAGGCGGTCATCGACCGCACGTACCCCCTGTCCGAGGCGGCGGCCGCTCACGCCTACATCGAGAGCCGGCAGGCCTTTGGACGGGTGCTCTTGATCCCGTAGCCGCCGCTTCCAGCGGTGGGTGACAAGCGAGGCGGAAGAATCCGACACTAGCCTGTTGAGCACGCTCCCTGGCTGAATCGGCTCCTCGGTTACCTCCATCAGTATCCGTGTCCTACAAAGAATCGGCGCGCGGCCAAATCAGGGGTGTTGTGTTGATCGCAGCATAACGCCGACCTAGACTCATCTCGGTTGTAGTTGACATGGCGGAAAAGGCGACAGCGGGGCTGCGGAATGAGGGGGCGCTCGCCAATCCTAAGAGCCATCTGGGATCGGTCTGCCTACTGTTCCTAAGGCTGGGAGCAACCGCGTTTGGAGGTCCGGCGGTCTACATCGCGATGATGCGCGATGAGGTCGTCTCCCGCCGGCGCTGGCTGACCGACGGCCAGTTCCTCGACCTTCTCGGTGCGACCAACATCATCCCGGGGCCGAACGCGACTGAAATGGCGATCCACCTGGGGCGCGTCCGCGCCGGCTGGCGCGGCCTGGTGCTTTCGGGCCTGGCCTTCACGGCTCCCGCTACTCTCATTACGTTGGTTTTCGCCTGGGCCTACGTTAGATTCGGGTCTACGCCTGAATTGGGGTGGGTTCTCTATGGCATCAAGCCGATCGTCATCTGCGTGATGGTGCAGGCGATATGGGGCCTCGGCCGGACCACCGTCAGAAAGCCAACTCTGTTGGCGGTGGGCGCTGGCGTCCTAGCGCTCTACGCGTTGGGGGTGAATGAGATAGTACTGCTGTTCGGCGCCGCAGCCATCGTGATGCTGGCGGCCAACCTGCGCCGTCTTGTCTCCAGGAGCCCCGTCGTGTTGCCCCTCGGCCTGAAGGCAGCCGGGTGGTCGAAGGTCGCCGCTCTCACTGCGAGCGCTGGGGCAGCGGGGGCAGCGTCGTTCAGCCTCAGCCAGATGTTCCTGACCTTCCTCAAGATCGGCTCGCTGCTGTACGGCAGCGGCTACGTCCTCCTGACCTTCCTGCGCGCCGACTTCGTCGATCGCCTAGGATGGCTGACTCAGCAGCAGCTCCTCGACGCGGTCGCGGCTGGCCAGGTGACCCCCGGCCCGCTGCTCTCGACGGCGACTTTCATAGGGTATCTGCTTGGCAGCTGGCAGGGTGCGCTCGTCGCGACGGCGGGGGTTTTTCTTCCATCCTTCCTGTTCGTGGCCGTTAGTGGCCCCCTATTACCTCACGTACGGCAATGGTCCTGGACCGCCGCGTTCATTGACGGCGTGAGCGTCGCTGCTTTGGCCCTCATGGCGGGAGTGAGCTGGCAGTTGGCTCGTTCTGCGATTGTTGATCCGCCCACAGTGGGCATCGCGGCCCTGGGGGCGCTGGGTCTGCTGCGGTTTGGACTGAACTC
>Ga0315277_10004823_pt1 | contig 17887 bp, 17 predicted proteins | sample YL17G05_15_MG_FD_203695 | JGI IMG/M metagenome (GOLD analysis project Ga0315277, IMG submission 203695) | Sediment microbial communities from Yellowstone Lake, YNP, Wyoming, USA - YL17G05_15 | ecosystem: Environmental > Aquatic > Freshwater > Lake > Sediment | place: USA: Wyoming | collected...
GAACCACGAGTTGCAGGGTACAGCGACGGTTCCCTCCCTCGACCTTCGATTGATGGAAGGGATCCACAACTCCTCGATTGTGACATCGTACCCGTTCGGCGTCAGGTTGCTCTCGTTGAAGCCCTCGATCTTGAGCGTGCCATTGGCTAGCATCTCAAGAATGTCAGTGTCCGAAAGAACCGCCATGCTGGCTACCTCTTCTTGCTCGGCCTCTTCCGTTTCTTGGATTCTGTGCCGGATCTCTCATTGGCATCCTGCTGCTTCATCTCTTCAACCGCCTGTTCCGCAATCAGTCTGAAGCGAACGAAGGCGAAATTCCATTTCTCTTCGAGCTCGACCTTGAACGCGTCGTTGAGATCCTCTGGATTCCCGAGCTGGACCTTCCTGAACCCATTCTCAACCAGGATCTCGTTCACCGGCTCTACCGCCTTTTCGATCCTGCTCCATTTGAAGAGCTGATCTATCCCCTCAAGCTCCTTGACGAGCTCTCCTAGGTACTCTGTCCCGAGTTTCGCAAGCAGTCTCGTGTAGAGGCTGGCCAACTCTTTCGCAGATCTCATCGAGGCCTTTCTGAGGTCCTCCATGAACCTGTCCAGCTCATCCTCCTTGAGCTTGGCCAGCTTCCTCGGGGAAGATGCGACGGAGTCCTTCGCCTCCGCCATGATCGCCGGTTCCAGCTCCGTCTCGATCGTCCTGATTATGACTATGCCATGTCTCGCCAGTGCGGCCTTCGCCTCTCTGAGGTCCCTCAGGAGCCCTGGATCGAGAGTGGTTGACATCCTGATCCTCTGATCATACCTCGGTCAAGCCTGCGACAGTCTTCTTGTCGAGCTTCTTGACGAGTTCAATGACGAGCCTGATGCAGTACTCCGCATCTTGCATGCTGAGGAGACCCACGTGCGCGTGTATGTGTCGGGTCGGGACGCCCAACACGACACTCGGGCATCCGGCATATGCCATGTGAATGACCCCAGCATCGGTTCCACCCTTCACCTGAGACAGCTGGATCGGGATCTTCTTCTGGTTGGCCGTCTTGAGGACCAGCTCGACGAGACCCTGATTGGGAATCATCGACGTATCCCAAGTTGTCAGCGTTGGACCATATCCCATCTTCGATGCAGCCTCGTTCGCCTCTATTCCAGGGACATCTCCCGCGATGTCCACCTCAAGCGTCAGGCAGACATCTGGTTTCGTCACGTAGGCAGCGGTCCGAGCCCCTCTCAAACCCACTTCCTCCTGTGTGGTCGCTGCCCCTATCACGGTGTTCGGATGACTGATCTTCTTCTGCACGAGCGTTCTCACCGCTTCCGCGGCAATCCATGTCCCTATTCTGTCGTCGAATGCCTTTCCTATCGCGATGGTGTCGGAGCCATTCCTCTTGCCGTCCTTGAACACCTTCTTCTGCATCATCGAGAAGTGGGAGTCTGGAATCACGGGGTTGCCGACTCTGATGCCCATTGCCTTCGCTTCCTCCTCGTTCGAAGCGCCGATGTCAACGAACATCTTCTCCTTGAGGACCACCTTGCTCCTTTCCTCTGCTGGCAGAAGATGCGGGGGCTTGGCGGCGATCACGCCCGGAACGATCCCTTTCTCGGTCTTCACAAGCACTCTCTGACCAAGAAGGACCTGGTCGAACCATCCGCCGAGTGGGTTGAAAGTCAGAAATCCCAGCTTGTTTATCGAAGAGATGATGAATCCGACCTCATCGATGTGGCCAGGTATCAAAACGATCGGATTGTCAGCGGTCCCCTTCTTCTCGAACATCAGTGAACCGAGCTTGTCGGAATACACTTTGTCGGAGAAGTCCGATACGTAGCGTTTTACGATCCTCGCAGGCTCCCTCTCGAATCCTGATGGGCCGAAGCAGTTGGTCAGCTCTTCCAGGAATTTCAACGATTGCTGGTCTGTCACTACAATCACCTTGGCGCGAGCATCAGGTTGACTGTAGATAATCCTTGCTGTCGCGAATTGAGGTGGCGCGAATCCAGTGCACGGGCGTGCCATCACGGGAACAGTGATTACGGTACACAAATCATCGTTGAATCGTCGTTTCCATTGATCCCCCATCCTCCGACCTGAAGGGAGAAGTTATAAATTCGAATAACAGCATCACGCGTCAACGCGGGGGGCCAGATATGTCAGTTGTTCTGCCAGACCTCAAGTACACCAAGGACCATGAATGGGTCAAGGTTGAGAAGAATCTCGCGCGAATCGGCATCACCGACCACGCGCAGACCGAGCTCACCGAGATTGTGTTCGTTGAACTCCCAGCATCGGGCAAGGATGTCAAGGCAGGCGAAGTTCTGGGGAACGTTGAATCAGTCAAGACGGTCTCTGAGGTCTTCTCCCCTGTCTCCGGGGTCGTGAAGGACGCGAACGGCAAGCTCGTCGATTCTCCGGAGCTCCTCAACAAGGATCCATATGGCCAGGGTTGGGTTGCGGTTGTTGAGATGAGTGATCCCTCTCAGGTCTCAGCTCTCATGAACGCGGACGAATACAAGAAGTTGCTAGGCGAGTGATCATTCTCTATCGTTGGTCCTAGTAGCCCCATGTCCCAGGTGACGCACCATGAAGCAGACGATATCTCCGGATGAGGCTCAGGATTGCTTCTCTGGTTTTCCAGTTGTCCTCGGATCTGTGGGCGGCTCCAAGGACAACGTCATAACGTTGGCGATGTGCCACGTGTTCTCGTTGAGGCCTGCTTTGCTCGGCGTGGGGATTGCGCCGAGGCGATTCAGCCATGCTTTGTTCAAGAAAAGCAAGGATTTCGCAATCAATATACCGGACAAGAAGATGCTCAGGGCCGTCGAGATATGCGGCTCGAAGAGCGGAAGGAAGGTTGACAAGTTCGACGCGTCGGGCCTGACCAAAGAGAAGGCTGAGAAGATTGATTCGCCGCTTGTCGCGGAATGCCCGGTTAACATCGAATGCGTCAAGGTGAAGGAGATCGAGACCGGCGATCACACATGGTTCATCGGGGAAGTGGTCGCTGCTAGAAGAGACGCCTCTTACAGGACTGCAGACATGCTCCTCTATTGGGGCGAGTACAGGGTCATCGGCAGACTGGTCAAGTAGGTGCGATCAATGGATGTCAAGACGGCCATACGTGCGAGGCGGAGCATAAGGAAGTACAGGACGAAGCCTCTTCCAAAGGAAGTTCTCGACGAACTCCTTGATGCGGCGAGACTGTCGCCCTCATCGATGAACAGGCAGAGGTGGAGCATCATCGTCGTCACCGATGAGGAGACTCGGAAGAAGCTAGTTCCCGTTTCCGGGAATCAGAAATTCGTCGGCGGCTGCTCAGCATATCTGGTCGGCGTGACAGAGCCTGGGGCATACTACTCAACGGTGGATATGACTATCGCACTTGACCATCTATCTCTACGCGCGGTCGAGCTCGGCCTTGGGACGTGCTGGATCGGCGATTTTGAGCCTGACAAGGTGAAGGATATCCTGGGGATTCCGAAGGAGAGGGATGTCCCGATATGCATGACGCTTGGATTTCCTGCCATTGTTCCGGGAGCGCGTAGGCGGAAAGAGCTCCCTGAGCTCTTCCACCGCGACCGCTGGGGAAATCGTTCGGATTGACAAGGATCTTTCCCCGGATGCCCTGGACAATGTTTATCTGTTCGTATGCGTCTACAATCATCGAGGAATGGCAATGAGATGTCCTTATTGTGGATTCGAGAATGCCGACAGGACGAGCTTCTGCAACTCGTGCGGAAAGGAGGTCGGTTCTCCGACAGCTCCCGCCAGACCATCTGACCCTCGCTATTGCGTCTCGTGTGGTCGGAGCATCCAGTCGGATGCCAATGTCTGCCCATACTGTGGACATGATTACAGGTCACAGATGATGCGACCTCAGGTGGTCGAGCAAATCAGCAGTGGCATGAAGATACTGTTCTACATCTTATCACTGATGATTCCCCTTGTGGGCTTCATAATCGGCATCATCTACTATTCGAAAGAGGACCCAGAATCTAAGCATGTCGGCAAGATGTGCATCATCCTGGCCGTCGTTGGGATACTCGCAACTGTCGGACTCGTCGCTGTCTTGTACATGATGGTCCTGGGCTTCGGAGGAGATGATGGCATGCAGATACCCGCCGCTGCGCTCTCGAGGAACACTGTCACGAACGGTGTGAAGTTCACGTTTGTCTCAGTGAGTAGCTCATCCCTCTATTGGGCTGATGTAACGATCATCCTGACCGACGGGCTCGACTTCGTTTCTTGGTCTCCGTATGCTACAGATCTGGATTCTGGCTTCGATTCGGAACTACTGTTTCCCGCGGAATCCATGTACACGATCAACGTGACATGCGCAATACATGACCTCGCGGGCAACGGACTTGTGAATGGTGGCGACTACTTCACCCTTACTACGAATGGTGGGCCCACGTTCTCATCTGGTACCGAGTACACCGTCACATTAGTCTATGATCCAACTGGGTCCTCGATGACTAGTTCCTCATTTACGGGATGATGTCCGGGCTTCGAGATACTGGCCTGGGAATTTATAAATCCCAGTAGACTCTTCCAGATTCCGCTGCGACGCAGTTGAGCAGTTCTTCCCCGGAGGATCCAGAGTTGTACATATTCAACACCTGCCCGAGAGATTGCTACGATACATGTTCGATTGTCACCAAGGTGCGGAACGGCAAGTTGCATTCCTTTGAGGCGAACAAGAAGCAGCCTTTCACACAAGGTTTCCTGTGTCCCAAGGGTCAGAACCTGATGCAGTATGTCTACTCCAAGCAGAGGATCTTGTACCCGATGAAGCGAGACGGGAAGAAGGGCGAGGGCAAGTTCAAGAGAGTGACATGGGATCAAGCGTTGAACGAGATCGCAGAGCAGATCAAGACCCGATCAACAGCACACGGAACCGACTCCATCCTTCAGTACGACTATGCGGGCACCATGGGACATATCCAGCGTTACTTCCCCACCAGGTTCTTTAACGCGATCGGCGCTTCGAGGATCACTCACACAATATGTTCTCGAGCCGGTGACAAGGCGCTTGATATCGTCTACGGGTCCAGCCTGGGGATGCTTCCTGACGAGATCGAGAAATGCAGATTGATCGTCATCTGGGGAATGAACCCCGCATGGAGCACCCCTCACGGCTTCGAGTTGATCAGGAAGGCCCAGAAGCGCGGGGCGAAGGTCTATGTCATCGACCCTATCAAGACTGCGACCGCTGAGATCGGAATTCATCTCCAGATCAAGCCTACAACCGATGCTGCGATGGCCCTTTGCTGTGTCAACCACATCATCGAGAACCGACTGTGTGCGGATGAGTTCGTGAAGAACAACACAACAGGCTTCGACAAGCTATCGGAGATATCGAAGAAGTTCGACCTGAACGCGATGGCCAAGATAACGGGTCTATCTACCAGGGTCATGGAAGACTTCATCGCGGACTATGTATCGCTGAGGCCAAACTGCATAATGATGGGCTACGGGATGCAGAGAAACAAGAACGGCGGTGAGATGATCCGGGCGATCAGCGTCCTGCCCGCTCTCATAGGCGAGAATAGGGGATTCTTCTATTCAACTGATCTAGATGATTTCGACATGCAGTACCTGGAAGGTTGGGGACTCACATCCAGGAAGAAGGGATATTACAACATGGTCGACCTTGGCCGGACGCTTGAATCGGGAAAGATCAAGATGATTTTCGTGTACAATTCGAATCCGCTCGCCACTCTCCCTAACCAAACCCTTGTTCGAAAAGGGTTCGCTCGAGATGATTTGTTCACAGTCGTCCACGATCTATTCATGACGGACACTGCGGACTATGCGGATATCGTCCTCCCTGCGACAAGCTTTTTCGAGCACTCTGACATCCACACCTCCTACTTCCATCACTATCTCTCGATAAACGAAAAAGCAATTGAACCGCTGGGAGAGGCGAAGAGCAACAGCGATCTCTTCAGAGCTCTTGCCAGCACGATGAAACTCATGGCGAAGGAACTGTACGAAGAGGATGAGAAGATCGCGAAGACCCTGATGTCGAGGAGCAAGGCGGCCGAAGGGACCTTCGAGGACCTCAAGAAGAAGGGATTCGTGAAGATGCGGATTCCGAATAGGAACATCTACACGACCCCTACCCGCAAGATAGAGCTGTATTCCGCAGCGGCAGCTGCTGAGGGCCTGGGAGGCCTGCCATCGCACGTTGAGGTTCAGAAGAAGTATCCGTATCAATTGCTTACACCGGTCCACAAGCTGCTCGTGAGATCACAGTACCATCTTCTCCGCCCTGAGGTGACCCCGGTGGTCTATGTCAACAAAAAGGACGCGCTCGAAGAAGGGATCGAGGATGGGGGAAGAGTCACGCTGGCAAATGAGTACGGCGATTGGTCGGTCAAAGTGGAGATATCCCAGGCGGTCCCGCCCGGGGTGATGCTCACATACTCCGTCATGTGGCCGAAACTCGCAGATGGCAGGAACGCCAATTTCCTGACGACGGATTTTGTGCAGAAGTACGGCGGCAACTCTGCCTTCAACTCGACTTTCGTGCGATTGGCTTAGGACACAGGACCGTCTGATACGTTCTCTCTCATGGTTTTGCCCCAAAACTCGTCATGGATGGCAACAATAGTGTTCTTCAGATCCTTTCTTTCGACAGTGAAGTGGTATGCGACCATCGAGGCTCCAGCAGAAATCAAGTCCACATTCACATTCCTCGCCGCGACTGCGTTGAACACCCTTGCTGCGATGCCTTTCGTCGCTCCGAACCCTTCTCCGACAGTGCACACGAGCGCGACCCCTGGGTTCACTTCGAAGTTCTCGCCCACACTTCCAATTATCGCCTTCACCGCCTTCTTGGCGTTGGGAATATCCGCCTCGTCTATCAAAACCGCCGCGCAGGTTTGCGAGGTCGTGGCCGAGAAGATGTTTATGTTGGCTTTGTGAAGGCAAGCTGTTATGTCCGCAAGGAAGCCAGACTTGTAGCCAGCACCAGCATCATAAACCTTCAGAGTGGCCACGTTCGGCAGGTACGAGACGCTCTTGATGACGTCTTTCCTCAGCTGCTTGCTCTTGCCGATCACCGTACCAGGTGCTTCAGGCTTGTACAGGTTCTTTATCACGATCTCGATACCCTTCAATCTAGCAGGCTGGACGGCTCTCGGATGAAGCACTTGGGCGCCGAAGTACGCCAGTTCCGCCGCTTCTTCATAGGAAAGCCTCTCCAGTATGAATGCGTCCTTGACTAGCTTCGGGTCCGCGCTCATGAATCCATCGACCTCTTTCCAGATCTCTACGGGTCTAGAGTCCGTGGAATATGCGACAACAGCAGCGGTGTAGTCCGTGCCGCTCCTCCCGACCGTGGCAACGTGCCCGGTTTCAGTCACTCCGAAGAATCCGGTCACGACCGGAACAATCCCTTTCTTGACCGCGCTTGTCAACACCGGTCCCATGTTCTTCTCGCACTTGTCCAGGATCGCCACGGCGTTCCCGTGCTGTTCGTTTGTGATCATGCCGAGTGTGTCAGTCTCCATCGCAACAGCGTCCATCCCTTCGTGGCTCAATCTCGATGCAACCACGACAGCCGACAGTCTCTCGCCGAAGCTGAGGATGAGGTCGTTGGTCCTCGGTGTCAACTCCTCAGTGTAGGTGATGCCATACAGAAGCCTATCGAGTTTCGTTATCTTGGCTTCTATCAGATCCAGCGCTTCCTTCCTCTTCTGGCCGTCCTTCTTTGGCAGCATCTCGACGTGTCTGAGCTTAAGTTGGAGCAGGAAATCATCGATCTCTTTCTCTTGGCGCGGCTTGGAGATGAAATCCCTGACCGAGTTTGTGACTCCGGATGAGGCTGAAACGACTACGATCTTCTGTTCCGTCTCGTCCTTGACAACCTTCGCGACTCTCTGGAGAGCGTCCTCCGATCCGAGGCACGTTCCTCCGAATTTGATTATCTTCAAGTCCTCACCTCAGGGCTGCTATCATACGATCCAATGAATCTCGGGGCAGACATCTTGCTGTGAGTCGTGAGCCGCTCTGGGCGGTGGTCTATCTCTACGAGTCTGGGAAGTCGTCCATGAATCGAGACCGAGCCATCTATCATCGCTAGGCCCGCGATGAAGCCCTCGATCTCCTTGAACGGGTCGAAGCAAGTCTTCAATGAATCGACTCCTGCCACGCGGTTTCCGATTGCGGTGGCCAGCGCGTCCGCCAGGATAGCGTTGTCTGCGATGGCGACAGCAGCGTCTGAGTTGCCGAGACTGATTGAGTGTCCTAGTCTCCCGCTGGACGTGCAGATTCCGATGATGGTGTCGGTTGGTTCGAGCTCGAGCGCACAGGCCGAACGCGAGTCCGGCTCGCTGAATATCTCCACCGTGCCCGCCGATTCCAGCAACAGCGCGATGTCTCCGCCATTGTCAACCCAGCCATGAGTGCAACCTTCGGAGGCCATGGCTTCCATCGCCTCTTGCGCGATCGTTCCCGCCACTGTCGCCATCGGCCCGACGCCGGCGATGTTGGATGCCTTGCACATCCTGTGGATCACTCTCCCGTCGTCGTCCTTGGGACTGTACGGCTCAAGCGTCGTTAGGAAGAAGTCATCGCGTCTGATCTTCCGCTCGATCTCGGCACGTGCCGCCTTGATGGCGGTGACAGCCGGCTCAATGTAGTCTCTGTCCGCGGCTATCGTTGCGGCAGTCTCTTCGATCTCTACCTTGGCAAGAACGAACTCACTCATATTAGGATCTCCATCGCTCTTGGGGGGCATGCGTCGATGCACACTCCGCAGGCGACACACTTCTCCTCTGTGAATGTGACCTTGCCAGTCTTGGAATCGAACGCGAGCGCTTTCGTGGGGCATATGGACACGCACATGCCGCAGTGCGTACACACATCGTCGTCCCTTCTCACGCCTTCTTTTATCGGCCTCACCCCGACTCCGTTCGATTTCAGGTAGTCTATCCCCTTTCGAATGTCATCGGCCTTCCCGGAGAGTTCGAGGACCATCTTCCCGCCGATCTCGTCGATCTCAGCGCGGAGTATGTTCACTAGCAGATGGTACTTTGCGATAAGGTTGTGTGTGATTGGTGTGTTCGCCGCCTCTGGGCTGAAGTTGAGCACGACTTTGGTCTTCAATTACATCGCCTCCTTTTCCGTTCGGACATCCAGTGCCTTGAATACCCTGTCCATCGGCAAGTTCTGGACCGGCCTTTCTATCATGAACTCGCCTTTCTGGATCTGGCTCTTGAGTATCTGAGAGATCTGTCGCGCCTTGTACAGACTCGACAGGGATGATGTGGGGATCTGCTTTCCCTTCAGCTCGATCTCACCTGACCTCAACTCGGCGTATGTGATCTCCTTCAGCACCGTCCTGGACCGTGTGGGCTGGCTATAGTCGAACATCGCAGTCACGATCTGGTCGTCCGTGATTGCGCACGCCCTGGCCATCTCTTCGTCCAGGATCGGTATTGGGATTCCGATCCCCAGGCCAAGGGAAGTGCCGTATCTCGTGAATGTGAGACCACGCAAAAACTCAGGCGACATCTGCTTGAGGTCTCCGATGACGGCTATTGACCCAGCCGCCCTTTTGGGAACGCCGGCCGGCGTTCTTGGAACCCCCGGATTGAACTGTGTGCCCTCCCATATCACGAACCCCTGTGCTCCGCCAAGGAATATCCGCGTGCCGATCCCGATGCTCCTGTAGTACGGGTCGTTCATCAGTGGCGATAGCTCGCCAGCAGAGCTGTAGGTGGCGTTGCCGTACTCAGGCAGCAACTTGCCCATGTACGTGTACAGAGTCCTGGATCCAGAGTTGGTCGCGACCGCGTAGTTCTGATAGCAATTCCTGACGTTGAGCAGAACAGCCTGGTTGACCGTCTTGAGGCTCACATAGGTGTCGATTTCCTTTTTCGGGTAGCAGTCAGTGCCGTATGCCGTTGCCTTCAGTCTGACAGCTTTCCCTCTCACGAGGTCCTCAATCACGTGCGCTCCTCCGTGCATCATATTGTTCGTTTCGTCCAGCTCCGTCGAGCCCAGGTACGCATCGACTGCTGCGAGGCCAGCATATGCAGATATCCCGTCCATCCAGACCTTCTGCATCTTCATCGGAGGATCTGAGTGGCCGAAGTTGAAGTAAGCACCTGACGAGCACATCGCGCCGAAAGTGCCTGTGGTGACAATGTCGACGTCCTTCGCAGCCTTCTTGACGCCGTTCGCTTTGACGTATTCCTTGAATTCCTGAGCTGTCATCACGACGACGTCTCCGTCCATGGTTTTCTTTCGGATCTCGTCGTAGCTCTTTGACACTGTCTTCTGCTTGGGTCCTTTCTTCTCTGCGCTCAGATTAGTCCCTCCTTGTATGCCAGCTCAGCGTTGAGCACGGATCCCCCCGCTCCTCCCCTGATCGTGTTGTGAGAGAGAAGGTAGAATCTCAGACAGTCCTTATCCACCCTTATCCTGCCGACTGTCAAGGCCATCCCCTTCGCTCTGTCTGGAGTCCCTGCGTCGGCGTCCAGCAAGGGCTGCGGTCTGTCCTGCTCCTTCCTGACAATGATCGGTCGGTCGGGTGCGCTCGGCAGCTTGAGCTTCTGCGGCTTCGCCCTGAAATCCGCCAGAGTGCGAGCGATCGACTTTGCATCGGGCATGTTCTTGTCCCTTATGAACACCGCTTCAAGATGGCCGTCTCTCACGTTCACCCGTGCACAACACGCCTGGATGTTGACTGGCGAGTCAACGAATCTCCCGTTCTTGTAGCTCCCCAGGATCTTCCTGCCCTCGGCGGTCATCTTCTCCTCCTCGTTCTTTATCCATGGGAGGACGTTGCCGAGGATGTCAAGCGAGGCAACCCCTGGGTAACCTGCTCCTGAAAGCGCTTGGTAAGTCGCGACATCGATTTCTCTGAACCCGAACTCGTCCACCAATGGCTTCAGGCCTAATGCCAGCCCCGTCACCGAGCAGTTTGCGTTGGTGATGATGAACCCGCCGTTCTTCCTCCTTTTCTTCTGGACCTCGACGGAGGCGAGATGGTCGGGATTTACCTCTGGTATCAAGATGGGCGTGTCGTGTTCCATCCTGTGAGACGCAGCGTTGGAGAAGACGGCCATGCCGTGCTCAGCACACTCATCTTCGACGGGGCCCGCGATGTCCGATGGCAGGCCGCTGAATACGATTTCGACGCCCTGTTTTCCCAGTGCCGCGGGATTTGTGGCCCTGATCATCTCTTTCCCTATTCGCGGATTCATCTCGACGTCACTAAGTTTCCAGACGTCTGCGAGTTTCTTGCCATTTGATCTGTCGGATGCGCAGTATGCAACGACTTCGAAATAGGGATGTGCGTCAAGCATATGGGCGAATCTCTGCCCAATCATTCCGCTAGAGCCAAGTATTGCAGCTTTTCGCTTCGCCAATTCATCTCACCTCGAAGTACTTCTTGTCTGATTCCATGATCTTCCCGAATCGCGCATGGTCCGCATCCAAGGATGCCTTTCGGAGCTCTCTCGTGACCGTCTCCATGTTCGCTATCATCTGTCTAGTGTGCGGGTTGAGAGCTTGGATGTCGTGGTAGACCCTCTTGCTCTCGTTCGAGAGCTCTCTTGCCATCCGCGACATCCTGCCGAATGTGGGTCCCAGAACATCGCCATAGGCGGATATCTCATTGCCCGATCTGGCAACGGTCCCCGCGAAGATCAGCGTGCACAAGTGCGACAGTCCCAATACATAGGTCATGAGTTCGTCGTGCCTCTCCAGACCTACGATGCTCACTCTCGCGCCTGCTTTCGAGAAGAGACTCGATGCTTGTTCATTGGCCTTCTGGCAACCACAGTCGCAGATGACGACATTCTGGTTCTTGGGGGTAGGGACTCTTGGCCCGAACATCGGATGAACGCTTGTCACAAGGAGGCCTTGCTTTGCTCCTCGGCGCAGGTCTCCAGATATGTGAGACTTGACGCTGCACAGATCGAATACGAGCCCTCCTGGCCGACTATCCAACACGGCCTGAAGCTCTTCTTGACATGTCCCTGGAGGACTCGCCACGACCACGATGTCGGCCTTGTTCGCCGATTGCTCGAGAGACTTGACGTTCTTGTACCCTCCCAGCTTTCCTCGGGGATCCCAGATGAGGACTCCGGCTCCTCGGTTGGACAGGAATCGGGAGGTCCACTCACCCATCTTCCCCGCTCCGCCGACAATCAGAGCGGTCTTGCCATGCAGATTCCTGCTTTTGCGGCTTTTCTGGACTCTGACTGAACCCTCGACAAGAGTCCCTGCTAGTCGGGACGCAATGTCCTCGTCTATCCCTAGAGATATCGCGTTGCGCACGTACTCCGCAATCACTATCCTCTCACGAGCAAGGTCTCTGACCTGCAGTCCGTCCTTTTCCTTGACGAGCCCAATCTCCCTCGCGACCTCGAGTCTTCGCGCTACCGTCTCGAGCAGTTCTGCATCGAGCGCCTGGATCTCATCCCTGAGAGTTTCAAGTTCGTGCTTTGTCATGCAAACCCTCCTTGTAGCATGAGGTCCAGGATCACGGCGGCAGCAGAGTTCTCCACGACTGGGACTGCTCTCGGGACGATGCACGGATCGTGCCTTCCCTTGATTTCGAGCTCGACTGGTTTCCGATTAACTATGTCAACGCTCATCTGAGGTCTGGCGATTGAGGACGTTGGTTTGAACGCGATCCTGAACTCGACGGGCATCCCGTTCGACAGTCCGCCAAGGATGCCCCCTGCATTGTTCGTCTTCGTCACGGTCTTGCCGTTTCTTATGATGTACTGGTCGTTGTGCGCACTGCCTCTCATTGACGCGCACTTGAACCCCGAGCCGAACTCGATCCCTTTCACTCCCGGAATAGAGAACATCATCGCGGACAACAAGCTCTCGATCGAGCCGAAGAACGGCTCGCCGACGCCTACTGGCAGACCGATGACAGAGCACTTGATGACCCCTCCTACGCTGTCCCGTTCCTCATGAGCCCTTATGATCTCCTGTTTCATCTGTTCAGCTGTGGCTCTGTCTGCGCACCCGACTGCACTTGCTCGAACAACCCTGTCCGCAATGCTGAATGGTACATCCTTTTTCAGGACTACCTTCCCGATCTGAACGGTCTGCGCAAGGAGCGAGACGCCCTTCTTCTCAAGGACTTGGCGTGCGATTGCCCCTCCAATGACCAGTCCCGCGGTCATCCTTCCAGAGAATTGCCCTCCGCCTCTGTGATCGTGGTGTCCACCGTACTTCACGGTTGCGGGGTAGTCCGCATGACCAGGCCTGGGCACCCTCAGGAACGCATCGTAGGCTGAGGAGTCCGTGTCGACGTTTCTTACGAGACCGACGATTGGACCACCGGTTGCTTTGCCCTTGCGCAAGCCTGAGATGATCTCGAGCTTGTCGCGCTCCATGCGAGATGTTGATATGGCACCCTTCCCAGGCGACCTGCGGTCGAGCTCGGCCTGAATCAGAGCCTCTGATATCCTGGACCCCGCTGGACAGCCATCTATCCTGGCACCGACGCAAGGGCCGTGGCTCGTGCCAAATATCCCAATTCTGTACCTGGTGCCGAACTCGTTCACTTTCTCACCTCCATGCGGCAACCGAGCTGATGCATGTCCCTCAGGAATCCCGGGTACGAGACGTTGAACGAATCGTTGTCATCTATCCTCGTCTCGGAGCTGGATATCAATCCCGCAATCGCTGCGGCCATAAGTATCCTGTGGTCTCCTTCTGTCTGGACGGTCGTCCCGTGCAGCCTGTCGCCCCCGACGACTTCGCAGCCATCGTCCCTCGGGACTATCCTCGCGCCCATGTCTTGCAGGAAGGTTGTCGTTGTCGCGATCCTATCGCTCTCTTTCGCTCTGAGGTTCTCTCCTCCTTTGAGAACGGTCCGTCCAGATGCCACGGACCCCAAGACCGCAAGGACTGGGAACAAATCCGGAGTGTGTCTCACGTCGATCTCGGTTCCCTTGAGCTCTCCTCCCGAAACCTTCGCGGAGTCCTTTCCCAAGGACACTCTGGCTCCGAAGGAGCGGAGGTGCTGCAGGATGGCCCTATCGCCTTGGGGTGAGTCCAAATCGAGGCCTCTGACGGTCACTTCCCCACCAGTGATTGCTGCGGCGACCAGTGGGAACGAAGCGGACGAATAGTCCCCCGGAACAGTGTAGGTCTCACGTGTGAGTCTTTGGGTTCCTTTGACGAAGAAGCGCTGATCCTTCTCCTCAACGCCGGCACCGAACTCGCGGAGCATCTGCAGAGTGATGTCAACATAGGGTCTGGACCGTAGCTGTCCTTTGAGAATGATCTCGGTGTCTCCGCTCTTCTGAGAGCACGCAATCAAGAGAGAGGAGACGAACTGGGAGCTGATGTCTCCTGCAATCTCAGCTCGGTTCCCGGTGACGGGTCCCGTGATCTTCAGTGGAGGTCGACCTGGGTTCCCGAGGTATTGGCACCTGGCGCCAAGCTGCGATAGTGCTTCCACGAGCGGGCCCATCGGCCTTCGAGCCAGGCTCTCATCGCCTGTGAGCGTTGTCTCATCTGGAAGCAGCGATGCGATGCCCGCCATCAGCCTGATGGTCGTGCCGGAGTTCTTCGCATCTATGACTCCCGGGGCTCGCCTGAACTTGTCGCAGTGGATCAGGACCCCCTTGGAGTTGCTCCTGAACTCAGTGCCGAGGGCGTAGAGCGCATCGAGGGTGGCCCTGGTGTCCTCTGACATCAGCGGATTGACTAGAGCGAAGTGGGAATGAGTGAGCGCTCCAAGAACCATTGCCCTGTGCGTGTACGATTTCGACGGAGGAGCGGTGATCGACCCCTTCGCCACGGAAGATCTGACTACAATAGACGTGGGACCACCTCTCTTGCTGGGGTATCGTTTATGTGCGCCCTGAGGAGGGAGCCCTCTTCTTTCTGGAGGGCTTTGAGGATCCCTCCCACTTCCGCGCGGTCACATATGATCGCAGTCGCGGGTCCGGTTCCCGAGATTCCAGCAGCCAACGCTCCCTTCTTCCTGGCGATCTGTGCGATGTCCTCGGAGACATCGAGCACCTTCGCATAGGCTCTGGAGTTGACCTCAATTGCTTTCAAATACTCTCCGCTGAGCGCGAGTTTCAACGCCTTCTCGACATCCTTCACTATGGGACTGAAGTCAAGTCCTTTGACGCTCGCCTTCGATATTCTTCGGTCGGGGACGTGAAGGATGATCTCCAGGTCTGGATCCATCGTCCCCCTGTGCAGCACGGTGAAGCGCCTGTTGTCCGTGACCACGGCCCCTCCGAAGAAGCAGGCGGAGGCGTCATCGAAAGCTCCTGTTATTGTCACACCTGCTCTCATTGATTCTTCGATGCCAGTCAGTATCAGGTCCGTGTCAGCGAGATTCGTTCCAACCGCCCGCGCTGTTGCGAGCACAACCGCGTTCGACACCGCGCTGCTGCTCTTCAGACCTCTGGAGATCGGTATGTCTGATTTGATATGGACTTCGCCCGTCACTTCCGAGTTTCCAAGTGCCTTCGTTGCGACGGCGCGGGCACACCCCGAAATCAGGTCGTTCCCTTCGTCCGACCCTATGAGAACGATGTCACCGTTGCCGCGTTCCAGTTCGACGATCGCGTCGGCCTCGAGGGTGATCCCGAAGGCGGCGCCCTTGCCGGTCGCGATGGCGTTGACAATCGTCGCGGCCCCTCTGCACGCTGCTCTGCCAATCATGCCAATGCCCTCCTTGCAGCTTCGCGCATCGTCTCCACTCTCGGCTCGAGGCCGGTCCAGATCCTCAACGATTCGGCACCTTGTTGCACCAGCATCTCCAGACCACCCAGGACTTTGGCCCCCTCTCGTTCCGCAGTCTTCATCGCTGCTGTGACCGGTGGGTTGAATATGATGTCAACGAACACTGACCCAGGTTCGAACAGTGCGGCTGTGATGGGGTTGCCGGGGACGCCCTTCATGCCGACCGGGGTGCAGTTCACGACAAGGTCGAAAGTCCTTCCCGACTTCCAGAGCCTCTTCAGTGACTCGGATTTCGCTCCGAAGGTGCGGGCGAGTTCGTCTGCCCTCTTCTTCTCTATGTCAACAACGGTGATCTTCGCTTCCTGCTGCGAGAGCACATAGACGACCGCCCGGGCAGCCCCGCCCGCTCCTACTAGGAGCGCCTTCGTGTCTCTTGTCACGACTATTTTTCCGTCAATGAGGCCTGAGAATCCTTTCACATCGGTGTTTTCTCCAACAAATGACTTGCCTTGGAATCTGATCGTGTTGACCGCGCCCGTCGCCCTAGCGGGCTCCCCCTTCTTGTCGCACAGGTCAAATGCCCTTCCCTTGTGCGGGACGGTGACGTTGACTCCTTCGAACCCCAAGTCCCTCAATAGCGAAAGGGCTCCTTTGGAGAATGTTCCCGGTTTGAAGTCCATCGGCAGATAGGACCCGACGAGCCCCAAGTTCTTCATCGCAGCCTCCTGCATGGGCTTGGATACCGAGTGTGAGACTGGGTGGCCTACTAGACCGAGGATGGTGCGCTTCCCGTTAAGGAGACTATGCTGGGTCGCAACATCCAGCTGTCCTGGCGCTGCTTCTTTGCCAGCCAGGCAGGCATATACCATGCACGAACCGATCCTGTCTGAGAGGACTCTGGTCAACTGGCCTTGGATCCCCATTCCTATCAGTATGTATCTCAACCTTTTCTTTGAGAGACTAGTTCCCAGTCTTGCGAGCATGAGCGCGTCGTGGGCGTGTTCGCAAGGCATTGCCACCTTCGCAATGACTCCCATCCTCGCCGCATCGTGAACGCGTCGCTCGATTGTTGCCCTGCCTGTTGGTCTGGCCAGATGGACTGAAGTGATGATCTCGGAGTCCCAATCGGAGCGTGCTACTTTCGTGAGGAACGCTCGATCATTCGCTAGCTCGAAATCTACATACTCGAAATCCGCCTCAAGCGCGGCTGTGAGAATCGCCTCTCTTCGCGCACCAGTCAGGGCGGATCTGCCGCCCTCCTTCCTAGACCTAAGTGTCGCAATGGCGGGCCCGTGCGCGGCTCTCCTAGCCTCCAATACGAGCTCTGGGCTGAGCCCTATGAGGTGATCAAGCCTGCACTCGACGATGTCAGCGCCCTCTCTGAAGGCGATCTTTGACGAGTCCGAAACTCCAGCAATGCTTCCCTCAACGAGAGAAGCAACGATTTGGGTCATCTACTTCTCCCGTATGGTCTCTTTCACATACATACCGAAGTGTCTGCCACCTCTCTCCAGCTTCAGCAGTATTGAGTCTCCGAGCTTGAGCTTCGAGACAGAGACTATCTTGCCCTTAGAGTAGACTCTGATGGTCTCTGCGTTCTGGACTATCGTCGAGAACCGTTCGCCGTTTACATCCGCTTCGATCAGGAGCAGAGGTCTGCGTTCGACCTTCGTTCTCCCTACGACGACCTTCCTGGTGTGACCGTCTGCGCCAACGACGAGCGCCTCGTCCCCTCCCATCAGCTCTGAGAGGTATCTCGTGCTCCCGTCCGGCATCAGCGCGTAGGCGTGGACAGGGCCAGCATTCACTCTGAATGGTCTCGAGGCTGCGTATTCGGACTCGACGGTCTCCGAATGAATGAGGAACAGGCATGAGGACTGGTTCCCGATCAGCATTCCCTCGCCGACATTGAGCATGGAGCAGGTGTCTATGCAGACTCTGTCTCCGAGTCCGAGCTGTCTCAGGGAGGTGATTTTGCCTTCTCTGAGGTCTAGTCTTGGTGATGAGTCCTCGAGCAGCTTCCTGAGCTTGGACAGCTCGTCGATCTTCTCGGGGACAAACAGGACGCCATCAGCTCCTCGTTCCATCGTCTCGAAGAAGAGTTTCGCCTCCTGAGCGGTCTTGGCCAGCATCAGCAACTTGGAGCCTGATCCCTGGAAATGGACAATAAGATTCTCGAGTGGGATCACCTTCCAGTCCTTGGCCGAGATCA
>Ga0315277_10004824_pt1 | contig 17885 bp, 20 predicted proteins | sample YL17G05_15_MG_FD_203695 | JGI IMG/M metagenome (GOLD analysis project Ga0315277, IMG submission 203695) | Sediment microbial communities from Yellowstone Lake, YNP, Wyoming, USA - YL17G05_15 | ecosystem: Environmental > Aquatic > Freshwater > Lake > Sediment | place: USA: Wyoming | collected...
CGAATTTATTGACCCCAAGGTGGTAATGGCAGGCGATGCAGCATTGCTATCCTATAACTACCGTTCATCCCAACTCACATCGGATGCGAAGGTCGCTTCACAGACCCCCTGGAATGCGACGGAGGTGTATTTCATGCGTGAAGGCGAGTGGAAGATCGTGCATACGCACTGGTCTTTCATCAACCACAGGGTACCAGACATGGTGGAAATCCCACTGGCGGTGCAATCCAGCAGGATTGAATATGCTGGGGTGTTGGGCGAGCTGATCAAGCTCGAAGCATCCGCTATGGAACGCTGGCGCAAGGGAAATCCGTGGGGATTCATCGAGCTGCATGCTCCGGAGACAACGTACTTCGACACGGGCACACCCCAGCGGATCAACGGCAGAGAGGCGCTCCGTGCTGAATATAAGCTTCGGGAGGGTAGGATCTTCTACGATGTAATGGATTTTATCGACCCACGGGTGCAGGTCTGTGGTGACATGGCAGTCATTTTCTATCGTTTCCTGTCCACCTGGCTGAATGCAGATGGGTCAGTATCACGTCGAATCCCCTGGAATTGCACCGAGGTCTACCTGCACATGGAAGAAGGCTGGAGGATCATCCACAACCACTGGTCCCACATCCGGGGGGAGAGGTATTGATGCTTTGAGAAGTCATTCCGGGTTGATATGAAGCGAATCTATCTATTTGAGTTTACGGATCAGCCCTGGTACCCGCAAGTATTCCGGCGCATCCAAACGGATTATCTGCAATTTGCGACAACGCGTGGAGCCGGGCACCAGAACCTTATCCCACTGTTTAAAAAAGCGCTACAGCAATCGGGGACGATGGAAATTGTCGACTTGTGTTCCGGGGGGACAGGTCCGTGGGTGCGGTTATGTGAACAGCTCAAAGGGGCAGGATTACGCGTGAAAGTCACGCTGACTGATAAATACCCATCGCCTGAAGCGATCCAAAAATGGGCGGGGGCATCACAGGAAAGGATCGAATACCTACCGCAGGCAGTGGATGCGATGAGCGTCCCCCGCCAGTTGAAGGGCATGCGCACCATGTTTGAAGGATTCCATCACTTCAAGCCTGAGCAAGCCCGGCTTGTCCTGCAGGATGCCTGCGAGAAAGGTGTAGCGATTGGAATCTTCGAGGCCAGCCTAAAGCCACCCCAAGGACCGGTCATTTTCCTTCTATCCCCCTTGATGACGCTATTGGGATATCTTTTCGCAACACCATTCATCCAACCACACACCTGGAGCAGGTTCCTATGGACGTATCTGCTGCCCATCGTACCCTTGGCAACCTGTTGGGATGGGTTGATATCGTTTTTGAGAGTGTATTCGCAAAGAGAACTGAAGGAGCTGATTGAGCCGCTTGAGCGGGAAGGCTACAGGTGGGAAATTGGGCAGGCTTCCACGGGGACACCACTGTTCTTGTTCACCTATCTGTTGGGGTACCCGGTATGATGGGTTGGTATTGCTATACCGGTTGGGTGGGAACAGTGATTTGTTACAACCATGATCCAAACACGTCTTTGTTCGCCAACCCTGGCGAAAACGCGGCTTAGCCAGTGCAATACTTGCCAAAAGCTTACAGATTTTAAAAGAGCAAGGCATGGAAGAAGCGGAGCTGGGTGTCGACACTGAAAATGAAAGCGGAGCGTATGAATTTCATCGCAGGATTGGATACCAAACCTTAAGCACTGACATCTGGTTCCGAAAACCCATGGAGTGAAATTCACTTCAAACCCTAAAACAAAATAGGGACCAGGCATCCACGAATAGTCGTTATTTCACCGAGTGTGGAATTCGTAGAAGTAAACAATCTGAGGTTGTTTTACTATGATTCTCCCTGCATACCTCTGCATTCGTGCCTGCGAGACGCAAATTCCTAATTCTGAGTGATCTGCTGAACGATATCGAAGACAGACAGTACCGGTTCTGAATGGGCACTGCGGAACATAAGCACCCCGCGCGGAGTCTCATTCGACTGGCGCATCGTATCCAATGCTTCGCGGCTGCTCCAAATCGTCAGAATTCGCCATAAATCTGACTCTTTGGTGGCATGGATCAGGTAGGATTGCACCAATCCTGGTTCCTGGTGTTCAGATCCCTTTCGGTATGCCTGCTCGAAGGCAGTCCAATTCTCTTTTGAAACACGACCTTCCAATATGGTCATTATCATCATGTGAATCTCCTATTGTCCTTCGTCTGCTTGGTGGTATTCTTTCCTGTGGGTTATTGCGGGGAGAAAATGAACCCTTACGGTGTTGGAGTCACTTCGGGGATTGGTGTCGCGGTATCTGGGAAGGGCGCCAGGACTTCGATCTCTCTCCACGAGACCCATGACGGGCTTTCGGTGGTGACGATGCGCACGTAGCGGATGTTATCCAGAGGGGTGGCTGGGACGAAATTCAGCACATCGAAATCGTATTCCTTTCCGTTGAACTCATACACCAATTGCATGGAGTCTGGTGTTACACCGACCCACAATTGATGCACCGTCTGTCCTGCTGGCCACTGACCCACCGTCAGGCGTATCTTACCAATGGTATTTGCAGCCCCCAAATCGATCTCGATCCATTGAGTGGGGTATCCTCCAGCGCTCCATTGGGTGTTTGGGTCACCATCCACAGCCATTTGAGGTGTCTGGTCTGGCAATGCTGCCGAAACTTCAACCGGCTTACCCAATGCCAGATTGCGCCCGGGTAGGACGGTGACTGTGCAGGCATCGGGTTGGTTTTTCGGGGACAGGGCGTTCAGGATGAAATTTTTGTCATCCACGAAGCCCCAGGTGGCGTCACTCAATCCAGCGGGGAAGGGATAGTAGCCCGAGTAAAACCAACCAGCAAAGCCCTGTGAACAGGAGCCTGCGATCCAATCCTGGACAGCAATTGCACCATCGGAAACCTGCGGGTACGTCCAGGTGGAGGCACCCACTGCGCCCATCAGAACGGGCTTGGAAACGTGACTGCCCAGTCCGAAGTTCTGGGTAAGCTCTGGCAGGGTTAACCCCTCGCTGGGGTTGGCGTGCAGGTCATAGAAATCCAGGGAAGAATCATCCAATAAGGGAGCGGTTTCCACAAAGCGATTATCCCCTTCCCGCCATGGGTTGGGGGCATCAGGAGCGAAGAAACCCATGGTCACCAGGGCGGTTGAGTCATAAGTGCGGATGGTCTGCCGCAGTTGGTCGATGTAATAGCGCATGCCATCCACTGCCAGGGATTGTTTTTGGGTTGGGATAGCTAAATCATAAGTATTCCCGTTTGCAGGGGTGATTTTTCCGCTTTGAAGCGAGAAGGGGGGTTGGTCGGACGGGTAGAACCCCTCGCTCAGCAGCTCCCAACCCAGAATGACGTCGAATGGGGCATGGCGCGAGGCCAGACCCCCAAGCAGGTCAACCCAGTACTGCTGGGTGGCATGAATCCCAGCCGTTGTGAGAAATTCCGCGTTGCGGTAAGATGCAAAGGATGCATTGGCTCCCTGGTTGGCAAGCGCCGTATATCCACCCAAATCTGGCAAGTCTTGTGAAGCAAGCAGGAGATACAGGTTGGATTTCCTGGCCAGGTTCATCAGGTCGACGATATTGTCCAAATAGGCAGGGTTCAAGCCCTGACCGTTCTCCAAACCGATGCAGCCGTCGCCAGTGGTGCAGCCATCCAGAATGATGCGCACCGTGTTATATCCCGCCGCCGAGAGGACGGAAAAGTCGGCCTGGGTGCGGTTATGGTCGTAGACCCCCACTGCGAAAAGACGGTCCTCATAATGATCCAGCACCGGGACGAGGATGAAGTAGTTCACTCCGCGCGGGATGAATCTCGCCGAGGTCGCGCGATCGTAAAATTCAGCAAGACCGTAGATGCGGTGGGTGGCGATGCGGTGAGTGGCTACGCTGGGTGGGGATAACGGACGGGAAGTTGGGTTGGTAGCGGTCGCTGAATGTGGAGAGCTCGCTGTGATGGAGCTTGTTGGATTGGCAACCGGGGTGATGGGAAGGCTGGTGGGTGTGGCGGCGGTGGTCTGGGGAAGCTTGCACGCCAGCGTGGTGATGATGAGCACGATCAGGATGGTGAGGAGGGGCTGGCTGCGGGGATAAACCATGCAAGCGATTATAACCTTATTGAGAGAGCAGGCTATTTAAAACGAAAAGGAGGCTACCACCGAAGAGCAGCAAACCGAAAATGGCTCCCGCCAGTTTCATGCGCCCATCCTGGGTGGTGACCAGTGCACCCACGAGGAAGGCCGGTAGGCTGGAAAGCAGCGTCATCTTTCCCCAGTTATAGATTGCCGCATCCAACCAGGATACATGGATATGAAGGAAGGAAAGCGCTTCTAGCAAGAAAAATCCTGGTGAGATCATGGCCACCAGGATGGCATGCGCCAGTGGGAATGGTTGGGATGAGTTTAGGCTGTAAATCTGAATCGTATACGGTACCCCCCATTGGTTGAGCAACCACACGTGCAGGGTACTGAGGCTGATGGCATACGCCAGCCATGCGACAGTGCCGCCAATTAACCAGGTGGGGATGCGTGATTTGTTAGGCATATCATCGTTGGCATTTATCCAGGATAGTTTAATTATAGCGCAGATAACCTTCACTTACCTGGGTGAGACAACAACTACCTAGCATTATGACTTTTCAAAAATGAATATCCAGAGATTAATCAAAGCATTTTGGGCGTAAGAAGACGCTCGATTAAAGCGATTGTCATAAGGCTCAAGGCTAGAGCACTTTGCAAGCTGGATTTGTGTCATCGTTGGCGCACCTATTTTAGTCAGCATCAGGATGGCTATTATGGCTGGCTTATACCGCCTGATTGTGAAAATCTTTGTTGATAATGGTAAATTAGTTGACCTTACATATTGTTTATCTGCAGTGGTAGCACCCTGCTCATTGCTTGGGTGTATGATCGGTCTGATTAGCCTTCCTTTTTCGCAAATCCCATCAGCCTTATTCATTCCAGGTTTGATTTCAATGGTACTTGGTATCTATATGTTGGTATTGTATATACTGATATTACTACAGTAGAGAACATTGGCAGTGGGTGAATCCGAGAGGCTATGCATTTATCCAACAAGCTGGCAGCACTTTTGATCTGACGGTGCGCAAAGCGGCGTATTGTGGTTTGGGTAATCTTATCGAGACTGAACTGCCGCGGTTATATATATATGTTTTCCAGGATGGCTACGGTCATGCCAATAATCTGACGGGATATGTGGTCAGTACCTGGGGCAGCATGGTTTGGGACGTGCAGAATTGGCAGCTGACAGGCCAGTAAAATAACCTTTTTGATAGGGGCGCAGCGACGCTGCGCCCCTATAGGTCACTTCACGAGGTCTGCCCACAGGAATGGCTGCCCATGCCCGGGGTAAACGGTTTGGATGGGCATTGTCTTTAACCTTTCAAAGCTGAATTTTCCCGCTTCGGGATCATACATCATCGAATTAAGCATCGGTTTATCCGCGCTGTTGGCGAGCAAGTCACCGCAAAACAGGTCGCCCGAGTCGGTCAGCAAACAGATAGAGCCGGAGGAATGCCCCGGGGTATTCAGCACCTGAGCCTCCAATCCGTACCTTCCCAGCGAATCACCGTCCTTGAGGAGAATATCGGGGGTGCATTGTTCTTTTTCACCAAAGCGGATAAAAAGGGGGAGCAGCTTTTTAAGTAGTGAGCTTTTGATCTTTCGGTTCCAAAACATGTCCCCATTTTCAAGCATACCGGCATCACCCTCATGCATGGCGATCTGGGTGTTGAATTTTTCACGGATATATGTAGCATTTCCAGTATGGTCAAAATCTCCATGGGTGAGCAGGATCAGCTTCAGGTCACCGGGGTGGCAGCAGAGATGATCTAGCGCCATCTCAAGCTGGCGTCTGGCGTTGGTCATCCCGGTATCGATCAGAAAAAAGCCTTGGTCGGTCCTCACCAGGTAGCTATTTACATTTGTGAAGTTGAGCGGTAATGGTAAGCGGATGGGTGTAATTTGCTGGGTCATTTGTATCTCCGTGATATTCCCTCTAGCAGGTAAGGTGGGCTCCATTTTATCCCATTTCAAGTAGATGTATTGTTGATGGATCGGATTAATTAGCATTACTGCTTGGCGTCTAACTTCTTACCTAAAAAGTATGCATATTGCTTAGCAGCTTGATAGATCAGGTTCTTTATGGATTGATCAACTTGTGCAAAGGGTTGGATTTCTACGATCATAGTATCTTTGTTGATTGTTCGCTTCCATATCCCCGCCACCTGCCCGTTGACCACGACAATCGGCCTGAATACACCTCGGTCAGATATCTCCTTCATATGGCTCTCCAGCTCTGCTGGGATGGAGGCACTTCTATCGGAATAGCTGATAATGAATTCGTCATAGGTGGGTAATAAAAAGGCATAAATACGGCTGGATTGCGAAATGGTGAAGTTATGGGTGAGCCAATAGGTGCGCCCGTCAATCGTTTCTGGATTGAAATGCGATTTAACCAATTCCAGGGCATGATAAGCAGCCCTGGCAGGTAAACCTGACCACCAGGTAAAATCCCGTAAAGTAGCCGGGAAGCGGCTGATGAAATAGCGCCTGGCGAGCTCTGCCAGGGCTTCCTCTTTGGTCAGCTCACTGGTTTTCCGCACCCTTTCAGAGAGCAGCGCGTAGGTAGGCTTGCCTTTGCGGATTGCACCGCTGCAGATAATTTTTTCCAGCTCAGCCCGTACAAACAAGTGAGAGGCGCGATTTTGATCGGTGGTAATGCCTGCTTTCTGCAGCTCAGTAACCAGCTCTTCTCTTGTGAGGTGCCCGCCAGTGCTCAATGCTTTTTCGATGATGGTATTGCTTTTCGTATAAACCGCTTCGGTCAGCTCCAAAACTTTGTCACGCGAGCTCTGAGCTGCTTTGATCTGCGAAGCTGTGAGCTCGAGTAACCAGTAGACGTCTTCTGCAGCCACAAAATGCCAGGTCGGTCTGAGCAGGTGGGTGCGGAGGATATCAGCGTTATCAATTGCGGTTTCTATACTTTTGTCAGTTGAGCCAGGCAGCCGCACACCGATTGCCCACTTTGCCATGGGGTAATCCTGGGCTTGCATGGCACCCATCCAAGCGACGATTTCCTTTGGGGTTGTGAGTCTCGTCCCTGCAATATGCTGGTTGACGAGGCGGATGAAGGCGATATCAAATTGATTCATGGAATATGTTAATTATGGGGATTTATTTATTTTTCTTTCCCCGTAAGGTTATTATACCTGATGGCATTATCCACCAAGCTTTATAGGAGTTTGAGACAAGAGCCGTGTTAGCTCTTACAAAGAACGCCCAGGTATGCCCCAAATTATGGAACACCTGGGTCAGTATTTTCAACCCAGGATAACGACGATCGCAATTGTTCTATTGATCGTTTCAGTTTTTGTAGGTTGGGTTTGGCTTTGGTTCAATCAATTGGAAAGGGTTATTGTATCCTCAACCCCAATTACTTTTACCCAGCTGGTAGTGGAAAATTCCCGTGGTTTTGGAGAGCAAGGGGATGAATCGCACCCAACGGATGTGTTTTAGGCGTGGCTCATCACTCAGGAATGGATACCACTCATCCAGCAAGCGGATATCCTCTGCCCAGCGTTCAAGGTCTGTGGAGTGCTTCATCGCCCAATGGGCAAGAGCACCGACCTTCGTCCGGGTAACCCGGCGGTTGTTCCCCCAAACGTAAAATGGCGAAAAAGCATCAAAGACCAGTTCTGAACCTGGAAAGTGATCCTTTAGCGCCAATACCATTCCCCTCACCTGGGGTTCTTCGAAGAACATGAATAGTCCTTCCGCCAGGAAGAGAAACGGGTGTGGGTTGTGGGTGTTTACTTTTTCCATCCAAGTGGGGTCGAGGGCGGAACAAGCCTGCAGGTGGTAACGATCTGATTCATCGCCGAGGAGCTCACGCCGTAGCTCGATGACTTCTGGCAGGTCGAGGTCATACCACTCCACCTGACCGTTATCCACGCGCTCGAAGCGTGTATCCAACCCGCAGCCCAGGTAAACCACAGCCGCCTGAGGGTGGCGGGTAAGAAAATCGTTGGTGAGGCGGTCGAATTGTCGGTTGCGCAGCAAGATGGAAACCTTGACTTCCTGACTCACCTGAGCCTGGAAGAAATAAGCATCCCCAAGGTTAAGCTTTTCGATGAGCACAACCGCGCGTTGGTCCCTGAGTATGGGATTGGGGAATTGTGATTCGAGCGCGCGGATGTAAAGAGGTATGAGCAGAGATTCAGCGATGTTACTCAGATCCTGGTTAGTATGTTTCGATATGCTCATTTTTATTATGATGATTCGATTTGAGGCTTTGCCTGGAGATACCAGGAGCGGTCTTTAATGAGCAAGACAGAGGGAATGATGTTGAGGATCAACACAACAACATCCGATAGCCCGACATCATCGAAGATCGCCAGGAGCGCGGTGACAATAAAAGCTGTCAAAGTAAGGTAATAAGCAATCCGGTTGCGTTTAAGAATAAAGATAAGTAATGCCAATAAAAAGCCAGCTATTGCAAGGGAAAAGAAAGCCATTATTCCCTTCATCGGTGGTAAATCCGGAAGGCCAGGGTGGGCATTGACAGTTATGACAATGCCGAGGGTTATCCAAATCATGGTGTTAACCAAGATAAAAATCATGCTTACGGTTACAGTAAGTGGACGATTGGTCACATTTGATCCACGTTCAATTCCATTCCGTTCTTCTTGATTCTTCACCCCGTGATTGCCTCCCATTTCATTCTTCTGTATAATTATTAAAACTGCAACCACCAACACGAATATGCAAATATATATCCAATCGTCCAAATTTGCAAACCAGTCGGAGTTCATATGCCCAAATCAGTGCTCATCAGTGGTGCCTCCACGGGAATCGGCAAAGCCCTTAGCCTGGAGCTCGACCGGAAAGGTTACCAGGTCTTTGCAGGGGTACGCAACCCAAACGACGCTGAGGCGCTGCGTAGCCAGGCATCCCCCCAATTAACCCCCGAGATGTTGGATGTGACCCTGCCGGAGACAATCTCAACTACATGCAGGCAGATCAGCGATAAGACGGGCGGGGAGCTGTTCTGCCTGGTCAACAATGCTGGTATAAGCGTTAGCGGAGCGATGGAATTCATACCCATCCAGGATTTTCGCCAGCAAATGGAAGTGAACCTGGTGGGGCAGCTGGGGCTCACCCAAGCCTGCTTGCCCATGCTCCGAAAGGGCGTTGGCAGGGTCATCTTCATTAGCTCCGTCGCTGGTAGGCTCGTCACACCGTTCAATGCTCCATATGCTGCCTCGAAAGCCGCTCTGGTCGCCATGGCAGATGCTTTTCGCATGGAGCTGGCACCATGGGGTATATCCATCTCCGTTCTCATCCTTGGCAGCGTCCAAACACCCATCTGGGAGAAATCATCCCGGACTGCAGGGGAAATCCTGCGGCGCATGCCCGCTGAAGCATGGACATTATATGGAAAAATGCAAAAGCGAGGAGGTGCGTTTTATCAACACACTGGGCGTAATGGTATGCAAGTGGAGAAGGTGGTGAAGATTACCCAGCGTATATTGGAGAAAAGCCATCCGAAGGAATATGTTTTGGTGGGGAGGGATGCAGTGATGATCGAGCTGATGACTAAGCTGCTCCCTGTGCGCCTACGAGATTGGCTGGTGAGGAAGCAGATGGGCTTGATTTAGCTATGATTGTCTTTGCAATCACAGTTCCCTCGTTGTACTAATTTCAGCGCTTGCCGACTGCTAACCTCGATCCGGTTCGCTCGTAAACCGGATATCTAAAAGCTAATTGCTTTTTCCCACCAATCCCCGGTAAAACTCGTCGTACGCCATAAAGGTCAGTTGCTCATCGTGCGTTCTGCCAATTTCCAGTGAGACCTGTCCCATCTTGTATGCCATGTCCGGGTCGCTGAGGATAGTCTGGATGGCTTCACCAAGTGCATGTGGGGTGAGTGGGTACACCAGGAGACCATTTTCACCATGCCGTACCAGCTCTGGTAGGGCAGCTGAATTGGCAGCCACAATCGGTAAGCCGGTCACCGCTGCCTGCAGGGCAGGCAGGCTCTGTACCTCCACCAAAGAGGGGATGGCAAACAGGTTACAAGCCCGGTAAAGGCCAGGCAGGTCCTGTTCGGGCACGTAGCCGAGCAGGTGAATGTACGGCTCCAGGTTCAGCTTCCGGATGAGGGCATTCAGGCGCGGGCGCTCACTGCCACGACCCACCACTAAAAGGTGTGCTTCCTGTTTATCACACACTTCTCTCATTGCCGTGATGAGCAGGTCGAGCTTCTTGTCTTTCATCAATCGTCCCACCGATAGGATGCGGCGCCCAAGGGGTAGATTGTAGCGCGTCTCGATATCCTCACCAGGTTCCTTTTCAGGGCAATAACGCCGAATGTTAACCCCATTGGAGATAACCGTGGTCGGTGGGCGCAATCCATGAGCCAAAAAGTCACGCTCATGGGTGCGCGTGCAAAACACCACATGTTCGAAGTGGTTCAGGTTGCCTATCGCGACCTTCCATATCACCCCTGCAAACCAGGGTTCCAAACCGCCCAGGTGCAAGTATTGTGTGAGGTAACTCGGTAGCGAATAACAGGAGGATATGAACGCCGGGCGTTTATCCCAGCGTACCTGCAACAGCAGATTGCTCAGGAGTGCATTTTCGTGAGTATGGATGATGTCAGGTTGATACTGGTCGGTTAGCTTGCGGATGGCTGCTAGGCTGATAAAGGGGAATGGACCTTCCCACCAGAAAGGGTTGGGTATCCCTAACACCCGCAGCAAGCGCACACCCTGATCTTCCGACTGGTAAGGCAGGTGTTTCTCACTGGCGGTAACAATGATGACCTCGTGACCATGCTGAACCATGGCACGGGCAATCTTTTGGACGACGAGAGTTACACCACTCAGAGTGGGCAGGTAACCGTGGCTGAACATCATGATACGCATCGATAATCTCTTCAAGATTCGCTGGGTGCCTGTTTACTCGCACGACGCAAGAGGCGGTTATAGAATGGCAGGATGAGAAAGTATGGCAGCAGGTAGTAGAGGATGCGGAATAAGATGGCTGCCAGGACTGCCTGCTCGAGCCTGACCCCTAGAAAGGCAAATATACCAGCCATCGAACCTTCCTGGACTCCCAAACCGCCAGGTATCATCGATAGTAACCCTGCCATGATACCAATGACATAACCCGTGATGAGCGCACCGGCTTTCACTGGTGGGCCGAGGGCTTCAAAGACAAAACCCATGGCGATGATACTGCAGGCAAAATCCAGCAGGGTGAGTAACATGATCCACACTAGCCGGATGGGTTTATTGCGAATAGCTTCCGTGCCGCGGGTTAAGGTTTCATCGAGCTGGGTCAGCCAGGTGATATAGTCGCGGTGCAGGATTTTCCTGCCCAGGCGAGCTAGAAGGCTGATGACGGGGCGCCGCCGGGAAGGAAACAAAACCAGTCCTGTGATCAGGATCAGCACAAACCCAAAAAGCACTGTCATTACCCCTATAGCGATGGCGACCCCCCGCGGCACGGTTGCGTTGAGCAGCAGGTAGATAAAACTCAGCGGCAGGAAGGTCAGCATATCCAGACTGGTGAGGTAATAATGGAGAATGGATGAGGTGAGGACATCCTTAAGGGTTACGTTATACATCTTCATTAACAAGTAGCGCAGGGAGTACCCTACCACACCGCCGGTGGTCAACACATGGTTGACCACTGTGGAGATAAAACACACTTCCGCCAGCTCGCGTTTACCCATTTGAATGCCAAGCAATTGTGAGACAGACGCATAAGCATAACTGTAAAATGTGTAGGAGAAAAAGGTGAACAGCAATACCAGGGGCAGGAAGCGCCAATCCGCTTCAACCAGGACCTGACGCATATCTTGCCAATCTGAAGCAACGAGCACCACCCCCAGAACGGTGATGGCGAGGACGAGCACAGTGACTAAACGTTTGTGAGATCTGGTAGTTAGTTCCATGGTAGCTATTGAGGCGTATTAGGGAAATAACTATACGTTTGGAGCAGATAAACCCACCTGGCGGTGTCGATTGGTGAACAGGATTATACCCGAGAAGGGATGGAGAAGCGTTTAGCGATTAGCTGTTCGTTAAAAACAGGATCTGTCATATCCTTTACTCATACATGCCTGTATCATGTGATAAACGTGCTAATTACTTTTTACTATATAATAAATCTGCGAAGAAAGGATGTATTCCCATGGATAATCAGTTTCCACAGCATTTCATCGACCAATGGATACGATACTTCTCTGGAGCAGAGCTTCCGATTGCATACTACTACACCGATCAACCACGCACGGATGAAATGAGTGCCAGCCAAAATGTCGATCGCTGCCTGATCGGAAACCTGAAACGGGTGAGGCAGGGCTTCCCGTTCGTGTATGATGTGCACACTCCTGGATGTTCGGGAGGCAAACGCTATACTGGCTTCAGCCACACACTGCGTCCCAACTTCGAATACTTTCTCTCATGTGGCATACCAGATGAGCTGGAAGGCGAACGCTATAAGCGCGATCCTGAGCTTGTCAGGCAATACCTGCTCCAGCACCCACCCTTCGAGGCTCCCGGGAAGTACCTGGTATTCAAGCGTTGGGATAAGCTAAATCAGGATGATATCCCAATGGCAGTGATTTTCTTCGCCACCGGGGATGTGCTAAGCGGGTTGTTCACCCTGGCAAATTACGATATGGCTGAGCCAGATGGGGTGATTACCCCGATGGGGTCTGGCTGTGCATCGATTGTTGGTTACCCGTTGGAGCAGGCATCCTTTAAAGCACCTCGCTGCGTGTTGGGTATGTTCGACGTTTCCGCCCGCCCGCATGTGGGGCGAGACGAGCTGACATTCTCCATCCCCATCAAGCGCTTTGAGCAGATGGTGGGCTATATGGACGAGAGCTTCCTGATCACCGGTTCGTGGGAAAAGGTAAAATCTAGGCTAAGGAAAACTATCTAGAATACAACTGATAGGATTAAAACTAAACCACCACTGGGCAGGTTGGTTACCCAGTGGTGATTGTTTTTGTACTAAATGCCAATCAATAATTGCTAAATCCTAAATCCTATTCTTTCACTTCACCTCCACTGTGATGGTGATGGCCTTCACAGGGGCAATGGTTATCTCCCAACCCTTCTTGTGATCCAGGGTAAGTGTGGCTGTGCCAGTATCAGCTGCCTGGAAGAAGAAAGTTTCCGTGCCAGCCGCACCAACGATGGGAGTGGAGGAGTCGGAGGCGAGTTCCTGGTACTCAGGTTCACCCATCTGCGCCAGGACATCCAGATTGGATGAAGTAGCAAACCAACTATACCCGGTGGAAGGGTTGGATTCGAGGGTGATCGAAATTACCTGACCCTTCTTAATCTGTTGGGTGGTGCCATCTGCGCTGGCGTCGAGCTTGAGGTCGGCTACCTTCCCGGAGATGATGGGCAGCATTTGATATTCATTGGCAGTAGTAGTCTCAGTATAGGTATCTGAAGGGTTGATTTGAGAATTATCCGAACCTGTATTTGAGCTTCGGGTAGATGGGGTGGTTGAACGGCAGCCTGCCATGGTGGTCAGCATGATTATGGTAATCATGGTTAGGGTAAATTTCGTGAACATTATTGCTCTCCTTTTTCCCTATTATCGGTATTTGCCAATAAGACGCTTAATGGAGCAGCATTGTTCCGTTAATGTGAATTATAGTACATAGGTGTGAAGGGAAGTCAGGATTGGTAGGTCGGATATCGCAGGAAATTCACCCCCTCCACACAACCAGGATCTTGCTCGCCTGATTGCTTGGAGATGTATAATGATTTAGAACAATGGATGAGTGAAAAAGGGATGCAGGAGGTCGTAGATGCAGCCAAGACGTAAGTTCATAGTGCCATGGAAGCTGGTACAACGCGAGAACGCAGTCCGTTATATGTTAATCTCACTATTGAGCTTTGTAGCAACAGTGAGTGTGGTGCGGAGTTTTTTGATCCTCACCGGTTTTCCCCAGATTGGGAGTGGTACGCTGCACATCGCGCACGTCCTGTGGGGAGGTCTGATCCTGTATATCGCCGCCATTCTGCCATTGATCTATATTAGTCCGCGCCTGCATAATGTGGATGCGATATTATCAGGGGTGGGGATGGGGTTATTCATCGATGAAGTGGGCAAGTTCATTACCCGCCAGTATGATTACTTTTTCCCCGCTGCAGCACCGATCATGTACGTCTTTTTCCTGTTTGTGGTCATCCTGGTGATCATGATCAATCGCCCAGGAGTAGTGGACGGGAGGGCGGAGCTCGTCCAGGCATTGGAGATCATTCGGGAACAGCTTTACCGGCCATTAGAGCCCGTTGAAAGGGAGCATATCGAACGTGATCTGAATAAAGTTATCGCCACTGATCCAGATACACTCCATCAAGACATGGCCAGGCGCTTGCTGGAGCTGGTGCGCTCGGATCCACGAATGGCTCCCGAAACGCGACCTGCCTGGTGGCTACGATTGACCAAACAGCTCGAGCAGTGGCTGACAGAGCGTCGGTTGAGCTGGTCACTGGGGGTTGGGATGGTGTTGTTAAGTTTGGTCACCTTGAAAAACCCCATGCAGGTGTGGCTGGAGCAGGTCATGCCCAATTCAGCACTGGTGGCATACCTCCAATCCCATGCTGGCAGGCAGATCGCACCTGCGGATGCGCCGCTACTCTTTAACACCCGGTTGGTGTTGGAGGTCCTGGTGGGATCACTTCTCCTGGTTTCCGTTTGGTTGCTCGCAGCTGGGAAAAAACGTTTAGCCTGTAACCTGGGTTACCTCAGCCTGCTGGTCTCACTAGTCGTGCTGGATATGCTGCTATTTTACTTTGAGCAATTCTCGACTGTTGCGATCGTCCTGCTTCAATTCGTAGTACTGTTCGGGGTGATTTTCTACCGTAGGAAGTATTTGAGGACCCGAGATTAGTATTTGGCGCTTGGTTATTGACTAAAAAAACTGCAAATATTCACAAACGGCCCCAGATATTAACACAGATACACCGAGCTAAAAAAAGCTCTTATCTAAGGGCTTTTATCCTAAATTTTGTTCGAATGGGAATGAAGGTTAATTATTTTCATCAAGAGCTTCTATAGTTCACCCACCATAACTCCGCTAGTTCAGGGAACTAAGAGCTGAATCGCTAATTTATCAACAACTGATAACTAATGACTAATCACTAAAAGCTGACAGCTGACTGCCGTTTTTTCTCTTACGGATTAGCGGTGTCGGTCGGCTTTGGCCCATGATTGCCATTTCCTGGTGTAGATTGCCCATGCCCATTTCCCGGTCCGCCATGGCCATCCTCTTGCTCGGGCATTGGGGTATTGGATGACCCTGGTGGGGTGGACTGTGATTGGTCTGAAGCGGGCGAATGTTTGGGTCCCTGGCGTGCGCGCAGCCTTTCATGGAGTTCCGACCGGAAGGCCTGGGGATTCTTAACTCCGATCGTGCTCAAATTAACCTGTTCATCTAGCCGCTCCTGCAGGTGGATGATTGCTGGTTCAGCTTGCGGTGGGAGTCTGTTAATCAATTCTTCGAGGGTTATGCCCTGATTTTCAGCTCGACGTTTGATTTGACCCAGTGCGTTTTGCATCTGTGGATCATCTAACTGTGCTGCCAGTTGAAGGGCATTATCCAATTCACTCTGCAAACGCTCAGAAGTTCGATCGTTCAGCACCTTTCCACTTGCAACCAGGCGTGAAATTTCATCCACCCTGCGATTGGTGTAATCCAATGTCAGATTTAGCTTGGCTTTTGTGGAGAAGGTCATGGAGAGACGAACGTCTTCACTCCAGGATTTTATCAGGTACAGGGGTTGACCAGGCAGGCTGTTTTGGGCGGCATAAACCGTGAAACTGCTGCCAACCAGGAAGATCAACACCAATATCGTTGCGACCAGCGCTTTGATGTATGGTAAATGTTGCTTCCGCTGGAGGGCATTGAGCTTGCGGTGGTCCTGTTCTGGGTAAACTACACTTGAACCTGGTATAAGACCCTGGCGCAGGTTCTCACCTTGGAGTAGAAATTTTGCCTTTTCTGCTGCGGCAACCTGTGGATCTATGGGAGCGGCAGAACGCAGTGATGCGAATACCCGGTTCCCATATTCATCCAATTCACCATCTGCCCTGGTCATAAATTAATATCCTCATACCGGCTCATAATCCGTCGTAAGGCTTCAAGGGCGCGGTGTTGTAAAGCTTTAACTGCACCTACGGGTTTATTCAAGGTTTGGGCGATGGATTCATTCTCCCAATCATCCAGGTATTTCAAGACAATTACCTGACGTTGGTCAGGGGTAAGCAAGGTGAGGGCATCCCGCAGCTGCTGGCTTTCCATCTCATCTGCCACCACTTGATGGGGCTCATCCGCCGGGTTGGCGCGTAGATTCACATCCAACGGCAAGGAAGGTAGGACTTTGCTGCGGTAATAGTCAGTGATCCAATTATGCGCAATCCGGTATAGGTATGCCTGCAGATAATTATCTGGACCACTATCCCGCTTTAGGGCATATAAAAAACGGCTAAAAGTCTCTGACATACACTCTCTCGCTAAGTCCGCATCACCCAGCAGGCGGAAAGCATAACGATAAATTCCTGGGCTGTAGGTGTCGAAGATCTCTTCGAGTGCCTGGGCCTCAAAGCGTTTTGCTCGCTCCAAAATTGCCTGGTCTGGGCTATTTCTCATAATCTATGACGGAAAGAAGTGATTAAAGAAACGGGTCATAATAAACAATGCAAGACATTATTGTAACGCAATTACATATAATCAAAATACAGCGGTGTGGAGGATGCTCCGCACCGCTGTTTCTGGTTAGGATTTATAGAAGGGATTATGCTTTTCGCTGACCGGCTAGCCGGGGGGAAGTACAGGCGTTTGAATATAAACCGTGATCAGTGTAGCATTGAAGACATTGGTCACAACGTTGCCATGAATGGCTACTTTAAGACCAATTTGCAGTTGATCGGGTGTGGTGGGTACCCTGTTGCCAGGAGTATCCTCATCACTATTCGTGGCTGGCGATTCTTCACTCGTAGCTGGAACTCCGCTCTCTGCTGTGTCTTCGCCTTCACCCCCCTGAGTAAGCTTGAATAACTTCGTGCTTGCGGTGAATTGCACGGTCAAACCTGTGCTGAAATATGGCTTGACCTGCGCATTACCATGGATCAACTTTACGGTGATGGTTGTTGCTGTTGCCGCTGTAATTGTCCCCTGCAGGTAAAATGGAGTGCGCATCCGATTACTTCCCTGATTTCCATTTCTACCTGGACCTCGATCCTGCGTTCTGGTTTGATTTTTGTCTTGCTGACTTGTTTGATCTCCCGCACTATTACCTTGCCCAGAATTACCCCGATTACCATGACCGTTGTTAGGTCCTGCCGCCATCACTGGTACAACCGAAACGGCTAGCAGAATGAGGACAAGGCTAAGAAGGGTTACTTTTTTCATTTTACGACTCCTTTCAGAAGATAAACTGATGGTGTGGGAATTTCACACTCCTGTTTTTTATGACGCTAAAAACGAGCCTGAGATATGGGTAGGTGAGAATTCTAATCCGTGGTTTATTAATAATAGATCTTACCAGATAGCGACCGGTGTAGGTGCGAATCGGGTCTTTATTAATCCAAAGTTCGAGAAAAGCCTACTCCTTCATTGTAAGTATCAGGATTAAATAGATTAGAATACCTTGCAACTACCGGAAAGAAAGTGCATCCAAAGGTAGAATATAATTGCATCATGATATTTGTATCGGGTGGGAATTTTATATTATTAAATACATATCTGGTTTTAAAGAGGTCAATTGTTGAAGGTGGGGCATGACCACGTGGCATAATCTTAGCATTGGGGAGGCATTCAAGCAGCTTAATGCTA
>Ga0315277_10004828_pt1 | contig 17869 bp, 12 predicted proteins | sample YL17G05_15_MG_FD_203695 | JGI IMG/M metagenome (GOLD analysis project Ga0315277, IMG submission 203695) | Sediment microbial communities from Yellowstone Lake, YNP, Wyoming, USA - YL17G05_15 | ecosystem: Environmental > Aquatic > Freshwater > Lake > Sediment | place: USA: Wyoming | collected...
TGGTGCCTTTTTGAACTCCTACCCCCCTTGAACCCGCGCCCATCGCATACGCGCTGGGGGGAAGATTTTGCGAGGTCTCGCTAAGATCCACATTCTCCGAGAGATCTGGACAAAGCGATTAGCTCTAACTAAAGAACAACACCATGACACAAAGATCACGAAGCCAATGGTCTTTGTGTCCTTCGTGTCATTGTGTTGTCATCTGAGCGGGACGGCGGCCACGGCAACATACCAGCCAGATTTTTCATTTGGGCTCTATATCATGAACAGCCAAAACAAATGTCGAATGACGAATAACCTGCTCGCGTTTTTATTCGTCATTCGCCATCCGTCATTTATTGGACGAGGGGGGTGCCGGTGAGGAATCGATAGGCATCGAGGTATTTCTCCGTTGTGCCCTTCACCACGGATTCGGGCAGCACCGGACCCGGAGGTTGTTTGCTGAAATGAATCTGCTCGAGGTAATCGCGCACGTACTGCTTATCGAAGGAAGGCTGGGGTCTCCCGGGGCGGTAGCTGGTGCGCGGCCAGAAGCGGGAGCTGTCGGGAGTCAACGCTTCATCGCACAGAGCAATCTGCCCGTTGTAGATCCCAAATTCGAATTTAGCGTCGGCGATCATGATGCCCCGCGGAAAGGCATATTCTGCGGCCCGGCTGTAAATCATGAGGGCTAGGTCCCTCAGCTTCACGGCGTAGTCTTCTCCGACGATTTTCGCCATCTCCTCGAAGGAAATATTGATGTCGTGGCCGCTTTCGGCCTTCGTTGCCGGAGTGAAGATCGGCTCGACCAGCTTGTCGCACTCCCGCAGGCCCGGCGGCAGAGCAATGCCGCAGACGGAGCCCGTCTCACGGTACTCATTCCAGCCCGAGCCCGCGAGGTAGCCCCGCGCTACGCACTCGACGGGAAACATCTCGGCCTCACGCACCAGCATGCTTCTTAGCTGAAGGACATCACCGTGCTGCCTAAGATCCTCAGGAAACTCTTCGACGTCGGCGGAAATCATGTGGTTGGGTACGATATCGCGCATCATGTCGAACCAGTACCGGGACAGCTGCGTCAGGACCGCGCCTTTCAGAGGAATTGGAGTAGGAAGAACCACATCGAAGGCAGAGATCCGGTCCGTCGCGATCAGGAGAAGGTCGTCGCCGTATCGATACACGTCGCGCACCTTCCCCCTTCTTAACAACGTCAATCCCGCCAGTTGAGTCTGAACGCAAGTCGCGGAGTGGATCATTGCTCTATCCTTTTCGATTGCGGATTGCGGATTTCGAATTGCGGATTAAAACTCATGCAACCCTATACGCAATCTGCAATCCGCAATCCGCAGTTTTTTCAGCTCGCCATCGGTTGCTGCTGACGTTTGAACTCGACGCCTACTATCTTGGAGATCCCCGGCTCTTCCATGGTAACGCCATAGAGCGTCTGGCAGATCTCCATCGTCTGCTTGTTGTGTGTGATGATGATGAACTGGGTATCCTTGCTCAACTCCAAAATCAGCTGCGTGAAGCGGTTGATGTTGGCATCGTCCAGCGGCGCGTCCACTTCGTCCAGGACGCAGAACGGGCTCGGCCGATACCTGAATATCGCAATGAGCAGGGCAAGCGCCGTGAGCGCCTTCTCGCCTCCGGACAGCAGCAGGACGTTCTGTAGCCGTTTTCCAGGCGGCTGCGCGATGATGTCGATGCCGCTCTCCAACAAGTCTCCGTCGTCCAGCAGTCGGAGATCGCACTGGCCGCCCTTAAACAGGATTTGAAATACCTCCATAAAGTTCTCCCGGATCGCCTTGAACGCGTCCTGGAATTGCTCTATGGAGCGCCGGTTGATCTCCGCGATCGCTTTTTGGGTATCTGCGATGGACTGTTCGATGTCCTGGCGCTGGCTGTTCAGAAACTGGTAGCGTTCGTCATTCTCCTGATACTCCTCGAGGGCGCGCATGTTGATCGCGCCGAAGTTCTCGATGCGATCCTTCAGCTGGTCATGGGTCTGGGCGACTTCCTGGTAATCACGCTGCCACTCCGACTCCTCTATGCCGGCCGTCACCTCCGGCAGCGGCAGGCGGAACTCCTCCATACAGTTGCGCTCCAGGTGCTCGATGTCGCTCTCCAGCCGCGTCTTTTCGATCTCGATCTTGCCGCGCACCTCCATGGCCTCTTCGCGCTCGGAGTGCAGCTTCTTCAGCTGCTCCTCCAGCGCAGACAAAGCCTCGCGCCTGGCGGCGAGTTCCTTATGCTTCACAGTGAGGGCTGCTTCGGTCTCCTCGATCAGACGGGCGCACCGTTCAATCTGAAGCTTTGTCTGCTGCTGGGCCTGCTCCAGGCCGGCAATGCGCGTGAGCGTGCCGGCTTTTTCGGCCTTGTTGGCCTCCATCCGCCGGCGGGTCTCCTCGGACTCTCCGGCGAGACGGCGCGATTCAGTTTCCATCGCGGACTTGCGCTCCTGCTTGACCGCGTGCGCGGAGATCAGGACGGCCAGATTCTTGGAGAGCGCCGTACTCTCGGTCTTCAGCGATTCCAGGCGTGCGCTCAGTTCCCGAAGCTCTTCGCCGCCGGACCGGCTTCGCTCTTCGATCTCCGCTATGCCGGCCGCCGCTTCTGCGCCCTGCGCTTCGAGATCCTGCTTTTCGGCCAAAAGCTGGGACAGCTCCAGAGTAGCGACGTTCTCCGTCTGGTCGATCTTGCGGATCTCCTCCTCGAGGCGCGAGATCTCATGCTTTGCAACCACCGCCTCGATCTCAAGCTTCCGGGACTCGGTTGTGAGAGTCTTTAATGATTCGACAACGGCCGCCTGCTCCTCCTTGAGCCGCGCCAACTCCTCGCGCGTCGCCTGGATCCTCCCGCGCAACGTGGGCAGCTTTGCTTCCAGCTCGCGCTTTTCGCGCTTCAAGGCCAGGAAGCCGGCCATTGACTTTCTCTCTCCCACGGCAGAGAGAGTGCCGCGCGGAGAGTAGGCCTCCCCGGACAGGGTCAGGAAGTTCGTGCCGGGGTAGCTCTCCGCTACGCGAAACACCGTGTCAAGATCCGACACCATAACCGTCGAGGCATAATCAGGCAGAGCGCGCTCGAAGGCGTTCCTTACCTCTTCGCGCATCCGCAACAGGTCGTCGATGTAACCGACAATTCCATCTCCCGAAAGAGTGGCGCGCGGCCGGCCGTGGCCGTCTGTGTGGCCGTTACGAAGTGTCATGAAGGTGCACTTACCCGCGCCAATACGCTTCAGCCTCTCCACGTTCTGGACAGCGTCGTTCATGCCCTCCACGAGGATGTACTGGAGCGGATCGTTCAGGTAGTTTTCGATGGCAGCTTCATAGGCAGGATCGGTCTCGACCTGGTCCGCCAGAGTCTGGGCTGGAGGAGCATCCTCGCCGGGGATGCGCGTGGAGAGGAACTTCTGCACTCCCTCGGAGTAGTTGCTGCGCCGCCGCTCCACTTCCTCCAGCGAAGAGGAGCGCTGCTGCATCAGGCTGTACTCTTCCTGCCGAGCTGTCAGATCCGTAGAAACCCGCTCGATGCGGGCAACTAAATCGTCAGACTTGTGTTCGTACCGTTCGTGGAGCTCGGCGACTTCCTTCTGTCTCGTTGCTATCGCGCCGGCGCGTTGGCGCGCATCCTCGAGCGCGGACAGTTGAGCTGCCCGTTCGCGGCCCTTGCTCTCCCGCTCGCCTTCCAGGCGGTGGGTCTGAGCATCGATACGCCGGATGTTTTCCTGGCAGCGGGCCTGCAGGTTCCTGAGATCCGACAGCCTCCCGGCGCCATTGATGAGGAACGAACGCAGCTTGTCGATCTCTCCTTCAGTGTGACGGATGGCTTCCTGCAGAATCTCGCTCCTGGACTGTTCCGCATCCAGAGCTTCCTGCTCTCGGCCGATTTCTTCGGAGAGGATGCGCAGGGAGTTTGTCAGGCGTTCTTGCTCCCTCCCAACTATTTGCAGCCGCTCTTCGATGCCATACTGCTCGCGGTCCAGCTCTTTCGAGCGCTCGATCAGATTGAGTCTCTGCACTTCCTGATTCTGCATCAGACTTTGCTGGTTCCCGGCGTCGAACTTCAGCCGCGAAAGATTCTCTCGTGCTTCGTCCACGAGCTCTTCCTGCCGGCGGCACGCCTCTTGCCCGGCAGATCGATCCTCCTCTGCGCGCGCCAACCCGGAAAGGATCTCCCTTTCTCGCTCGTGCGCAGCGGAGAAGCGCGCGGAGCAATCATCCAGCCTCACGAGCAGTTGACGCTCTTCCATGCCGAACTTGAGCCTCTGGATCCTGCGCAACTCTTCGCGCAGGCGGTTGTAGCGGCGCGCTTTCGCGGCCTGCCGGCGCAACGAGTTCAGCTGCCGGACCACTTCACGGATGATGTCGTTGACGCGCAGCAGATTCCGCTGTGCCATCTCGAGCTTAATCTCGGCGGAGTAACGTCTACTCTTGAAAAGGGTGATACGCGCGGCTTCTTCAATGAGAGCGCGCCGGTCGGCGGGCTTGGAGCTCAGGATCTGCCCGATGCGTCCCTGCTCGATCAGCGCGTAGGAGTTGGGGCCGAGGCCGGTTCCTTCGAAAAGAGCCTGGATGTCTTTCAGGCGGCAGCGCTTCCCGTCCAGATAGTATTCGCTTTCCCCCGAGCGGTAGAGACGACGGCCGACCCTGAAACCCTCCGGATTCAGGTCCAGCCCCTCGGGCACGCTGAAGTGCTCCATCAGCGTCAGGGTGAGGACTACTTCGGACAGGCTGGTAGCCTTGCGCGCCTGCGTGCCGTTGAAGATGACCCCTTCCATGCGGTCCGTACGCAGGGTCTTGGCGCTCTGTTCGCCGACGACCCAGCTGATAGCGTCGGCAATGTTGCTCTTGCCGCAGCCATTCGGGCCTACAATCGCCGTGATACCCTCATTGAATACGATCTGCGTGCGGTCGCAGAAGGATTTGAATCCGAGCATCTCCAGCTTCTGGATTTGATGCATGGTACCATCCTCGGAAAATCAAAGCGTTACCACAGAGACTTTCTATATAACAAACAGATAAAACTCTGCTGTTTTGACAGAGTTTTTGTGCGGCCATTATTGCGGCCGTTGTTTCATCAACAAGTATTCAGAGCCGCGGCCGACAGGGAGCGGGGATATGACACCATACTGTTCATCATCCCCGCTTGCTTCGCGCGCGGCTCTGAACGATCCATCACGGGGCCGCGCCGCCATTGTTGGAGATACATCCAGCTGAGGGCTGACAGCTGAAGGCTGACCGCTCAGCACGGCCGGCTCGGGGGCTAAATCGCCCTATTTGGTTGCGGCCGCCGGCCGCGCTGTGTCTCCGTGGCATTAGTTCTCTCCCTGGGAAGGTTCAGGTGGAAAAAAGTCGCGACCTGACGGTCGTAGTTCTTAAGCTCCTCGCCACTCATCAAGTGAATGCGCGCCGTCTTGAGTGTGACCATCTCCTTCTGCGGCTGTATCCGGCCGTACAGGGCCTCCGTGAGCTTCCCCAGATTCTTCCGGTTTTCTCCCTGAATGAACAGAATGCTTCTGTTGGCAAGTGGTCCTGTCGGAAGCTGCCGGCTCAGCAGGGTGGCCGAGCCGAGCTGGACGAGCTTGAACATCTGGCGGCAGCCGAACTCCAGGATCCGATTCTCGAAACCCAAATCCTCCTGCAGTCTAACATCGACGAAATCCAGGACGGTGTCGTATGCCCCATCGGCCGCGACGGCGCGCACCTCGGGAACCAAGGCTGCCGCCTCGAGCGCTGCCCGCGCCCCGACATCCACGCCCCAAATTCCCAGGTTCTGCGCATCCACCTCGGACCGCCCTTTAATGAAACGCAGCGCAGCCAGCATCTCATCCGTTTCGCGGAGCCCCAGAGAACTTGCGCCCCGCGGTGCCGCCCCGCTTCCCCTGGAATCGTAGACCAGCAGGTTGAATCCCTCCTCGTGCAACGGCAGCGCAAGGCTGAGCGCATCGGACCTGCTCATGCCGAATCCGGGGACCAGCACAACTCCGGGCGCACCTTTCAAACCCGGAATCCACCACCCGGCGATCTCGGATCTGTCATTGGCAGACCAGGTAACATCCAACGAGGGCAGCAGGTAGTGCGAGGGATTAGCCGCTTCCGGCACTGCACCAGGGTGCGTGATCCTATAGACCAGAACGCCAAAGATCCCCAGAATGCCGCTGACAAGTATGAGTGCGCCAGGCAGAACCATCCGGAGGAATCTACCAACCTGCACCTTCGCAGATACCGGCCTTTTCATTACAGGCTCAACTCCAGAATCCGCCACCCGGCCATTGCGAAACCACGGGCAATATAGCACAGCAGCGGGATCGGGTGTACGAAAATCGCAATATATCGGGGTCACAAAACACAGGACTACTATATATTGACGATTTTTGATTTACGATTGACGATTGGGAGGTTCTTGAATTCGTCAATCGTAAATCGTCAATCGTCAATCTTTTCAATAGCATGCCTCTGGATCCTGAAGTCCTCCAAGTCCTCTGGACTGTTGAGGTTTGCCAAATCCTGGTCGGAAAAGCCGTCCTCCTCAATCTTCAACCAGCGTACGCTCAGGGGAGACTCCGTGAAGATGCCGATAACCTTGTTTACTCCCTTGCGAAGGTTGCGTTCAATGGCTGGAAGGCAGGTCTTGCGGTAGATGGCGCATAGCGGATGATCGACTCCGTCCGCAGTGCGCGGAATTACGGCGTCGAATCCCTCCGCCGAGAGGGCAAGATGCCGGAGCAGAGGTTCGTGAAGGTTAGGCATATCGCAGGCCAGGAGGAGAAAAAGCGATCGGGCTGATAAAAGCATGGCGGCGTGCAGTCCGGCGAGGGGACCTTGATTTTTGAATATGTCTGGGACTATGGGCAGGCCGAGGAATTCGTAGGTCGTTTGATCGTTGGAAGAGACCAATACCTCATCCGCCAACGGCCGGACATGCTCCAGGACCATCTGGATCAAGGGCTGGCCGCCGAGCCGCAGGAGGGCTTTGTTGAAGCCCATTCTGCGGCTTTGCCCTCCGGCTAAAAGGACGGCACACAGATCCGGTATCATCGGCATAATTATGACACAGCACAGGCCGGGCAGGAGGATTATGGGCAATGGAATGGGCCAAACAGAAAAACCTGGACGCGGATCTGCACGGATTTTCATTGTTCCCAGCCGTAAGCAGATTGGAGCGAAATCCTGGACACCAAATTTCGCTGCGATTCAGACACTGGCAATGACCCAGTTAGCAGGAGAGGCCCGAAGGGCCGGGAGAGATAGGGGTAGGGGCGGGCGTTAACCGCCCCTCCCTCCGAACCGGACAGGCGGATTTCCCGCATCCGGCTCTCCAGAGTACAAGTGCTTGATCAGGGCAAAAGAGCCTGGCGCCGAGGTTGACAAGCGCGGAGTGCTGCTTCCATATCAAACAGACCCCACTGGGCAAAGCAGCGATTCGGCCAGCGAAAATTCAGCTTGGGCGAGCCCATGCCACGACCCTTGTGGCGGCGATGCAGAATTGACCGCAATCTGCGCCGCACCCAGCTGGTTGCCTTGGCAAACGTGCGGGTGCTGTTTCCTTCATGGAAGTAGTTGTACCAACCCCGAAGTATGGGGATGATTTCCCCGCAGATCGCTTCCATCGACCCTGAGCGCAGCCGTCGCGTCTTCTCACGCAGCTTGCGCCGGAGCGCCTCAATGCTCTTCTGGCGTGGCCAGCGCTGACGACCTTCATAGTGCCAACCCACGAAGTCAAATCCTTCCAGGTGTGATATCCGGCTCTTTTCCGGCGATAAGCTAAGCTTCATCCCTTCCAAGATCGCCTTTACCGCTCCCATGGCGGAGTCTGCTTCCTCGCGCGTGTCACATAACAGCAGAAAGTCGTCCGCGTAGCGCACCCATGAAATGCCTTCGGCTTGAAGTTGCTCGTCCATCGCGTGTAGGAAGATATTGGCCAGCAGCGGCGAGATTACTCCACCTTGCGGCGTCCCCGTCGTCGCGTAGCGCACTTTCATCTCCTCCATCACTCCGGCTTCCAGAAAGGCCCGAATCAACTTCAGCACCTTCCCGTCTGCTATCCGGCGATTCACTTCCTCCAACAGCCTCTCGTGATCGATGTTGTCAAAAAATCCGGTAATATCGGCATCCACCACCCATCCCTTCCCGTTTTCGAGAATCTCTTCTAGCCGTTGACACGCCGTGTTGGTCGAGCGTTCCGGTCGGAAGCCATGGCTCCCTTCTAGAAACTCGATCTCAAATATCGGCTCTATCAGCGACCGAAGCGCTTCTTGTACGACTTTGTCCCGGATGCAGGGTAACCCCAGCGGCCGTTTCTTTGTCGTTCCCGGTTTCGGTATGTAGTGGCGTTTCACCGCTCGTGGATGGTATGTCCCAGTTTTGAGTTCCTCGGCCAGCTTCGCAATCTCTTGCTCCGCTTGCTCGGCGAAACCCTCCACCGTTACTCCGTCCACTCCGGCTCCGCGCCGCCTCGCCTCTCCCTTTACCCGCCGGTTGAGGCGCTCCCACGCCTTCATCAGAAGTCGTGGGTCCCACATCCTGTCAATCAGACTAAACCACTTGCCCCCAGTTGCTTGGCGCTCCTGCAGGGCTGCTCTCATCGACGCCGTCCAGGCCGGGTGGCGGTTCCAATCTATCCCACCGCAACGGTCGTTCACCATTCCTGGCAATCTCTGCTGCTTCACCTTTCGGGCTCTGCCCCATCCCGGTTGAACGTCCATCTCGTACTCCTGCCTCCCTTCGCATTCCAGCTGGCTTTCACCTGCTATCTGTTGCCTGCCCAGTCTCGTGGCTTCAGAAAGATGTTTGTTTTCTCTGTTCCCGCCTGGTTTCCCGGCGGTGCCACCCCATCTCTTTCATACCTTCGTCTTTGACTGGCAGCTCGCTACTACGTTGGCTGTGACTCCTCTCCTCCACCGGACTCCCGGCGGCTCCGCCCCCTGACCCTTCGGCAACCAAGCGGAGGCCGGGTCTGCTCCTCCCCCTGCCGTCGGCCGTTGTTATCCGGGTGCAGCCCCCGTCGCGAATTTTTTCTACCGGATCGCGCTAACCGGACTTTTGGACGGGGAGGAGAGGCCTCCCCGGTTGAACCGTGGCACTTTCCGACCGCGCTGTCCCGCACAACCTCCGATGCTCCGCTGCATGCCCGCTCACTTCACACGCCTCGGCTGGGGGCTTCGTCCGCTATTGCAGATTGGCCACTCATCGGCCGCCTTATTCACGGGTTCGTCTTCCTACGGCTCAGTCGTTTGTCTCAGATCCTTCCAGACCCCACCTCACGGTGACGCCCTATCATGTTGACTACTCCGTCCAAGAGCGATCGACGGAGACCGGTCTCGCATCGGCAAGCACCACGCCCCTCCGGGCGGCACAATAGCCCCGCGCGTGAGCGCGGGGTTTGGCTCGTACATGGTAATGAGGCCTGAAAGGCCGGCACATTTCACCTGATAGCTCCCAGTACTGCGCCTTCGGCGCTCGATCGCCAAATATAATCTCATCCCGGCCTGACGGCCGGGCCTATTTACTGGCGGCCCTTCGGGCCTTTCCCGCAATCCGGGCACTCGCTACTGTCTGAATCCCGGCAAATTTCGGAAGTTCCTTGCTTTTTAAAGCAGTGTATTTTTATATTGTCTGGCCAAAGCGCAAAGCGAGGCGATTCGCAAATGGAGCGGCGGTTGCGATTGATATCCAGAAGACATGAGGGGAACCGGTGTACGAGCTTAAGATAACCGTCAAGAAGGTGATGGGTGAGTGCACGGCGGATCCTCCAATGAAGCCGGGCGACTATTTTATCGTGAGCGACGGCGACATCCAGATTCCGGAAGGCGGTTACATTTGCCTGTGGGCCCTGCAAAGCCTGGTGCCCTTGATTACGCCGAAGGAGAGGGAGGTTGCCGAGAAGCAGGACGAGGACTGGATGTGGCGCGTGCATCACGCCCAGTGTCCTGATCCAAAGGGCCGCGTAATCTTCAAGATCGAGCGAACGGGAGGGGTTAAAAAAAATTCCAAGAATGTCCCGGAAGTCCCGGTCATTCAAAAGACAGACGAAGAGATCGGCGCCGGCCACTCCGATGGGGGACTGAGGAGCCTACGGATTGAGGTGGAATCGGCCGAGGGCCACTGCACTTCCCGAATGAAACCCGGCGATCGTTTCCTGCTCCGCAGCGGGCGACTCTACATCCCACCCGGCTGTTATTTTTGCCTCTATGCCTTGCAGGCCGCCCTTCCGCTGCTGCCGGCCAAACAACGCGCCCTGCAGGAGAGCGACTGGATGAAGGAGGACTGCCGCGTGCTCTGCCCGGATCCGGCAGGCAACGTGATTCTGCGCATCGACCTGATGGAATGACGCTAAGATGCTCTACTGCGACGTCAAAACCTGCGTGGGTTGCAGGATGTGCGAGGTGACCTGCAGCTCGTTTCACTTCGGCGCCGTTTCGCCCGCCCTGGCGCGCATCCGCGTGGCCAAGCTGGAAGAGACCGGCCTCGATATGGCTGTCGCCTGCCTGAGCTGCTTTGAGAAGCCCTGTCTGGAGTGTCCGGCCGGAGCGCTCGCGGCCGGCGAAAAGGGAGAGATCCTCCTGGATGTTGAACTGTGCAACGCCTGCAAGGAATGTGTTGAGAAGTGCCCGATCGGCGCAATCGGGTTTTATGAAGATCGGCCGCTCTTCTGCGACTTGTGCGGCGGTGCAACCGCGTGTGTGAAAGCCTGCCCCAGCGGGGCCCTTTCCTATCGAGAGGATCACAGAGAGATTTCACTGAAATCCTTCCTGCTGCCTAAAGGGAATCCCAACCAGAGGCGCGCCCGGTATCTCAGGATGCGGGCAGAGCCGGTTCGCGAAAGCTGGAAAAACGGCACGAGGGTCGATTCATGACGATTTATCGCGGAAACTGCCTGCGTGTCGACCTGACCTATCACGAGATCCGGCGCGGCGATACGCCTGAGAACGGGATTGGTGGAAGGACGTGGAACAGCGTTACGCTGCTGCAGGAATTGAAGCCCGGAATTGATCCGCTCGGGCCGGATAACATCCTCTGCATCTCGGTGGGGCCGCTTACCGGAAGTGAGCTGATTGCCACCTGCCGGTTTATCGCCAGCGCCAAGAGCCCCCTGACGGGTTACCTGGGAGATTCCGGGGCGCGCGGGTTCTTCGCTCCCGAGATGCGCTGGGCAGGCCACGACCAGATCGTATTCACCGGCGCTTCAGACCGATGGGTCTATCTTTCGATCGACAACGGCCGGATCGAGATCAGGGATGCCTCCCATCTCGTGGGGCTGGACATCACCGAGACAACGGTCCAGCTGCGCCAGGAACTGCACGATCCCGACCTGCAGGTTGCTGCCATCGGGCCGGCAGGGGAGAATCTCGTCCGGTACTCCATTATATCCTGCAACCTCGCGCGCGCGGCCGGACGGACGGGCATGGGTGCCGTGATGGGATCGAAGAAGCTCAAGGCAATCGTCGTACACGGCAACAAGCCGGTCAAGCCCGCCGATCCGCAACGGTTCAGGAAAGCCTGCGCGCAGCTGCAGTCGAACCTCGAAGGGCACCGCGAGTTCGAGGCGCGCCGCAAATATGGAACGACCCGGATCATGGATTCACTGGCGAATATGGGGGTTCTGCCCGCTTATCATTATCGCAGCGCACTTTTCCACGACCTCAAGAAAGTCAACGCCGAAGCCCTGCGAAGGGACCACATCGTCAAAGCGAAATCCTGCTACAACTGCAATGTCCACTGTTCTCGATACAACTACACACGCTACAGCGAGGGCGAAGGCCCCGAGTACGAGGCGCAGGCGGCGTTCACCGTCAAGTGCGGCAATTCCGACCTAGAGCTCGCTGTCGGCGTCTCGAATGCGGTGAATCGCCTCGGGCTCGACAGCATCAGCACGGGCGAGGTCATCGCTTGGCTTATGGAATGCCGGGAGGAAGGGGTGATCTCCCCCGCCGACGTCGACGGCATTGATCTGTCCTGGGGTTCGCGCGAGGCGCTCCTGCAACTTCCCGCGAAAATTGCGCACCGGGAGGGAATCGGCGGTCTCCTCGCCGAGGGCACGAAGCGCGCCAGTGAGAGGTTTGGCGCCGACGCCCGCAAGCTGACGGCAGAGGTGAAGGGTTTAGAACTCTTCTCTGCCGATCCGCGCGGCATTAAGGGATACGCCCTGATGAACGCCGTTAACTCTCGAGGCGGCGATCATTATCGCGGCGAGCCCATGATCGAGCTGAGCGGCGACGAAGATCTGGCGCTGCGACGGGTGGGCAACCGGAACGCAGCCCATAGACTAAGAGATGAAGGAAAAGGCGCTCTGGTCAACTACGCCGAACATCTGGGGCTCCTTTCAGACAGTATCACCATCTGCAAGAACATTTCCTGCTGCATGGATGTGGTGGATTTCGACCTAGCCGCGGAAGCTTACTCCGGCCTGCTCGGCAGGGAAATCACGTCCGGCGAGCTTTGGGAAGTCTGCTCGCATATCAGCCAGGTCGAGCGGGAATTCAACCTACGTGAAGGCCTTCGCCCTGAAGAAGACACCCTTCCTCTGCGTTTCCTCAACAGGCCAATTCCGGACGGTCCGTCAAAGGGCACTACGATAGACATCCACAGACTGGTCAAGGACTACTACAAGGAGAAGGGGTGGAAATATTAGCCCGGCCCGCAATTTCTCCCTCCCAGCCCATTTCTGCAAACTGCAGACGGCCGGCCGCCGGCCGCGCTGTGTCTCAGTGATGCGCGTCAGGCTTCATAGATGAGCTTCACGTCCTTGAAACGGCAGAAGCGCTTGAGATCCGCGGTAATGTCTCCGTAGACGGTCTGCCGGTGAAGCCCGTCGGACCAGTTCTGCCACAGCTTCTGGGGATCACCGTCGATCTCGACCGTGATTTTCGTCCGACAGCCCCTATCCGTGTCCGGAATGTCTATGATTTTGCCCGTGAAGTGACGAATGAGGTCGACACCCACCAAGCGCAGCTGCGTGACTTTCTGCCCGACGCGCATTCTTACCTGAGGAACGCATCCCTCCTGGCGCTCCATGATTGTCCGCAGCTTGTAAGGAGCCGCTTCTCCATCCGGACCGTCCATTTTGAAGGACCCGAGGCAGTGAGCCAAGATGATTCCCTTCACCGACTCATCCATGGTGGGATCGCTAATGAAACCGGGCTTTCCCGTCAAGCCTTGGAGTAAAACGTGTGTGAGCGCGGACGAAAGGTCCGACTCGCAGATGCCGCCGAGCCCCATGTTGTTGAGTCGCACGAATCCCACACAGGGAAAGGCGGGAAGCTTGCGATACATCGAGCCGTAGCAGTCCACGGTCATAACGGTTGCACGCTCATCGGCCAGCACCTTCTCGAAAGCAAGGGCTAGCTTCGCTGAGCGATAGATCTCGTCCCTGGGCGGTTCCACTACTTTCTGAGCCTGCTTGATCCAACATTCCGTTTCCGCTTCGGCAGCTCCCTTGTCGACTGAGTTGTAGCTCTCGATGATCGGCTCAGCTCCTATCGTCTTGATCTCCGTGCCGAATCTGTCGGAAACGGACTTCAGATACTGCGCTGAAGGCGCGTTGGTGGACACATTGATGATCTTGGCCTCGCGAAGGTGATGAATGGCTCGGAACGGACGGACCGCCGTGGCGAGATCATTGAAGCCGCTGCTCAGGATGCAGTCAAGCAGGGCGCCCTCTTTCGATTTCCTCAGGGTGCCGAGAGAGGTCCACTCATGACCCGAGTAGGGCGCGGCGAAAAGCATCGTGGGCCGATTTGTCTTGAGAATCTCCCCCAGCATGCCGCTGATCCCCATCGAGAGATGAATAACCAGGATTCCGTCGACGTCCTTGATCTTCTCCCGAAACTCGTTCACCTGCTCCGGCTGTGTCACGAGCCGGGTCACGACAAAATCAACGTCGGCGAACTCTTTCTTCATCCGGGCAAACTCACCCTCATACTTTTTCATCTCGCTGTTCAATTCCATGAGGGGAGTCGGCCAGAGCGCTTTGGGAACACCGGCATAGATCTTCGCCACACGGACTTTCGACTTGATGCAGCCTGGGCTTACCAGTGTCAGAGGCTTTGCATCGGCTGCAAATGAAAACGCACGGGCGGCGCCCAGACACAGGGCGCATCCCGAAGTGACCTGCAAGAATTCTCTTCGCTTAAGATTTTTGATCATTACAGTCCCTCCTCCAGATAGCCCGCATCATACCCCACCACAGAGACATAGAGATCACAGAGATTTCTCGTTGATCTCTGTACACAAGAGTGCGAATTTCTGTTTTCCTGACAAAAAACGCATTCTGGACACGGATTCTCACAGATCCACACCGATGAGACTAGCTTCTGCGGCCACCGCATGGGCTGCGTTTTGGCTCTGTGGTGCTGCTCGGCCGGAGTTACGGGGACAGGTATTTCTTCAGGAATTTGATTGTGCGGCTCCAGGCAAGGTCCGCCGCCTCCTTGTTGTAGCGCGCCGCGTTCGTGTTGTTGTTGAAGGCGTGGTTAGCGCCCTCATACATGTACAGCTCATAAGTCTTGTTGTTCGCCTTGAGCGCGGCTTCGTAATCTGCAATGCCTGCATTGATCCGCTGGTCGAGCGACGCGTAGTGAAGCAGAAGCGGCGCAGAGATCTTCGGCACGTCCGAAGCCGGGAGCTGCATTCCGTAGTAGGAGACTCCCGCATTGAGCGCGGTACCAGCGGCGGCGAGACGGTTCACCATGCCGCCGCCCCAGCAGAAGCCTACAACGCCTACCTTGCCCGCCGATTCCTCATGGTTCACAAGGAACGGCACGGCCGCAGCAAGGCGCGCAACGGTTTCTCCCGGATTCAGGCTGCCTATCATCTTTGTCGCCCGATCCTCTTCTGAGGGCGTGCCGCCCAAGGGCGACAACATATCGGGCGCGAGCGCCAGGAAGCCCTCGGCCGCCATGCGCCGGGCAACGTCCTGGATGTGTGGGTTAAGGCCGCGATTCTCGTGAATTACGATGACGCCCGGGCGCTTCGCGCCGCCCTTGAGCCGCGCCAGATAGCCGGCGATCTTGGTGCCGGCAGCGTCATATTCAACGCGTGAGATGGCCAGGCGGCCGTCGTTCTCGGGGATGATCTGCGCTTGGGCGTAGTTGTTTTGAAGGGCGGGCAGGAGTGCCAGCGCCGCCGCTGAGCCTCCGGCGAGGTGCGCCAGGCGGCCGAGGAAATCACGGCGGCTCAGGCCTCCATGAGTGTATTCGTCGTAAAGATCAATGATCTTCTGGTCCACTGAAGTCCTCCTTTGTCGGAGCGTGTTTTGTGTAGCGCAATGCTGCGTTATGATGGCTATATCTAACGCGAGCGCATTGGAGAAACAACTGAAATCCCGGCGGGGTTGATTCTTGGTGATCACGGGGTTGATGGAGGATTGAGCAGTGGTCAGGGCTTCCCGAGAGTTTCAGGTCTTCGTAAAACCGGCCGGCGCCATCTGCAACCTGGACTGTCGATATTGTTACTACCTCGCAAAGGAGCATCTCTATCCAAATGCCGAGTCGTTTCGCATGTCCGAAAACCTCCTGGAGGAGTACATCGTCCAACACATCGAAGCGTCCCCCAGCCCGGTTATCACCTTTTCCTGGCATGGCGGAGAGCCGACCGTCCTGGGTCTGGACTACTTTCGCAAGATCGCCGCGCTCGAGCGCAAGCACCAGCCCCCTGGCCGGCGCATCATCAATGGCATCCAGACCAACGGGATCCTGCTCGATGAGGAATGGTGCCGTTTCCTTTCAGCGGAAGGCTTTGGCGTCGGGCTCAGCCTGGACGGCCCGCCGGAAATGCACGACCGGTACCGCGTGACAAAGGGCCAGGAGCCGACCCACAAGCAAACGATGCGCGCGTTCGACCTTTTGCAGAGGCACAGAATCCCGTGCGACATCCTGTGCGTGGTGCATGATCAGAACGTCTGTTACCCCACCCAGGTTTACAGGTTTTTCAAGGAGATCGGCGGACAATACGTGGGGTTTCTTCCCGCCGTTGAGCCGAAGCAAGATTCCCAGAGCGGGGTGAGCCCCCACACCGTGCCGGCAAAAGCTTTCGGCGTGTTTCTCTGCACCATCTTCGACGAATGGATGCGGAGGGACATCGGGCGGATCACCATACAGATATTCGACGAGGCGTCCAGGCCTATGCTCGGGCTGGAGCACTCGCTCTGCATCTTCCGGGAGACATGCGGTGAAATCCCGGTGATCGAACACAACGGCGACTTTTTTTCGTGTGATCACTTCGTCGACGCCGAGCACCGCTTGGGGAATATTCGCGAGACCCCACTGGCCGCACTGCTCGAGAGCCCGGCACAGAGAACCTTCGGGCAGGCTAAACGGGATGCATTACCCCGCTATTGTCAGGTGTGCGAGGTCCGGGCTATGTGTAATGGCGGGTGCCCGAAAGACCGCTTCCTCCGAACGCCCGACGGTGAAGAGGGCCTGAACTACCTGTGCTCGGGCTTCAAGCGTTTCTTCACTTATAGCCGGCCATCTCTATTAAAGCTGGCATCCCAGGTGAAAGCGAAGCAGTTGCCCAAAAGAGTTTTGCAGCCGGCGCCGGCCACGTTTGTTAAGGCTGATCCCAAAACGAGTCGCAACGATCCTTGCCCTTGTGGTAGCGGCCGGAAGTACAAAAAATGCTGCCTGGGAAAATGAAACACCATCGCGGAGATTTCTCTGTACAACAAACAGGTAAGACTCTGCTGTTTTGACAGAGTTTTTGTGCGGCCATTATTGCAGCCTTGCCTCATCAACAAGTATTCAGGGCCGCGGCCGGCGGAGCGGGGATGTGACACAATACTGTTCATCATCCCCGCTTGCTTCGCGCGCGCCTCTGAACGATCCATAACGGGACCGCGCAGCCATTGTTGGAAATACATCCAGCTGAGGGCTGATAGCTGAAGGCTGACCGCTCAGCGCGGCCCGATCGGGGGCTAAACCGCCCTATTTGGTTGCGGCTGCCGGCCGCGCTGCGATCTCTGTGTCTCTGTGGTGTTGATAGCTATATAATCGGCTCCAAACGAGGGGAGGACGGAATGCAATCCAAAGTATCCAGACGTAACTTTATGGCATCGGCCGTTGCAGCAACATTCACGGCCGCTTCCAGTATGCGGGTTCTCGGAGCCAACGAGCGCATCCGGCTCGGCATCATCGGCACGGGCAGCCGCGGCAGCTACCTGATGAAAGAAGCCAACAAGATTGGGGGCATTGAATGGATAGCCGTCTGCGATGCCTGGGATGTGCGGCGCGGCCAAGGTGCGAACATCGCCGGCGCCGCGGCGGCAAAGGACGCTGATTATCGGAAGCTTCTAGACCGGAAGGACATCGACGGCGTCATTGTCGCCACCTGGGATAACATGCACGCGCAAATCACCGCCGACGCCTGCCGAGCCGGCAAGGACGTGTACGTCGAAAAACCTATGACCTCACTCCCTATGCAGGGACACGATGTGGTCAAAGCGGCTCGCGAGCACAAGCGCATCGTGCAGGTCGGAGTGCAGCAGCGCAGCATGGCCAATTTCATCGAAGCCAAGCAGAAAATCTTCGACAGCGGTCTTATCGGCAAGGTCCACATGGTCCGAACGATATGGAATGCGAACGGCGGCTACCTGACCAAGGTTCCCCAAGGGATGGAACAGAAGCCTGCCGGCCTCGACTGGGAGGCCTGCCTCGGCTGGCTGCCCAAGATTCCATGGGACCCGAAGCGCTATTTCAATCGCTTCGCCTACTGGGACCTTTCTACCGGCGGCCAGACCGGCGGCCTCTTCGTCCACATGGTGGATGTCGTCCACTGGTTCCTCAACCTTCAGAAGCCGGTCATGGCCGTCGCCGGCGGCGGCATTTATCAGTACGATGACGGGCGGGATACTCCCGACAACGTGAACTTTATTCTGGAATACCCGGAAAAAATCA
>Ga0315277_10004829_pt1 | contig 17869 bp, 16 predicted proteins | sample YL17G05_15_MG_FD_203695 | JGI IMG/M metagenome (GOLD analysis project Ga0315277, IMG submission 203695) | Sediment microbial communities from Yellowstone Lake, YNP, Wyoming, USA - YL17G05_15 | ecosystem: Environmental > Aquatic > Freshwater > Lake > Sediment | place: USA: Wyoming | collected...
AAAAGATCGGAGCCATTTGCGAAGAGGTCGAGCCTTCCACTCATTACTTTTCGGACGGGAATCAGGTGAACCGTCATTTTTATCAATGAAGGACGACCATCATTCTTTTCCCTCGCAATATAAAAATCATGCGGAATCGACTATGCTCATAAGGGAAATGGCCTTGGGGACGTACTTAAATTATTTAAATAACTTTTCAATTTTTGCTTGAAAATAGCTCCCGCTGCCTGGATAATGATCATTGTGGCGGTGAGAGAGCTGGGGTAGATCTGGATAAATAACACCGTTATGCCGATGGCACAAAACGAATCTCAATCCACGGTCCGGGAAATGATGATGGAATTTGCCAGGGAAACCGGGCTTTCACCGGCTCGGAAATCCCCGCGGCGCTACCTATGGACAGATGTTTTCGGGGTGTGCAATTTTCTTGGGCTTTATCATCAAGCAGGCGAAGAAACATACCTGAATCTGGCATTCCAACTCGTTGATCAAGTTCATCACACCCTCGGCCGACACCGCGGAGATGACTCGCGGACCGGCTGGATCAGCGGAATTCTCTCAAGGTTTTTACAGATGCCCAACCCAATTTCTTCTGTCCAATCAGGGCCATTAAGGACTCGATGCAGTTCGTGGTCTTAAAGCTGATCCTTAATTCCCGAAAGAGTCCCAATCGGTGAAGTGTCAAGGTCTCCCTTTGGGTTGAAAAACTGAGGGGAAGTGTGATAAACATCTTTTTGGGAGGAGATGACTATGGATCATCCGTTCAAGGAAGAAATTTGGAAGATGAAGGATTGGCTGGTGGAGATCCGCAGAACGATTCATATGCACCCGGAGCTGGGATTTGAAGAAGTCGAGACATCGAAACTGGTCTCTGAATGGCTTGAACGGTTTGGGCTTCAAGTAAAGAGGGGGATCGCCAAAACAGGAGTGGTAGGGCTTCTTCAAGGGAGCGAGCCTGGAAGGACTGTGGCCATTCGGGCAGACATGGATGCACTTCCCCTGGATGAGGCAAATCAGGTCCCTTATGTTTCTAAGGTTAAGGGGAAGATGCATGCCTGTGGCCATGATGCCCATGTGGCGATTCTTTTAGGTGTAGCACGGGTTTTTTCATCGAATAAAGATCGGGTGAAGGGAAACATCAAATGGATTTTTCAGCCAGCAGAGGAAGGAGGAGGTGGGGGAAAAGTGATGGTAGAGGAGGGAGTCTTGGAGAGTCCAAAGGTAGATGCGATCTTTGGGACCCATGTTTTTCCTCTCCTTCCCGTTGGTAAGGTAGGGATCTATGAGCGGGAGGGACTTGCTGCGGCGGACCGCGTCAAAATTAAAATTATTGGAAAGGGAGGACATGGTGCGATGCCTCATCTCTGCAAGGATCCCATTCTTGCCGCAGGCCATGTCATCACACAACTTCACTCTATTGTCAGCAGAAATATCAACCCCCTGGACAGCGCGGTGATCACCATCGGAAAAATCAGCGGCGGGACGGCAATTAATATTATTCCCGATGAAGTCGAAATGCTGGTGACGGTTCGTTCTCTGAGCCCTCAGGTAAGAGAGGAATTGAACCGAAGGATGGAAGAGGTGGTTCAAGGTGTCGCTCGATCCTTCGAGATGGATTATCGGTATGAATTTGAATATGGGTATCCTGTTCTGATTAACGATCCAGAAATGTCCAGACTGGTGACCTCAGCCTGTTCGAAGGGTATAGGGAAGGAGAACGTAGAGGTCTTAAGGCCCTCGATGGGAGCAGAGGATTTTGCCTATTACCTCGAAAAGATTCCAGGATCTTTTTTCAGATTGGGGATTCGAAATGAGAAAAGAGGGATCACCCATCCTTACCATAGTAGTCTCTTCGACATCGATGAAGAGGTGCTGCCTTTTGGTGTGGAGATGTTTGTGAGGATCATTGACCAATATCTGGGGCTGAATATGATCTGATGAATGATCCTACAATTTTTCGGCAAATTGATACGTTCGACGGCGCCAAACCCCGATTTTTAAATCGGGGTAGAAAGCGTCGCTCAGTATCAACCCTGAGCATACCCCGGGCTTCAGACCGGGGAGTCGAATGGGTTGATTTTTTATTGTCTAATTGGAAATGCTCTTTTAAGTCCCTGACCAAAACGTGTTCTGTTCCGCCTTGTTACAATATGGTTCAAGGCTTGTCTAAGGCGGGATGGGCGGGGAAATTCATTTAAATAGCAGCTTTAGACTCTCATAGGTACTATGGCTTCTTTTATTTCCCAGACGGGACCACTTCTCTTTCTGGTCGGGATCTTCTTTTTAAACATTCTCTCTCGGGTCATTCTGTCTCCCCTCATGCCTGCTGTTGAAAAAGATCTGAAGGTGGGGCACGATGAGGCAGGCAGTTTCTTTTTCCTGATCTCCCTGGGTTATTGCATCATGCTTCTGACGTCTGGTTTCGTCTCTTCACGTCTGAACCATAGAAGAACGATCATTCTCTCCTCTATGGCCGTGGGTGGGGCCCTTCTGATTGTCGGCCTCAGTCATCACCTGTGGGGGATCCGTTTTGGACTCCTTTTGTTGGGGATGGCCGCAGGGCTCTACCTCCAATCTGGCATTGCCACCATCACCGGACTGGTAAGCTCCAGGGATTGGGGAAAGGCTATCGGTATCCATGAAGTGGCACCTAATCTGGGTTTTTTTGCAGCTCCCTTTCTGGCAGAAGCTCTCTTGGCATGGTTTACCTGGCGGGGAGTTGCGATGGTGATCGGAATGGCTTCAATACTTGCGGCCGTCGTCTTTGCTTTTTTTGGGAAGGGAGGAACTTTTCCCGGCGAAGCTCCCAATTCGAGAGTCCTACGAACCATTCTGGTCGAACCCTCCTTCTGGATCATGATTGCTCTGTTTTCCTTAGGCATCGGTGCCAGTATGGGAGTGTATACTATGATTCCTCTCTATTTAGTTTCAGAGAGGGGCATGGAACGGACGTGGGCCAACACTCTATTGGGACTTTCCCGTATCTCAACCCTGGTTATGGCCATCCTGGCAGGATTGCTTGTAGATCGTCTGGGTCTGAAGCAGACCCTGAAAGCTGTCTTGTTAACCACCGGTTTCATCACGGTAATGCTCGGCCTCATTCCTGGATCATGGATTGTGCTCATCATCTTTCTGCAGCCCATGCTGGCTGCTTGCTTTTTCCCTGCGGGTTTCGCAGCCCTTTCTCGGATGGGTTCTCCCAGTATCAAGAATGTGGCTGTTTCTCTTACCATTCCGGTTAGCTTCCTCCTGGGAGGAGGAGCCATTCCTGCAGGAATCGGACTTATAGGAGAAGCAGGATCGTTTTTCTTCGGGTTCATCATTTTAGGAGAACTGCTCCTGGCGAGTGTCATACTGGTCCGGTATCTGAAATTCTCAGAGGTTTAGCTCCATCAGCGAAAAATTTTTGTTAGTTGATTTATTGAATATCATTCAGGAAATAATCGGTTGCCAAAGAAGTGGCCTATTCAATTTGAAGCAAAGATGAAGATAGGCCTCAACACATGAAGATGGGACAAACCCTAATCCTCGGTTTACATATAGAGGAGAGAAAGGGCGGGCCCTTGGGATAGGCCCGCCTGGAGTTCTGTTGAGACTACTCCTTACTTCTTAGGGGGAATGACGGCATCCTTGCAGGCCTTGGCGAGGCGCATCTTCACCACACGCTTGGCAGGGATTTTGATCTGCTCACCCGTAGCCGGGTTGAAGCCCATGCGAGCCTTGCGATTGGAAATGACGAGCTTGCCAATGCCCGGAAGCGTAAAAGATCCTATTTTCTTGGTCTCGGCGATCGCAAACGCTGCTACTTCCTCAAGGATCTCTACGGCAAGCTTCTTCTTAAGAACGAATTTCTCGGCAAAATGAGACACGATTTGGGACTTGGTGAGGGGCTTCTTTACTGTTGCCATACTTTACCTCCTTTTTGGTTAAATGGTTAGAAAATTGTTTTCGAATGTTGGAAGTATATAGGAAAAGCCCCATAAAGGTCAAGGAAAAAATTTAGGGGAAAGTAACCCCTCCGTCTCGGGTGCGATTGGATCGGGGTGGTCTCCCCTCCGAAACCTTGAAAGGCGGATCGTTAGAGAGAGGGCAACCGGCGGGTAGTGCTAAAGGGACCATTTTAAGGGTATCTACCTCTTGACTCACCGGTCAAATGTGCCGCTTCAAGTTTTCTCTGGAGAGACCACCTCGATCCTGGCATAGGATCTCCGACCGTAACTTGGGCATTACGGGGGAAAATAGAAAAACAAACCGCCTAAGATTAACCCTCAGGCGGCTTGTTGGGCTTTTGGTCAGCACTGCTTTACCTCATGGATTGCCGAACGTACCTTTTCATAGAGTTCTTTTGTAATCTCATTCATGTTGTGTGCTGTCTTGGCATGTTCAGCGGCTTTCTGAAAAAGTTCTTCCTCTGTTTTACCACAGGCTACAAAATCACAATCTACACCTACATCCCTGCAACTAAGTCTTTTTTTCATTTTTAACACCTCCTTCGACACTTACCGGAGGAGTGAAATTCTCAACTCACTCCTTGTCGATGTTGTAGATGCATACCCGAATCAAACTTCTCATGTGCACCTCTTTAATATAATTATAATCATGCCATGTTCAGGAGACAAGGTCTGTTAGGTGAGAAAGAAATATTTATAGCACTTGCAAGGAAATAAAAAGGCCCAGCCTTTTAGCCGAACCTTTTCAAATTGGTTCCCCTGGCAGGACTTCGTTTACGTTAGCAAATGAAATTCACTTTTTGGGACTATCTATTGAAAAAAAATGCAGATCAGGTATCGTTTTTTGTGATAAATGAATGTTTGTCAATTGGGCATAAAATATAAAATATTTTAAATTTCAATATGTTATACGTTTTAGGTTAAACTGGCGTGATTTTTGCTAATCCAATTAGCAAAGAATAAAAACCGATAAAGCCAAACCACGAGTAATCGTGGGACGGAAAGCCACGGGTCCCAGATTCTTGGGATAGCCGAGTTGCCGAGGTTGAAATAAAAGCACCGGATTACCGTGGTTTCGACTAAATAGGTGATCCGGTTTTTTAATTTAAAAGGGGGATTTGGACGGGAGGAGATGAGGTAAACATGGGAATTAAAAATTTAAAAAGAATAATGTTGTTTGCTGTTATATTTGATGTCCTTATGCTTTTGTTTGAATACAGAACAATCCAATTTGGTGCTTTTTGCCTCGGAATGAAAACCTCTGAAATAGTTTATGATTGGAGGGTAGAGGCAAACCCGAAGGAGTCAGCGAGCAGCAGTTTTTCGAAGCGAAATTAACGAGACCCAGAGGTGAGCCGAAGCCCTCGCTCTTTGGCCTATCCCCCTACAGTCGTCCAAACCCAACTTACCCAAACCCTTTCTCTGAAGCTATCTGATCTCTCTGTTTTTTGGCCTCCTGTTCGCCTCGAGTATTTTCTTTCGGACACGTAGCGACGACGGGGTAACCTCCACCAGCTCATCCTCTTTGATAAATTCGATGGCCTGCTCGAGGCCGAGAATCTTTGGAGGAATGAGTTGGAGGGCATCATCTGAGCCTGCTGCCCTTATATTAGTGAGTTTTTTTTCCTTGGTGACATTGACATCCAGATCATTCTCTCTTGAATTTTCACCGATGACCATCCCTTCATATACAGGCGTGTTCTCCTTTACGAAAAGGGTTCCTCGGGGCTGGAGGTGATAGAGTGCATAGGGAGTGGCCTTTCCCGAGCGATCGGCAACAAGGGCTCCGGTAGAGCGCTTTGTTATCGGCCCGTTCCATGAGTCATAGCCATCGAAGATGTGGTTGAAGAGTCCCGTTCCTCTCGTATCTGTAAGAAATTGAGAACGAAAACCAATCAACCCTCTGGAAGGGATCCTGAATTCAAGGCGGACCCGTCCATGACCATTGTTATTCATTTTCTGCATCCTGCCTCTCCGAATCCCGACCTGCTGGGTGACGACCCCTGTATATTCTTCTAGCACATCGATCACAAGATGTTCCATGGGTTCGTGGAGAATGCTGTTGATATTCTTTGTAATGCTCTCCGGCATGGAGACAGAAAGTTCATAGCTCTCCCTTCGGATCATCTCGATGAGGATGGCGAGCTGCAGTTCTCCCCTCCCCATGACCTTGAAGGAATCGGTGTTATCAAAATCAACCTTGATCGATACGTTGTATAAAAGCTCTTTTTCAAGCCGCTCCCTCAGATGTCTGGAGGTCACATACTTTCCATCCTGCCCGGCAAAGGGGGAGGTGTTTACAGAAAAGATCATGGAGATCGTAGGCTCATCGACCGCGATTCTCGGGAGAGGTTTTGGGTCTTCGAGGTCTGTAATCGTATCTCCAATGTTAATCCCGTCGATTCCGGCAAGGGCAACGATGTCGCCTGCAGAGGCTTCCTTGATCTCCACCCTTTCGAGTCCCGAAAATCCGTAAAGAAAAGTTACCTTCGTTTTTATCAATTCTCCGCTGCTGTTGGTCATGCATATCCAGTCCCCCGTTTTCAGGGAGCCGGAGAAGAGCCTTCCTATAGCAAGCCTGCCAACATAGTCGTTATAGTCGATGTTTGCGACCAGTAACTTCATCGGGCCTTTTTCATCCCCTTCGGGGGATGGTACCGCATGGCGGATGAGTTCAAACAGGACTTGGAGGTCATCAGCGTCATCCTCGAGATGAAGTTTAGCGATGCCAAGCTTTGCGTTGGTGTAAACGATAGGGAAATCGAGCTGCTCTTCTGTGGCGTCGAGGTCAATGAATAGATCGTAGACCTCGTTCAATACCTCCTGGATCCGCGAATCCTGCCTATCGATCTTGTTGATCACAAGGATGGGAGGCAGTTTCAGCTCAAGGGCCTTCTTAAGGACAAACCGTGTCTGCGGCAAAGGGCCCTCTGAGGCATCGACCAGCAGGAGCACACCGTCCACCATATTCAGCGTCCTCTCGACCTCCCCTCCAAAGTCGGCGTGACCTGGTGTATCGACGATATTGATCTTTATCCCCATGTATTCGATGGCGGTGTTCTTTGCCATGATGGTGATGCCTCGCTCCCGTTCCAGGTCGATGTTATCCATGATCCTTTCCTGAACCGTTTCATTGGAGCGAAATATCCCTGATTGCTTGAGCATCCCATCGATAAGAGTTGTCTTGCCATGATCCACATGGGCAATAATAGCGATATTTCTTAAATCTTCACGTTTCATCAATAAACTACGCCAAATATTTTCAATCTGAAATCTGCTTGTGCTAATCCTCAGAGTCAGCCTTTTCATCCATCTCGGGAAGCCAATTCTGGACAGTTTCTATGATTCGCTTTGCCTGCTTGGCAGAGGAAATATTGAACTTTGACTGGGGGATAAACTTTCCTCCTCGTTTTTGATAGCGGACTACTCTGATCTTCTTGGGCCCGAATTCATCGGTCTTCTTATCAAGATCCTGATACATAAACATGATCGTGGACCATGCCCCGCTGGTAAGAACCTCTTTCTTCACTTGTTTGACCAGATGCTGCCCATTCTCATCCTTCCAGTCGATGCTGATTTCGTCAACAGTCTCTGCCATTTGTGTCCCCTTTCATGAAATAACTTCTATGGACTGTTTGGGTTCTGTTGGATGCGGTTTTCCTAAGGTGTTTCTTGAAGGAGTGCTTACCATTCCCTGTGCCTTTGCGTCTCGGGATGTTCTGTAGGTCAGGGATGCTGCCATGCCACATGGGATTAATTCGATTCTTCTCAAGGAGGGCTTTTAGATCTCCGAGTTCTTTATCCGTGACGAAGGTCATGGCAGTGCCCAATCGTCCCATTCTTCCGGTTCTTCCGGTACGGTTGGTATAAGTTTCCTGGCCTGCCGGATAATCATAGTTAATCACATGGGTGACGTGACTAAAGTCGAGACCGCGACCGGCAACATCTGTGGCCACCATGAGGTTAATCTCATGACGGCGAAAACGATCAAAAATGGATGTTCGCTTCGACTGCTGCAGACCTCCGTGGATATATTCCAACGAGTCAAACTTTCCTTTAAGGTCTCTTAGGAGTTTCTCCCCATGATGCCGGGAGTTACAAAAGATAATGGCCTGGGAGACGCCTTCCTTTTGAAGATATTCCGTCAGCGCGTTCAGTCGATCACGCAAACCAACGTACCGGAAATGATGGAGGAGGCTTTGGGGAGATATCTGTTCTTTATTCAATTCCACCCTTACAGGATCTTTCAAGTAAGTTCCGATGAGCCGATTGATTTCATCTGGCATCGTCGCTGCAAAGAGCAGCGTCTGATGTTGATGAATGAGACAGGACAGGATGAAGTCCACATCTTCGATGAAGCCCATTTTTAACATTTCGTCCGCTTCATCCAGAGCCAGGATGCGAACATAAGAGAGGTCGATGGAGGTGGTATTGTAAAGGAAGTCAATCAATCTTCCCGGGGTGGCGACGAGGACATGAATTCCGTCTCTTAATTTGGCTTTTTGAACCTCCATCGAAAAACCACCGAAGATCGCAAAAGGAATGACTCCGGTACGCCGCGAAATGTTGTCGATCTCCTCCACATACTGAAGTGCCAGCTCACGAGTGGGCACGAGGATCAGGGCCTGAATGGCCTTGATGGAAGGATCAATCCTCTGAACCAGCGGAATGGCGCAAGCTCCTGTCTTGCCAGAACCTGTCTCTGCTCTGGCCAGGAGATCCCTGCCGCTCAGGATGGGCAGGAACGTTTTTTCCTGTATGGGTGTCAGTTCTCTGTATCCCATCTCGTCGAGGGCCCTCAGGATCTCAGGCCTCAAATTTAATTTTGAAAATAACATCATTACTCCTTTCATCGCTTGCAGTAGGAAAATTTCTTTGTTTTTTACCAAACCGATGATTTCTACGATGATCAAACCACGCGGGGGGCAGAGGAATGATTAAATCATGCGGAAATGGATTGCAACTTTGTTCATTATAACAGTTGAACATCCTAATTTCAACTCCTAACACCCTCCCGCTTCGTGGTTACCCCTTTTAATCTTCTCTAAATTATTTTATCCTTAACACATCCATTCGCTTGGCAAGGTCCTTAAGGCATATCTGCCCAATGCCGTTGCTTTATTGAGGGAGGTTATGAACGAAACCTATATTCCGAAGATTGCGCAAGAACTGGGTCTTATTTCTAAACAGGTCCAGGCCACGGCTGACCTTTTGAATGAAGGGGCCACTATCCCCTTTATTGCCCGATACCGAAAGGAAGCCACGGATTCTCTGGATGAGGTTGCCATCACAGCGGTTCGGGACCGGCTCAATCAACTGATGGAACTGGACAAGCGGCGTGAGGCCATCCTCAAATCCTTGGAAGAAAGGGGACAGCTCACAGATGAGTTAAAGGAGAAGATCCTTTCGGCGGAGACCATGGTCGTTCTGGAAGATATCTATTTGCCCTATCGGCCCAAACGTCGGACCCGGGCAACGGTCGCCAAAGAAAAGGGGCTGGAACCATTGGCCCAGCTTCTTTTTACACAGGATGATATGGATCCGGTGACCGAGGCAGCTGCCTTCGTCGATCCCGAAAAAGGGGTGGCTTCAGCTGACGACGCCCTCGCAGGAGCCCGGGATATTATCGCAGAATGGGTGAATGAAGATCAGACGGCCCGGGCCAGATTGCGTGATGGCTATTCATCGAAGGCTGTTTTTAAGTCAACGGTCATTCAGGAGAAAGAGGCCGAAGGAATCAAGTACAAGGATTACTTTGACTGGGAAGAGCCCGTGAACAAAGCGCCATCCCACAGGATTCTTGCCATGAGGCGAGGAGAAAAGGAGGGTTTTATCACTCTTCGGGTCTTGCCCCCTGAAGATGAAGCCCTGGACATCCTCGATGGCCTTTTTGTCAAGGGGGAAGGGCCTGCATCCCAGCAGGTCAAAATATCTGTGCACGATAGCTACAAGAGGCTTCTCTCTCCCTCCATGGAGACCGAGATTCGCCTGGCAACAAAAAAGCGGGCGGATGAAGAGGCGATAAGGGTCTTTGTCGAGAACCTCCGTCAACTTCTTCTGGCTTCCCCCCTCGGCCAGAAGAATGTCCTTGCCATCGATCCCGGTTTCAGGACCGGGTGTAAAGTGGTCTGCCTTGACCGTCAGGGGAAGCTGTTACATACCGAAACCATTTATCCTCTACAGTCCGAAAAGAGTGCGGCGGATGCAGGCTCAAAGATCCTTGAGATGTGTGAGCGGTTCCTCATAGAGGCCATTGCCGTCGGAAACGGCACGGCAGGAAGGGAGACAGAGACTTTCATCCGCAGCCTCGATCTCTCAAAGAACATTCAGTTGGTAATGGTCAACGAGAGTGGCGCATCGGTTTATTCGGTATCCGAGGTGGCACGGGAGGAGTTTTCTGATCAGGATGTGACCGTGCGGGGAGCCGTATCCATCGGTCGGAGGCTGATGGACCCTCTCGCAGAACTGGTGAAGATCGACCCGAAGTCGATCGGTGTTGGCCAATACCAGCATGATGTGGACCAAGGAGCTTTGAAGAGCGGCCTCGATGATGTGGTGATAAGCTGCGTCAACCATGTGGGCGTGGAAGTCAATACGGCAAGCAAACAGCTTCTTACCTATGTCTCAGGATTGGGACCCCAGCTTGCAAAGGGGATCGTAGAGTACCGGAATGAATACGGTCCGTTTCAATCGCGGGAGATGCTGAAGAAGGTGCCCCGCCTGGGACCCAAGGCCTTTGAGCAGGCTGCAGGTTTTTTGCGTATCCGGGATGGAGAAAACCCGCTGGATCGAAGCGCTGTTCATCCGGAGAGCTATCCCGTTGTCGATGCCATGGCAAGGGATCTGGGCTGCTTGGTGCTCGATCTGATGCGCGATGAGAAGCTCCGGAAGAGAATCGATCTGAAGCAATACGTCTCGGAAAAGGTGGGCCTTCCTACGTTGAATGATATCCTGTCGGAGCTCTCCAAACCCGGCCGCGATCCCCGTGAGCAGTTCGAAACCTTCCGATTCGCAGAAGGAGTTGAAAAGATAGAGGATGTAAAGCCCGGTATGAAGCTTCCTGGGATCGTGACCAATCTCACTGCTTTTGGTGTCTTTGTCGACGTTGGCGTCCATCAGGACGGGCTGGTTCATATCAGCGAACTTTCCCACCGTTTTGTGAAAAACCCCGCAGAGCTTGTGAAAGTTCATCAAAAAGTATCGGTGACTGTGCTGGATGTGGACCTCAAAAGAAGACGGATTTCCCTTTCCATGAAGGACAGCCAGGCCCAACTTAATGGGGTTCCAAAGATAGAGGAAAGAAGGAAAGAAGAGAAAAGGCAGGAAAGGAAACAGAAACAGAAAAACACCTTTTCAAATAACCCGTTTGCTGCTGCCTTCGGGAAGAAGACCCAGTAGATAATCATCCCGGGGCTCGGGCCGGGAAAGTGATAAGTGTGAAAGTCAAGATTTGAGCTCAGGGACATAGTTTAATTTTGAAAGGAATGAGAAAGAAATGAGCAAATTATTTGAAAGCGGTACAATCAACAGCGTGAAGTTGTCAAATCGATTCGTTAGATCTGCAACCTGGGAGGGGATGTCTACCCATGATGGAGCTGTGACCCCGAAACTCATTGAGACGATGGCTGTTCTTGCGAGGGGCGGCGTGGGGTTGATTATGACCAGCCATGCCTATGTACGGCCGGAGGGGCAAGCAGCCCCCTGGCAACTTGGTGTTTACAAAGACGAGCTCATTGACGGGCTTCAGAAAATGACTGCTGCGGTTCATGAATGTGGCGGCAAGATCGTACTGCAACTGGCCCATGCCGGTCATTTTGCAGCTAAACAATTAATCGGACAGCCCCCCTGGGTTGTTTCGAACTTTGAGGGGCTCGCCAAATCACCGCGGAAGGAAATGACGGCACAGGATATTCAAGAAATCGTCGTCGCCTTTGCCGATGCGGCCCGGAGAGCCAAGTCAGCGGGCTTTGATGGGGTTCAGATCCACTCCGCCCATGGCTACTTGCTCAGCCAGTTCCTCTCCCCTGAGTTTAATAGACGCCAGGATCACTACGGGGGAAATGTGGGTCATCGAGCCAGAATTCATCTCGAAGTGTACAACGCCATCAGAAAGGCTGTGGGTAAAGATTACCCGGTATTGATCAAGATGAACTGCCGGGATTTTACAGAGAACGGACTAAACGCGGAGGACTCCCTTCAAGCCGCAAGCCTGCTGGCCAAGGCGGGCATCGATGCAATCGAACTGAGCGGCGGTCTGATGACGAGCGACAAACTGTCTCCCAGCCGATCGGGAATTAACTCTGAGGACAAAGAAGCCTATTTCAAGGAGGAGGGTCGCGCCTTTAAAAGACAAATCGATGTTCCTTTGATCTTGGTGGGTGGTATACGGTCCTTTGAAGTTGCTGAGCGGCTCCTGGAAGATGAGGTGGCCGATTATATCTCCATGAGCCGTCCATTCATCAGGGAGCCGGGGTTGATCAATCGCTGGGAAGCCGGGGATCTCCACAAAGCGGAATGCATCTCCGACAATCAGTGCTTCGGCCCGGGATTAAAAGGCGAGGGAATATATTGTGTCGTCGAAAAGCGAGAAAAGACTAAATAGACCTTGCAGTTGCAAAAAAACGGTCCAAAAAGGAGATGAGTGTGCTGGGCGGATTTCCGGGAAGCCGCCATTAGGCGGGAATCTTCCCAAACCTTTACAGCGGTACCTTTAGTCTTTTAGCTACCCTGTTTCCCAGCATATTACAAAAGTCACCTCAGGTGACATCGCATGTTACCCATAAAACATTGAAAAACCCGCATTGGAAAGGTTTGGAAGTACACTCATCTCCCTTTTCAATGCAACGTTGAGGTAGATAAGCACGCTTTGCCGAGCAATTCTTCCTTATGGTTGGAACAAGAATCTTCCGTAGACGATCCGGTTGTATGACGCCTGCCCAGACCCATACCCCGAAATCACGGGGGGCGGATTTCGCGTGGAAACCGCTAATCGTGCTGGCTGTCGTGGCGGCCTTGTCTGCGTTGGTGTATTTCACGCCGGTGTGGAAGTATCTCGGCAACATTCAAAGCGTCAAATACTGGCTGCTGTCCTTGGGGTGGGTGGGGCCGGCGATATGGATGGGGATTGTTTTCGTGCTGGTGGCCGCGGGCATGCCCCGTCTGCTGTTCTGTCCCATAGGCGGCCTGGCGTTTGGATTCTGGAACGGCCTGCTGTGGACGCAAGTGGCGACACTGGCCGGTTATTATGTCCTGTTTCTGTTTGTGCGCTGGGGCGGCCGGGATTTCGTCCTGCGGCACTGGCCTCGGGTCGGGCGACTGAAGGAGCATTTTCACGGGCATTCGGCGGCGCTGCTGGTCTTTGCCGTGCGCCAGCTTCCCATCAGCGGGCTGATCATCAATTTTCTTCTGGGGTTGTCGCCCATCCGGCACCGTCACTTTCTGCTGGGGACGGCCTTTGGGATTCTACCCGAGGCCATCCCGTTCACGCTGGTAGCCAGCGGCGTGATCAAGCTGACCGGCGGAAACACACCGCTCTACATTGCCGCTGCGGTGGGAGTTCTCCTGCTGGTGTGCGCCGCCCTGTGGTATTTCTCCCGCCATTCAAAACTGCTGGCCGAGCTGCGCGAAGAAACCGAAATCGCGGACAAGGAAGCCGGTATCCCTCCGCCGGACGCGGACTAAATGAGATCTAATACGGTCAGGTTGGCCGTTTGCCAACTTGAAACAAAAGTTTTGTTACATTATCATAGATTCTAACACCTCTCACCTTCCCCTCTCTCCGCCGGGGAGAGGGGAAGGTGAGAGGCCTCGATGAATTGGATGGCATATCCCAAATCCTAATCAGGAGGAAAAGATGAGAAAAGGATCGTTCGTTATAAAGTTGGTTCTGTCCGCTTTTATCCTTGCTGCACTCTCCGGTTGTGGCTATAACACGATGCAGAAAAATGAGGAGGCGGTCAAGGCGGCATGGGGGGACGTAGAAGCAACCTACCAGAGAAGAAATGACCTCATCCCCAATCTCGTTGAGGTGGTAAAAGCCTATGCCAAACATGAAAGGGAAACCCTCACCGCTGTCACGGAGGCAAGGGCGAAGGTCGGGGCGATGCAGGTGCCCAAAAATATCATTGATGATCCCAAGGCCTTCTCACAATTTCAGGAAGTGCAGGCAGGGATGAGCAGTGCCCTTGCGCGACTGATGGTCATTGTCGAGCGCTATCCCGATCTTAAGGCGAACCAGAACTTTCAGGACCTCCAACACCAGTTGGAGGGAACGGAGAACAGGATCAATGTTGCACGGACCCGCTATAACAGGGCGGTCGAAGTCTTCAATACCTCCATCCGGATATTCCCGAACAACCTGACCAATAATTTTCTGCTCCATCTGAGCCTGAAAGAGCCCTTCAAGGCCGATGCCGGGGCTGCAAAAGCCCCTCAGGTTAAATTCTAAATGAAGCGGGGATGGGGAGATAGGGTGATGGGGAGAAAAGGCAAGAGAGCTTACCTTCCTTTAATCTTTCTTCTTTTGTGTCTGCCTTTGGCTGGTTATTGCCTTGATGTCCCGAGACTCCAGGGCTATGTCAACGATCATGCAGGGATGATCAGTCCTTCCGCGAAATCAAAGATTGAGGAAGAGCTGAGGGCCTTTGAACAATCCGATTCAACCCAGATCGTTATTCTGACCATTCCCTCCCTCGAAGGTGAAAATATCGAAGAGTTCGGCATCAAAGTCGCAGAGGCATGGAAGATTGGACAACAGCAGAAGGACAACGGGGTTCTCCTCATCGTCTCAAAACAGGAAAGAAAGATCAGGGTCGAGGTCGGCCGCGGCCTCGAAGGAAAGTTGACGGATCTGATGGCGGGAAGAATTATCGATCAGGTCATCAAACCGAGATTCAAACAGGGTGATTTTGATGGAGGTTTGATAACGGGTGTCTCTGCATTGATCGATGCAACGCGGGGCGAGTTCAAGGCCGAGCAAAGGCCGGGTAAAAGGAGACAGAAGGGGCTTCCCCCTTTCCTGACCCTCTTTCTTTTTTTGGGTGTTTTCACGCTTATCTTAGGCAGTATATCTCGTATTTTAGGCGGGATTACTGCGGCCATCGGGCTCCCTGCCTTCGTTTATCTTGCCGTCCTCCCCGTGGGGATCCTCGCCATGCTTTTGTTAGCCTTAGTCGGTTTTGGCGCAGGCCTTTTCTTACCCCGTCTCTTTTCTTCAGGAGGTTCTCGAAGGGGTGGCTATAGGGATCATGGCGGTGGTTTCTTCTTTGGGCCGGGGACCGGCGGTTTCACAGGAGGGGGCGGCTTTGATGGTGGGTTTAGCGGAGGAGGCGGTTCCTTCGGGGGTGGCGGGGCCTCAGGAGACTGGTAATGAGAGCGCACTCAAAAGCAGAAAAATTCTTTACTGCAGAAGAGAAGGAAAGACTGAAGGCCATCACCCAGGAAGTCGAATCCCGGACCATTGGCGAGATCGTTGTCATGGTCGTTGACCGGAGCGATCACTACATTGATGCAGAGGTCCTCGGAGGGGCCCTTCTCGGGAGTCTATTATCACTGATCTTGACTCTTCTTTTTTTCCACTCCTCCATCTGGTCTTATGTCCCATTGAGTTTCTTATTCTTTTTTCCCTGCCGTTTTCTCTTTCAAAAGGTGGATGGATTGAAAAAGCTCTTTATTGGAGTCAGAAGAAAAGAGGAAGCGGTCAGGCTGCGGGCGGAGAGGGCCTTTTTTGAGAGAGGGCTTTATAAGACGAAGAGAAACACAGGGGTTCTCTTCTTTCTCTCCCTCCTCGAAAGGAAAGTCTGGATTCTTGCGGATAAAGGTATCTATGAAAAGATGGAACAAGAGACCCTGAACCGGTTTGCCAATGAGGTTTCCAGAGGGATCAGAGAGGGCCGGGCCTGCGATGCTCTCTCTAAAGCCATCCAAGAAATAGGGGTTGTCCTTTCCCGGCATTTTCCCATTACGTCCGATGACACCGACGAACTCCCCGATGAGGTGATGACCGAAGAATAAATCTTAACATTGCATTAAAAACGCCGCATAAAGAGCAGGGAGGTGGGCGGAAAAGGCTTTGAAGCGTAACCTTTTAACGTATGGCTCCAGAGGTTTCAAGCCCTTTTCAGGACTCACCCTAGGTGAAAAGTCTTGTTACCCATAAATCTCATGAATGACCGCTTTGCAAAGCCTTAGAAGCTCACCTCCCTGCGAAAGTTATGCAACTGTCAAATAAATCCTCAAGAAGTTAAGGAAGCTTTCACTAAGCACCTCACCAACTTCACCTTCAACCCACCGTTCATCAAGGGTATTCCCTTATCGAACTCCAATCCAGTACTGCGAACAAGCTGGATACTGTCACAGAGTAAAGTCACATGCCAACCCGAGCATCTGGTATGGAGGACTTTGCCAAGTTGCGCGTACAAATTTCGCAAGTCTTTCGTTTTCCTTAACCGCACGCCATAGGGCGGGTTGGTAATGACCCAGCCCGGACAAGGGGGAGGGTCTATTGCAGAGATAGCCTTGCGTGAAAACTCGATGCAATCTGCCACACCTGCTCGCTCTGCATTGGCCTGTGCAGCCTGGATTGCCCCTGCATCCCTGTCTGAGGCAATAATGTCTGGGATGTCTGATACGATCGCCTTACCCGCATCGGCCAGCAACTTTTCCCAGAACCTGGGATCGAAATGAGGCCAGTCCATAAATGCAAAGCGCCGTCCATAACCCGCCGGAACCCTTCTGGCCAATAGCGCCGCTTCAATAGGAATGGTGCCTGAGCCGCAAAATGGGTCGAGAAGAGGGGAGATGGCATCCCATCCGGAAGCCATCACCGTTGCGGATGCAAGGGTTTCCCTAAGAGGGGCTTTCGCTGTGGCAAGCCGATAACCTCGCCTGTGAAGAAGCGCTCCGGAGGAGTCAATGCTGACGGTACAGAGGTTATCCACGAATCGGACAACGATCAACTGGGGAAGTTCTGTCCCCGAGTCTTCGGGGTGTTTCTGAACGGGTGGAGGCTTGCCGAGCCTGTCAGCAATCGCCCCTACTACCCGCTCGGCGACAGCGCCCTCGTGATACAAACGGGACTTTTGGCAGGTAACCCGTAATGCAATCGGTCGTTCCGGTGCAAGATAATTTTCCCAAAGCACACGACTCGCCTTCCGTCGGAGTTCAGGAAATGTGGAGGCGTAAAAGTGGCCAAGCCGGACTAACACACGGCTTGCAGTGCGGAGATAGAGATTGGCCCGATAGAGGTCATGAAGGGAGCCTTGAAATTCTATGCCTCCGGATTCATATTGAGGCCCTTTCTCTGTTAAATAATTTTTTGACTGGGAAGGGGATCGGCTGCCAATCAGGCCTAACTGGTCAAGTTCCAGCGCGGCGAATGGCTCCAGCCCCGGGGCGCAGACAGCAAAGAGCTTTTCCATTATCCTTCATCCATACGGGTAAGAATTGATTCTTGCCATCCTGAGTTTGCTGAAGCACTAATCCATGGGGATTGGTAATAAGTTTGAATCCATCCCGCTCTCTTCTTATCACTGTCTTAAACAGAAGGAATGGAGTCAAGCTTTGACTCACTAAATAAATTAAGGCATAAATAGTTTTAACTCAAGTTTATCAGAAGGATTTTTTTCAGAAGTACTCGGACGAGGTGGGTGAGAGGATTAAAACGAGATGGCAAATGAATCACAGAAAATAATTTACTCCATGATCGGTGTCAGTAAGTATCACGATAAAAAAGCGATTCTGAAGGACATCTCCCTCTCCTATTTTTACGGAGCCAAGATCGGCGTCATCGGCCTGAATGGCTCCGGGAAGAGCTCCCTGCTGCGCATCATCGCTGGTGTAGATAAAGAGTTCAACGGACAGACGATCCTTACCCCTGGTTTCACCATCGGCTTTCTTGAACAGGAACCGAAGGTCGACGA
>Ga0315277_10004831_pt1 | contig 17868 bp, 16 predicted proteins | sample YL17G05_15_MG_FD_203695 | JGI IMG/M metagenome (GOLD analysis project Ga0315277, IMG submission 203695) | Sediment microbial communities from Yellowstone Lake, YNP, Wyoming, USA - YL17G05_15 | ecosystem: Environmental > Aquatic > Freshwater > Lake > Sediment | place: USA: Wyoming | collected...
CCTGTCGGCGGCTTTCTTGGCGAGTTCGACGCCGAGCCGCGCGACCTGTTCGAAGTTCTGGGTCAGATGGTGCCAGCCCTTCTCGTAGCTCTCCAGTGGGTGGACGCGGTGGCCGCCGGCGCGGCAGTACATGTCCGGCCCGAGCCCCAATCCCATCGATTCGATGTATGTCTCCACGATGCGAAGTCGTTTCTGCCCCAGGCTCGGATCCGACGTGACTACCAGCGCGCCCGCACCGTCGCTGAGAAACCAGCGGAGCAGAACCTGGGACTTCTCCAGGATGCGCTGGTTGAAGTGTTCGACCATCAAGAATGGGGAGGACAACTGCGAGGTCATGATCAAGGCGTGCCGATATCGCCCCAGCGTAATCTGATCGGCCGCGAGCTGCAGCGCCTTGTAGATCGACGTGCAGTTGGAGTGGATCGCATATTCAGCGCACTGGGGGATCTGGAGTTCTTCTTGGATGAGCGTGGTGGTTGGCGGGCAGGTGTACTCCGGCACCACACCCGCGTACACCAGCAAGTCCATGTCCGCGGGCGTGAGGCCGGCCATGGCCAGGGCCTTCTGGGCGGACTTGACCGACATGGTCACGTTGTCGTCGGTCGGCTGGCGGGTCCGCGGGTCGATCGCGTAGTGGCAGTATTTCACCCCCAGCATCTCTTCCATAATGGGGCGCATGCGGTCAATCCACCTCAGCAGCTTCGGGGGCGCCTCGGTGATTTTGCCCAGGACCGCCTCGATCCGGCCAAACGGGACCGGTTCACCCGGCGAGTAGGAGCCGATGCCGACGATGTAGACGTCCTTCTTGCTGCCGGTCGCCTTTTCTCTCACGCGCGTTGTCTCCTTGCTGTCACTCCGCAGTTCATGGTGAGTTTGAGCGAGGTTCCGCTGAGGTTGCCTTGGCCACCAGGCGGCCGAAGGCCTCCGAGTTGATGGCCCGGTGCTGCGCGGCGAGGAAATGCCCCAGGAAATCCTCGTAGCTGGTGGCGTACGATTCGTCCAGCAGCCGGCGGGCCATCTCCAGGGGGACCAGATGGAACGGCAGCAGGTTACTGACCGTTTCCGCCAGTGTCTCGTCGAACGAGGTCTGATCGCAGACGCGATCGAGGATTCCCCATTGTTGCGCCTTCTTGGCACGGATCGGCCGACCGGTGAGCACGAGGCTCTTGGCCCGCCCGAGTCCCACGTACTTCGCCAGGCGGAAGGTTGCCATACCGGGCAAGAACCCCAGCTTGACCTCATTGAGGCAGAAGACGGCCTGGCGCTCGGCGATCCGCGCATCGCAGAGCAGCACGAGCTGGAATCCGCCGCCGGTACACTCGCCTTGCACGGCGGCGACGGTAAACTTGTTGAGCTTTTCCAGGTCCCGGCACATCCGTTCCCACTTCTGCAAGCCGTAGATGTCGCGCCGTTTGCGGGCGGCGAAGTCGCGCAGGTCGATCCCCGAGCTGAAGACGTCCGGGCTGCCGCGGAGGACCAGCACGGCGACGTCCTGGGCCTCCTCCAGCGTATCGATCAGATCGCTCAGCTCGCTCAGCATCCGCATGTTGATGGCGTTGCGCGAATCCGGGCGGTGGAGACACGCCGTGACCACGTTGCCTTCTTGAGTCACTTTCAGGGTTTCATAGTCGTACATGATGATCTCTCCTACACGAGTGTCACCAGACCAGCAGCGCCGTCTCGATGGACGTGCCGGGGCCCATGGCGATGGCGACCCCCAGGTCCCCATCGCGGACCACGCCTTCGTGGCCCAGCTCCTTGTACGAGAAGAGGATCGAGCCGGAGGAAAGGTTGCCGTAGTTCTTCAAGATACTCAGCGTGTGCCGCATGTCGTGGTCGGTCAGCCCGATATTGTACTGGATGGCGTCGATGACTTTCTTTCCGCCCGAATGCACGATCCAATGGTCGATGTCTTTGCGCTTCAGGCCGTGGCGCCCGAGCAGGCGGCTGACCGGTTTCCCGACGTTGGCGCCGATGTCGTAGGGAATGTCGCGCTCCAGGAAGAAGGAGAGCTTGGAGTCTTCCAGGTCGTAGCGCATGGCCAGGAGCGCCTCGGGGATGATGTGGGGCTCGAAGTCCGCCACGATCGGTCCCTGCCGCCACGAATCGGCGTCGTGCTGGCGGACGACCACGGCGCCGGCCCCGTCGCCAAACAGCGAGTTGACCACCGCCGTGGACATTTTCCGGTTGTAGACGTAGGCGGCCGAGCAGATCTCCACGCAGAGCATCAGGGCGAGCTTGCCCGGGTTCGCACGGGCAAAGGCCGTGACGGCCTGCAAGCCGTTCACGGCCGCGTTGCACCCCATCCCCAGGACGTCGATCCGCTGCACGTTCTCCCGAAAGGCCATCTTCTTGATCAAATGCGCCGTAATCCCCGGACAGAGAAAACCCGTGGCGCTTAGGCAGCAGAAAAAATCGACGTCGCAGGGCGCCAGCCCCAGCGGGCAGAGGCACTGCTCGATGGCTTGCGGGCCGATCTCCAGGGCCCCGTGAAGATGCCTGTCGAGCAGCTCCTGGTTGGTTTCGTCAGGGAGGACACCGTTGACCGGTTCGGGCAGGTAGAGGTACCGGGCCTTGATGTGACCGCTGTGGAACAGCCGCCGGATGCGCGGATCGGTCTCGTGGAACAGGTCGAGAATCTCGTCCTGCGTGTACTTGCGGAGAGGCGTCGCCGTGCCGACCGACACGATCCGGGGACCCGCCTTGGGCCGGTGCAAGGCGGCCTTCCTGCGCGAATCTGTCCTCCGCCGGTCGATCATGCCCAATTAGGGTTCCTTCTTCTCAAGCCGGAGGTGGTAGAGCAACGCCTGGGCGATACTCTCGAAGCCATGACCGGCACTGCCCCCGGAATCCAGATCAATGGCCCTCTTCGCCAGCTCCAAGGCAAGCGGATGGCGGCGTGCGATCCGCTCGGCCCATTGTTGTGCTTTGGGCAGCAGTTCTGCGGGCCCGGTCAACTCGCTGACGAGTCCGAAGCGCAAGGCCTCGTCGGCCTCCCAGACCCGCCCGCCGAGGATCAACTCCTTGGCCCGCGCCCTGCCCACAACCTGCGAGAGGCGTTGGGTCCCACCCGCGGCCGGCATCAGGCCCAGCTCCGGTTCAGGAAACCAGAAGCGGGCATTTTGGGCCGCGATGCGGAGATCGCAGGCCAGGGCCAATTCCAGCCCGCCCCCGCTGGCTGCGCCGTTGACGGCCGCCAGCGTCACGCGGGGACAGCGGCTCAGCAGCGAGAACACCTCGGCGCTTCTGAGGTTCAACGCCGCGTGCCAGTCTCTGTCGGCCACTTCCGCCAGGTCGGCGCCGGCGCAGAAGGCGCGGTCGCCGGCCCCGCATACGATAATGACCCGGACTTCCGGGTCCGCGGCCAGCCGCTCCACGTGCGCCGCCAGCGCATCGAGCATCGCCCGGTTGTAGGCGTTGGCCTTCTCCGGCCGGTTGAGCTGGATGTAGCCTGCGGGGCCCTGCGACCAGGTCCGAACCAGCTCCGCGTCTGGCTGCGGGTCAGCGTGAGTCACGGTCGAAAACCCCTTTTTTGAGTTGGCGTAGCCGGTTCGGGCCTGTGCAAGAATAGCTCGTACAATTCAGGCTGGGGCTGGAGTCAGGTCACCGCCGCGAAGAGCCGATCGAACTTGCGGGGATGGTAGATCTGACAATGCCCGGGAAGGTTCCTCGCCAGATTGCACAGCCTGTCGCTCAGCCCGCATTCCACAAACACGTCCACCCCAAGCTCGAGCAGCCGGTTCATGGTCTGGAACCACCGGATGGGGTGCCAGACGTTTGTGGCGGCCTCCTCCCGCACGGCTTCCTCCGTAGACAACACCTTCTGGTCGACGCACGAGACGACACCGCACGCCGGGGGACGAATCTGCATCTGCCGGAGGAAGCCCCTCATCCTGCCTTCAACCCCGCGGAGCAGCGACGAATGGAAGGGGATGCAGACGGGCAGCAGCCGCGCGTGCAGACACCCTTCCGCCGCGGACACCTCCAGGAGTGTTTGCAGGTCGCTCCGCCTGCCCGAGGCAATAACGACGTGCGGGCCGCAGACGTCCGCCACTTCGACCTCCCGGCAGTGCTCCGCGATCAGCCCGCCGAGCTGGTCGGCCGTCAGTCCCACCACGACCCCCATTCCGTACTGGCCGTCGTCGAGGGCCTCGTGGGCGAACGTGCTGGCGGTGTGGATCAGGCGCAGGCCGTCTTCAAAGGAGACGGCCGCGCTGTGGTACAGCGCCGCGAACAGGCCCATGCTGTAGCCGGCCACGTAATCGCAGGCGATCTTCCGCTTTTTCAGCAGGCTGCCGACGGCGCAACTGTCCACGTAGCAGGCGTACTGCTCTTGAAGGTCGTCCTGCAGTCCGTTGCCGAGAACGGACTCGCCGGGCCTCTCGAACTTGCTCGCGTCGATTTCCACGGCCGCGGAAGCCTGAGCCAGGAACCCGGCCACTTCCTCCTGGTAGCCGGGTAGGTCAGGCTCTGCCTGACAATTTCCCGCGTCAGGCGGAAAGCCTGACCTACGGCTGAAATCCTTGTATCTCATGGCAAAGGCCGGAAACAGGCAGGCCACTTTTCTGCGCACGGGGCTCACGTTTGCCGCGTCTGCTCGTACCGCCGCAGGACCAACGTCGCGTTACATCCACCGAACCCGAACAAGTTCGAGATTGCCACGTTGACGTCGCGGCGGCGCGCGTGGTGGGGAACGTAGTCCAGGTCCAGCTCCGGATCCTGGGCGTAGTTGATGGTGGGGGTCAAGATGCCGGTGCGGATGCTCATCACCGTAATCACCGTCTCGATGGCCCCGCACGCGCCGGCCGTATGGCCGATCATCGACTTCGCGGAGGAGACCGGGATGCGGTAGGCGAGATCCCCGAAAACGGCCTTGATGGCCATGGTTTCGCACTTGTCGTTCAGCGGAGTGGAAGTGCCGTGGGCGTTGATGTAATCCACGCACTCTGGGCTGATTCCCGCGTTCTTCAAGGCCGCGCGCATGGTCTTGGCCATGCCGGCGCCGTCGGGGCGGGGCGCCATGATGTTGTGAGCCTCGCTGGTCATCGCGTAACCGATCAGCTCCGCGTAGATCGTCGCGCCGCGAGCCTGGGCCGACTGCTCGGACTCAAGAATCAAGACCCCCGCCCCCTCACCGATCACGAACCCGTCGCGGCCGAGGGAGAACGGCCGGCTGGCCTGCTGGGGCGGATCGTTGGCCAGCGACAGGGCGCCGAGTTCGTTGAACCCGCGGACGTGCTCCGGATTGACGATCGAGCTGGCCCCCCCCGCGATGACCAGATCGGCCTTATCGGCGACGATCAGGTCGTATGCGTAGGCGACGGCATAGGCGGAGGAGGCGCAGGCGGCAGAGACCGTGAAGTTCGGGCCCTCCAGCTTATACTCTAGTGAGACCCAGGCCGACACGCTGTGCGGCATGGTTTTGACGATCCAGTACTGGTCGTCATAGATGCTCGAGTGCCCGGTATCGGCCGCCCCGAAGATCACCGCGCAGCGCACGGGGTCGTAAAGAGCGAAGTTGATCTGGCTGGCGGCGACTGCCTCCTTGGTGCAGACGTAGCCCATCTTGACCGCCCTGGCCATCTGCCTGGCCAGCCGTCGGTTGCAGTGTCGCCGGGCATACTCCTCGAAATCGTCGGGCAACTGGCCGGCGATCTTGGTGTGGTGGCTCGAGGCGTCGAACAAGGAGATTCTGCGGATCCCGCTGCGGCCGGCCACCAGGCCGTCCCAACTGGACTCTAGGTCCAGCCCCAGCGGGGTGATCATGTTCAGCCCGGAAACGACGACTCTTCTCGGCATAGAACGTAGGTCAGGCTTCCAGCCTGACGGCGGAGTTGCCCGGGGAAGACGGGACAGGTCCAATTTGCCGGAACGGCCTGAAGGGTGCTTCGCACAAACTGGACCTGTCCCCTTTTTCCTCCCAGGATCGTGCAAGTGCATTTGAAAAACGACGAATTCCCGGGTTTGTCCGAGAAGGCGATGCAGAGAAGTCGTTCCGGACCGCGGGTGTCCGACGATGAAGACGGGTTTGCAGATTCTTGCCCGACGAAAACCCGGGAAGAACGCGTTGTCCAGGCAGAACAGGATCCCCGCCAGCAGCTTGAACAAGGGCATGACCAGCAGTTGCCGCAGGGACTCGCTGCCAAGTCCGATAGATCTTCAGATCGAATCGCGGTCCCATCGATCAAGCCCTACGATCTAAACCCTAGCAGAACCCCTTCGTCGAGCGGGAGTCTGACCCGAGTGATGTCCGCGAACCCGGCTTCTTTCAGCCAGGATGATGCCTCCCGCCACGAGTAGTGCCGCCCCTGGCCGTTGAGGGTGCAGAGGAAGTAAGGCGAAATCATGGCGGCCTGAAACGGGCCCGTCTCGCGGTCATTCAGGAATGTCGCGTAGATGCAGACCATCCCACCGGGCTCAAGCGCTACGTGGGCTCTTTTCATCAGGCCCCGATTGGCCGCCTGGGAGAAATTGGGCGTGAAATGGCAGAACAAGACACAATCGTGGCCCTGCGGGAAGTCTTCTTCGAAGATGTTACCGCCTAGCGCCTTCAGACGCTCGTGCAGGCCCTGCTCCGCGAATTGCCTGGCCGCCATCTCCGCCACAGGCGGGAAGTCAAAGAGCGTTCCTTGCAGGTCGGGATGGCGCTTGGCAATCGCCAGGATGTTTTCGCCGTCGCCGCCGCCGACGTCGAGAACCCGCTTGAACCCGGAGAAATCGACGCGGTCCAGGAACTCTGCGTTAGTCATCCGGGATCGCACGCGCATGGCCTGGTGGAAGACCGTCTGGAGGCCTGGATCGTGGGCCAGCCGCCCGTACAAATTATCCTCTTCGCCTCGGAAGACCTGCAATCCAACGGGACGCTCCTGCCGGACGGCCTCGGCGTAGTGAAACATGGAGGGGTAGACGATCTGGTGCATCCACTCCAGCACGGGCACTAGGCTCTGGGGATCGTCCCGTTCCAGCCGCCGCGCGACGATCGCCCTGCATCGGTACCTCAAACCGACTTTTCTCACGAGTTTCAGAGCCGCGCAGGTCATCAGCAGGATTCTCGCCGGGTGCGCGCCGATCTGGAGTTCCTCCGCGATCTCCTCCAGTCTCAGGCCCGGCTTCCGCCTCAGCAGCCCGAAGAGATCTAGATCGCAGGCCGTCCGCAGTGTCTGGAAGAATACCGGTCCCCCCAGCACGAGTTGGAAGTGGTGCCGGACTCTGCGTGCGAAGACCTCGGTTAGCAACGTTCGCAGCCATCGGCGCAGAGAACCCCGTCGAGAGACGACCTGGTGCACCGTCGGTGGCCGCCCTCCGCTGTCGGAATGGGAACGTGGATTTGCCATGCTCACCTCGCAACGTGGCCTGCGGCCGCAGTCAAACGGCGGGCAAACGCACCCGTTGATCGGGCTTCCAGCCCTGACAATTCTGCTGACAATTCCGCCGTCAGGCTGGAAGCCTGACCTACGTGTCTGCTCAGTTCCACTCAGATCGGGAAACCGTACTTCTTGAACACGAAGCCCAAATCCTGGGCAATCCTCTGTTTGCTCAGTCCGAAGGCCTCCAGAGGAAGGACCTGATGTTCGCGGTGGTAGTGCCCCCAGGCTTGGCATTGCTCGCGGATCTGCCGCCAGGCCTCGTCGCCGAGCTTCAGGCCGGCGAATTCCACCACCGCCCGAACCGCCTTCTCACGATCCTCCGTCAGCGCTTGGTAAGGAAGAACCATGAACTGCGCGGCGTCAAACAAGCCCTCTTCGATCAGATCCTCCACGTAGCGGTAGAGGGCAACGTCATAGCGGTATCTGCGGGCGAAATATCGCTGTAGACGGCCGGCGGGGATGTTCCCCAGCCCCCACTGGCGGTCGAGCGTGCTGCGGTCCAGCGAGAGGTGCGACGCAATGGTGTCGTACGGAGACCGCACGACGTAGATCAGCTTGGCGTCGGGGAACTCCTCGAACAGCGAGCGGAGCCGCATTCCCGAGTAGTTGAGCTTGGCGATCACCTGCGGCTTTCCCCGCGCGTGGATCTGACGCTGAAGACACCCTCTCAGGAAACGGAAGGCCTCTTTTCGCACACTCTCAGGCTGCTCGTCAGCATACACCAATTCCGGAAAATCCCAGTCACCCAACCCCAAGGGACTCAGCAACGCCATGAACTGCGTGTTGCACCTGTGCATGAACAGCAGCTCCTCTTCTTCAATCGAATCCAACGACGCCTCGTGGCCGATCTCCTTGGGGAACAGCACACCTTGCCCTTTGCGGATGCGCCACTGGATAAACGGGCGGGCGATCTTCCGCGCCGCCAAGGAGGGCAGGAGGATCTCCCAAACCTGAAAAACGGCAAACTCGCCGGTCTGCGCCAGCAGGCGATGCAGCAGAGTCGTTCCGGACCGCGGGTGCCCGACGACGAAGATGGGTGCGCGGATTTTCACCCGGCGGAAGGCCGGGAAGAACACGTGGTCAAGACGGAACAGAATCTCCAGCAGCAGCCGGAACAACGGCATCACGAACAACCACCGCAGGAACTCGCTGCCGAATCCAAAGGTGGCCCAGGTGGCGGCGAGCACCTTCGCGTAGACCTTCAGTCTGAACGGCGCGGCCATGCAGGAGATCCCGCTTAGAAAGCAATCTGCCTCAGCACCGGCTCAGGCCGGGGAGCGCCCGCCATCCGAGGACTCGTTCACCCCGGACCGGCCCCGAGCCAGTGGCCCGCCCAGCCTGATCTGAGATATGGGGTGTCAGTAGCGGCGGGCACCGACGCGAAGCGTTGGTCCGCCACTGCCGGACGAGGGGCAGACAACCTGCCCCCGGCCCCCGTCAAATCCACCTTGGCGAGCCGGCGGGGACCCAGGCTACCGTTTCTCACGGCCGCCGAGCCTGGGGATCCACCGCGGCACGCGGGCGCAGTAGTCTTCGTAGGCCCGGCCAAACCGCTGGCGGAGCAGCGGTTCCTCGACCCTGACCACCTGCCAATGGGCCAAAACGGCGAACACGCAGAACATCGCCAAGACGCCGCTGGAGGATAAGGCGATCGCCTCACCCAGCATCGCTGCAACCAGGCAGGCGGCGACCGGGTTGCGGACGTGACGGAACGGCCCGACCACCACGAGCTGGCTGGGGGGGTCGAACTCCACATAGGCCCCCTTCCCGTGCCGGCTCAACACGTAGGACGACCCCAGGTAGGCCGCCAGACAGACCGCAAACAGCACCAAGCCCGCGATGCGAATCCAACCGAACTCCACGTGCACCGCCGGGAAGTACACGTCGATCTGGTAGAACGCCCACGGTAATCCCACCAGCACCGCCGCCAGGAACACGACCCCGTAAAAGAGCATCCGCAGCGCCAGCGGAATCCGTCGCAGCGGGGAGACCCCAAGGGCCGCGGGCCGCGAATCTGGATCCACCGGCGCCCGATCAGTCATCGCTGAAAGAGTCGCCGAAGAAGCCCTGCGAAGACAGCACGATAATGGGGGGATCGCCGTTGATGTGCAGCGGTCCAACCTGAACGGGGGCGTGGACTGAACTGAATCGTCGGCTGACACGTCATCCGAGCATAGTTGCGGAAGCAGGCGGGCTCACCCGGACCTGGACGAACAATCCGCGCGGGAGGTCTCCCTGGTATCGAACCCAAATCGGTCAAAGACTTGCTTGAGCTCGCAGACGATCCGCTCGCGCGTCACGTCGCACTGATCCAGCGAGTACCTGTGACTGCTCCTGTACTTCTGCATATTCACCACTTCCTGGTCCAGGCGCTTCTCGTACTCCGGTGTCAGGGCAATACGAAGCTGGTTGTAGATCTGCCGGACGACTTGCTTCGGCCGACGAATCAGCTCTTCGTAGTCCACCAATACGAGCCGCTCTTTCGGCAGTGACGACAACCGATTGAGTGGGTAGCTGTAGTAGAATTTCACGGCTTCGTAGACTTTTTCGTCCAGGTCAGCCTCGGGCTCGGCCCCGACGGTCGATCCGATGATCGCGCGAGCCACGCTGATTGCGGAAGGCACTACGTCCAGAGGATTCCGCACGAGATAGATGACCTTACAATCCGGGAAGCAGCGGAGCAGGTTTTCGACCTTGCCCGTGAACCAGGGATTCTTCGAGAGAAAAGTCCGTCGGCCCCCCTTGAAGTAGGCTTGCCGCCGGACACACTGCACGTAGAAGTCCATGACCCGGCGTTGATCCTTCGGGTGCACCGCGACGTCCAGCCGTGCCATCCTCTCGAACCCGCCGTAGGGGAAGATGAACGCGAGGTCCGCCGAGGCGAGGATGTGGACGAAGAGCTTATCGTCCTCCTCCGGGAGGAACAGGCCGATTGTGTGGAGGCGGTTGAACTCCTTGAAGCGCTTCGCTTCGGCGCGCAGCAGGAAGCCGCGGAGGCGGTTTCCCAGCAGGCCGTCGAGCCTTCCGATGCTGGAGACGATTCGCTTCTGCAGGACGGACGGGAAGACGATCTCCCAGGTGCGGAAGCAGAAGAACCGCTCCTCATCCTTGGCCATTACGCGATGCAGGATCGTGGTGCCGCTGCGCGGATTCCCGATCAGGAAGATCGGCTCTGGGATGCTCACGCGTCTGTAGCCGGGAAAGAAAATCGCGTCCAGCAGGAGGCAGAGTACGTTGAAGAACTCGGCCAGCGGGAACAACGTGAAGAACTTCAGGCAGAATAGGAGGCTCCTGCATTGCGACGCAGGAAGATCCTGGCGATGAAAGAAGGTGACGCGGAGAAGACGAAGATACGTGCGGGCACTGAATGACATTGGTCGAGCCTGGCTGCTTCCTCGCTGCCTGCAACGCTTCCGGTGCTGCTGGATCGGGCTCAAAGACAGTCGCTGTGACGTTGGGTTCTCAAGGGGCGCTCGTCTTCGCGCGGAGCCACCGACCTTCAACGGCCTCGGCGACCTGCGGCTACCAACCCATCCATTTCGTCGGCAACTGCTTCCTCAAGATCTTCTCGATCACCCAATCCGTCAAGAGCTCGGGCAGCCTGCTTCCGATCAGAGCCATGTGGGAGCCAGGTCCCCGGCGGTATCGGGCCTTGGGGCGCCGGGCCTCCAACGCCTTCTTAATCACCTGGGCCAGGACCTCGGGCTCTACGGCCACACGGCGTCCTTGCTGCATCAACTCCCGCACCGCTTGCGTCAGCTCGTCGTAAATGTGCTCCTTGTCCTCGATTCGGCCGTGGGGGAGTCCCTCGGGCGAGTCCGGCGTCTTGTCCCACATGGCGGTTTCGACCGTACCGGGCTCGATGACCGACACGGGAATACGCCACCCGCGGAGTTCCCGCCGCAGGGCATCACTCAGGCCTTCCAGCCCGCACTTGGAAGCGACATAGGCGCCCAGCATGGGGAGGGCGAATCGCCCGGTGGCCGAGCCCACGTTGATGATCCGGCCGCGCCCCTTTCGGATCAGGGGCATGAACGCCTGGATCACCGCCACCTGGCCGATCAGGTTGACTTCGATTTGGCGTCGCAGCCGGTCTAGGGCCATGAATTCGAGGGGTCCAGGCTCACAAATGCCGGCGTTGTTGATCAGCCCTCCAAGACCCTGCGGCGGTCCCAACTGTTCGCTGACGAGTGCCGCTGCGGCGTCGATCTGCGCCTGGTTTGTGATGTCCAGGATCAGTGGGCAGAGTCGCTCGGAACCTTCGCCGCAGAGTTTATCCCGATCCTGCTTGCTCCTGACGCCGGCAAACACACGGTAGCCCGATCTGTCGAGCAGAAGTGCCGTGGCATGACCGATGCCGGTCGACGTTCCGGTGATAACGACCGCGTTTTTCTCCTTTTCGGTTTGTGGCATCCACTCCTCCCCGCGACTGACGCCCCGCGCCAGAACAGCTCATTCAGTCCGCTCGATGTCCTTCGTCAGCCAGAACCCGAGGCACAGGATGGCCAGCAGTGCGGCACTGGCCCACCACGGGGAGGCCGCTCCCGTCTCTACCCGCAGGCGGACGGCACCCAGCAGCATCGGCACCAGGACCGTGCCGCCGATCAGCAGGATCGCCCAGCGGGACCACCCCTCGCGCCTCCTGAACGGGATTGCCAGCAGCACGGCCAGGGCGACGCCGGCCGTTACGCCGACCATGCCGGTCCCTTTCATCAGCGTCAGGATCAGCGTCCGGCAGCCCGGCGTCTGCTCGGCCCACGGAACCTCGAGGACCTCCTGGTGGTAAGACATGATCTCGGTCGAGGCCAGGTAGTGGACGCCCGTGCCGAACATCACGCCGACGACCAGCCAGTTCAGCACGGTGGCGATCGCCACGCGGAGCCTCATCCGCGGGCTCCCCAAGATCCGCGATCGCATCTAAGCGGATGGCCGCTGGCCATCAGCACTCTCCGTCCAGGCGGGCCATCACGCCTTCCAGCGGGCGGCAGTCATAGCGGGGACCCAGTTCGCGCCGCAGGCGGTCGAACACCTCGCGCAGCCCGCGGCTGCCCAACTTCCGCATCTCTTCCAGCGGATCGATCTTCATGCCGATGAGATCCTTGATCCCCAGGCACAAGTCGCTCAGCTCTCCCAGCTTCATCTGTGCCAGGTAGAGCACCATGAAATAGATGGGGAACAACAGACGTTGGTACAGGCTGGCCTCGTCCGAGGGGGCGATGCCGGGGGAGTGTGTCTGGCGGGGATTGAGGTAGTACTCCGGCGCGTCGTCCACCGGTCGATCGTCACGGTACAGAAAGATGCCCCGCCCGACGTGCTTTCCAAAGCGGCCGTCCCGGATCAGCTTGTGGCACAGTTCGGGAAGGGTGAAGTCGAGGGGAAAGGCCTCGAGCATCCGGGCAAAGACTTCGGCAAAAAAGGGGATGCCCGTGGCGTCCAGCGACTCACAGGGACCAATCCGCGCGAACCGCCCCGCCAGAGCGTCGATCTCGGCAGGCGCCGCCAGCCCCTGTTCCAGGGTGTAAAGGGTCTCACAGCAGAAACAACTCAGCGCCACGTTGATGCACGAGCCTGCCAAGTCTCTGACCACCAGCGGACGGCGGCCGATTTCCCCCGAAACCCGCCGCAGGAAGTCCACCGTGCCCGGGGCCGTTTGCTGCGAGGTGATGATCTCCACCACGGACGTCAGCCGGATCGGGTGGAAGAAATGCAGCCCACAGAATCGGGCCGGCTCGCGCAGATTCTCCGCCAGGCGGGTGATCGACAGGCTGGAGCTGTTGGTGGTCAGAACGGCCTGCGGCGACACCGTCCGCTCGGCCTGCCGCAGCACCTCGATCTTGGTCTGGTAGTCCTCGCTGACGGTCTCAATCACCAGACCACAGTCCCGCAGGTCCTCCCAGGAAGAAGTAAACCTGAGGCCGGCCAGGCGGCGGGGCAGGTCGGCTTCGCTCAGCACTCCGCTGCTGGCGGCGCGGCGCAGCCGCGTTTCAAGCCGGCGGTTGTCGTGCTCCGCCTTGGCCGGGCCGCGGACGAACACGGCGGCTTCCACGGGCGCGTCGCTCAGCAGGCTGAAGATGCCGCGTCCCATCTTGCCGTAGCCTACGATGCCGATTTTCATGCTAAGTGGACCCACGTAGAAACGTAGGCGGCACACTCCGTGTGCCGCAGCCCCGCGCACGGAGCGTCCGGACTACTTTGAGCACAAGTTTCCATGTGGGCCCACTTAGTCCGCCCGCTCCAGGACGATGGTCGAGTTGTGCCCGCCAAACCCGAAGGAATTGGAGATCGCCACCTTCAGGTCCTTGGCTTCCCGGGCCTCGTTGGGCACATAGTCCAGGTCGCAGGCCGGGTCGGGCGTGCGGTAGTTGATCGTAGGGGTCAGCACGCCGTGATGGAGGCACAGCGCCGTGGCGGCACAGTCGATGGCGCCGGCCCCGCCCACGGTGTGGCCGATCATGGATTTCTGCGAACTCACGGCCAGCTTGCGGGCATGATCGCCGAACGCCAGCTTGATGGCCGCGGTCTCGTCGGCGTCGTTCTGCACCGTGGAGGTGCCGTGGGCGCTGACGTATCCCACCCGCTCCGGCGTCACGCCCGCGTCTTCCATGGCCAGGGTCATCGACCTGGCCATCTCCTCTCCCGAACGCTCCGGCGCCACGATATTGTAGGCTTCCGAGCACAGTGCCACGCCGGAGATCAGCGCGTAGATTCTGGCGTCGCGCTTTCTGGCCGCCGACTCCTCCTCGAGCATCAGCGCGGCGCCGCCGTTGGCCAGCACGAAGCCGTCGCGGCCGCGGTCGAAGGGCCGGCTGGCCTGCTGCGGGACGTCGTTGCGTTGGGAGAGCGCGGCCAGCTCGTTGAACCCTTTAATGCTTTGCGGCGAGAGCATCGCGTCTACGCCCACCACCAGGGCGGCCACGCCGCGGCCGGAAGTGATGTACTCGTAGGCCGCCCCGATGGCGTACGCCCCGGACGAGCAGGCCGCGGCCACGTTGTATGAGCGGCCCTTCAGTCCGTACTTGATGGAAATCCATCCGCTCAGGGCGTTGGCCATCCGCTGGATGACCGCGAACTTGCCGGGATTCCGGTGGCTGGTCACCGGGTCTCCCTCTTGCTCGTAGCCGGTCTGGCCGGAGCCGGTGATCACGCCCGACCGATACGGATCGACTTCCTCCACGCTGAACCCGCTGTCGCCGATTGCCTCTTTGGCGCAGAGGAATCCCAGGCGGGTGGCGACCTGGGTTTGCTTGAACATCCGCTTGGAGAACTCGGCCCTCTCCATCTCGTAGTAGCGCTCCGGAAGCTGCCCGCCGATCTGCGTGATGCAATCCGAGGCGTCGAACTGGGTGATGCGCGTAATCCCCGAGCGGCCGCGGATCATCTGCTCCCAGCATTCGGCCGCGCTGCACCCCAGGCAGTGGATCATGCCGAGGCCGGTGATCGCGACCCTGTTTGCCGCTTTGAGCATGAGCTGCTCCGGATGCTACAGCGCGAGGTTCAATGATTGCAGATGGAGTTATCAGTTGTCAGTTCTCAGTTGTCAGTCATCAGCTCTCAGTTCGCGATCGCCGACAACGCAAGACCGACCAGCCAGAACCGAAAACTGACAACTGAGGACTGACAACTGAGGACTGACCACTGAGAACTGACAACTGACGGCTGACAACTTCTGGCCGCAAGCCGAGTGGCGGCTGTGTGTGGCGACAAGTGATCGTACACGAGTTAGCGCTGTAGTCCTACGTGGATGGCTTCTCTTCCGGGGCGTCGTCGCTCAGCAGCGCGTCGCCCCGCTCGATAATCTCGCCCACAGCCGTGGCGACCTCCCCGACGGTGTAGACGGGATGCCGCTGGAAATACTGGCCGATCACGCGGATCTCGACGTGGAGATCGTATTTCTTCTTGAACTCCTCGACCAGCTCCAGGTAGATCATCGAGTCGCCGCGGAGATCGTCAATGATCTTCATGTGCGGCTGGATGTTCTCCAGGGGCACGTCGAGCTCTTCGCAGAGGAACTGACGGATGTGCTCGTAGATCTGCCGCTTTTCTGCTTCGCTGAGCTTCACTGCCATCGATGGGGCTCCTTATCATCTTCGTTGAGAAGGCACAGAGCGATCGCGTATCCTTCGTGGATCAGGTGCCTTGCCCGACACACGGGGCCGTCCTTGATCCTGACGTAGTGCCGGCCTTCGGCCGTCTCCTCGCAGATCACGTCCGCCAGAGCGATTCCCAACCCCTCGCCCACGGCCTTCGTGTAGGCCTCCTTCAGCGACCAGAGCACGGCCAGCCGCACCTCCGGCGGACGTTCCGCGATCAGCTTGTCGCGGTCAGTGACGAAGGCGCCGGCCAGCCTCAGCAGGCGCGGAGACGCCCTTTCAATATCCACGCCGACCCTGGTTTTTGGCAGGCTCGATGCGCAGGCGCAGGCAAAATCTCCCTTGTGGGAAAGGGAACAGTCGTGTACCGCAGTCCGCGGCCTCCCATCAGTGGGGCACGCTTGTTGTCCCACCGAATGGGCCGGCGGGAAGGAGAGTTTCGGGCGGCCTCTGGCGTCTTTGCTGATCTCGCACTGGATCGGATCGCTGATGCAGCCCCGCCGGATGAGCATCGCCTTCAGGCAGACCCGCGCGGCGAGCCATTCCCGGCGGCGCCCCGGATGCCGTAGCCCGAGGTACTCGTCTCGTTCCTTCGGCGTCAGAAAACGGGCCGCGGCCGATTCCGCATCCTCCAGCCGCGCCAGGTCCATCAGCGACACCTCCACGTCGGGATCGTCCAGCGGGAGCCGCAGCAGCTCGATCTGCCGATCCAAATCCGGAATGCTGAATGCTGAATAATGCAGAATGCTGAATGATGAATGAGGAAGGTTCTCTTCGGGGGTGACTAGAATTGACCAGTAGGGTTGTAGACTCATTGTTCTGCATTCGTCATTCTGCCTTCTGCCTTCTGCATTCTGCATTCTCCCTTTGGCCCCGCTTGCGAGGAAAGGAGTAGGCACTATGTCTTGGGCAGCCATTGGGCCAGCTTGACGCAGCTCTCTATGCCCTGGCGAATGCTGTCTTCCTCCCCCGGCGAGGCACTGCACGCCGCCAGGCGAATCACTTCCCGGAGGACTTGCCGGTCCGCCACGAGCAAGGCCTTGACGAACGACGCCACGTGATCCGTGAAGTCCTTCCGGGGAAACACGCGACTGACGAGGTTCAGACGCAAGGCCTCCTCGGCCGTGATCAGATCGCCGAGAGCTGCCAGTTCCAGGGCCTTGGCCTGGCCGACCAGCCTGGCCAGCCGGTAGAACCCACCCAGGCCCGGCAGCAGATTGTTCCAGACTTCGGGCAGACCGAGGCGGGTTTTCTCTGCGCAGAGCCGGAAGTGGCAGACCAGCGCCAACTCGAGCCCGGCGCCCAGGCACGCGCCGTGGACGGCCGCCACCGTCGGCTTGGGCGACTTGGCGATGCGACTGAAGACGGCGTTCCACGAAACCAGCTCTCGGCGGAACTGAGCAGAATCCCGGCCAGACGTCACGGCGTCGATGTCAAAGCCTTTGCAAAACACCTTCTGGGAGCCCGTGATCAGCAGCACGTCGAAGTCGTCCGATTCGAGCCTGTCCATCGCCCCATCCAGCCCGGCCACCATCCCCGGCGTCAGCCGGTTGTCCGGGGGGTTCGCCAGGGTGACTTCCAGGAGGGGAGTCTTCTCGACGATCTTCAGTGTCTGATCTCGCAATGCTGAATGCTCAAGGCAGAATGCGGGATAATGCAGAATGCAGAATGCAGAATGATGAATGCAGAATAATGAACGAGGAAACTTGACCTTGGGGGTGACTAGAATCTATTAACGGGGTTCTGGATTCATCATTCTGCATTCATCATTCTGCCTTCTGCATTGCAGGGGCTCCCGGCCTAGGGCCTGTGCATCAGCGAGTGGACCAGATTCAGTCCGGCTTGGGTGCGCGGGGATGCGACCCGACCCCGCTGGTCAGAATCCCCATGCCGCCGTCGACGTTCAGCGTCGATCCCGTAATCATGCTTGAGGCGTCGGCCGCGTAGAAGACGGCTGCGCTGCCCACGTCTTGCAGCGTGACGGATCGCAACAGCGGTGACTGCGATTCCACCCGCCGGGTCGACTCCTCGAACCGCTCGATGACCACCGAGGAGGCCGTCGGGATCGGGCCTGGCGAGAGGGCGTTCACGCGAATACCGTCGGGCCCCAGATCGTAGGCCAGATAGCGCACGGCGGATTCCAGGGCCGCCTTGGCAACCCCCATGACGTTGTAGCTGGGCACGACTCTCACACTTCCTTGGAAAGAAAGGGTGAGGATCGATCCCCCTCCGGCCGCCTTCAGCAGGGGCCGCGCGGCCCGGGCCATTGCGACCAGCGAGTAGGCACTGGTCTCCAGCGCGATTCGCCAGCCTTCCCTGCTGACCGTCAGGAACTCGTCGCCCAGGTCCTCCAGCCTGGCGTAGGCGATGGAGTGGACCAGCACGTCCAGCTTTCCGTCGAACGCCTTTCC
>Ga0315277_10004832_pt1 | contig 17867 bp, 11 predicted proteins | sample YL17G05_15_MG_FD_203695 | JGI IMG/M metagenome (GOLD analysis project Ga0315277, IMG submission 203695) | Sediment microbial communities from Yellowstone Lake, YNP, Wyoming, USA - YL17G05_15 | ecosystem: Environmental > Aquatic > Freshwater > Lake > Sediment | place: USA: Wyoming | collected...
AGGTTGAAGCCCTGGCCCGCGAGTTCTCTGACCGTTTTGGCGCTCTGCCCGCTGAGGTCAAGAACCTGCTCTACGTGATAAAGATTAAAGCGCTGGCAGCTAAAGCCGGTATTGAATCTATCGCCACCGAAGAGGGTCAAATCATAATCAGCCGGTTCCAGGGGAGGCAGTTTGACCGGCAGCAACTACAGCCAATCGTAAGAGACGGGATAACGACAGGCTTAACCCAGCTCCGCTTAAACCGCAAACGCCTTGGCGCTAAGTGGCAGACGGTGCTGGAAGAGGCGCTGAGGAGGGTGGGGTAACATAAATCAGTGAGGTAAGTATCCTCGTCTCATCATGTAGAGTCTTAGTTGCTCCATTACAACACTTGCTGTATTCTCTTATTAAATATGTTGGTAGGGGAATAACATGATGCGTATAAAGTTATCTACAGCAACATTCCTTTGGACATTTGTATCTCTACTCTTCTTTGCATTTACATTTCTCTATGGTAGGTTCGCCTCAATGAGCAGTCTGCCATTCAATTTAGAGCAATTACCCCTCACTTCTACAGAGATAGCAAATTCTGCTATGATATTTGGCTTGGTAGTGTTAGGGATAGGCATACTTCTGGCTATATTCTTGGCAGTAAACCACATTGTCTATGGCATTAGGCTCATCGTCAGACGCTTGAGAAAACGAGCTTATCCAAAGAACAGAGACAAATTACAATCTCCTGAATCAAAAGCTATAGAAGGACTACGGGGAGATGTACAAGATCTAAGGAGCGACATAAATAGGCTAGTAACCACAAGGAGAATTAGTAATAGGACACTGCGTAGATGATTATTATTGTTAACCCTCACGGCTGTATAGTTAGTGTATCCCCTCCAAAAACTTGACAATCAGAGCTAAAAGTGATGTAATATTATTAGGAAGTCCTGATTCACTAGTCCGAAGGCTTCTGAGGAGGTGCATCGTGAGACTTCATGGAATTTATGGAGTTTGGCAGGTTGACAGTTGGGGCCCTACCTCCGGGTAGGGCAAAAATGGAACTCGAGCTCAACTCGAGTGAGTGAGTAGAGGCTTGTAATCTGAAAAAAAGAGCCTCATGTAGTGGTGAACACTGCGAGTGAGTGGGGCTCGAGCAAGGGTGGATGGGAAAGCGGAGGATGCCCAATCTGAGTGTCCTCCGCTTTTTGTTTGCTCGTACATCCCATCTGAACTCGCTCCTCCATTAGCTTAGCTCTCCCCCTTTTAGTCAGCGTACATTTCACGGTCCTTCCATCCCACCGTCAACGACCCCGCCAAATGATTTCCTGAATAATTGGCCTGTAAAACCAGACCACCTCAACGAGTATAAAGTCTTGACAATTGCTCCTGTCGAGAGTAATATACGAGCGTCTTTAGCCGCTTCAAAGAGCCACAGTATTCTCAGCAACCGATGAGGTCGGCTGTACCTTACGAAACTGTATCACTCAGTCAGTCCATCTAAAGTGAAGTGGCATATGAGAGCCTGGTTTAATTGCAAAAAAGCAACTCAAAATATCTATACTCAACATAGATAGGAGGTAATCGATGGCCAAAAGGTATGACGTTATCGTTGTCGGTGCTGGGCCAGCCGGGTTTCTAGCAGCCAAGGCGGCTGGAGAAAACGGGTTCAACGTGGCTCTTCTGGAAAAGAAAACTGACCCCACACAGCTCCCCCGGGCTTGTGGCCAGACACTGGTCTCCATGAACGAGTATTATTTCGGAAACCTGGTGAACTACAATCCCAGGGACAAGCGTATGACCTTTTCCTCCGACGGATTCTCCTTTAAATATGACGGCCCTTACCAGAACCTGTACTGCATACATATGTATACCCCGAACGGACACCGGGTAGCCATGGGTGACCTCGACGCACAGAAAAAAAAGGGGGACGCCGGCAGAGTAGGGCTTTCCTTCAATAAGGAAGTTTTGTTCCGCTGTTATCTGGAAGAAGTCAAGGCTTGTGGTGTCGAAGTCTTCCCCGGAGTAAACGTGCAGAAAGTGACTCCCAAGGCAGACGGCGTGGTAGCCGAAGGCAGCGGGCAGAGCTTTGAAGGCAGATATCTCATCGCCGCCGATGGCGTGAACTCACGAATTGCCGAAATAATGGGCTTTAACAAAGACCGATACTATTACTGTAACCTTTACGCCCTGACCTACCACATGACTGGTGTGGAACCCCCGGCGCAAAACGTAATCACAATCACCAATGCTTTTGTGAAAGACGGCGCTGCCTCGGTGTTCCTGTTCCCCCTGGCCACCGCTGGTAGCCACCAGCTCGCGCTGATAACCCTTAACCCAAAGGTAAACCTCAAGACTACTGCGGATTTTGTCATGAAAGACATGTTTTGTGCTCCCTGGTACAAGAAGGCGAAGATATTAAAGACATTAACCGCAGTCTGCAACTGCTATGCCCCCATCGCCGAGCCCTACAAAGACCGTGTTTTACTCGCCGGCGATGTTGGCTCGACACAGGAACTGGAAATAACCGGAGCCATGGTCAGTGGTTGGAAGGCGGGGCAGTTTGTCTCCACGGCTTTACAGGAGGAAAATCTGGGACTGCCGGTTACCGCAACCAAGCAGTATGTCGATTGGTGGAACCAGGCCTATATTAAAACTTACGACCATGAGATATATATGAAGGGCATGGCCCGCTCCCTCATTCTGGACGAAGAAGCTTCGAACTACTTCTTCGGGCTTATCAATGAGACCCTGCCGGCCATGTGGAACCCCTATTCATCGCCGACAGGAGCGGTCCTGCAAAGAATAATGCCCGTGCTGATGAAGGAGCGACCTGACGTACTCCAGAAACTGCAAAGGGGTGCTTTGCCATTTGCCCAGATTATTGCTAACATAACCAAGATTAGCAAACCGGTTTCGGGCTAACATCGAAAGAAAGATGGCTTATGGCTAAAAGGTACGATGTTATTGTAGTCGGCGCCGGCCCGGCTGGTTTTCTGGCGGCCAGGGCGGCTGGAGAAAACGGACTTGAAGTTGCCCTCCTGGAAAGAAAATCTGACCCCACTGTAATGGACCGGGCTTGCCTTCAGACTTTAATCTCGGCGAACGAATATTACTTCGGAAACCTGTTTCAATATAATGCCCGGGACAAACGTATCTGTTTTTCCTCTGACGGTTTTTCCTTCAAATACGATGGCTCCTACCTGAACATGTACAGCGTAGCCGCTTATACCCCCAGCGGTCACAAAATAGAACATGGTGATGTGAATGCACAGAAGAAAAAGGGGGACTCCGGCAGGGTGGGGATAGCCTTAGATAAAGAGGCCTTGTTCCGATGCCTGCTGGAAGAAGTGAAAGCCTGCAGCGTTGAGGTCATTCCTGGAATAAACGTGCAGAAAGTGACCCCCAGTGCGGACGGCGTGGTAGTCGAGGGCAGCGGGCAGAGCTTTGAAGGCAGATACCTCATCGCCGCTGATGGCGTGAACTCACGGGTGGCCCGGGTCATGGGATTCAATGAAGACCGTTACTATTACTGTAACCTGTATGCCCTGTCCTACTATCTATCCGGCGTAGAATTGCCCGAGCCCGAGCAGGTGGCTCTGGTATGGGCTTACGGGAAAAGCGGCGCTTTTCGGTGCTTCATAATGCCCCGGCCTATTAAAGGCGAATACTACTTATTAGTCATTACCGTTGACCCCAGGGTGAACCTTGAAGCGGGTGTTGATTACTTTATGACAGAGGCAGCATGTGCCCCCTGGTTTAAGAAGGCTAAGAAATTGAGAGCGTATTCTGCAGTATGCAATTGCTATTCCCCAATCACCGTGCCTTATAAAAACCGCGTTTTAGTGGCCGGAGATGCGGGGGCGACACAGGAGATAGAAAATAACGGGGCTATGATTAGCGGTTGGAAATCCGGTCAGGCTGTCTCAACTGCTGTTCAGGAAGAAAATCTGGGACTGGAAGTAACTGGCATTAATCGGTATGCCAGCTGGTGGCAAGAAGCCTTTATCAAAGCTTATCCCCACGAGCTTTACATGACGGGCATGAGCATGGCTTACATTTTGCCCACCGCTGAAGACATAAACTACGTTTACGGCCATATCAAAAAACCCGGCCATGCCTGCTGGAACCCGTATACCGCATCAAACTCTTTAAGAGAAGACATGGCAAAAGCAGTTGCCATCACTCAGAGGGAGCGCCCCGACATATACCAGAAACTGCAGAGAAAGAGCTTACACCCTAAAGAACTTCTTGCCGAGATAACTAAAATCAGCAAACCGGTGCAATAGTAATTTAAAAAGGGAGGTGTTGTATGCCTAATAAGTATGACGTAATTGTAGTCGGTGCTGGTCCGGCCGGGCTTCTGGCCGCCAGAGCCGCCGGAGAAAGCGGATTTAACGTAGCTCTCCTGGAAAAGAAACATGACCCCACGGCGCTGACCAGGGCATGTGGCCAGGTAATCGGTTCTTTTAACGAGTACTATTTCGGCGACATCGTGGGGTACAACGCCAGAGATAAGCGGCTCTTTTTCCCGAACCATGGTTTTTCTTTTAAGTATGACGGCCCGTACCAGAACGTGTACTGCGTACACTTGTACACCCCCAACGGACACCGGGTGGCCATGGGCGACCTGAAAGTGCAAAAGGCAAAAGGCGACTATGGCCGGGTTGGCTTCAGCTTCGACAAGGAAATACTGTTCAAGTGTATGCTGGATGAAGCCAAAGCCTGTGGCGTTAAGGTCTTTCCCGGAATAAATGTGCAGAAAGTGACTCCGAGGGCGGACGGCGTAACAGTTGAGGGCAGCGGGCAGAGCTTTGAAGGCAGATACCTCATCGCCGCCGATGGCGTGAACTCACGAATAGCCGAAGTAATGGGATTCAACAAGGCCCGTACCTATTACTGTAACCTATATGCTCTTCACTATTATATGTCTGGTGTCGAGCTTCCAGAATCCAGTGTAATTACAACTACCCACGCCTTTATGAAAGAAGGCATAGCCACCTGTTTTATGTTTCCACGGCCCACCGCAGGGAATTACCAGATAGCGGTGATAAGTGTAAATCCCAGGGTCAACCTTGAAGCGGCAATAAGTCACATTATGTCAAATGCTTTCTGCGCTCCCTGGTTTAAGAAGGCCAAAAACCTAAAGTCATTCTCCGCAGTATGCAACTGCTATACTCCCATCGCCGAGCCTTATAAAGACCGTATTTTACTCACCGGCGATGTCGGTTCAACCCAGGAGTTAGAGCTGCAGGGAGCTATGATTACCGGTTGGAAAGCGGGGCACGCCGTCGCCACTGCTCTGCAGGAGGAAAACCTGGGACTACCGGTCGCCGCTACCACCCAGTATGTCAACTGGTGGAAAGAGGCCTATATTAACCGGTATGACCATCAGGTCTATATGAAAGGCCTGGCGCGCTCTCTAATCTATGGCACAGCAGACACAGTGAACTATTTCTTCGGGCTCGTAAATGAAACCCTGCCCGCTTCATATAACCCTTATTCCACGTCAGGGGCAGCGGCCATTAATAAGATAATGCCCATCATAATGAAAGAGCGGCCGGATGTGCTCCAAAAGCTACAAAGGGGCGCCCTGCCATTTAGTGAAATCGTTGCTGAAATAACCAGGATTAGCAAACCGGTATCATAGTATGTGAAACGGAGGAGTAACCTGTGGCTAAGAAATACGACGTAATCGTGGTTGGTGCCGGCCCGGCTGGTTTTCTGGCAGCCAAAGCGGCTGGAGAAAACGGGCTCGAGGTAGCCCTCCTGGAAAAGAAAGCCGACCCCACTCACCTTACCAGGGCCTGCGGCCAGTCTCTTATCTCGGCAAACGAGTATTATTTCAGAAATTTGTTGCGGTATAATGCCCGGGACAAACGTATCTGTTTTTCCTCTGACGGTTTTTCCTTCAAATACGATGGTCCCTACCAGAACGTATACAGCCTGGCAGCGTTTACCCCCAATGGTCACAAAATAGAGCATGGTGACTATGAAGTACAGAAGAGAAAAGGAGACAACGGCCGGGTTGGCATCATTTACGACAAGGAAGCATCGTTCCGAAATCTGCTGGAGGAGGTCAAGGCGTGCAGCGTTAATGTAGTCCCCGGGATAAATGTGCAGAGCGTAACGGCCAAGGCTGACCGGGTAATAGTTGAAGGCAGCGGGCAGAGCTTTGAAGGCAGATATGTAATTGCTGCCGACGGCGTGAACTCACGGGTGGCCGAGGTCATGGGTTTTAACAAAGACCGCTATTATTACTGCAACTTCGCAGCGCTACATTATTATATGACCGGCTTGAAAGACACAAAGCCGGATGAGGTCGTCCTGCAATGGGCTTACGGGAAAGACGGCGCTTTCCGGTGCTACATAATACCGCGACCCTTCCCGGGAGAATTCAATTTCGCCGTAATAACCGTCGACCCCAGGGTAAATCTTGAGGCAGCGGCAAATTACTTCTTGACGGAAGCCACCGTAGCTCCCAGATTCAAGAACGCTAAGAAATTGAAGGCGTTCTCCGCAATATGCAATTGCTATTCCCCCATCCTTGTGCCCTACAAAGACCGCGTGTTGGTCGCTGGAGATGTGGGCGCAACCCAGGAAATGGAAATAACCGGCGCCATGATAAGCGGCTGGAGAGCAGGACAGGCAATCTCAACTGCTGTCCAGGAGGAAAACCTAGGACTAAAGGTCACCGGCATCTCAAAGTACATCAACTGGTGGCAGGAAGTTTATGTCAAAGAGTGTCCCCATGAGCTTTACATGACCGGTATTAGTATGCCCTACATTTTGCCTACCGCCGAGGATATAAACTACATTTACGGCCATATCACCAAACCGGGACATGCTTGCTGGAACCCATACACCGCATCGACCTCTTTCCGGGAAAGCATGGCCGAAGCACTGGCTATTACCCAGAAAGAAAGACCCGACATATACAAAAAAATGCAAAGAAAGAGTTTACCCCCTAAAGAACTCCTCGCCGAGATAACTAAAATCAGCAAACCGGTATCATCATAAAGCTCATCAGCGGAGTGTGGTGAAATGGTAAAAAAATATGATGTAATCGTCGTTGGTGCCGGTCCAGCCGGATTCGCGGCAGCCAGAGCGGCTGGGGAAAACGGATTTAACGTGGCGCTCCTGGAGAGGAAAGGTGACCTCACCGTAATGGACCGGGCATGCGCCCAGACTCTCGACTCGCCACTGGAGTACCTGCACCTCGACCTTTACCGATGCAATATCCGGGACAAACGCCTTTGTTTTCCCGCCCATGGTTTCTCAGTCAAATATGACGGCCCCTACAAGAATTCATATTCGTCATGGGCCTATTCCCCGGGTGGCAAGAAAATACAAATGGGTATTTCTGCCGAGCAGAAGAAAAAGGGGAACTACGGAATGACCACCACCGTACTGGACAAAGAGATACTGCTCCGGTGCATGCTGGAAGAGGCAGAAGCCAGCAGTGTTGAGGTCTTTCCCGGGGTAAACGTACAGAAACTCACCACAACCGCTGACGGAGTAAAAGTCGAAGGCAGCGGCCAGACTTTCGAAGGAACCTACTGCATTGCCGCCGATGGGCTTAACTCCCGGATTGCTGAGATGCTGGGATTCAATAAAGACCGCCATTATTATGGCAATCTCTATGGCATACTCTACTACGTGTCCGGCTTGCAGGTGCCGGACCCCGACGCATCTTACCATATCTTCGGCTTTCCCAAAGGCGGTCCGGCCCAGCTCTTCATATTCCTCAAACCCCCCGAAGGAGAACACATTGCCGCCATCGTATCCATGCACCCGAAGTGCGACCTGCAACAGGCGTGGGACTACTTTACTAAAGAGATATTCTGCGCCGCCTGGTTCAAGAACGCCAAAAAATTGAGGGCGTTCTCTGCCATATGCAATAACCGCAGTCCAATCTCAAACCCTTACAAAGACCATGTTCTACTCACCGGAGATGTGCCCGCGACACAGGAAATGGAAATAACTGGAGCCATTATCTGGGGATGGTTGGCAGGACATGCGGTATCAGTCGCTCTCCAGGAGGAAAACCTCGGGTTGGAGGTTACCGCCATTTCCAGATATCTGAACAGGTGGCAAGAAGAGCACCTCAAGTATCATAACTATGATGCCATGATGAAAACCTGGGCATTCCCTTATGTCCTGACCAGCGCAGAAGAAATGGACTATCTGTTCGGTCTCCTTAAGGAACCTATGCCGCCCATGACCAACCCATACGCTTCTCGACTGGGAAAATATATAGAGAAAGCAATGCCCGTTATCCAGCGAGAAAGACCTGAGCTGCTACCAAAACTGGCCAGGATGGCATTACCAAGCACGGAAATATTTGCTGAGATTAGTAAGATAAGTAAACCGGTGTGATGAGGTGCTTTCTTACCCTGATAACCAGCCTTTTAAACGTTTCCCAGCGTAATATACTCTGTTTTGAAGAAACTTTGATAATTTTTTTTGAATTGGTTATAATAGGACGAAGTTCCAACGCTAAATAGGAGGCATATTTATGGCAAAAAAGTATGACGTCGTCATAGTCGGCGCCGGTCCGGCCGGATTTATGGCAGCCAGAACGGCCGGAGAAAACGGGCTCAATGTAGCCCTGCTGGAAAAGAAAAAGGACCTTACCGTATTCAACAGGTCGTGCGCCCAGACACTAGTATCCGCGACCGAGCCCTACCTTGGTAAGTTAGCCGTACTCAACTCCAGAGACCATCGCATCGCACTCTCACCAGACGGGTTCTCGGTAAAATACGACGGACCTCACAAGAATCTATACGCCTGGTGGTTCTATTCTCCTGCCGGCCATCCGATAAAGCTTGGCCTGCCCGAAGAAGGACGGAAAATCGGAGACCTGGCCAGGCTGGGCATCGTCATCGACAAGGAATCGCTATTCCGCAATTTTCTGGATGATGTGAAAGCTGTCAGCGTTGATATCTTCCCCGGAATAAATGTTGAGAGAGTGACCGGCTCAGCCGAGGGAGTAAAGGTCGAGGGCAGCGGCCGGACCTTTGAAGGGACTTATTGCATCGCCGCCGATGGCGTGAACTCGGGGATATCTGAGATGCTGGGGATGAATGAACACCGCTATTACTGGTGCAACCTTAATATCGTATCATATTATATGTCCGGCGTGGACGTACCGGACCCCAACATGATTATTACCTCGAGCGGTTACCGTGAGGACGGCAGGTGTCTGTTCTTCATGGCGCCGCGACCATTTGAGGGTGAATATAACGTCCAGCTCTTGAGTATCGACCCCAGAGTAAACCTCAAGAAAGCCGCTGAGTATTTCATGAAGGAGACATTCACTGCTCCCTGGTTCAAGAATGCTAAGACTCTGAGAACATTGTCTTACGTATGTAGTTGCTATGACCCCATTGAAGTACCATTCAAGGACAATATCTTGCTTATTGGTGACTCCGCTTCAACACAGGAAATCGAGAATACCGGAGCGATGTTATGCGGCTGGAAAGCTGGAAACGCTGTCGCCGCCGCCGTCCGCGAGAGAAACATAAAGCTAAGAGTCCAGGGTATACAGACCTATCTTGACTGGTGGAAAACAGCCTTCTGCGAAGGCTACGACCACGAAGCCTACATGAAGAACTGGATATTAACCTTCGTTTTAACCTCGGCCGAGAAAATGGCATTCGCTTTCGGCTTACTTGACGAGCCGCTACCAGGTAACTTCAATCCCTATACCGCGGGTAAGATAATGGGTGCTAAAATGGCCACTCTGACGCCCATAATAGCGCAAGAAAGGCCCGATATATGGATGGACCTGGTAAGGTTGCGGTGGCCGCTTAAAGAAGTATACGCTGAAGTCACCAGACTCAGCAGAGCAATTTCTGATGGGCCCGTAGCTCCCAGGAAACGGAGCCCAAGCGAAGCCGGGGCCACCCGGGACGCCTGGGTAAAGAGCCTGGGACGCTTCCTCAGGGAGAAGAAGTAACAGAATGGGCTCGTGTCATACATTGAAGCAATTGATTACTGGTAATCGGTATTTTGCGCAGGATGTTCCAGTAAGGTTGTTAGATGGCAAAATACGTGACCTGACTAATATCCCTGGTATTGTATCCGCCCATCAGCGCGGGCATTCAACAGCAATAAACATTCTAGGAGGTCATTTATGGCTATAAAGGACGATTTAAAAGCAATAGTCGGTGCCGGCAACGTTCTTGATTCCCCCGATGTAATCGCAAGCTACTCTAAAGACTGTAGTGTTGAGCCACCAGGCAAAGTAACTTGTGTGGTGCGAACCAAGGATGCCCACGAAGTACAAAAGATTATCAAGCTGGCCAACAAGAGAAAGGTAGCCGTTGTTCCCCGCAGCTCAGGGGTTCACTTTCACGGCAACGCTATACCCAGGAAGGGCGGTATTATCCTCGACCTGGCAGGTATGAACTCCATCAAGGAGATAGACGAGGCAAACCTCCTTGCTCATCTCGAAGTTGGAGTGACCTGGGAGCAGTTCCAAAATGCGGTGTTAGCCAAGGGTTACCGAAGTGTTCTCCCGCTGCTACCTCACCCACAAAGGTCAGTTGTTATGGACTGGTTAGAGAGGGAACAGCCGGTAGTGCAGGTCCACGAGTATAGTGAGCCACTGCTGTGCATGCAGCTCATCTGGGGCAGCGGTGAAGAGTTTGTCACCGGTTCAGCGTCAATCAATAATTTTAGAGAGGAAGGATGTCTGACTGACGGCGTTAGTCCGCAGGGCCCCGGACCAATTGGTTTCGACCGGCTTATTCATGGTTCTCAGGGTACCCTCGGAGCCGTGACCTGGGGAATTGTACATCTCCAACCGCTACCTACTATTACCAAGACCAAATTCATTACCACCAGCAAGGTGGAAGATGCCATTGAGCCACTATATAAGATACTACGGCGAAGGATAGGCTACGAATGCCTGCTGCTTAACAATACCAGTCTGGCTACCATCCTCGCTGATAAGTGGCCGGCTCAGTTTGCTGAGCTCAAGGCTAAGTTACCCGCCTGGACTGCGATTCTGGTGATTGGTGCCTTGAAGCGCCGCCCTGAAGAGCGGATAGCTTATCAGGTGGAAGCCCTGGACGAAATTATGAAGTCCAACTTCCCTGGTATAAAGGTGCTGGACACGCTACCGGGTGTGGCAAAGGCGGGAGAAAAGATATCTGAGATGCTTCTCCGGCCCTGGCCCAAGAACAAGACCTACTGGAAGCACGCTTATAAAGGCAGTTGCCAGGACCTCGTCTTCATGACCACGCTTGAACGGGTACAGAGCTTTATCCCGGCAATCAATCAGGTTGCGGCCAAATACCAGTACCCCGCTGGTGATATCGGTTGTTACGTCCAGCCAGTGGAGAATGGTCGCGCCTGTCAACTGGAATTCAACTTTTACTTCAACCCCAAGGACGAAGCAGAGGTCGCCAGAATACGAGAACTCTATGCCGCAGCCGCCGCTGCAGTATTCAAGAAGGGGGCCTGGTTTAACCGTCCTTATGGCAGCGCGGTGGCCGACATAATCTATAAGAAGTATGCCACCTATGCGGCAACGGCAAAGAGATTCAAGAAATACGCTGACCCTAACAACATAATGAACCCGGGTAACCTATGCTTTTAGTAGTTAGTAATAATAATCTTTCACAGGAGGTTGAAATTGGCTGAAGTAGCAAATAAGTTTACCCTAGGGCATAACCTGGATGACTACAAATATGAAGCGAGGCACTGTACTAGCTGCGCCGGCTGCAAATGGGTCGACATGAACTACATTAGCGGCATGGACTTTTCCTGGAAATGTGCCTCCTGGCACCAGGGGGCTTTTGACGCCTACGGTGCCGCCGGTAAATGCAAGATTATATGGGACCTGCTGGCGCGAGACCTAGACTGGGCAGCACCCAAACTGCTGGATGTAGCCTACATGTGCTCCCTGTGCGGGGGCTGCGATTCCGGCTGCAAGCGAAACCTGGACTTAGAGATTCTGATGATGCTCATCTCTTTGAGAGCCAGACTCGTTGAAAAAGGCCTGGGACCAATGCCGCAGCATAAGGCAGTCACCAGCAACATAGAGCAGAGCCGTAATATCTACGGCATTGACCAGAAGAAACGCCTGGCCTGGATGCCAAAGGATGTTTCTCCCGCCAAGCAGGCGGAGACGCTCTACTGGGTTGGCTGCAGAAGTTCATTCGTCGATACTGAGATAGCACAGGCTACCGCCAGAATTCTTAAAGCAGCTAACAAAGAGTTCATGGTTCTGAAAGATGAACCGTGCTGTGGAAATCTGGTATATACCACGGGACAGCTAGATAAGGCCAGAGAAATAGCACAGAAGAACATGGAGCTGATAATACAGTCCGGAGCCAAGACAGTGGTATTTAGCTGCGCCGAGTGCTACCGGATGATAAAAGTGGATTACCCCAAACTTTTAAACAAGTCCACTGCCGAACTGGGCTTTGACGTAAAGCATATCACCGAGCTGGCAGATAACTGGATAAAAGACGGCACACTCACTCTGAAAAATAAGGTCGCTATGAAAGTTGCCTACCACGATAGCTGCAGCCTGGGACGTTTGAGCGAGCCCTGGTACAAATGGGAAGGCGAGCGTGGCGACTGGGGAATTCTGAATCCGCCGCGCAACTTCAGGCGAGGCATGAACGGTGTATACGAACCGCCACGTGATATACTCAAAGCCATCCCCGGGCTCAACTTCGTAGAGATGCTGCGCCCTCGCGACCAGGCTTACAGCTGTGGCGCCGGTGGCGGTGCCAGAGAGGCCTTCCCGAAATTCGCCTTGGATAGTGCCACCGAGAGGTTGCGGGAAGCCAAGCACATCGGGGCTGAGGCAATTGTTGCTGCCTGCCCGCTCTGCAAGGAAAACTTTAAGGATGCATCCAAGGATGGCCTGAAAGTCTACGATATTACCGAATTAATAGCCATGGCGGTTAAATAAGAAGGAGGTCTGCATGAGTAACAGAAAAGTAAAAGAAAAGACACAGGTTCAAAGGCCACCCACGATGGGAATAACCGACGAAGCTTTTGCTGAACTGGAAACGATTGTAGGAACTGAAAACGCCAGCCGCGACCCCGTCATCTGCCAGGCGTATAACGGCCGTGGCTATGGCCGCGAAGTTTACTGGTATGCCGGCTTATCATCAAGGCCGGCGGCCATTGTCATGCCCAAGAATACCGAAGAAATGCAAAAAACAGTCCAGATGTGCGACCGTCTCCGTATCCCCTTCTGCGTTGGTGGCGCCTTCTGGCTGATAGCTTCCTCACCCCGCGTTATGAGGAATGTGATAGTTATTGATACCAAGCGGGCGACGAAGCTAACAATAGACGAAAAGAATATGTTTGCCGTCGTGGAAGGCGCACCAATAGTAGCCCAGCTCGCCGCTGAATGCTATAAGAGGGACCTGTATTACATGGTTCCTGGAGGAGGCGGCCAGTGTGCGGTGATAGGCAACTTCCATGTCCAGGGGCAGGGCATATTCTGCTACCGGATGAACCCGTGGACGGAACGCCGCTGCAACGGTGCTGAATGGCTGACTCCGCAGGGCGAGCTTGTCACCATGGGGTCGCTTCAGAACGGTGACGAGAATGCATTTATTGGTGGCGACCCGGGACCTGAGATTTTAGGTCTTATAAAAGGACAAATCGCCTGGTGGGGATGCATGGGTATCACCACCAAACTGGCAGTGAAGCTCTATCCATTCCAGCCGGAGGGCTTTGTACCTGAGGGTGTGGGCACGCAAACCGCGGTCGTGCTGCCGCCGAGAGTCAGGTACCAGAACTACACCCTGCCCACTGAAGAGGACCTGGTAGAATCTATGGCAAAAATATCGCGAGAGCAGATATGCGGCGCCATGAACCGGGTGCCCGCCTTCTGGCGCACAATCGCCAAGGCTAAGGGCAGACAGGAATTCTGGGACCTGTGGAACAAGATGACCGTAGAAGAGATAGAAAACACTCATATCCTCCGCGTGCTGTTCATCGGCTACACATCCCTGAAGCAGCTCGAATACGACATGCAGGTGGTGGATGACATTATTGTCAAGGAGCATGGCGGCACAGCTCGCCGGACCAGGCAAACCGACGAAGGCACCTTCCTCTATGCCAACGTAAATGGCATGTGGAGCATGACCGGATACTACGCCTCAGCTGTGGTCGGCTCTGAGAGCGCGCGTGTTACCCTGGGCACCGAGTTTGAACTTGCTGACCGGATCGAAGAGGAACCCTACAAGAGCATCTACCTGCCCGAGCACCACGAGCGCCCATGGTATAGCCCATTCGACTTCAACCGTGCCGTTTATAGCGAATTCATGCAGTATCCTGACTCACAGAAGGTCGACCCGCGTGACCGCAAGTTTGATGCCAATCTTACTGCGAGCAATATAATGTGGATGGAATCGATATGCGTCGGCACTCAGATGAAGTACGGCTTCCAGGGCCTTTTTGGCAACGGTATTCTGAATTCATCGCAGGAGTTAGGACCAACCAAGCACAATTATCATATCTGGATAGATAGAATACATAATGAATTTGACCCAAAGAATCTGGCTAACCCGCCGAGCCTGAGAGCAATCGATGCCCTGCTGAATCTGGCCCCGTGGCTGCTGCAGGAAGAGTATAAGCAGATACGGGACAGAGTAGCCTCATCGGGCTGGAAAGAAGAGTAGTCTAAACCAGTTAACCAGGCTGGTATAATGGGGTTATCCTCCGCCGTAGTGTAGAGGGTAACCCCTCTTCATATAACTGGCGGCACCTAGCCGGAACCAGGCAGAAAAATCCAGATTCATATTTAATCAATTGTAAGGAGGACATGCCGGTGAAAAAGTACGACGTGCTCGTGGTTGGTGCCGGCCCGGCCGGGCTCCTGGCGGCCAAGTCGGCTGGGGAAAACGGCTTTAACGTAGCCCTCCTTGAGAGGAAATCCAATCTTACCACTCTCGACCGGGCTTCCGGCGGAAGTTTACTTTCTGCCAATGAGTATCTACACCATGACCTCTACCGGTGCAACTTCAGGAATAATCGCATCTCTTTCCCCGCACACGGTTTTTCCATCAAGTACAACGGCCCTTACAGAAACGTGTATGCCTCCCATTTCTACTCCCCCAGCGGTTACAGAATAGAATCCGGTGTTGTCGAAGAGCAAAAGGAAAAAGGAGACTACGGAAAGGTCACATCTCGCCTGGACCTGGAAGTACTGCTCCGCTCTCTGCTAGAAGAGGCGAAAGCCTACAACGTCGATGTCTTTCCAGGCATAAACGTAGAAAAGGTAACAACCACAAGTGACGGCGTAACAGTTGAGGGAAGCAGGCAGACTTTTGAAGGCAGATACCTCATTGCCGCAGACGGCGTGAACTCGAGGATAGCCGAGATAATGGGGTTCAACAAGGAGCGCACCTACTATTGCCAGCTCCGCGCCGTATCCCGCTACGTGTCCGGTATAAAACCCCCGGTACCAGATGTCACTTCCACCGTATTCGGTTTCACCAAAGACGGGCCCGTCTGGTTACTTGTCTTCCCCCGCCCGGCTGAAGGAGAGTTTATTCGACTCGTATTGACTATTCATCCCAAAGTAGACCTTGAAACGGCTGAGGACTACTTTACCAAGGATGCATTCTGCGCCCCTTGGTTCAAAGATACCAAAATATTGAGGACGCTGGTTGCCAACGAGAACTGCTATACTCCCATAGTCGAACCCAATAAAGGCCGTGTTCTAGTAATAGGAGATGCCAGTGCAACCCAGGAACTTGAAATAACCGGAGCCATGATTAGTGGTTGGAAGGCAGGACATTCAATCTCCCTTGCTCTCCAGGAGGAAAACCTGGGACTAAAGGTCACGGCTATTTCTAAGTACATCAACTGGTGGCAGGAAGCCTATATCAACTACTACGGCTCCGACGCTTACATGAAAAACTGGGCCATTCCCTTTATTTTTAGTGAGCCAGAAGAGGTAGATTATCTATTTAGCCTTATCACCGAGCCGGTACGCCCCTGTTTCAACCCCTACACCATGAGTAAAGTTCTGGGGCGAGCTCTGAGAAAGGTAATGCCGGTCATAAAGCAGAACCGGCCTGAACTGATACCGAAACTGGTGGGGAAAATGGCCTTACCATTCTCTGAAATTATCGCCGACGTAACCAGGATTAGTAAACCGGCACCATAAGCCCGAGCCGCCGCAACCCGAAAACTATAAACCTCTTGACATACCGCATGATTTGTGTTATAAAAGAACAATCGTAAGGCATCGGCAACCTACTTCCTATCCTGTACAGTACATAACTGCCTACTATTCTTGTCTTGACAGTGCGTAAGTTTTAATGCTATCGTAACTCTTACAAACAAAGGAGGACAAAAATGGCAGAGGCAACAGTCCGCAAGAAAAAAGAACTCCAAGAATTCATTGACAAAGGCCTGTGGGAAGACAAGACGTATTCAGAGGAATGGGATAGAAATGCCAAGAAATATCCTAATAAAGAAGCCCTGGTTGATGTCAAGACAAGGCTGACCTGGAGTCAGGCAAAGCAAGCCATAGACAGGCTAGCTCTGGGTTTCATGGCACTGGGTTACAAGAAAGACGATGCTATCGTTGCTGAGCTTCCAGGTTGGGCAGAGATGATGCTGGTCCGAATTGCTTGCGAGAAAGCCGGACTTCTTGTCGCCCCCGTCCTGAGAAGCTACCGTGAACTCGAGATGGAGCATACGATATCTGTTCTCGAAGCTAAGGGAGTAGTCATACCCTACAAGTTCAGGGACTTTGATTATTTCAACATGATAAAATCAATACATCCCAAGCTGCCATCACTGAAGCACATCTTCGTTGTCGGTAATGAGGTACCTGAGGGAGCCGTCTCCCTGAACAAGATGATGCAGGAACCCCTGGAAAAGAAATACTCTCCCAAAGAACTCGAGCAGCTTTTCGCCAAGACGAGGATGCCCTCTACTGAAGTCTCTGAACTTTCCCATACTACGGGCTCTACCGGTCTTCCCAAGCTGGCTGAATGGCCTGCGGTGCTCGGTATTACCCGTACCAAAGACACCGTTAAGAAGTTCGGTATTACCAACAAGGACATAGTTGCCGCGCTGGCTCCCGGGTGGGGCGGTATGAATAACCCTGCCTACCATGGCGGACCATTTGTTGGCGCTACAATTGTTATGCTGGAGCACTGGGACATAGTTGAAGCTCTGAAGCTCATTGAGAAAGAGAAAATTACCTACTTCGCTATCACCCCGACTATGATGCGACAGATGCTTGACCACCCTGATTTCAACAAATACGACCTCAGTTCCCTTCGTGCGGTCATGGTCTCAGGGTCAGTCTGCCCTCCTAGCTGGCCCAGAGAATTCGAGGAGAGGACGGGGGCTAAGGTAATCAATACGTATGGCTCAAGAGACCTCGGCAGTACTGCCTCACCAACAGTAAACGACCCCCCTGAAGTCCGCTGGGTAACAGCCGGCAAACCGAACAGCTGGGACGAGATACATTTGCTTGATGATAATGGCAAAGAGGTGCCAAGGGGAGCGGTGGGAGAGGTATGCGTCAAAGCAGTGACCGGTTCAGGTGGATACTTTAAGAACCCCGAGGCTGCCAAAGAAGCTATCGGTCCTGACGGACTGTTCCATATCGGTGACCTCGCCAAGTGGGATGAGAACGGGAACCTGGTGATAGTAGGCCGTTCCAAGAACATAATAATCCGTGGCGGGGAGAACATTTATCCCAACGAGATTGAAGGGCTGCTCAGTCTCCATCCCAAGGTAACTCAAGCAGTAGTAGTGAAGATGCCCGACCCTCTGTTCGGTGAGAGAGCCTGCGCTTACGTCTCCATCAAGCCCGGAGAAAAATTAACTTTCAACGAAATGGTTTCTTTCCTCAAGAGCAAGGGACTGGCCGCCTTCAAGATTCCGGA
>Ga0315277_10004833_pt1 | contig 17866 bp, 14 predicted proteins | sample YL17G05_15_MG_FD_203695 | JGI IMG/M metagenome (GOLD analysis project Ga0315277, IMG submission 203695) | Sediment microbial communities from Yellowstone Lake, YNP, Wyoming, USA - YL17G05_15 | ecosystem: Environmental > Aquatic > Freshwater > Lake > Sediment | place: USA: Wyoming | collected...
TGCTCGTCTCCACTCCTCGCCCTCCATAACCATCCTTTCGCCAGCAATGGCAGCACTCGAGGGAAGCGGCACTATCTGTCTAACAACCACGGGCACAAGGTTCGGTATTGCAAGCACGAGGATAACCCACGCCAAAAGCGACATCATAAGGCTCGTCCCTGACCTCTGCGCGCACGAGGAGATGAAGAGCCCCAACATCAGGAACGCCGAGATATACACGAGCGACACCACCGTAAACACGGCGATCCGCAGCCATTCGTCAGGCGTGAACACGATCGAAGTGGTCGTGTATGCCACCAGAAGCCCCACTCCTAGCGAGATCAGAAATGGCGCGGACAGACAGACAAACCCGCCTACACATTTGCTGATCAGGATCAGGTCGCGCGGCACCGGGTTGGACAACATGAGCTTCAACGTCTCTTCTTCCTTCTCTCCGGAGACGGCATCGAACACGAACAGTATCGCCAGCAGACTGACGACAATGTTGAGCACGTGCGTAACGTCCGGTGCAGAGAACAGAACAAACAACGGGTTCGCGTACGGGTTTCCGCCGACCTCAGTGCCTTGCCACTGAGAAATCGTCACCGCGCGCGACAGGTCTGGCTCCAGACCCATTGCAAATATGCTCAGGGCGTTTGGTTTCCGCCGGTTCGTCACGCCGAATATTTCGAACTCCTCCGAATCCCGCATCTGCTCGACGCGCTCGCGGTACGCTGTGACGGCGTTGGTATAATCGCGCACCTGTTTCTCATAGTTCAGAGCCATCATGAGGACGCTGCCGCCCAGCAGGAGAAAGAGCAGGAGAAAGGTGACTGCAAACCGAAAACTCAGGAGGTTATTGAGTATCTCTTTCTTGACAAGTACAAGAAGCATTGCACGCACCACACGGCAACTGGGCTATCACGAGTTCCAAGGTTCAACGGTTCACGAGTTCAAGGGTTGTTCTGCTTCAGCTTTAGCGTTCTGGAGGCTCATCTCGATGACCCGGATGTACAGTTCGCTCAGGTCAACCTGGTGCGCCTCGATCTCTTGGCGGTTTATGATGTGTAACATGCGACCGTTACTCATGATACCGACGCGATCGGCTATCTCGCGAGCGCGAAATATGTCGTGCGAAGTCATGAAAATGGTTTTCCCTTCGCGGCGCAACTCCTCGAGCAGCTCCAAGAACTCTACGCCGCCCTTTGGGTCAAGACCGCTCGTTGGCTCGTCGAGCAGGATGACCTCCGCCTGTTTCATGATCGCGATCCCTATACCAAGCCGCTGTCGCATCCCTTTCGAGAACCCTTTCACCCGGCGGGTGAACGACTCTTCTGGCAGCCCCACTCTGGTGAGCACCCGGTCGTACTCCTCCTTCGGGACGTGTGTCCGTCCCGCAAGACGGGTGAAAAAGTCGAGGTTCTGTTTCGCGGTGAAGTTCCCGTACAGTCGCACGTTCTCGGAGACGTACGCGACATGCTTTTTCGCCTCAAGCGGATCCTTCCTGATATCTATACCCATGATCTTCGCGGTGCCTTCGGTAGGTTCAGTGAAGCCGAGGATACACATCATCGTGGTGGTCTTGCCAGCGCCGTTCGCACCGAGCACGACGAATATCTCGCCCGGTTGCACCGTCAGATTCAACCGGTCAACCGCAAGAACCCCATTATCGTACCGTTTAGAAAGGTTAAGTATCTCGAGCATCTGCACGACCTCTCATTCAAAGTGCCCCATCGCTTCACGGAGCGCTTCCCGTCCAACGATGAAGCTCGCTTCTACCTCGAACAGGCGGTCCTGATCGTTGAAATACCTGTTGCGAAACTGTTCAAACTGGAACTCGGGCACGCGCGACGGTAACTGCTCTCTCAATTCGTTCTGTATGTCGAACAGTCGTCTCGATATCTCGACCTGCCGCACATTGAACCGCACGTTTGACGCCCTATCCAAAAGCGCCTCGTAACTGCGCCTCACGTTGAGTTCAGCCAGCTCTTTCGCTCGTTCCAGGCGCGCTTCCGCCTGCTTGAGTCTGTCTCTTTCCCGCTTGATCTCTCCGACCCGGGCAAATCCTGTCAGAATTGGCAACCGCATCTCCATGTTCAAGAAGAAATCCTCATCTTCCCGCTCGACATACTGCTGCTCTCTCTGCTCTCCCGGCACAAAGAGCCGCTCGCCCGTTACATCGAGCGCCCACGTGTCGCGCGTGTTCGAGAGGTCTAGCGCAACATCTTCGCCACGGTTCGAGAACCCTGTCTGGAGGCTCAGGTCAGGCGCAAACTCCCATGCTATCTGACGCACCACCCGTTTCTGCTCGTCAAGCTCTTCTTGGAGACGCGCCACTTCTATGCTGTCCTGGAGCGCTATACGGACGCACTCCGCCTCGTCGTACACCGTCTCGTCCTGGGCGCCGACAAGCTGAATATTCTGCCCGATGGGTTCTCCCATGAGCTGGAGCAACGCCATCTTCAACGTTGCTTGCTGGCTGAGCAGGGTGTCCATGGAGCGCTCTTCGGTCAACACGTTCGTTTCCGCCTGAAGCACGTCAGACGGCTCTATGTTCGGCTCCTTCTTCTCAAGCCGTATCTTCTTCTTGTCCCGATCTTTCTTGAACTCCTCCAGGAGCTCTCGCCGCTTTGCGATCTGCTCTTCACGCAACAGGATGACGTAGAAGTTCTGTCGGACTTGAGCCAGCACGTGCCGCACCGTTGACTCGAAGTTGTACAGCGCAGCACGTTGACTTGCCCGGAGCTCCACTTCTGCGGGTGAATCCTTCCCGTACTCGAGAATGCGCTGGGACAACCTCAGCCGTGACTGGGCATCATCGTACTCAGTCCCACGTCCAAGACCTGTGATGGCTGTATCCTCCTTCCCCTTCGTATAACCCACGATGTATTCCAACTGGGGGAACAGTCGTGACCTGGTAATTATCTGGTCGCCAACCCGGGTCTGCTGTAACAGGTGCCACGCTTCCTTAACGTCCTTGTTCTGGTCGAGCGCAATGGTCATGCACTGCCACACGTCAAGATAGCGCGGCGGTTTCGTCTCCCTCGGTCTCAGAATCTTGTTGACGACATCTTCCACGCCAGCGTACGCGCACAAGATATGGGAAAGGCTCGCCAGTATCAACACTATGATCAGCGTCACTCCCAGAAAACGCCGAGCACAATCTCTGTCAATCCGTCTCATGATCCATCCTCAAACGCGCTTAACAACCTCCGTACCAGTACCCTCTCTCGAAGAACGCCCCGATTCATCCACGGAAGCTTGTCGAGACGCCCGCGCGGGGATCTCCTCCTAGCGTCTCGCCAACCTGATCGTGAAAACGGCAACGCCAGCCATCGCTGCCACGAGCAGGGTCACGACAATAGCCGTGCCGATAACGTTCACCCTGCTCTTCACGTTTATCCGGACGTCCTTCTTGGGTGATTCGACCGGCTCTCCTTCATACTGGCATTTGGCAACAACCTGCATGTCGTAGATCCCCGTGCCAATAGCTTTCGGCAGAATCACCTTGATATCCACAGGTGTCTCGTTCTTGCGTTCTATCTTGTCCAGAAGCTCCGGCTTAATGACCGCCGTCCAATCGTTCGGTATCTCCGTCTCGACACGCACATCTCTGAGAGCAACCGTGCCTGTATTCCTTACAACGATGCGGAGGTTAACGGGTTCGCCCGGGTCTATCTCGAAGTACAGATTTGGCGCGGCAAGTTGAAGCTCCGGTCTGCCGCGCGGCGTAAGCTGGAGCGCCTCGTACCCGACCTTCATTTCCGCTATTTGCTGCTCCGTGATCGGCTGCGAGGGTTTCTCCTTACCGAGCGCTTTGAGCTTGTTGACGGCCCGTTCGTCACCCACGATAACGAAGAAGTTGATCGGTTTATCGAGAAACTCCTGTCCGAGCTCCTCAGGAACATAACATCGAAGCTCAAGATTGCGCGTCCCTACACGCTCCGCAAACTTGACTTGAGACAGCTGCTTACCTTTTTCCTCGAACCGGGATCGTATATACTCAGGAGCGTTCACAACTTCGAGCGCGAACGTCTTGCCAGTCTCAGCGAGCCGTTCCAGCTCGAGATCGAACAGAACCGACTCGCCCGCGTTACCCTCCTGGGCAAACTGAAGGGACGTGACGCGCACAATATCCTCGCCGGATTGCTTCTCCAGGTACACGACCCTCTCGTCAACCTTAATCAGGTACTCGATCCGCAACGTCACTGCTTCTACCTTCTCCTGTTGAAGCTCGAACGTGCCCTTATACGTCTGACCGTAATCCAAAAAAGGTATCTCTATCTCGAACGGTTTGCCTATCTGGGTTTTGTCGGATAAGACCGTGACACGTACGTTCTCGATACGGAGCAGCGCCTCAATCCTCTTGACATCCTTCAGATCTTCGTCCGTTACCATCGCGTCGGTGGCGCTTGAGGTGTTCATGAGCGTGAAATCGAGCACCCGTGTCCCTTCCTTATTGATCCGCTGCGCCGCCTCAACGACTGAGATGCGGGAAGCGTCCTGCAAGAAGTTGAGCTTCGTGCGCTGTAAACCCAGCCGCGCATTATCGTACTCTGTCTTCGCGGCTTCCCAGCTACGGACCGACTGCTCGTACAGTTGCCCGGAAACATACTGCCCTTCGTACAATGCCTTCATGCGCTCAAGATCGTTTTCCATCCGCTTGTACGTGTTCTCGGCATTTTCCAGTTTGAGTTTTGCTTCTTCAAGCTGCAGCAGCTTGAGTTGTCTCTCTTTGCTGACCACCGGACTGGAGATGGAAACTGCCCCGCCGGGAGCAGTTTCGCGCGTGACCTCCTGAGCGATGAGAGGATAAACCACAACCAGAGACAAGAATATGAGGGTCACTACTCTCGTGCACACGATATCTACCTGCCTTTTCTTTCCCGGACACGTGCTGAGACCGAACCAGAATTAGAGGAGCATCACGGTCTTCGGCTCATAGTATCAACCACCGACGGTTCTGTCAAACCTCCCCCAGAATGCACCCGACGTTTTCCGTGCGACCGCGGTCACACAAGGTCCGCTTTCATGAAGCTCACGAATGCGGCGAAGAAGAATCCTATCCCGTACCCTGCAAGCACTACGATATCCCACATGGAGAATTCGAGTCGCGGCGCGAGAGCCTCCTCGCGATACCTGAACATCGGAATGTCCGAAACGTCGAAATCCTGTTCTCCTCCGAAGAAGTCCATGAACCCTTTCATAGCAGCATTTCTGATCTTGTCATTCACATACTGTTCGAACTCGCGTTGATATTGCTCCACAGCCTGATAGAAGTGTTCCTGTTTCCTTATACCGGTAGCTGCAATGTCAGTTGTGGCATACACGTATGCTGCGATCGGCGAAATCCGAGAGATGTTTTTCGTAACGGTTACCTGCCGGTTCTGCTCTCTCGTGAACTCAGCCAGTTCACCCTGTTCTATCGTGTCAATGGTTCCCTGGACCTCTTTTCTGGCTGTCTCGATCAGCTCCATGAGCTTTTTGCGCGCTTCATCCGTCGGTGCACCGCCGGCTCTGAACGCCTGCATCAGATCGCCCCTTGACTCGTGCATCTTTCTGAAGAACACGTGCATCGCGTCAGACGTCTTCTGCCGGATCTCGGTCTCCACAACGCTGAACGGAGCCACCGGCACAAGTTCCGCCCCAACATACGGGCTGACATTCGGAATGATCAGGACAAAACCTACCCACAGCAGGATGAGCACCGTTATGGATGTGGACGAGTACCGACAAATGCACGATACAAACAGCCCTATCGAGAACATCGCCGCCATGAACAGAAGCGAGACAGCGACCAGCAACCCGAACGTCACCCAGTCCTGTCCGACAAAATCAATGTTCGCTAACAAGATGATGACAGCGCCGATTCCCACAGAGAGAAGAAACGGTATCGCCAAGCTCACGTACCCGCCGAGCCATTTCGCCAGGATCAACCTGTCGCGCGGCACGTTGTACGACATGAGCAGTTTTATCGTTTCCTCCTCGCGTTCGCGCGATACGGCGTCGTAACTCACAATGAACGCGAGCAGACTGATCACTATGGCGACCACGAAGATCACGTCTGCAACCGGGAACAGCGACAACAACGGGTTAAGGTACAGTTCATGGAGCACTTTGGGTATGCCCGACGCCGGCACCCGCGCGGTCTTATCGGGGTCTTTTTCAAGCCCATATGCGGGTATCTGGAGCTTCGCTGGCGGACGGTCAACCTTGATACCATGACGGGCAAGGTTCATATAGCTGCGCTCCTGCTCCGCTTCGGTCTTATACGCCGTCATGTTCCTCTGAAAATCGTCTCGCCGTGCCACATAATCGCCTGCAAGCACGACGATACTCGTTATCATCAAGATGAGACAGAGGGCTGCGGCTATCGCGAACCGAAACCCCAGCATATGGTCAAGGAACTCTTTCTTGAAAATCGCGAGAAACACCTGACTCCAACTCCCTCCTATTCACAAACGTCGTACCGCATGAATTTAATGTAACTTCCCAGGAAAAACGCTATGTTCAACAACCCTAGAAGCGCTACATCGAGAAGGCTGTCGTTCAAACTTCGCGCAAAGGATTCCGTCGGCGGTTTGAATTCGGGCAACTTCTGGATATCGAACGCTGGCGCATTGAGCCGCTGCTCTACAGCCTGCGTCTGTTGTTGCGCCTGGGCGTCGCGTTGGATCTCACGGACGGCTTCCCGGAACTCGCCCTCGTACCGCTTCGTGTAATCCGCGAGACCTCGGAACCCAACAATACCGGTCCCAGCAAGGTTCGTCGCGGCATACACAAAACACGCCGACGGAGATATCCGTGAGAGCACCCCGGCGAGTTCAATCTGCCGGTCAATCTTCGCCTCATACCCCTCTTCGATCCGCTCCCATTCCTTTGTAACACTCTCCCTCAGGTCTGTATGAATCCGGCGCCGCTCCGGGTCGCTCGATGCAGTTCGCATCTTCTCCCTGATCTTCGACCACTGTTCATTCTCGATTGACCTCTTCTGCCCTGACAACACCCCAAGCGACGGGATGCCGACTATCTGACGCGCCAGTATCGGGACGACGTTAGGTATCGTCAACACGACGAGCACCCAGAAAAACAAGGACGCCATGAGCGCCGTTGATGCCCTCTTGGTGAAGGTTGATATGAGCACGCCTGCAGCAAAAAAGACCGATATGTACAGCAATGACAGGAGCAGAAGTGCTCCCGCCCGCATCCATGTGTCCCCGTCGAGCGACAGATCGGTGATAAGGAGCGATACTATCAAGCCTACTCCTACCGCGATGAGAAATGGAACCGCTACCCCGAGGTAACCGCCAACCCATTTCCCGATCAGGATGATGTCGCGCGGCACCGAGTTCGCCAACATGAGCCGGAGCGTCCCCTCCTCGTTCTCACCGCAAATGGTATCGAACGCCAGAAGCAACGCCAACAGACTTATCACAATGTTCACGATATAAGAGAGGTCCGGGGTCGAAAACAGTGCAGAGATCGGGTTCGGGTACTGGCTGGCGCCTATCTCGACGCCGCCTCTCGAGGAGACGAATGCTGACCGGGACATCTCCTTATCTAGCCCCAGCGAGAATATGCTCATCTTGCTCGGTTCCTTTTGCACCGATACGCCCTGATGGCGAAGATCTTCCACGCTTTCCATCGAGTTCAGAACCTCTCGCTGGCGCGCTTTCGACCTAACATAGTTCTCCCACTGGGCGCTGTAGTTCGCGGAAAGCATGGCCATGCTGACCACAGTCAGCACGAACAACAACGCGTAAACGACTGCGAACCTGAGGGTTAAGATGTTGTGTCTGATTTCCTTAACAATAATGACAAAAAACATAGGCATCCACCGAAATTACGCTAATCCAGTACTCGCACCATACTGTTTGAAACACCCTTCACCTGCCCAAGGTTCCACCTCTTGCGATACGTACGATCGCACGTGCTTTGCGTCGGGCACTGCCGCACCCGCTTAAGACTTTGTCGTGCGGAGCGTTATGCGGCGCGGGAATTATAGGCCAGGAGGCGTCACGCTGTCAAGCTTTTTTCGCACGACATAATCTCCGTGGCACCATCGCGACACCCCGTGAGGGTGAGGGATGCTTTTTGTGCAGCATGGGCGAAACCGGTCAACTCGGAATCCGTTGTGACGACTGTGGTGTTATATCAATATAGTAAATGTCGCGCAGGTTCCTGTATTGCTCGTCATAGTCAAGCCCATACCCGACAACAAACAAATCTTCGATGGTGAAGCCCACATAATCCAGCGCAACCGGCACAATTCTCCGGGAAGGTTTATCGAGCAACGCGCACACTTTCATCACGGCAGGATGGTGCATGGAAGCGAGTTCTCTGAGGAACGCGCACGTTCGACCGGTATCAATTATGTCCTCAACGAGCACCACCCGCTTGCCCGCTAAGTCGAGCGATGGCGGCATTTCGAGTCGGATCGTTCCGCTCGAGTTCTCTCCGACATAGCTGTGCGCGCTCACGAAGTCCAGCTTTACAGGCACGGTGACGTACCGAGCAAGGTCAGAGAGGAAGAACACGCTTCCTTTCAATGCGGTGACGAGCACGATCTGGTCGCCGCGAAAATCCTCTGATATTTGCTGTCCGAGCTCGGCGACCCGTGCGACGATCTGTTTCTCGTCAAACAGTTTGATCAATCCGTGCACATTGCACCTCTAAAACGTTACGGGTAGCATCCGTCAATTTGAACCGTTCATCAATCGCACCGCCGATAATCCACATGATATGGTCTCCCGAGAGCAGCAGCGCTGTGCGCTGCCGCCGTTCGCGCGGATATTTCTCGTCGGTGAAGTAGTCGCTGAGCTTCTTCCTGCCGCTTAACCCGAGCGGATAGAAATAATCGCCCGGCAGCTTTCGACGGACATATAAATCGCCGCAGAGCTTCTCGCCATCAAAGAACTGGCGGTTTGGTCCGCACTGAGCTATAAGTTCAGGAGTGCTTTGCGACCGGTCGAAAACCTTCGTCTCCAGCTCGATCCCGAAAGCCGCCAAGGAAACGTGACCAGGAACCGGCACAGCGAACGTATGCTCGCCGGGCGGTTCTGCCGACTTCTCGGAGACCCATCTCACCACAATTCTGTCATGCTCGACGAGCAGTTCGATCTGTTTCGAGACGAACATCCTGCTCCCTGGACGACTTGACATACACAATGTATCGGCAGCCTCGATACAGTCTGCGGTAAGCCGGAGAGAACTCGGAGAAAGCTTGTCGGCAATCTCCATTATCCACCGCCGTCTGATCACCGGCTTAACGGAACGATACGCCGTGCGTGATAACTCAATCGCCGCCCCGGTTTCGTTCATCATCGCGTTTCCAAGAGCGTCCCGTGCCTGATCGCTGAGGTATTCCTCTTCCTCCTGAAGCACGGCTGCTGCACGCAGCAGAGCATCAACGACGTGCGGGTTGTATTCCTTTTCGAGCATCGGTATGAGTTCGAGCCGGATCTTGTTCCGCGCGTGGGTGGGATAAAGATTACTTCTGTCCACGCGAAAGGCGATGTTGTTCGATTCCAGATAGGCGAGAACTTCGTGTCGTTTAACATTGATTAGAGGGCGAACAAGCACAACGTCGTCCAGCGACCTGACGGGTCGGATTCCACCAAGACCGCGTCGTCCTGTCCCTGAGAGCAATCGCATCAAGATCGTCTCAGCCTGATCGTTTGCGGTATGTCCGAGAGCTATCTTGGTGGAACCTGTCTTTTTCGCCACCCGGAGGAGGAACGCATACCTAGCATCTCGCGCAGCCGTTTCAAACGATACCCCGGGCGGCTTCAGCGCAGTGACGTCCAGTGTCTCACCGTGACATTCCAAACCCATGCGTTCCGAGATCGATTTGACAAACAGAGCATCGTGTGTTGAATCCCCGTTCCTTGTCTTATGATCTAGATGCGCTACCGTGAGCCGGAGACGAAACTCCTCCGACAGATCGTTCAGGATGTGGAGCAGACAGATCGAGTCCGGTCCGCCAGACACCGCCGCGACAACAGAGTCACGAACCTCAAACATCTGGTGCGAGCGTATCGTGGAGAGAACAGTTTGCAGGACATCATCCATGACTCATCACCACACGTGTAACGGTCTTCCGTACGGCGTCGCACTGATTGACAGCGCCATCGTAACATAGCACTCGACATCGGTCCTAAGACATGCAGCGGCAGGCTCTCGTGCAGCGCTTTCAGGTAGAGCCTCTGTGTTTATCCAAACAACTGCTCGTGGCTGGGTAATGTTTTCTCGAGGTTCGCGTACACCTCGTCTCCTATCGAGACGCGGCCAAGTTCCAGAGCGAAGAGGAGCGCTCCAACAACCGGTTCGAACAGAGGCTTCACGAGACGCGCCAGAGGTGCTACCCGGTGAATCTCGGTGCGCATCTCGTCAACGAGAAGAGGGTTTTGCCCTTTGAACACGCTGCCAGCCATCACGACGTCGAAACTGTCCCGGTGCATCGTCAGTTTCCTGACGACTGCCGCGCCCATTCGACCGAGTTCACGACCTGCTTCTGCGATGATGCGCTGGGCAACTGCGTCACCGCGAGTTGCTGCCTCAAACACCATTTTGGTTCCCGGAAGAGCTTTCACATCAAGCTTGCCGTTGTAAACTTTGACAACGAGATCGCGGACCGACGCCGCCCCGGTTATCTCGAGGTACATCTCGGTCAGGATGGTGGGATGTTCGGTACAATCGTCCGCTCGAAAGACGGCGATTAGCCCTTCGTGCGCGATGTCAGGTCCGGAGGTCTTATCGCCGAAGAACGGACCGAGACCGCCGACGCGCACCTCCTGACCCGCACGATTCCTCCCTGCGGCGATCACGCCGGTCCCGCAGTTCACGACGACGCCGAAACCATCACGCGTTCCGCCTCTGAGCGCCGCAAACGAGTCGTTTCTCAGAAGGTACGGTATAGGTTTCAAGAGCGGGTCAAAGATCTCCCGCGACAACATCTCGTAGTCCTGGGGAAGGTCCGCACCGGCAATTCCGAGCCCTACCGCTGCCACGTCTCGAAGCTCTGCTCGTGCGCCATGCAGAGCCTCATGTATCGTGTTGCGAATCGTATCGCGTGCAGCGGCTACTCCAACACCTTCGTACGAGCCGCAGCCTCCCCGCCCGAAGCCGGCTATCCCACCGGAACCGTCGGCAACAAGACAGTGCGTCTTCGTGCCGCCAGCATCTACCCCTAGGAAGAGCCCTGCCATCCGGTGCCGCACTTATTCAGGCGCACTACCACCGCCCGGTTTGCCTAGTTCTTCGAGCTTTATCTTTGCGCTTTGCGCTGCCGGGGAAACGGGATAATCCGCCATGATTTTCTTGAACAACCCGATAGCTGCTTCCGTTTCGCCGAGCTTCAGACGAGCATACCCTTCGTTGAGCATTGCGTCCGCCATCTTGACGTTTTGAGGAAACTCGATATAGACTTTTTTGAACTCCTCGGCAGCTCGCTTAAGGTCTCCGCTCTTAAAGTAACATTCAGCGAGCCAGAACTGCGCATTCGGCGCCAGTTCGGAGTCGGGATACAGTTTCAGGTACTCCTCGAACTCCAGTTTTGCGAGCTCCACGTTTCCTCTATCGTAATCCGTCTTCGCCCGTTGGTAGTCCTCTTCCGGGCTACCCGGCGTAAGCGCGGACGGCGGCGAAACCGCCGCCGGCTTGGGCGGTTCTGCAGGAGCGACAGGTTGAGCCGTCTCTCCAGGTTTCACCTCACTGCTGGGCGTCTGTGGTTGTGCCAGCGCTACAGCGGGTGGTGGTGTCACCGCAGGCGGCGCTTGTGCTGGTGGTACTGACGGAGGCGGAACAGGAACAGCCGGCACCGCTGCCGGCGGAGTTGGTGCAGCGCGGCTGGTGTGAACCGAGTAGACAACCTCGTCGAGCTTCTGGGCGAGTTCCCTCACGTAGTGAGTATTATCGTCCACCTGTCCGCGAGTTTTCTGCGTCTCGTCGAGCACGTTTTTCAGGCTCTCATCCACACCGGCGCGCAGACGCCTTGTCTCGTCCCGAACTTCATTGAGAGTTTGCGCTGTGGTTTCCTCGAGCCGTGCGACTCGCCTGTGTGTGTCGAGGATCGTTCGCTGGAGCTGGCGAACTTCGTCGCCGCTCAGCATCACGCACCCCGACGCAGACACGAGGAGCACCACGGGCAACAGTAGAGTTTTCTTCAGCTTCACCCGATAATCGTCCTCTCTGCTCACATTACGTGTGTCGTCGGTTGATGACAGTCACACGGGTCGGTGAGTTACTGTTGTGCTTTGTTAAACTGCGCTCGTCTGTTCTCTGCCCACGCGGCTTCGTTATGCGCAGGATCGAGCGGTTTCTCTTCGCCGTAACTGATGGTCGTCAGTTTGCTCCCGTCGCAACCGAGGTTAATCAGATAGTCACGAGTCGCCGTAGCGCGTCTTTGACCAAGCGCGAGGTTATAGTCGTTTGTTCCGCGCTCGTCGCAATGCCCTTCAATCTGGACCACAACGTCGGGATTCTTCTTGATGACCTCGGCGTCTTTCTCCAGGATGATGCGGGCTTCTTCGGTGATTCTGGATTTGTCGAACTCAAAGTGAATCATTTCCAGATCGCGCGCCGGTTCAAATTCCACTCCCCTGACCACCGGTTCACTAGGAGCGCTTTCTATCGGCGGACGTGGCGGCTCAGGTGGCCTGCTTACCGTTGGCGTTGGTGCCTGAGGTCCCGTCGGAACCGTCGGTCCTCTTCCGCGACAGCACCCTGCGCTCATCACCATGGCAACGACAAGTACCGTTGCCGTGACCATCCATAACACGTGTTTCCCGCTCATACCGTCTTCCCTCCTTCTAGAGATCCCGTCGTCGCGCGATGTCCACACGGCATCGCTTTCGCTAACGACGACACGCTAATTATACACCTATACACCTATACACATCAAACCATACGCCCACCAACACCTACCGCGACCAGGCAGGCGCTTGATTCTCGCCGCGCAGGTTCGTCACCCTGCGCACATCCATACCATCCACGCGCATCGTGTATATGTTCCAGCGACCATCTCGGTTCGAGGAGAACACGATGTGCGTCCCGTTTGGCGACCATGCCGGTTCCTGGTTCCAGCCGGGACCGCTCGTGAGCTGCGCGGGATTGCTTCCGTCAGCATTCATCACATATAGTTGAAACCCTTCGCCCGGAACGTCAACCGTGTATGCAATCTTATCCCCGAGCGGCGACCAGGTCGGTTCAAATGATCTACCGCCTTGATATGATACACGATGCAGGTTACGTCCGTCAACATCCACGACCCAGATCTGAGCGCCACCCGACCTATCGGAGACGAACGCTATCCGGGAGCCGTCCGGCGAGAAGGACGGGGAGGTGTCGATTGCCCGGTCGTACGTCAGTCGCTTCAGGTTCTTTCCGTGCATATCTGTCAGATAGATCTCTGCGTCACCATCCTTGCTTAACGTTAGCGCGACTGCATCGCCAGAGGGCGACCAGCACGGGCTGCTATTAAGACCGTGAACCCCGGACAACAGCCGTGGCGATGATCCGTCAGCATTGATCACGTACAGGTCCGGGTTCCCGTCCCTGTACGAGGTGTACGCGATCTTCGAACAGTCCGGCGACCAGGCTGGTGACAACGTTATGCTGCCGTCATTCGTCACCTGTCTGGCGTTTTCGCCGTCGTAGTCGCACACGAAGAGCTCTTTATTTCCCTTCGATGTCGAGGTGAATGCAAGGACTGTGTGCGCGATGCCGAGACGACCCGTGTGGTAGAGCACAACCTCGTCCGCGAACCGGTGCGCCATGCGACGCACCATCTTCATGTCTCCCTGGTACGCTTTCCCGACGATCTGTCGTCCCTCCTGGACGTCAAACAGACGACATTCGAGTTCCACTCTGTCGCCGCGCACTTCGCATATGCCATGTATCAGGTCGCGTGTGTGCACCTGGGTCCACCGGGCGAAGTCTATCCGGTGCGGACTCGGATCCATCATGGTGAAGTCAGGCGGGTACTGGAACCGGTTCAACACGTCGAAATAACCGGAAAAGTCAAGATCGCGACCGATTATCTCGGCAACTTGACGCCCCACGTCGCGCCCGGTCGTGCCCGACCGTGAAACGAACTCTGGGACGGCGATCCTGATGCGCTCGCCGCCTCTGCCGTCGATAGGAACGTAAATGTCGGCTGCCGAAACGCATCGCGCCGTGAACACCACGGTCAACGCCAGAAAAGCTATGATTACGTTATTGACCGATCGTTGTCTGCTTGGATCTAAATTGAAAGTGAACTGGCAATGTCGCATCCTTATACTCCGGCGGTAACGGTGGAAACTTCGACTGCATCACCGCGCGCAGCGCCGTCAAATCCCATCGTCTGTCCCCTGATTCCTTTTCGATCCGCGGTGAAGCAACCTCACCTGATCGCAATATGGTGCAGTAAATCATCGTCTCGATTGCCGTATCAGTGGTGAGGATCGGCTCGTCCCAGTTGCGATATACCACCTGCTGAATGGCTTCAACATACCATCTAGGCAGATCTCCCGCAATCGTGACTGTAGCGGAGACCTGAGCGACCGGTGCAGGTGGCTGTTCCTGTTCCTTCTCCTCCGGCGGTTTCTCGACGACTTTTGGTTGTTTCACCTCGGGTTCCTTCTTGGGCTTTGGCTGAGGCGTAACAACTTTTTTCGGCTTCACCTCCGGCGTAACAACTTTCGGCGGCTCTTCTTTCTTCGGCACAACCGGTTTTTTCTCCGGTTCCTTAGGTTGCTCCTGGGGCACTTGCCGCACGGGTTCGGGTCGAACCAAGCTGACCTCGTACAGAGGCGGCAACTCCATTATCCGCGGCTTGTACGGTGCTGCAGGCACCAGAATTATAGCCGCGTGAAGGCCCGCCGAAATCACTAGCGCAACCCATAACCCCCGATGTGACCAGTAGTTGCTCTCATAGAGGTCATAAGGGTTCGCTGGCGATGTCACTCGTCTGCGAGCGGGCACGCCAGGGTGCCCAGAGGTTCTCCTTACTGCACTCCTTGGTTGATTTTTGCGGCGTATCATACCATCGGAACTCGTCACAAGTCAATCACTGGTTCCATCTCTACACGGGGCAACCTGGAACCAATCCCACAAACAGGGCACCATAGTACTAAACGCAGGAACGACACAAAGGGATTACACGGTTCTTTGCAGCTACCGTCAGCCCATTCTCCCACGACCCGCACCACGACGCCAACCGAGTCTGCGCTGTCCTGATCTCGCCCTTCCTCGGAGCAGACGTTTTCGTCCCTCGTCGGGGTAACGCACAGCGCCCACTATAACAGCCGCTTGCCCAGGAAGCGGACATTTATTCTCGCACAAACCGCACCCGATGCAGACATCCTGTCTTACGTAAGGCCTTCGAAGCGGTTTGCCGGTGACCTCATCATTAAGCCCCGTCTCACGCAATACTATGGATTTTGTCGGAGTCGGACAGACTTCCTCGCATACGGCACAGTTCCTGTTTTCCGCCCACGGGATGCACCGGCTGCGATCGAAAAACGCTGTGCCGAGAACCATATCCTGTTTCACGTCACGCGACAGGTTTGGTATCGCGCCCGTCGGACAAGCCCTGCCGCACAGCGTGCAGCTATATTCGCAATAGCCGACCCGCGGGACAAGTTTCGGCGTCCAGAGAGCCTCAATGCCGCCTTCGAGCAAAACCGGCTGCAGCCCGGCGGTGATACACACCTTAACGCACTCGCCGCATCGGATGCATGCAGCGAGAAACTCCTCCTCGTCAGCCACGCCAGGCGGACGGATAAACCTCAGCAAACCCTGGTTTCTCGAAAAGTTCACTCTCGAGACTGGAACCGCGACGAGCCCTCCCAACATCGCCCAGACAAATCCTCTCCTGGTGAGACAGGCAGACCGCGCACCCTGCTTCTTGTCTTTCGAGAACGCAAACGTTGAAACGCCCTCCGGGCATACCGCATTACACGTAAAACACTCGATACATTCGCCGCGGAATGTCTTTTCACCCTTTCCAGTTATCGCGCTCATCTTGCAAGCGCGCTGACAGCGCAGACAGTTCGTGCAGCCGTCGCGGACGCGCCTTCGCAGCAACGCAATTCGCGACAGAACATCGAGTAACGCGCCGAGAGGACACAGATGCCTGCACCAGAACCGTCGCTCGACCGATCCAAGCAACGCTATTCCGACGAAAACCAGCAGGAAAAGGACATGAGCACGATACACCGGCTGTTTGAACGAGAGCACAGATTGGTGGGCAGCCTGATCGAGCCACGAGACGAATCCCGGAAACAGATTCGCCCGCACAGATCCGTCGAGCGCCTTTTCGAGGGCGAAATTCGCGTATGGGTAGAGCGCTATCCCATAGGTGCGCGTTGCGATACAGATCGGATCGAACCAGCCGGCAAACCCCACACCGAATACCGCTGAAACAACCAGACCGATGAGAAGCGCGTATTTGATAGGGTGATACCGCGGCTGGATGTCTGTGGTGGCGTCTTTTTCGCGGCGTGATCTCGCCAGGAACCGGTCACAGATATCCACAGTAGTCCCGAACGGACATATCCAGCCACAGAATACGCGACCAAACGCGACGGTCAGAACTGCCACGGCAAGGGCAGGCACAAACAACGTTATCACCGCTCGCGTCGAAAGGATCGCGGTGATCGCGAGAAACGGACTCGAACGCAGAAAGATGTTCACTGGAACGCGAAAGTCGAGCGGTTCCGCAGTCCGCAGGACGAGATACAGAAAGAGCGCCAAGAACACAGTCTGGATGGTTCTTCGAGTGGACCGCAGCGTGGGTCTCTTACTGCTCAAACAGTCACCTCCTTGAGATTGACTTTCGAGAGTTCCATCTCGCCCAGACCGCGTTCGTACGCTTCCTGTATATACCCTATCTCGTTGCCCTTGATCCCGAACAGCGTTGCTGCATACGAATCAACGGCAACAGGGTCAACACTTGCGATCACTTGGCGCGTCTCTTTGACGTCATCGAGGCTCCCGCCTGTAGGTCCGTGGTCAACCAGTATGCGAAACGCGTCCATGACGGTAAGATCTACGTTAACGGCACTGCTCAAATCAGCCAGCCGTTTCGCTATGTCAGGGTGCCAGGTGCCCCTATCGCCGCCAGCAAGCCCCATAAGATTCTTGAGACCGAGAGACAACCGTGTCAGGTTATGGTGTTTGGCTATCGGAACGTTTATGAGCACGGTGGCTCGTGTGAGCATATCATGCAGCCCCCAATGGGGCATAATCACACCGTTCGGGATAGACATATCTCGAAACCGTGGATCGTCCTTCCCGCGGACGTAACCGACCTTTGCACCTGCCCGACGTGCTGCCTCGGCAATCCCGCTGCTTTTGTACGTCAAACGCGCATCGTTTATCGCATGGTCAAACACATGCACCTCACCAGCGCCAGCCTTCAGAGCAAGCTTCACGATCGCAGCCACGACCTCGGGGTTCGTGTTAGCAGCTTGTTCGGGCGTTCGGTCCCACGCTATATTCGGTTTCACGATAACTATATCACCGGACGTCACTAGCTTCTCCAGACCACCCAACGCCGCTATAGCCGCTTCGGTAATCTCTGATGGGTTTGACCCGCGCGCAACGACGGTGTCCCGGGTCAAGCTGTTTTGTTTCGGCGGTTTCAGTTTCAGTTCGCCACCCGGCTTTGGCGTCCCGCACTGAGAACATACGCCGAGAGCAAACGCGGCACCTCCAGCACAAACGAGAGATCCTTCTGCGAGGAATCGTCTCCTCGTTACTTTCCTCATAGAACATCCTCCGCGTTCCCACTTCTCGTGCAGGGGAGGGGTTTGTCCGCTCCCGTCATACAGCTCGGTGCGAGCCGTGCCTCGCACAACGATTTCACATAGGCGCGGATCTCGTTTTCGCGCCCCACGGGAGG
>Ga0315277_10004834_pt1 | contig 17866 bp, 22 predicted proteins | sample YL17G05_15_MG_FD_203695 | JGI IMG/M metagenome (GOLD analysis project Ga0315277, IMG submission 203695) | Sediment microbial communities from Yellowstone Lake, YNP, Wyoming, USA - YL17G05_15 | ecosystem: Environmental > Aquatic > Freshwater > Lake > Sediment | place: USA: Wyoming | collected...
TGTTCAAGGTCAGGGGTTCTAAATCTATCGAGATTCACACCAAATCTTTCAGGATTTAATGCAATTGGAGACCACTTAGAAACTTTATAAGATATCGGCTTTATTGTAGTAAGATATTGCCCAGATTCTTGCAAAAATCTTAGTAGTTTTGAAGCTTCAATAAGATTATCTCCAGGAAGCCCGGTTAAAATAAAAGCATGGTTCATTATGCCTGCTTCATAAGTATTTCGTAAAACCTCTCTCGCAGTTTGAAATTGATAGCCTTTCTTATTTGCATCCAAAACAGATTGGCTTGCAGACTCAATTCCAAATTGTATAAATCTGCAGCCTGCTTTTCTTAATCTAGTACAAAACTCTTTATCTAAATACTGATTCTCTATTCTTCCAAAACATTCCCACTCAATATCTAAACCTGAATCCAAAACTCTATCAACGAAACTTCTTAATAAATTTCCTGCTAACTCCTCATCACTGAAGCTAAAATATTTTGTCCCATATTTTTGGCTTAGTTCTCTTAATTCAGAGACTACTTTATCTAAGCTTTGGTTTCTTCTTTTACTAGCTCTTGCCCCTGAAACAAAGAATTTATGACCTGTCGCATTTTCCATCCTTTTTCTTGAGCCATCGTATCCAGCGGGAATATCGCAAAAGCTGCAAGCACTCCAATCACAACCTCTTCCAATAAGGTAAGGAATTACAGGAAGAGGAGTCCAATGATTGCCCTGCTGAACAAAACCATCAAAGTCAGGCACAGCAATTCTATTTACATCTTCAACAACAAATGTTAAGTTCTGTTTAATCCCCCTGGCATCTTTATATATAAGTTTAGGAACATCAGAGAGGTCCCTCCCTTCTTTTAATGCTCTTACCAGTTCTACAAAAGCAGTTTCACCTTCATGATGAATAAGAAAATCAAAATGTTCAAAAAACTCTCCCAAAAAGGCATCTTTATAAGGAGGAACAACTTCAGTAAGAAAATCATAATTTCTTGTTATGATATTCCCTCCAAGAACGACTTTTACTTTTTTCCCAAATCTGTCTTTAATCATTGAAGACAAAACCATTGCAGGAACGAACTGCTTTTGGTCACATACTGATAGCCCAACAAGATTAATCCCTTCAGATTCTATCTGAGGTAAAACTCTTTTAGAAAAAAATCTATAGTAAGGATTGCTTCGTCTATCCTCTATTGCCCTTAATAATCCTCCTCTTGATTTATAGTCCTCACCACAATCATATTCTACAGTATTTCTTTTAATCTCCAATCTCCCACCTGAAACCTCTTCTATTCTTTGGGCAATTGCTCTTTTTGCCTGCCTAAATCCTTGAAAATCGTGATAAATACCTATATCTCGCAGAGGATCAACTAGCTCTCTGCCAAGAAAATAATCTAAAGAAGAGGTATTGAGATCTTCTTGATGAACTTTTACATCAGGTAATTCTCTTTTTAGCTGCCCTGCTAGATAAGCAACTGCCGGATGCATGTATGCTGGCTGGTAAGGCGGCAAACTATACAGACCAACTTTATATCCTTGGTTTTTCATTTTATTACTATAAAGTGGTTATGTTAAATAGAAAAAAGTTATTATTAATTTTTTTCACAAAATAACAAAATTTATAAATAATATGTTACTATGATAAAATATGGAAGGAATTAAGCTTGACACAAAAGACATGAAAATTCTTGCTGAATTAGACAAAAATGCAAGACAATCTAATAATGAGATTGGCAAAAAAGTTGGGATTAGTAAAGAATCAGTAAAATATAGAATAGACAGGTTAATTGAAAATAAAGTTATTCTAAGATTCCATACTGTAGTCAATTATTTCAAGCTCGGGATAGTTAAGTTTAAACTATACCTTCGATTAACAAATGCTAATAAAGAGAAAGTTGAAGAACTAGCAGAATATTTCTATAAACACAAAAAAACAGAGTGGGTTGTAATTTCTACAGGCAAATGGGATATTATTATTGGCTTCCTAGTTCATAATGTTAACGAACTCGATGATGAAGTGCAAACATTTCTAAATAGGTTTTCAAAATATGTGCATGAAAAAGCAATTACTACAACCATCTATTTAGTCCATCAGGAAAGAGGATTTCTTAAAAAAGACAATAAGAACATCTCAAAAATAGTCTACCATACTTCCAAGGATAAACAAGAAAAGATTGATGAAATAGATGAAGAAATTCTAAAAGTTATTACGAATAATGCAAGAATGCCTTTGACAGAAATAGCAGAAAAAGTAAAGAAAACTCCACGCATTGTTCAGTATAGATTAAAAGAGCTTGAAAAAAAGAATATTATCCTAGCATATAAAGTTCATCTTGATCCAAAAGCTATGGATAGATTATTTTGTAAGGCGATAATCTATTCAGCAAATGTAAGTCAAGAAAAAATGAATAATTTTATGAATTATATTTCATCTATTTCGGGCGCAGTCTGGCCGCAAAGGCTCATAGGAAATTGGGACTTTGAAATAGACTTTGAATTAGAAAGCTATGACAAATTTCAGGAAATCCTTTCGGATTTGAAAGAAAAATTTCCAGATATAATAAAAGACCTTGAATTTTGTATTGTTTCTAAAGAATACAAGCTAGATTTATATCCTGGTTGCTATCCCCAGTTTAACGATAAAATCAAAGAAAATCAATAGTTTTATTAACCTTTCTTCATTTCATTAAATTATGACAGCAAAAAAACATCAAAAACCAAAAACAGAAGAGAAAATAGAAATAAAAGATAAAAAGAAAAATAAAGAAACACAGAAAGAAAAGATAATAAAGATTAAAGCTGTTTTTGATGGAGAGGGAGTTTTTTCAAATAAGAAAGAAGCAATAGCTCTTCATGCACAATCAAGATTTGGAGAGCTAAAATCCGGAAAAATAATCTACTCTACTTTTGAAGCCCTCTATCTTCTTGAAAGAGGAAAAATGGAAGTTTCTTTTGGAAAAAAGAAGCTTAAATTTGAACAACTTCTGGAAGAAGCTAGAAAAAAAGACAAAAACATAAGGACTAAATATATTGTTTTTAGGGACATGAGAAATAGGGGGTTTATTGTAAAAACAGCCTTGAAATTCGGAGCAGATTTTAGAATTTATGATAGAGGAATAAAGCCAGGAGAAGACCATGCCAAATGGATACTTTATCCTATTTCAGAAACTGCCTCTTTGACCTGGCATGATTTTTCAGCTAAAAACAGGGTAGCTCATTCCACAAAAAAGAACCTTTTAATAGGAATAGTAGATGAAGAAGAAGATGTTACTTATTATGAAATTAGATGGTTAAAACCTTAACTAGATTTCAATTCTTCAGCAGCCACTTCCATGCAGGAATTACCGAAATCTCCTTACCCTCTATTTTTTGTTTTATCTCTACATCTCTTGAGATAACAAAGCCCTCTTTAATGTTAAAATTGTTCATAAACTTAACCAAACCCCCGATATCTTTTATCTCTCCGTATTTTGCCTCTATTGGAATTATCTTATCCTTATCCAAAACAATATCAACTTCATTTTTGTAAGCATCTCTCCAAAAGAAATTAGCTCCAGTCTGCAACACCATCGCGTTTTCAAATATTTTAGTCTTAACATCTTCTGTTCCATAAATAAACCCAAGAGCAGGGATAGTAGGATAATATCTTTTTAGTTTTCTTTCTATTTTTCTCTTATTTTTAGAAAAATTATATAGTTTTTTTATTAAAAATGAACTCTCCAAATAACCTAAGTATAATGAAACCACTCTCCTAGATATTCCAACTTCTGCTGCTAGCTTATTTAGCTCAATTATCTGTCCGGGATTACCCGAGATAAGTTTGAATATAGACTCTAAAACTGAAATGTCTCTTATCGGAAAGATAAGGGGGATATCTCTGAATAAAACCTTTTCTACAACAGTTTCTTTTATATAGTTCTTAATAAAGTCTTTATCTTTTACATCCACTAGCTCTGGAAATCCTCCAGAAAACATAAATTCTTCAAATGCTTTTAATAATTCTTTTTCGTACAATCCCCAGGGCTTAAAATTAATGCCCTTAAAAGATAAGAACTCCTTAAAAGAAAGAGATTCTACTTTAAATTCAAACATTCTTCCTGCCAGGCTTTCCTTGGATTTTTTTCTAATGAAAAGCGACTCTGAACCAGAGATTATTATTTTAAAATTAGGATGAAAGTCATAGAGTCTCTTTACCTGTTCTTCCCAATTAGTTATTTTTTGAAGTTCATCAAAAAGAAAAATATACTTGGAGTCTTGCATATTTTTTTCATATTCTTCTGAATACACCTCAATTAATTCAGAAAGCTCCAAATCTCTAAAAGTATCAAAACTAAAATAAACAATATTTTCAGGAGAAAAACCAGAATCGATTTTATCTTTAACTATTTTAATCATTATTGTTGTCTTTCCAACTCTCCTTAATCCTGTTAGGGCAATTATTTGTTTTGCATCCAAATATTTTTTCAATTCTACATAGATCTCTCTATCTTTATACCCTATTTCCAATTTCTGCTTCCACCACGGGTTGGATTCAATAAGCGCCTTTTTTATTCTATCTTTTTGTGCCATCTTAAAGTTACGTATATTCTATTTTATGTAACTTATAGAATACCTATATTTATAAACCTTTCGGTATGATTAAAGGAATTAGGGCGATACAATTTTTGTAACACTTTTAAGGGCGAGAAGAAAATAAAATGTATATCACGAGATTAGATGGCTGAAACCTTAAAAAAGAAAAATTAATCAATAGGTTCCAGTTCTGTGGGTTCTGCTTCTGTAAATTCCTTATCGAAATATCTCCTGGAACTTTCATAAAGGTCTTTTAAAGCTGATTCTGTCAGGCGGACTTCTATTCTAGTAATACCACTTCTATTCCTGCGGTCTCTAAAAACCAATTCTAATGTTCCAAATATATCTTCGGGATCTCCATTCATGGGGTCAAACCCTCCCTTCAGGTAGTTTACAAATGTTCCACTTGGAAAACTTGCGCCCTTCCAGTTTCCAGAAGAATCCCGATAGGATAAACCGTTTCTCTGGCCATCATCACTAAGCGATACAAATCCGCCACCCTTCTCTGAAGCTTCATCTAAAACTTCTTGCAATGAAACTGTTCTTTGAAACTTTATCATTTTGTTTTCCTCCTATATTTATTTACTTTAAAGTAGTAATAAACAGTGGATATATAAATATTTGCTGTAATATTAAATTACGACAAATAGTAATATTTAAATACGCAGAGGTTTTAGCCTATTCATGGAAATATCAGAAATTAAAGAAAATCTTAAGGGTATCGGGCTGACTGAAAACGAGACTAAGGTTTATATGTCCTGCCTGCAACTCGGGTCTTGTTTAGCTTCAGAAATTGCTGAAAAATGCGAAATTTATAGAACCTTAACCTATGATATCCTAAATAATCTTATTGAAAAGGGACTTGTTTCTTATTATATGAGAGAAAACCGAAAGTATTTTCATGCTGTTTCTCCAGACTCCTTAATAAAATATCTGGAAGAAAAAGAAAGGATTCTTAAGGAACAAAAAGAAGCTATAAAGCCTATAATAGAAGACCTGAAAAAATTGGAAATGCCAAAGAAAGAGCCTTATTCTATCGAAGTTTATAAGGGAAAAGAAGGATTCAAATCTTTACTCGAAGATATATTAAAAGAGAAAAAGAATTATAATATGATAGGATATGAATCTCTTGGTTCTAATCTTCTAGGAGATTATTTTATTCATTGGCAAAAAAGAAGAATTAAAGAGAAGATTAAAAGGTATATAATCGCAGAAAGAGAGAAAGAAGGAGAAATAAAGAAGCATGATCAATTAACAGAAGTAAGATTCTTCCCTAAAGATTATAAGATACCTACCTCTATTCTTGTTTATGCAGATAAGGCAATTCTATTTTTATCCTTAAAAGATGATTTCGTTGCTGTAAAAGTGGAGAGTAAAGAAATAGCCGAATCATTTAACAATTACTTTAAATTAATGTGGGGAATCGCAAAACCTTAATCCCCATCCATATCAACGCCCTTTTCCATCACAACAAACTTTATAATCTTCCTCTCTTTTTCTATTACATGCCAACAACCGACCCCCTAGAAACCAAGAACAAAATTCTTAGTATTTTAAGGTTTAAAGGGCCTTCTTTGCCTGTTCATGTAGCCAGCCAGACAAAAATATCTTCTATTTTTGCCGGAGCGTTTCTCTCAGAGCTTGCAAATGAAGAAGCAATAAAAATAAGCAACATAAAAGTCGGAGGCTCTCCTTTATATTATATAAAAGGGCAGGAAAGTATGCTGGACCCATTTTATAAGTACCTGCCAGAAAAAGAGAGAGAAGCTTTCTTATTGCTGAAACAAGATAAAATCCTGGAAGATAAAAAACAAGAGCCAGCAATAAGGGTTGCCTTAAGGAGCATAAAAGATTTCGCAGTTCCTTTTAAAAAAGATGAAGAAATATTCTGGAGATTTCACTCTACTACTGAGCAAGAAGTAAGAGCCATTTTAGAGCCAAAAACAGAAGAAGAAAAAGAGCTTCCAGAGCCAAAGGCAAAAGAAGAGAAAAAAGAAGAAATTGAAGAAAAAACCCCAGTTAAAGAAGAAAAACAGGAAGAAAAAGAAAAAAAACAAGAAATTATACCAGAACCAAAGCCAATCCAGCCAGCCAAAAAAGAAAAACAACTAGACATTGGCATGAAAATAGCCAGAAAAGAGAAAAGAGAAAAGCCAAAGTCCTTCAAAAGAAGCGCTCCAGAAGTATTTGAAAATCCTTTGATAATAAAAGAAGAAGTAAAAAAAGAAAGGCCAAAATCCCCATTTGTGGCAGGTATTATTGAAAAAATCAACAGCAAGTACAAGTTAATTGAAGAAAAGTACCACAAGCCAAAGGAGTACAGCTGCATAGTGCAAGTAAATTCTGATCTGGGGCCAATAAATTTCCTTGCATTTGCAAACGACAAAAAAAAGCTTTCTGAAACAGACCTAAGAAAGATGCTTTCTGAAGCCCAAAAAATCCCCCTGCCAGCCCTTGTCCTGCATAAAGGAGAGCTTAGCAGAAAAGCAATAGACTACTCCAAAACCTATTTTTCTATCTTAAAGGTTGAAAAAATCTAAAAAAATTGATTAATTAAGAACAACAAACTTTAAAAACATACAAAAATAAGGATTTTAATAAAGAACTTTAAAACCAGTATATTGATTTTACAATGGGACGTATAAAATCGACTTTAGTGAAAAGAACAGGGCACAACTTACTCAAAGAAGAGAATAATTTTAGTGAGGACTTTAATGTAAACAAGAAACTATTGGGAGATACAATGCCCAGCAAAAAAGTAAGAAACAAGATAGCAGGATACATATCCCGGCTCAAAGTACAGGCAAGAGAAGGAAAAGTTCAGTAATCACAAAATCCCTTGATTTTGGGAGACAGAAAACAAACAGTTGCAAAACAACTTTAAGTTTGTTTTCCGTATCATATTAAGCAATTTCATTGCTTATTGAGAGAAAACAAAATAAACCAGGAGGTCAAAATGGCAGAAGAAAACAAAATAGAAAAAACAGAAAAAACAGAAAGAAAAGGCGACGAAAACGTTGTTTTTATTGGAAGCAAGCCTTTCATGAACTACGTAACTGGAGTTGTAATGCAATTCACAACCAAAGGAAGCCCAGAAGTAATCATAAAGGCAAGAGGCAAGTTTATCAGTAGAGCAGTGGACGTAGCAGAAGTAGCTACAAAGAGATTCCTTAAAGAACACAACATAGAGGTAAAGGACATAAAAATAAACAGTGAAGAATTTGAAAACAAGGAAGGAAAAAGAGTCAACGTTTCCACAATTGAGATAACCTTAACCAAAAAGTAAAAACTGATTTTATTTAACAGGATTGTTTTTTCCTTTTTTTATTTTTTTAATTTTAATACTAAAGTTTATATACCTAAAATTCTCAGAAATATAATGCGCATTACAGCTAGTTTAAAGTCTAATAATTTGAAGATTAAACTAGCAATCGCTAAATCTAAATTTCTAGATGTCTTGTATTGATTACAGGGCATTTAGATTCTTTCTAACATTTTAATGTTTTTATACTGGTTCTGAATGCCTCATTAATTACTATAAGACTTCTAGAAAACCGGGAGGTAAAAAAATGTATGAAGCATTCACATACGCACACGAGAATGGAATAACAATAATAGAACCTTCTCCAGAAGATATTCTTTTAGACGAAGAATATCCCTATGCCCACGAAAATGGAATAACAATGATTTCTCCAGAAAGAGCTCGTGATTCAGGACTCTCGCTTCTTGCCATGAGCCCCTAAAGCCACTCACAATATTTTTTTAATCTTTTTTATTTTTTTCTTTTTTTGCCTCTTTTTTGCCTATTTTATCTATTTTTTCAATCAAAACATCCATTTTGCTGTTTATCTCCTCAACATTTTTAGCCAGCTTGGATATTTTAGCCATTGTTTTCCAGTTGAAAATTGCCTTTAAAATAAGGAAAATAATGTAAACAAGAAGAGCTATCCCCACTATTTGAAATAAAGTCACTAAAGGAGAAATAGAATCCATAAGTACCTTGTTAAGCTGAGCTGCAATATCAGTCATATTAACAATATCTGCCATTTTTTTACCTCTTTTTATTCATTAGTACCAGGAAACTGTCTTTTATAAAAGTTTTTAAATCGACTAAATCTTGGTTAATTGAATGGCTCAGTAACTCAGTGGTAGAGTGCGAGTCTCATAAGCTCGATGTCGGGAGTTCAATTCTCCCCTGAGCCATTTTTTAAGAAAAATGACAGAGTGTAAAAAACAATTTAATTCAAAGAACTGCAATTGTACTTACAAGGGGTGCTCAAGAAAAGGAGTCTGCTGCGAGTGCATTAGTTACCACTTAGAAAATAAAGAGCTTCCAGCCTGCTGTTTTCCAAAAGATGTTGAAAAAACCTACGATAGAAGCTTTGAAAAATTTGCTGAATTAGTTAAAGAAGGAAAGTTTTAAAACCCCTAAAATTATTCTTTAAACATGAACCGCAAATTTTTTATAATCTTGATTCTAGCTTTAATTGTTATAGTCTTAATAGGATACAAAATGACAGGAAATGCAACAAAACAAAATCCGCAAGTTCTTATAAAAACCAGTATGGGCGATATAACACTAGAATTATATCCAGACCAGGCGCCAATAACTGTTGAGAATTTCCTGACCTATGTTGATGAAAAAGCCTACGACCAAACCATTTTCCATAGAGTAATTGATGGATTTATGATTCAGGGGGGAGGATTTGCAACTGACGGAAAACAAAAGTCTACTCACGCGCCAATAAAGCTTGAATCCAATAATGGATTAAAAAATGAGAAGTATACAGTTGCAATGGCAAGAACTACTGTTCCAGACTCTGCAACCAACCAATTTTTTATAAACGTTCAAAATAATGAGTTTCTTAATTATGGAACAAGAGACCCAGGCTATGCGGTATTTGGCAAGGTCATTAAAGGAACCGAAGTCGTTGATAAAATTGCGAAAGTGCAGACAGATTCAAGCGACAAGCCGCTTAAGAATATTATAATAGAGAAAGTTGAGAGAATTTAAAAAATTTAAGCTTATGCTCGCAGGAGGTTTGAACCTCAAATTTCTTTTGTCTCTTTCTTTATTCTCTCTGCAATTTCCTGCATTTCTTCCTTGCTAACTTCTATTGTATTAGGATAATTTCTAAACCCGGTTTTATCAAGCGGAAAAATCTTAATGTGAACATGTTCTAATTCCAACCCCTCAACCATCAATCCTGTTTTCAGCGGCTTCATTGCTTTGTCAACTGCTTTCACAACTTTTTTAGCAGCTAACATTAGCTTGCAGTAAGTTTCATCATCCAGATTAAAAAGCCAGGGAGCAAGATGTTTTTTAGGAATAACAAGAGCCTGCCCTTTCATAGAAGGAAAAGCATCTAAAAAAGCCAAAACATTCTCATTCTCATAGATTTTATAGCAAGGTATTTCTCCTCTTGCTATCTTGCAAAAAATACAATTTTCTTCTTCCATCTTATGCCGCCTCCAAAAGAGCGATTAACTCGTCTTCGGCAGATTTCCTAACATCTTGAACTCCAGAAGACAGAGCTACTCTTGCAACCCTCTGCGAACACCTAAAGTTATAATCGCTGAATGCAACTAAATCATAACCCTCTCCTCTTTTAAAAACCCTGACGCTTCCTACACAATCCCCTTCTTCATTGTGGGCAACTCCATAATCTGCGCCATCTACCTCTTTCCATGCAATGTTTTTTATTTTCATATTAATCTCAAAAATTATTTTTCAATGTAGTCTGAGTTTCAGCACTCTCTTTTTTCTTAAACCAAGATTTTATCCAAGTAAAGTTCAATATCCAATGGATTACCAGAAGCACCAACAGCAAAACTGAAAGCCACTGGTGTATTTTCATCCAATCCCAGGAAGAAAAAACTAAAGGTAACTTCCCCCATAAGGCAAATCCTGAATAAAAAATCACCAAGGCAGTTAAAAACATCAAAATGTCCAAAACCAGCTTAATTTTATTTTTATCCATAAAGGTTAAAAATCATGGTTATTTATAAAATTATTGTTAGGGCTTATAGTTTAGTGGAAAAACACGAGGCTGGCAGTCTTGAGACCCGGGTTCGATTCCCGGTGAGTCCATTTAACCTATTTTATACTTTTCAATATGGTAAAGAAACTTAAAGGAGCTTTTTTGGTTTTAACAAACAAATGTAATCTTAGGTGTAAATATTGCTACCAAGGTTCTTCCCCAAATGTAAACACAAAAAATGAGCTTAAAAAAGAAGAATGGAAAAAAATATTGCTTCAACTAAAAGGCCTCAAAGCTAAAAAGTTAAGTTTTGTTGGCGGCGAGCCATTTTTGTACAAAGATTTCTGGAACATTCTAGAGTTTGCTAAGAAAAAAGGATTCGAAATAAAAATTTTTACAAATGGAACATTTCTAAATGAGAAGGTCTTAAAGAAACTAAAAAAATTGAACATAAAGCTTTCTTTTAATCTAAACAGCCATAATAAAAAGTTTCAAGATTTTTTTCAGGAAAAAGGAAGCTGGGAAGAAACTGTTAATGCAATAGAGCAATGCAAGAAACAGAAAATAGAATTTGAGATTGCTTCGCCTATAATGAAGGGCAACCTAAGAAACCTCGATAAGTTTATTAAATTTTGCACAAAACTCGGGGCTAAAAGAATAAGGCTGGTTCCACTAATCTTAATGGGAAATGCAGTTAATCTAAAAAGATTTAAAATTTCAAAAAAGCAAATTAAAAAATTAAACAAGAAAATAAAAAATAGGGGTATAAAAGTTACTGTAGGATGTAGAGTCTGTGAAGCAGGAATTAACTATATTACAATACAACCGAATGGGGACGTAAATCCATGTTCAATAAACCAAGTTAAATTGGGAAATATAAAAAATAGTTCTTTAAAAGAAATTCTTAAATCACAGACTCGCGGGTACGCTAAGGTATGTGCCGTTTAACCTATTTTATACTTTAACTTCTGCATCTCTCTTCCACTCTTCGGGCCTCCCTGTTTTTAAAAATCTGCTTAAAATGACGAGTTCATCATAAATGCCTTCTATTAAATCGTAATTCTTAGCTTCTTCCAAATCTACCCATGCATATTCTGTTAAGCTGCTGTCTAATTTTATTTCCCCATCTAAGGGTTCTGCAAACAGGCTTACTATCAAACAGGGTACATCATCGGGCCTTACATAAACCATGCTGGTTACATATCCTATATTGCTAATCTCCAATCCAACCTCTTCTCTAACCTCTTTTCTAAGCACTTTCTCTAAAATATTATACCAATGGTATTTTGTGTCTTTCTCTTTTAAAGCATAATCTAAAACTTTCAGTTTCCCGCCAGGAACTGTCCATTTTCCAGGAAAAGCTTTTTCCCACTCTGCTCTTCTTACAATCAGATACTTCCCTTCTTTAACTAAAATGCCAGTAACAACCACATAATGTACCTGATTTTGATCATACATGTTCTATCACAATATTATTTATATTTAAATAATCCGTCAAAAAATTTGACTAAATCAAAGGACGCGTTTAATTCCTAGATCTTCGCGCCTTTGATTGATAAGAAATGACAAAAGATGAGGAAAAATAAAGTCATTTATTATAAGATGGAAAATAAAATACTTGAGTTATTCCTATATAACAACAGATTGAAATTCAATGAAATAGAAAAATCTCTAAAAACCCGTTCCAATAAATTATCGTATCATCTAAAACAACTAATTAAAAAAGGCGTTATAACAAAAAAACAAGATTCCTACGAATTATCCGAAACAGCAGAACATCTAATTCCTTATTTATCTAACAAACAAGCAGTTCTTCCGATAATTCTAGTATTTATTGGAAATAAGAATCGTGCTTTTTTATACCGAAGAGAGAAAAAACCTTTTAAAGGCCTCCTTTCCCTTCCAGGAGGAAGATTGTTGATTAACGAGTCCATAGAACAAGCTGCGAAAAGGATCATGAAAGAAAAATTTAGTGCTGAAATTAGTTTTAAAAAAATAAATTCTATCTCTTTAGAACATGTGAAAAAATCCAATGGGACAATCCATTCTTTTCTTTTGATTCTTGTTTCAGCTAAAGCAAATCTAAGTTTAACAAACATCAAGAAGAATAAATCAAAAATAATTCCAAGCGACTATCAATTAATAAAGAACCCAGGTTTAGAAGTAAAAATGAAAACCCTTGTGTCGCCCATCTAACTTTATCAAAATCTCGTCCAAAGCTCTAAAAATTACATTATAGTCCGGATTATACGCATTCAAAGCTTCTCTATACCTTCCCAAATTATGTAAAAAGTTTTCTATCTCTTTTTTTGTTAAATTCTTGCTATACTCTCCAAATACCGAATTCTTAAGAAAAAGCGCATTTAGAAACTGCTCGAACTGCCCCTTGATTGGCAAAGCCAGTAAAGGCTTTTTAAGATAAATAGCTTCAGATATTAAGGTAAAGCCAGCAGTTGCAATAACTGCCTTGCATTTGACTAGCTCATCTAAAAATTTCTCCCTTGTCTTAAACTCTAGATTTCCATCTATTTTATCAACATTGTAGCCAAATACAACAAATCTCTCATTTATTTTCCTCAAAAGCTCCAAGATAGAATCGTCTTCCCTAGACAAATAAACAACTATCTTTTCCTTGTCTTCTATTTTCTTGCCTAGGATGTCTGGCCTTAAAACAGGATGCACTACAAATACATTTTTTTTCTTGGGGATAAAATCAAAAAAGCTTACAACTACAAAATACTTAGCCCTGCCAGTCATCGCCCTGACAATGTTCTTGGCTAACAAGTAATAAGCTCTATATCCCTTAGGAATCTTTAGTTTCGAACTCGTGATTACATGCTCATTATCAATGCTTACCAAAGGGATTCTGTGGATTTTAGCGAGATACGCTGAAACAGGCTCAAAGTCAGTTAAACAGACATCCGGCCTAAAATTATTCATAATTTTCTTGAATTCCCCATGCTTAATCAAATTTTTTGGAAAATTCTTAACATTATGAATAACTGTCCTTCTCTTATTTATCTTGCTGTCTTGGACTACATAGTTTAAACCCTCAATCCTAACAACCTTAAACTTTTCTTTTAATATTTCATAAGCCTTGCCATAGGTTAAAATAAGCAATTCGTGCCCTTTTTTCTCTAAATGCTCTGCTACAGCCAAGGCTCTAAAAGCATGTCCATAACCTTCCCCGCACACTCCATATAATATCCTCATTTTTTGATTCTAATTAAAATTTTTTCAAATACTTTAAACAGCTCCTCAGAGCTTAATTTATAACTTTTCAATTTTCTTTTATAACCCTCTAAATTCCCCAAAAAATTCTCTAAGTCTTTTTTAGTCAAATCCTCGCAATACTCCCCAAATCCAGATTCTTTCAAAAGCAGGGCATTTAATGTTTGCTCGAACTGCCCTTTAAGAGGAAGGGCAAAGTAAGGCTTTTTAAGATAACTCGACTCGGATATTAAAGTGAAGCCAGCAGTTGAAATTATCGCCTTGCAATCTCTTAAATCCTCTAAAAAGTGCTCTCTTGTTTTAAATTCCAGGTTTCCTTTCTTCTTGTTCTTATCGTATCCATAAACAACAAATTCTTCATTAATGCTTTTAAGAACCTTTATTCTGTGCCTGTCTTTTTTTGTCAGGTACACAAGTATCTTATCGCCATATTTTGCTTTTAATCTTATTTTCTTAACCTCTTCCCTTATTGGAGGAGAGATAACAAAAGTATTTTTTCTAAACTTTTTTTTAATCTTGTTTTTAGAAAAGCTGGTTATAACAAAATAATCTGCCTTTTTAACAAAAGTCTCAACAACACTCTTGGCTAACAAAAAGTCAGCCAAATACTTATCAGGAACCTTAAGGTTTAAATTAGTAAGCCTATGCTGGTTGTCAAAACAAATCATAGGTTTTTTATACCAGTTTCTTAAAACAGGCACTATTGGCTCCATATCTGAAATACACAAATCAGGATTGAATTTTCTCATTAGTTTATCAAATTTCTTCCATCTGTAAAAATTTCTCATAAAATTCCTAAGATTATAATTAAGGGTTTTCCTTTTTTTCAGGACACTTTTTTCAAATATCAAATGCAAGCCAGAAACTTTAAAGCATTTAAACCTTTTTTTCAAAACCTTATACGCCTGCCCGTAAGTAAGAATTACAACTTCATGCCCTTTTTTCTCCAGATAATCAGCTAACACAAGCGCTCTGGAGCTATGTCCAAATCCCTCTCCGCAAACTCCATAAAGGATTTTCATAAAATAACCTAGACAAATGCATTTAAAAAATAATCTAAAATAGTAATTGAATAAAAATATAGATTCTAAAATATATTTCACAAAAAATATTTTAAGCTTCTATATAACTTATAATATCCCCTGCATATATCTAGTTATGGAAAACGGGACTCTTTATGTTGGCCTTGACTCTACACAGTACAGCAACGGGTTATACAAGGAAGGGAATAGGAGAGAAATATGTGTGGCTGTTTTTTCTTTCTCTCCTGAATGCTTATTCAAAAAAAGATGCACGAAACGGGATTTTTCAATTCTAGAAGAGCTCTTAAATGATAGAAATTCAGCTTCAATGACCCTGGGCCCAAAAGAAGTGCCAGTTGATGCAAGCCCGCTTATCTACTCTGCAGCACAGCTTACCTCTTTCTACATCGAAAATGCTGCAAAAAAATTCGAGAGAGTAGAAATGCACATTGACGGCCCGTTGCATGTGAAAGATAAAAAGTATTTAAGGGGGGTCTTGGGAGCCTACGGCCCAGTTGTAATAGAGAACCATAGAAGATGCTACAATAAAAATAGACATGCCAAAAGAAAAGGCAAAAATCCAGAATCCTACACCCAGCCAAAAATAGTCTTGGCAGCTGACGCCTTATCAAATTATCTTTTCAGGAAAAAAGGGCTAGGGCTCTTCCCAGATTTAGACTCCAGAAAAGTAAGGATAATAAAGCTGCAAGTAAACGGACTCTTAGTTGAGCATTATGTATTAAGCACATGAAAAATTTATAAACTTGTTCCAGCTCTCTTTTTTATGAAAATTAAAGAAAATAAAAGCTTTTTCCTTATGCAATTTGGTGATACCCCTCAGTTGAGAGTCCTTGATTTTTTAATAAGCTTTCACTTTTTTTATTACCCTATAACTGAAATAGCAAGAGAGAGCAATGTGAGCTATAACTCCATTAAAGTATTCTTTCCTTACTTCATTAAGTCTGGAATTGTCTGCAAAACCAGAAAAATAGGAAAATCTGATTATTATAAACTTAATTTGGATAACCCATTTGTTCAAAATCTTATCAAGCTCGATTGGAGTTTAACCAAAAGAAACCTTCTTCCAGAAAAAGAAGAAACAATTGCTGCTTAGGGGCTTATTTTTCAAAAGGCTCATGATTATTTTTTCTGTGTCTCAACTAATTTTCCAGCGCTCTCAAACTCAATCTCAGAATTAATCAATTTTCTCAAAACTTCTTTTAATTCGCTTATTTTTACTCTTATCTGCTTCTGGTTGTCACGATTTCTTACTGTAACATCTTTTTGCTTTAAGCTTTCTCCATCAATTGTTATGCAAAACATTGTGCCTATTTCATCCATTCGAGCATATCTTCTCCCAACACTTCCTCCGCTATCGTAAAAAACCTCCAGCCAAGCTTCTTTTAACATTTTTTCAACTTCTCTTGCAAGCTCAGGCATTCCTTCTTTGTTTACAAGAGGGAAAACAGCACAGTCATAAGGCGCAATTAAAGCAGGAAGAGAAAGATAAAGCCCTTCTTTTCCCTCTTTTAAGCAGTTATCAAGAATTGCAAACATAGTCCTGTCAACTCCTGCAGAAATCTCCCATATATGCGGGATTACTCTTTTTCCATCTTCATAAATATACTCTAAGTTAGTTCCAGAATGCTCCATATGCCCTTTTAAATCATAGTCTGTCCTATAATTATTAGCTATTAGTTCCAGCCATCCTAAACTTGTTTCAACTTCAAAATCAAAAGTTGCTAAAGAATAAAATGCCCGCTCATCCTTGTCCACCTCCCTAAATCTTACCTTGTCAAGAGGAATTCCCATTTTGTTCCAGGTTTGTTGTGTTTTCACAAGAAAATAAGCAATCAGTTTTCCATGAACCAACTTTCTTTTAACAAGCTCTTCTGCGCTTATCTCTTCAACTTCCTTTTTCCCAAGAAATAATATTCTTAATTTATAGTCTTTAACTTCCTCAAACTTTTCAACCTCGTCTATTTTGGAAGCATCAAAGAAAACTTCTGCTTCCATCTGCGAGAATTCAACCGACCTTGTTATGCTCTGTCTTGGAGATATCTCGTTTCTAAATGCTCCTCCTGCTTGCGCAATTCCTTGAGGAAGTTTGAGCCTCATTGTTTTTGCCATCCTTGAAAAATTCAGAAAAATTGACTGGCAAGCTTCTGGACGAAGAAAAGTCTTAAATTCTCCTTGTTTTCCGACTATTGTCTCAACCATCATATTAAACTTAGAAACCTTGCCCAATTCTCCTCCACATTTGCATCTAACCTTATGCTTGGAGATTAGTCCATCCAGTTTCTCTACAGCTAAAGATTCAGGAACATTTTCTCCTATTTTCTCACTAATCAGTTTATCTGCTCTCTCAAATTTCTTGCATTTTGTGCATTGAACAATAGGATCTGCAAAAGACTTCAAATGCCCAGAACCCTCAAAAACAGAAGCAGGAAGAATCTGTGAGCCATGAATTTCCAGCATGTTTTCTTTCTGAACTAATTCATGCCTCCAAAAATCAACAACCTTTCTTCTTATAGCCTGCCCCACTGGCCCGAAATCCCAGAATCCAGAAGGAGAATTAGGATATATTTCAGCAGCAGGATAAAATATGCTCTTCTTAGCTGCAAGCTCAATCAGCTTATCATACTTATTTTCAATTTGTTTCTTTTCTGTCTGGGGAGTTTCTTTTGTTTCTTTCTTCATTGTTTCTTCATTATTTTCCCCGCTTTTTAAGCTTTCGCTTTCAAGCTTGCTGATTATCTCTTTTGCTTTTATCTCAGCTTCTTCCCTTATCTTTCCGAGATAAGCAACGTTTTTGCTTTTAACTTTTCCATTTTCCCGAACAGCTTTGTTCAAGTAAAAATATTCTTTCCCATTAATCTTTTTCTTAACAATGTACATAAACTAGTGACTCTAGGTAAGTTTTTAAATGTTTTTCAAAATATGTTAAGTAAACCCTGAAACTTAACATCCCAATTTTTTCTAGAAAAATTGCTCATAGAAGCATTTTTAAAGTTGAAATCTTTCAAAAATCTGTCTCTCTCTTTTCTCTCTCTGAAAATGAGAA
>Ga0315277_10004835_pt1 | contig 17863 bp, 20 predicted proteins | sample YL17G05_15_MG_FD_203695 | JGI IMG/M metagenome (GOLD analysis project Ga0315277, IMG submission 203695) | Sediment microbial communities from Yellowstone Lake, YNP, Wyoming, USA - YL17G05_15 | ecosystem: Environmental > Aquatic > Freshwater > Lake > Sediment | place: USA: Wyoming | collected...
CAGCAGGATGGATTTAAACGCGGATCAAGCGTGAGCAGAACCGACACAGGGGACGGAGCATGTGAAACAATTTATATTACGGATTTTAAAATAATCAAAGAAGCAAATGTCTTCTGGCGTTTTATCTATTCTTTTGTTAAATATTTGATAATTGGATCAATAGTTATTTTATTGATACTCTTTTTCAAGGGTAGCGATTTCAGGCATGAATCAAAACAAAAAAATTTGCAAGAACAAAAGAAGCAAGATTATTAATAGGGACTCTTGACGAATAATCAATTTATATCCAACTCAAGAACTGAATACGCCATTACTTCTTTGGCGTTTTTAGTATTAGCAGGGATTAGGGATTTCTATTTATCAATAAATTCAAACGTGGAAAGGATCTGCTTAAAAACTTCCTGGCTTTCTTTTTTGCTCGCATCCTGACCCTCCAACTCAACTCGGTAACCCTTATCTTTGTACACAAAATAAACATCCAGAGACGGACAGGCCTGAAAACATTCACCGGGCTTGTCCCACGTGCTCGTACCTCCTATCCACGTCTGAAGCGCCGCTACCCCTGTTTTTCCTACAACGGTATTGGGTACAAGGGGCATGTCATTGGGAATAAGTCCGCCGGGTTCTTTTCTGAATTTAAGCCAATCAATAAGAGAAAGATTTACAGGATTGTCCCAAGCGGCTATTCGTATAAACCAATTCCAGTTGTAGTTGCTCCGATTACTGATCTCTTCCCTGATAACATTCAGTTCGCTTGTATCCGGGCTGGAAAACACCACTTGAAAAATCCAGGTTGAAGGATACTCGAAGGAATATTTATGTTTTTCATTAATATAGGCTTTCCAGTCTGAAGGAGGCAATGTCGGATTTGGCGGTTTCGGCAAGTCATTCGAATGGCAATACGTCCTCGATTCCTGATTCTGCAATTTATCGCAGACGGATGAATCTTGATTAACCTCAACAACAGCCCAATAGCAACGAACCGCCGTGTCGCGATCCGGTATTCCGTCGCAGATGGACGGATCCTGTTTGGTTTTGGCGATTCCCGAATAGCAAGTATCTTTTAGGTCCTGGTCCGATATATTGCCGCAGAGCGATGGATTCTGATTGACTGAAGCAACGTTCAAATAGCACCCATCTTTTATCCTCTGCTCCTGTATCTTGTCGCAGATCGATGGATCTTTCTCGAAACTGATGACATACGAGTAACAATCATCTTTCGCCCTTTGGTCCTGTGTCTTGTCGCAGATCGATGGATCTTTCTTGAAACGGATGACATACAAATAACAATTATCTTTTATCACCCGGTCCTGTATTTTGTCGCAAGTCAACGGATCTTTCTTGGCTCTGGCGATTCCCGAATAGCACCCATCTTTTAGGTCTTGGTCCGATATATTTCCGCAAGCTTTTTCATCCTCCGATTCGGCGGCGGGTGAGGGCTCGGGGGTAGCTGTGGGCGTGGCAGACGGTGAGTTCGATTCCGTATTCTTTTTCAAAATATACACGGTTCCGGCTGCTGCTGTGGCGACAAAAATCACAAGTAAAATAGCTGTAATTCGAGAAAATCCTTCTTGAGTTTTTTTCATAAAAGTAGAATTTATTTTATTATTATAACACGATTAAGCCTGGTCTACAAAAATAGTAAAGAAGAAGTCCTTGAGAAGTTTTACCCTCCTTGCGCAGAAAGTCACGCCCGCTTTCTGAAGCGCACTTCGGCGTGCAGGCACGGGTCTTTAGACCACGGATGAATGCGGGGAGGGTACTCTTAGATTCTCCAAAGGAGTGTAGTAGGGTGTGCTTTGGAGGGCTTAGCCGAGAACCGCTTTCAAATTAAAGACCATCGGTAAATTAAGACAGTTCGGACTTAACCGAGGTTCCGTCTCGACCTGCCTGCCGGCGGGCAGGCTTTTTGAGTTAGGTAATTTGTGTTAACATAGAGCCGTTATGAATCAAGGAGAAACAATATTAAGATTTAATAAGGTATCTTTCGCGTATGGACGTAATAAACCCATATTAGATGAAGTTGATTTTTCTGTGAGGCAAGGATCAAAGATAACCCTGATGGGACAAAATGGCGCCGGTAAAAGCACCATTTTTCAGCTTATTACCGGGGCGCTTCAACCGGATTCGGGAACTGTCACTCTTGGCACCGAAGTTACCGTCGCTATGGCAAAACAGGTAATTTCCCGAGACCTGCTTCATTTAACGGTGCGTGAATTTTTTCAAAGTTGTTTCAGGGAAAAAGTATATGACATTGACCCAAAAATTAAGGAAATTCTTGGGATAGTTAATCTTATTGCCGACAACGACAAAATCATTAAATCATTTTCGGGAGGTCAGCAGGCAAGACTTCTTTTGGCATCGGCTATTATCCAAAATCCCGATTTACTGCTTTTGGATGAGCCGACCAATAATCTTGATAAAGATGGCATAGCTCATCTTACTAAATTTCTTATTGATTATAAGAAAACATGCGTCGTTATCTCTCATGATGCCAATTTTCTGAATGCGTTTACCCATGGAGTTCTATATCTGGATGTATTTACTCATAAGGTTGAGCAGTATGTCGGCGATTATTTTGATTTATTGATAAAGATTTCCGCCAGGATAGAAATGGAAAACAGGAAAAACGCGCAGTTGGCAAAGGTAATTCAGGAGAATAAAGAAAAAGCAAATTATTTTGCCAATAAAGGAGGAAAAATGAGATTGGTAGCAAAAAAAATGCGGAAAAAAGCTGACGAAATGGAAGAAGAAAAAGTTGACGTCAGAAAGGAGGATAAGACCATCAGGCCTTTTATTATTCCTTCTCAGCAGGGTATTGGCGGAAAAATTTTGAGCATTACCTCTTTCTCCGTTATGAAAAATCATAAATCAGTTCGGTGCGAAGCCAATATTTCCCTGCGAAGAGGAGAGCGCTTACTTCTCTCAGGTCAGAACGGCGTTGGCAAAACAACATTGCTTGAATCTTTGGCTTCGGGAAAAACAAAAGGCGCTAAAATAGCCCCGGATGTTAGGGTTGGATATTACCGCCAAGATTTCTCCACTCTTAATTTTGATGATACGGTCTATCAATCCCTTAGCTCTGTCGCTGAAGATTTTTCAGAAGAGAATCTCCGTTCCCTGGCCGCAGGCTTCCTGATAACAGGCGACTTAATCTATGCCAGAATAGGCAGTTTATCCGAAGGACAAAAGGGTTTGGTGTCTTTTGCCAGTCTAGTGATGCAAAAACCAGGGCTTCTTATTTTAGACGAGCCCACTAATCATATTAATTTCCGCCATTTACCGGTCATAGCTTCTGCGCTAAACAAATACGAGGGAGCTATGGTTTTAGTGAGTCATATCCCGGAATTTGTTCAGCAGATTCGTATTGATGAAATTCTTGATATGAGCAAATAAAGATACGCAGAAATTAAAAAACAGGGCGTCTTCCCCGATAATATACGCGCTTATTCACAGAAAAGGGAAAAATTATGGGAAGATATAGTGAGTAGCAGGGTAGGTAATTTTAAACTAACGCCAATAATTGCTTTGCTTGATCAATAATTAATTCAATTATAAATAAAAAAAGAAGGATTTCGAAAAAGATATTAATTGGGCTTTCGCCCATTCGAAATTCTTCTACGGGGTATGCTTATTGATGATATAAAAATACGTGTGACGGCAGGGGCTGGCGGAAAAGGAACAGTGGCGTTTAATAAAAACATGATGTCTTTGGGTCCGGTTGGTGGTAATGGCGGCAAAGGCGGCAGTGTTTATATCGAAGGGATTTCTGACTTGAGCGCGCTAAATAAATTCCGTTTTAAAAAAGATATTAAAGCTGAAAACGGGCAGGACGGTCGCTCGCAATTTCGCGACGGCAGCGATGCGAAAGATCTGGTTCTGCTGATTCCTGTCGGAACCGTGGCGCATAATTTGAAAACAGGCGAAGACATTGAGATAATTAAAATCGGGCAGCGGGTGGTAATTGCCCGCGGGGGAGCCGGAGGAAAAGGTAATTTCCTTTTTCGTTCCTCAACTAATACATCTCCGAAGGAATTTGAATACGGAGGCCCGGGAGAGTTTCTTGAAATCCGTTTTGAATTAAAATTGATTGCCGACGTGGGATTTGTAGGACTGTCAAATGTCGGAAAGTCAAGTTTGCTTAATGAACTGACCAACGCCAAAAGCAAAGTGGCAAATTATCCGTTTACGACCTTGGAGCCGAATTTAGGCGCGTATTATGATTTGATACTTGCCGATCTTCCCGGACTTATTGAGGGTGCTTCTAAAGGAAAGGGTCTCGGTATTAAATTTTTACGTCACATAGAGCGCACGAAAATCCTTTTTCATTTAGTAGCCGCAGATTCGTCAGACCCCGTTTCGGATTACAAAACGGTGCGCAGCGAATTGGAGACATACAATAAGCTGCTTCTGGAAAAGCCGGAATATCTTTTTATGAGCAAAAAAGACGCAGTTTCAGAGAACACCGCCAATGAAGTGGCGGGGAATCTCAAAAAATTAAATAATAACATAATACAGATTTCCATATTTGATTGGGACAGCATTGAACTTGTCAAAAAAATACTCAATAGCTTAATTTCGGAGAAAACAGAACAGAAAGATAGTTTATAAGGATAAGTCAAAAGTTTATAGCTTTGAACAATATTTGAAGAGCGGGAGCGGCCGAGCATTTGTGAGTAAACACATTGTCTAATTTAAGTACAGGTTATTTTCGATAAAACTATCTATTTCAGGTAATCCCTACGTTGCGAAGAGAGGATTTTTAATATTTGACAAAATAATATAATTAATGTAGAATATATGTATTAGGATATTAAGACTACTCAATGGATAACAAAAACAATCAATCTGTTTCCAGGTTTTATGGCCTCGGGATTACCCCGGGGCTTCTTGAAATTCTGGATAAACTTCATTACGTTACGCCTACGCTAATCCAGAATCAATCCATCCCTATCGCCATTCGTGGGAAGGATATCGTGGGGATTGCCCAGACGGGTACAGGAAAAACATTGGCTTTTAGCATCCCAATGATACAGCGTTTGGCAAGTTCCAAAGGGTTGGGATTGGTGATTTTACCGACCCGGGAACTGGCCTTGCAGATTGATAGCGAACTCCACAGGGTTGGTGATTATCTTGGTTTGAGGACTGCTGTTTTAATCGGAGGGCTTTCCATTTGGCCCCAGACAGAAGCCATTCGTAGAAACCCGCATATCATTATAGCAACGCCCGGCCGTTTAATTGACCATTTACGCCAAAAAACAGTCAGCCTTGGAAGGGTTAGTATTTTAGTTCTTGATGAAGCTGATCGCATGCTGGACATGGGATTTTTACCGCAGATAAGAGATATATTGAAAGCAGTGCCAAAGGAACGCCAGACGATGCTTTTTTCCGCAACTATTTCTCCGGAAATTATGAAGATCGCCTCAGCGAATATGAAACTTCCGATCCGCGTTGAAATAGCCCCGACTGGTACAACAGTCGAGAGTGTTACCCAAGAAATTTTTATTGTTTCCAAAGATACAAAAATGAGTTTGCTTGAAAAGATTTTAAATCAATACACCGGACCGGCGCTTATTTTTACAAGAACAAAATACGGAGCGAGGCGTATTGCCCATACAATCAAGGGAATGGGGCATATTGCGGCAGAAATTCATTCGAACCGTTCGCTTGCCCAAAGAAGAAGTGCTTTGGAAGGTTTTAAATCCGGCAGATACCGTGTTCTCGTGGCTACCGACATTATGGCGCGGGGGATTGATGTTGTCGGGATAGAACTGGTTATAAATTACGACTTGCCTTCGCAATCGGAAGATTATGTCCATCGGATCGGCAGGACCGCACGTGCCGGAATGGATGGCCGCGCGATTTCTTTCGCAACGCCAGGCGAGCAGAAAGAAATTCGCGCAATTGAGAAGCTTATCAGAAAAAATATCACAATATCTCCACTTCCAGAACTTCTGCCGAGACGTTCCTTCTCCAATACTCCTGCTCCGTATTATTCACAACCTAAATTCTCATATTCGGGTAACGCTCATCGTCCCTCTCCGTTTGCACGGAGAAGGCCGGAGAGAAGGAGAAAGAGTTTTGGTCGGTTTTAATTTTAGCGATTTTTTGATAAGATAAGCACAGCTTGTTTTCGATAAAATAAGCACAGCTTGTTTTTTATAAAATAAGCATAGCTTGAATCCACTGCGTGAATATAAGTACGCAAGAAAATCGCCTTATGGGTGGTTTTTTTGATAAAAGCTACGATAAATTTACATTATGCGTTCAAAAGGTTCGAATATCATTTATCCTGAAGTTTATTTCAGGGACGTTATCGGTTCGATTTGGAAAGGAGTCAGTAAAAACTGGCCCGGTTTTATTCTGACTATACTTGGAACCGGATTGGCGAGTAGCATGGCCGTAATCATCCCGCTTTTCTATAAGAAATTCTTTGACTTGCTGACAGGAACGCAAAACAGTACCGTTGTCGCGCCCCAGCTTATCCATATTCTGTTCATCATATTGGCGCTGAACTTGGTGGCCTGGATTTTTTGGAGAATTGGTTCGTTCGCAGATGCCAGTTTTACAGCCAAGTCAATGGCAAACCTCAGGCAACAGGCATTCAATCATATTCTTTTTCACTCATTCAGCTTTTTCAGCAATAATTTTACGGGTGCCATTGTCCAGCGAGTCGGCCGTTACGCCCGTGCGTTCGAGCGTCTGAGTGATAAAATTATTTGGAATGTTGTTCCGCTTGTAGTCCGGCTGACAGGTGTTGTAATCGTGACTTTAACAGTGGAACCAAGAATCGCCATATTTATCATGGTTTGGGCGTTGCTCTATATGGTGGTCAATTACTGCTATTCACTATGGAGGTTGAAATACAATATCAAAATGGCCGAAGCCGACTCGCGCACCACGGCCGTGCTTGCCGATTCAATTAGCAACCAGAATAATATCGAAATCTTCAGTCGCCATGCCAGCGAAATCAAGAATTTCAAGGAAGTGACCGAAGACCAGAGAAAAATAACCCTCTTGAATTGGAATATAAGTATGGGCCTCGATGCCATTCAGGCCATTTTTGTGATAGCCGTTGAATTCGGAGTTTTCTACTATACCATCCATTTCTGGCAGCAGGGGATTGTTTCAATCGGCACGTTCGTTTTGATTCAACTCTACATTATCGGAATTGGTTCTCAGTTGTGGGATTTCAGCCGCATTATCCGCGATTTTTATGAGGGTTATGCTGATGCAAAAGAGATGGTTCAGATGATGAAGCTTCCCTATGAGATCAAAGACGCTCCGGGGGCAAAATCCATATCCGTTGCTCGGGGAGAAGTGGTTTTCAGTAATGTTTCTTTTAATTTCAGCAAGACGAGGGAAGTTTTAAGAGATATAAGCGTGAAAATCAAAGCCGGAGAAAAGGTGGCGCTTGTCGGGCCTTCGGGGGCCGGAAAAACCACTTTCGTGAGATTGCTTCTGCGTTTCTATGATGTTGTTGACGGCGACATAACTATTGACGGACAGAGTATACGGCGGGTCACGCTTGAAAGCCTGAGAAACAATATAAGTTTGGTTCCTCAGGATCCTTTGTTATTCCACAGGACCATTATGGAAAATATAAGATATGGCAATCTGAATGCAACCGATGAAGAAGTTATTGAAGCCGCGCGCCTTGCCCATTGCGATGAATTCGTGAACGACTTGTCTGAAAAATACTATACATATGTGGGGGAGCGAGGGATTAAGCTTTCGGGCGGCGAGCGCCAGCGCGTCGCAATTGCCCGGGCGATTCTGAAAAACGCACCGATCCTGATTCTGGACGAAGCTACTTCAAGTCTGGATTCCTATTCCGAGTCTCTGATTCAGGATGCCTTAAACACGCTTATAAAAGGGAAAACTACTATTGTCATCGCTCATCGGCTTTCAACAATCAGAAAGATGGACAGAATTATTGTTCTAGATAACGGTACAGTACTTCAAGAAGGAACCCACGAAAACCTCATTAAAGTAAGCGGTTTGTACAAAAAACTTTGGTCTCTCCAAGCAGGCGGGTTTATAAAATAACCGCGTTCTCTGAATATATACTGAAGGCGGTTTTTTGATGGAATAGAAATATAAAAAACGCACTTTTGGTAATTGACATCCAAAAACTTTATCTCGGGACTCAAAAATGGTTCGAGCAAGGTTCAGGATTTGCGACCAATCAAGACGTTTTGAATTTTCAGAGTGAGGGGTTCGCTCGCATGTTTCGTATTATTTGGCCAAATTATCTATAACCATCATGGCTACTTCCGGATCGGTGATCAACGCTATACCTAGATTTACCGCTCCTTTGCGGATTAGTTTACTGTCGGTAAAAACCTTGTCGTTTTTTATCCTTTCCTTAGTCGGGATATTGATAATAATGTCAAAAACTTTTTTATTGATCAGATCGATGATGTTCGGATTACGCTCAAATTCAGAAATTTTGTAGACCAGAGAGCTTCTGATGTCGTGGCTTTTGAGGAATTTATGGGTTTTATCCGTAGCATAGAAGATAGTCTTTTCTTTTCGCGCCAGCTTTTCAACGTGGGGCAGAAGAAGTTTTTTATCAGCCGGCCGACCAATGGTTAAAAGAATGTGTTTTTTGGACGGCAGAATGATTGAATCTTGGCCGTATCTTGATTTATCCCAGTCCTTGGTTTGATTGTTAAGTAACGAAAAAATCGAAACCCGGCGAATGTCCTTTTCGCCAAAAATATATTGAAGTACCCTTTCATTACCTAGGCCATAACCAGCATGAGGATTGCTGGCCTTATTTTTAATAATATCTAAGTACCAGACGAAATCTTCGTATTTCCCTCCCCTTTGGAGATGAAGTCTGTACATGGTTGAAGTAAGGAGCCGCTCATTTAACTTTTCAAAATCATGTTCTCGTACGGCGGAGCCTACGCCTTCGCCGGCATAAGGGAAGATAAGATCGGCCGAAAGCGCCAAACGCGGATCTCGGGTACAAACTTTCATATTAAAGAATTTTATTTCTTTAGGATATTTCATAATAAAAACAGGCAGTTCGGTTTTTCCTTTATTCAAGATTGAGACGATTTTAGCTTCATGAAGCGTTTTTAGGTCATCACCGAACCGAACCTTGGGAAAACCGTTTTTATTTAAGAGCTTAATGCTTTCTTCGTAATCGATTCTTAAGAAGTCTTTCTCTGCCGCCTCATGGAGTTTTTTAATATTGCGGCGATAATTTTTCTGGAGAATATTTCCATTTTCAGCTAATGTTTTTTTAAGAATGGACTGAACTGTTTTTTGAATACGAGAAAGTAGCGCCTGATACATTTTTTCTTCGTCGTAATTTTGGCGGGTCATTTGAGCCAAAGTGCAGTCAAATTCTTCTTCGGTCAAGCGAAATTGACGCAAATGCCTCTCGTCTTCTTCTTCCTCGTCGCGGCCGGAGTTAATAACCGTAAAAACGCCGGGAAAAGATTGTAACGCCTGTTCCAGAGATAATTGTCCGGTTTGGGTAAAAAAAAGCGGGATGGCCAGGCGGTTTTGTATTTTAAACAAAGTATCGATGTTTTCGCAGGCACCGGTGATGCCAACAATGGCTGGTACATCCATATTAACTAGACCCTCTTTTTGATAATTTTCTACGGCGCCTTGATTCAAAGCTTGGCTTACCCTTGCTAAATTAGAAAAGTGGTCTTTAAAGTCAAAAGAGATTTTTTGGTTCTCGATAGAGAGAACTATGTTTTGTTGCATAGGCATAGGTGTTTAAAAAACTCCCCGCTGGTAGCGGGGAGTTTAATTAATTAGTAAAGAAAAAAATTAAATATGGAAGCCTTTTTAACCACTTGGGGGAGCAATAAAATTCAGCGAATCGATTTTTCTTTTTTGCGGTCATTTTTCCTATTATAGAATTAACAAAAAAGGTTGGCAAGAAGGAAAAGCTTGGATAAAATTAAGTCTTGATTATTCCAAGTTGTCGTTGAAATATAGTTCTAACATCATTCGCGAGTTCTTGTTGTTAACGGGTTATAATATCGTAGAGTAATGAAACAAATCAAAGAATCGCCCGACACGTTAGTGTATGGGGCGTTTTTTTTGGTAGAATGATATTAATAGCAAAATAAAATGAAAATTACTTTTTTTGGTGCTGCTCAAAATGTAACGGGTTCAAAACATTTAATACAGTCGCAAGGATATAGTCTGCTTTTAGATTGCGGTTTATATCAAGGCAAAAGAGAAACCTCTAACGAGTTAAACAAAAATCTTCCTTTTTCAGCAAATCAAGTAAATGCGGTCATACTTTCTCATGCGCATTTAGATCATTGTGGGACCTTGCCTATTTTAGTAAAAAATGGTTTTCAAGGAGAGATTTATTGTACTGGTGCGACAGCAGACATAGCAAAATATATTCTAGAAGATTGCGCGACACTTCAAGAACAGGACGCGATGTATTTTAATAGGCATTTAAAAAGGAAGGAAAATCCGATCTCTCCAATTTATACAAAAGAAGATGTAGAAAAAACCCTAAGCCATTTTCAGGAAATTCCATACTTTAGTTTTAGTAATCATTGGACGCAATTAAACGAAAATATACGTTTTAAATTTTACGATGCAGGGCATATTTTAGGTTCGGCAATTACTTTATTAGAAATTAATGAAGTCGGCATTACAAAAACTTTGGCGTTTTCGGGAGATTTGGGTAGGGAATATTTGCCAATCTTGCGTTCTCCGGAAGATATTAAAGAAGATGTCCAAGTTTTAATATTAGAATGCACCTATGGAAACAGGCTCCATAGGCCTATCGCGGATTTGGCTGGTCAACTAAAAGAAATTATTAACGAAGCGTTTAACAAAAAAAGTAAAATAATTGTTCCTGCTTTTTCCCTGGAGCGTACTCAAGAGCTTGTTTATATTTTGCACGATCTCATCAATCAAAAAACCATTCCTTCTATACTAATTTATGTAGATAGTCCGCTTGCAGATAATATTACCCGAGTTTTTTTCCAACACACGGAATATTTCGACGAACAATTTTGGAAAGATTTTGGCAGTCGCAACGAATCGCCATTTTCTGCAAAAAACATAATTTATACCCGTTCCACCGATGAATCAAAAGCATTAAATAATGTACCGGGTCCCTTTATGGTTATTGCGGGCTCCGGGATGGCAGAGGGTGGAAGGATTTTACATCATTTAAAAAATAACATAGGTAATCCAAATAATATTGTTTTAATAACAGGATATCAGGCAGAAAATACTTTAGGCAGAAGAATCCAAGAGGGTATAACTCCTATTAAGATTTTTAGCGAAACTTATCCCGTAAAAGCGAAAATAATTACATTGGACGAGCTTAGCGCTCACGCAGACCAGAAAGATCTTTTATCATATATTGGTCACGCAAAAGGACTAAAAAATTTATTTTTAGTGCATACTGAAGTGTCCCAAGCCCAAGTTTTTCAAAATTTAGTGAAACAATCATATCCATTTTTGGCAGTTGATATTCCTGCAATGGGCCAGACTTTCGAAATTTGAGATCGTTCTCTTGGAAGCTGCCCAAAATGGCCATCCTCTAAAATCTCAAAAATAGGTACTTCTTGCCAATAAAACAGGTTCTAATCTTCCGATAAGTTTACCCTTAGTCGCATCGAAGGGCTTAGGACTTCGCATCCCTTCCTTCGTCCTGAGCAGAGTCGAAGGGCTACGGATGGGCAAAGCCGTCCGTCCTTCGGAGCCAAAAAAATTCCTCATCATTTGATGGGGAATTTTTCTTTTATCTGTGTTATTTAATTTTTAATGCCGAAAAACTTTGACAATCCAGATAAGGACTACTGCTCCGAGTAGTGCCACCAGAAAGCTGTACAAATTAAAACCACCCACACCGCTTTTACCGACTAAGCTCATGAGCCAGCCGCCTACCACTGCGCCAATGATACCGACTATAACGTTTAGCACAATGCCTTGTTGTGCATCGGTCTTCATAATCAGAGATGCAATCCAGCCGACCAAGCCCCCGAACACGATCCAAAGAATAATTCCCATAAATTTTTTTTTAATTATTGATAAGAATTACTTATTAAAGTTAACGTTACTTATTTTCTTTGTCTAGTTTAGCTGCAGCTTCTGGCGTAGACACGGTTTTACTCATAAAAAACAGCTTAACAATGCCCCAAGCAATCAGCCAGTAGACTAACATGGCTAAAAGTGTGGTCCATTCAAAAACACTGCCTTCGACCTTCGTGGCACGGAAGACGCTGAGAAACGGCGCGGCAAAAAGATAACTGACATTGTAGATGAAATTGCTGAAACCAGCCGAAGGGTTGGCGGCAAGTAGCTTTAAGACAAATCGAAACGCCAATAGCGCTTCGAGAAGACCTAGAATATACCAGACAATTTGAGTGCCGCGGTATAACGGCTTAGTAGTGGGAGAGTTGTATGAATCCATGTATTTTTATATTTACTAATTGTCTATTAATTTTTTTTAGCTTAATACGTGGTTAAGACCATCGCCGCGTATTTATTAATTACAATTTAATTTTAACACATTGATCATTAATTTACAATTAAATTTTTTCCGCTCAATTAAAGGAAAATGGTGTCAGCCCTGTTCTTTTATGAACTATAGTAAGATAGGCGAGCTGCGGCAGGCGTAGGCCTGCCTTCGTAGGCCGAAGCTTACTACGGCAGGCGTAGGCCTGCCTAAATCTCTTTAATTAATTAATATGAAATTCGTTTACGTTTTGGGGGGCAAATGCTAAAATACAATCAGCATTAGTTCTTTAAGGAGGTTATCTTATGGGCATTCTAAGCGGGGTGGCGGTAGAAAGCGTTGTGAAAGACGTAGTAAAAATGATAGATAGTCTTATCTCAGAAAACAAAGAAGACGAAAAAGTGGTTAATATTTTAACAGACCTAGGAAGAGAAGTTCTGAATTTGCTACCATACCGTTTACCGGAAACTCAATCGGTCATGCTTTCTGAATCGGAAATCAAACCGAGGCGGGAAGAAGAAAAGAAAAGAATCGAAGAGATCAAAAGAAAAACATTGCAAAGAAGAGGTGGTACAATTCCGGGACGATATTAATAATCCCATAATGGCCCCATCGGCAGTAGCTGATTGGGCTTTTTTGTTTAAAAAAAGTTTGACAAGGATTTTTGTATTTTCAGAAAAAGTGATAAAATACAACAAGAATAATGAAGATAATTTGAATTTCAGATTATGGGAAAACTAACCGGATACATATTGTTAATCGCAGGATTGGCAATAATCAGCTTTAGCATTTATTTGACGATAAACGTTTTTACCGGAAAAGCTAATCCGCCCGAGATTTTTAAAGTGGAAAAGAAGGTAGACGTTAATGTACAAGAGAACAGCATTAAAGCAAACGACCTGCAGGAAATTCAGAAAGAACTTCAGAAAATGCTTGAAAGCGGAGCAAAGGAGATAATACCGATGGAGCCGATAATGAAGCTCTTAAACCTGATTACCTTCTCCGTTTTTACAAGCGTATTAATTTTCGCAGGGGCTCAGGTTTCCGGCTTGGGGATTAAATTAATTAAAAATGAATCTTCTTAAAGGAAAAGCCCGAAGAATAACATTTTTGCTTCCTTTAGTTTTTGTTTCTTTTGAGCTCTATGTTTTAATTGCCCTTGGTTTTTTATCCGGAAAATATTTCTCGGGAAAAAAAGCAGGAGAAAAAGGCGTATATTCATTGAGGATAAATCTTGGAAGTTATTTGCTGCATATTCATCATTGGCTGGTTGCTTCGGTAATTTTGGTTAGTAATTTATTTTTTCATTTTCTTCCGGCGCCAAACTTTACCGCTCCATTTTTAATGGGAATTGCCTTTCAGGGTATTGTCAGTTATGACGATAGGTTCAAATTTTTAATAAAGAGACAAGGCTAAGCAGACGCATTTAAACACTTTAACTTATATGGCAGCTTTAATAATAAAAAAATTAGGAGAACCTGTTCTAAAAACAAAAGCAGAGACGGTTATTGAGCTTAATCAGGAAATAAAAAAACTGATTCAAGATATGAAGGAAACGATGCTTGAAAACGACGGAGTTGGATTAGCGTCTCCGCAGGTTGGCGTTTCAAAAAGAGTTATTATTGTTCAGACAGGAGAGGGGATTCAAGGATTTATTAATCCTAAAATTATCAAACAGGGCAAAGAAAAAACCTTCGATGAGGAGGGCTGTTTAAGTGTGCCGGGCCTTCGCCTAAAAATAAAAAGATCAAAAAATATTGAGGTTGAAACTTGGGATGAGAACGGGCGTGAGATAAAGATTAAAGCCGAGGGTATTGTGGCCAGGACTTTTCAGCATGAAATTGACCATCTGGACGGTATTTTATTTTCGGACCGCTTTAACAAATTCTCTCTGGTCTTGCAAAGAATTAAAAACTTTTTCTGATATTGATGCCTTTAATTGATTCATTAATTACAGACGGCTGGCTGAAGACACCAGGAATTATAGATGCCTTTAGAAAAATAAAGAGGGAAGATTTCTTGCCGGAAGATTTAAAGACACTGGCTGAACTGAATGAGGCCGTGTTGATAGGTCACGGACAAACAATTTCTCAGCCTTTGGTGGTAGCTTTTATGCTTGAGTTATTGGAGCCGGAGGAGGGGAATAAGGTCTTAGATATTGGATCAGGTTCCGGATGGACTACGGCCTTACTTTCAGAAATTGTGGGCGACAAAGGAAAAGTTATTGCTGTTGAGATAATTCCGGAACTGAAGGAATTTGGGAAAGTGAACGCTGAAAAATACGGATTTGTAAGCGCGGGAAGAACTGAATTTATTTGCGCTGATGGCTCGAAAGGGTACCCTGAACGTAAAAGCAGGACGGAGTTTTCCGAGGGATTCGATAGGATATTGGTTTCTGCTTCGGCGGAATTTGTTCCAAAAGCCTGGCGGGAGCAACTGAAAATTAACGGCAGGCTGGTGGCTTGTGTTGAGAATTCGATTTGGTTAATTGTAAAAAAATCAGAAAAAGATTTTGAAGAAATCGAACATCCCGGATTTGCTTTTGTGCCGTTAGTGACTAAATAAATATGTTTAAACTGTTTTCAATAAAAAGAATTATTATTTTCTGTCTCGTTCTTTTGATTTTATCTGTTCTGTTCGTTGCAGGGGAAATCTATCTTCCTCATTCCGCCAATAATCAGGAATTAAAGATCGTTATAATTGATAGAGGCATGGGTGCGGGAGAGATAGGCAAATTGCTTGAGCAGGAAAAAATAATCAGGAGCAGTTTATTCTTCAGACTATATGTATATATCTCCGGAACATCCGGAGACCTTTGGGCCGGAAAATATAAATTTTCTCCCTCTCAGTCAATTCCTGATATTGTTGAATATCTCGTCAGCGGTTTTTCGATTGTGGAAAAAATAACCGTTATTGAAGGCTGGAATCTGAAAGATATAGCCGATTTGTTCGAACAAAAAGGAATGTTCAGCAAGGAAGATTTCTACCGGGTAGCCGGCAGTCCTTTGACTGGTTTTCGGGAAAATTCCGATTTCAGGGACTTTAGCCAAAAATATGATTTTCTCAGGGATAAGCCGGCAAATGCAAGCCTTGAAGGCTTTCTTTTTCCCGAAACTTATTATTTTACAACCCGTCCGGATGAGGAAGAAAATTCCATCGAGGAGGTTGTTGTCGAAAAGATGCTCCAGATTTTTAACCAGAAAATCAACAGGGGTGAAGACAGTTTAGGCAAAGAAATATCCCGACAGGGAAAATCTGTTTATGAAATAGTAACCATGGCTTCTTTGATTGAAAAAGAAGTCAGAACTATGGAGGATAAAAAAATGGTTTCAGGGATATTATGGAAAAGACTGAAAGTCGGAATGCCTCTGCAGGTTGACGCTACGGTAAGATACGCAACCGGTAAGGAATCTCCGAGAGTTTCTATTCAGGATACGAAAATCGACTCACTCTACAATACATATAAATACAGGGGGCTTCCTCGCGGCCCTATTTGTAATCCCGGGATTGAAAGCATCGAAGCCGCATTATATCCTGAAGAAAGTGAGTTTTGGTATTATCTTTCAGCTCCGGAAGGAACAACTATTTTCAGCAAAACTCTGCAGGAGCATGTTACAGCTCAAGCCAAGTATCTGAAGTAAGCAACATGACAGAAGAAATGAAAAATTCGTCAGGTGGAGCCCAACGGGCTTACGCCCGTGGCACTTCTCCACACGCTTCGTTGGGCGGAACCCTTCGAAGCGTATCCTCCTTCGCCAAGGTCGTCGATTCCGAGGCTCAGAAGGAGGATACCCTCAATCCTTGCAGGAAGGGCTATATTCGCTCGCATTTGCTCGCGGAGGAGGGTAAAAAAATAGCAATAATAATTCCCTTCAGAAGCTTCAGAGATGAGGAATATTTTATCCCCAAGAGCATTTTCCAACAGGCAGGTATTAGAGTTTCAACGGTCAGCAACTCAAAAGGAATTGCTATTGGAGACGAAGGCGGCGAGGCAAAGGTGGATCTTTTGGCTGAAGAACTGAAGCCTGAAGAATACGACGCTATTCTATTTATCGGTGGTCCCGGTGCGCTTAAATATCTGGATGACGCAATAATGCACAGAATTGCCCAGGAAACGTTGGCTAAAGGGAAAATTCTTGGCGCCATCTGCGTTGCTCCAGCTATACTGGCTAATGCCGGAGTTCTAAAAGGCATCAATGCAACCGTCTGGTCTTCCAGTATGGATAAATCTGCGGTTAAAATTCTCAAGGGAAACGGAGCGAAATATATTGATAAACCCGTTGTGGTTGACGGAAATGTAATTACCGCAAACGGACCTTTGGCTGCAAGTAAATTCGCAGAAACCGTAACGAACAATTTGTAATTTTCCATCGTTATTGATATAATTAAACTATAATAAATATGAAAAAGAAAACAATTACAATTATCAGTGCAGTTGTCCTTAGCATTTTTTTATGCCTGCCGGCGCTGGCTCAGACAACAACGAATGTTGCTGAACTGCAGAAACAAATAGATACGTTAAGGGCTCAGATTGAAACTTTAAAAGCTCAGTTAGAAACGCTGAAAAAAGCACAAGAACAAGTTGATCGGACGCAATCCGAAATTACCGATACTTTAAAACTTATCAGACAGTTAAGAGTCGGTATGACCGGAGAAGACGTGAAGATGCTTCAGGAGATACTTTCAACCGATAAAGATATTTATCCTGAAGGTTTAATTACCGGATATTACGGAAGGCTAACAGAAAAAGCGGTAAAGAAGTTCCAGCAGAAAGCGGGAATTGAACAGGCAGGCAACGTAGGCCCTAAGACCTTATCTAAGATTAACGAGATACTTAAGGAAGGAGCGGGAAATTCAGGAAAAGTACCGCCGGGATTATTGATTGCCCCGGGAATTCAGAAGAAACTGGGCGGTATAACTCTTCAGCCGCTTCCCGGCCAAATATTGCCTCCTGGAATTGAAAAAAAGCTTGAAACTACAACCCCTTCTGTTGACGGAGTAAACCCTCTCTAAAATTGATTTCATACTAAAGGGATTGACAGGGAAATAAATAGAGTATATATTAAAAATCAGGGAAAAGTTAATACATTTTGCCGTAGAAAAGGGGTATGCGTCCACGCTTGCATAAGAATTTGAAGGGACGCAGTAAATCCTCTCGAGGCAATACCAATACTTTTGTTTTAGGTATTGTCGTCTGCGGTAAAATCGCAGATTTTTTATATAAAATTATTAATTTTTGCAAAGAATTTTGGCGAAAAACTAAAGTTTCTTAGTCGAAATTCCTCTACTGGGATGGCACAGACAAAAGAGCAAAAAAATAAAATATTGGAAAACTTAAAGGAAAAAATAGGCCTTCAGAAGGTTGTACTTTTTGTTGACTTGGCGGGATTGAAGGTT
>Ga0315277_10004837_pt1 | contig 17861 bp, 6 predicted proteins | sample YL17G05_15_MG_FD_203695 | JGI IMG/M metagenome (GOLD analysis project Ga0315277, IMG submission 203695) | Sediment microbial communities from Yellowstone Lake, YNP, Wyoming, USA - YL17G05_15 | ecosystem: Environmental > Aquatic > Freshwater > Lake > Sediment | place: USA: Wyoming | collected...
TTGGCCGGCCGCCGCCCCCCGACGGCGGGCGCGACCGGGGCCGAGCCGGACTGGCTCTCATCATTTGTGGGCACCGCCCCGCGTCCGTGAACGCCGGGGTCTACCGGCCCGCGCAGAGTGCTATGGACACCACCACTCGCAACCCCACATAGTTAAAGTAGATGGCTGGCAGAATACCGCCGCGGTACGCGCACCGGGCGTCTCTCTGATGGTGATCCCAGGACCCCCCACGCACCATACGAAGATCCGGGCCATCGAGGTTTTCCCGCCCATCATCCGGGTCGTAGGGGTAACTGTAGTCAGGCCGGTAGAAGCTGGTCCGACCCCAACGGCTCGATGTCCATTCCCAGACGTTACCGGACATGTCCATCGCTCCACAAGGGCTGGCGCCGGCCGGGAAGGCCCCTACCGCGCTGGTCTCGCCGATGCCGCTTTCCTCGGTGTTCGCCTTTCCCTTGGCCCACTCGTTCCCCCAGGGCCAATGGCGGCCGTCGGTCCCCCGCGCGGCCTTCTCCCATTCCGCCTCACTTGGCAGGCGAATGGTGAATGACGAATGGCGAATGGCGAACTGCAACTCGCCATCTGAAATGCTTTGGAGTGTCTCGACACGGCCTTCGCGCCAGACCTGCCATTGCTCATTCGCTATTTGCGATTCGCTATTTGCGATTTGCAGTTGTTCCTGAAGCCAGCGACAGTAGGCCAGCGCTTCGTACCAAGTCACGCCCACCACTGGTCTATTGGACAACCCCAGGCGCGGGTCATCCCACCAGAAAGGCCGACCTCGCTTCTCTATCGGCCGCCTTGCCAGGCAGGCGCGAAGGTTGTTCCTGAGATGCTCATGGTCAATCGAGGACAGGTCCGATTCGTGCTCTCCGGTCCTCCAGGCCCAGCCTTCTGCAGTCCAGTGGCGGGCCTTGTCGTACCCATCACCCTCCACGAAGGGCCGGTACTGGGCGTTGGTGATCGGATAACGGCCGACGAGGAAGGCCGGCAGGTCTACCGTATGCTGCGGGCGTTCGTCTTCGAAGGGTATCACCTTTTCCCCGGTGCTGCCCATCAGGAAGGGGCCAGCAGGGACCTCGACCCACAGGATGTCGGAGAGAATCACCCTCACCCCCGACTCATCTTCCTGGGAGCGAGAGGGGAGCACCCTCGCCCCGACCCTATCCCTGGGAGGGAGAGAGAGAATTCCTATGCCGGGTCGGGGGTCGCCCAGTTTTCCCAGTACATCCCCTGCCTCCGCCCGCTCGCGTGGGGCCAGTGCGTCAGGTGTCTCCAGCAATGCTACTAGCCAGCGGCGCAAACGCTTGAGCACGGCCTCGAAATCCGGCTTGTCCTTCGCCACTTCTGGGAAGCGCAGGCCCACCAGTGCCTGACCTCCCAGCACCGCCGAGCGCCAGTAGATATCATCGCGCTCAATTGCCTCGTCTGGTCCCTCCGGCACCAGTACGTTGACGATGTGCACTGCGTTGCCCAGGCCCCCTTGCTTGGCCTTGCCCACGCCCAGCAGGAAGACCTCCCGCCACCAGGCCGGGTCAGCCCACACCCGCACGCGCAATTGGTCCGCAAAATCCGGCCCATCGGCCAGGTGGCAGACGGCCAGGTACTCCTGGAACGAGCGGTGAGGAAAGGCGTACACCCCCGGCGCGCGGCCCACCAGCAGCCCGGCCCGCGTCTCCAGGTACTCCAGCAAGACGCGCGGGTTGAAGTCGTCCGGCAGGAGTGGCCCGAAGGCGGCCAGTACAGCGCCCTCGCCGACGTCCGCTGGCCCCTCTGTGCGCTCTTTTCCTGCCCCCTGCTGCTCGTGGACCTGGCAGGCCAGCCGGTGCAACGCCGCCCGAATCTGGCTCTCGTCCACTGCCAGGACCCTGGCGATGCCCGGCTCCACCACGGTCTGCCCGTCCGGCCTCTTCACCTCCCGCGCCCGCTGCCAGCGGCTCAGGAGCAGCCTCACCGTTTCCTCGTACAGGTCTGCCCGGTCCTGGGGCAACCGGCCCCAACTGGTGTGCAGCGTGGCCATCAGCGTGAGCAGCAACGGGCGGGTGGCCAGGTCGGCCAGGTACGGCTGCTCGGCCAGCGCTTCCAACAGCCGCTCCCCCCGCTCCCGGCCCGTCGCCTCGTCCCATCCCATGGCCGGACGCACTGCCTGGTACCAGCGGGCGACGAACTGCCCAACCTGCTTCTGGCTGAAGGGAGCCAGGGTCAGTGTCTCAGGGCGGGGCAGGCGCCAGTATGGATCTGTGTAGGCATAGGGCCGGGCGGTCACTACGACCCGGCTGCGGCCGCGTGGAAGCGTGATGACCAGGTCCGCCACCGCCTCCAACAGGCATTTCCGCTGCCGGTCAGCCTCGGGTACCTCGTCCAGCCCGTCCAGCAGGAGCAAACCTCCCTCGCTCAGCAACCGGTGTTGGAGGTAGGGAAAGAGCACGCTGGCTGCCTTCTCCCCCAGCCGGGCAGCCAGGTCAGCCTGCAGCGCGTTCCATACCATGCATGCCTCACCCTTCGTCGCCTCCGCCGGGATGCAGCGGGCGGCTACCTCCCGCAGCACCAGCCGCACGGGAAGCATCCCCTGGAGAGGCATATCAAGGGGTACACCGGTCGCTAGCGCGTAGGTCAGGTAGTTGACAAAGGTAGTCTTGCCGGAGCCGGGGTCGCCCAGAAGGGCGAAGCAGGTTGCCTGGGGATGGGCAATGGCTTGCAGGAGGGATGTCTGCTCACTTCCCTCTCCCTGACCCGGCCGCCCCACGAAGGCCGGCCCCCCCTTCTCCCGCCCCTGCCGCACCGGGGCGACTACATCCAGGTCCACGTAGATCTCCGGCAGCGGTAGCAAGGTATCCTGTCCAGTCTGCAGGAAACGGGGGTCCACAGCGCCCAGGGGCAGGCGGGCGCACTCAGCGGCCAGTGCGCGCAGATAGGCCTGCAAGAGCGTATCGGGGGGTACCTGGTCGGGCGAGAGGTCCACGTACTGGTCCCCCAGGATGATCTGCCACTTGTCCTGCCCCACAAAGTCACCGCGCTCGACGGCCACGTTACCAAAGATCAGAGCCCCGCCGCCGATCTCCACCAATGCACGGACACGAGCCTCCAGTCCAGCCCTCGTCACTTCAAACGCCTCAGGGCTCAGCACATCCCGCAGGGACTCCAGGTTCGCCTGTTTGCGGCGCAGTTCGGCCAGTTCGGCGCGGATAGGATGTATGTCGCTCACCCTTGCCTCCTACTGATCGTCCTCCTCAGACCGGACCACTTTGTCCCGCCCGACAAAGTCGCCGCCCTCGACCTTCACGTCGCCGAAGATGACGGCGCCGCCGCCGGTGACGATGGTCGTCCCGCCTGTGGGTTGCCCGGGCACCCTTGCCGGCCCGCTGGCCTCCCCCCACTCCGCCAGCCGGCCCTCCAGGTCGGCGATCTGCTCCTCCAGCCTCTGCTCCTGCTTGATCAGGTCGAGCGGGATGGCGGTCTCCATCACGTACTGGGACTTGCGCTCGCGGATGAGGCGGAGGTTCTCGCGGGCATTCTCGAGTTGGGCGCGCAGCGAGGCCCGTTCTCGCTCATCTTGCTTCCCGGCGGGTTGGGAGCCGGACGTGGAACCCGCAGGTGTGGCCGCCGGCTGGCGACCCACTCGAGCCTGACACAAGTCGTTGAAACTCGTGCCCAGGTGGTCCCGTGCCAGTTGGTTGAGGGCGTACAGGATGGCCGCCCGCTCGGAGCGGATGGTTTCGGTGCTGCCAAACAGCCGCTCGCGGCGCAGGTTGTCGAGCAATTTCGCCTCGTGGACGTTGAACTCGTCCAATGCGACCCCCGACAGGCGGGGTTTGAGTGTGTGCAGGCCCACTTCATATTCCAGGCCGTGCGGCCCGGCAGGCGAAGCCGAAAGTGCAGGTGGAGCCACCGGGGATGTTCCTGGCGTACCTTCCAAGCCCCATGCTACGTGCGGGCGCAGCTCCTGGCAAACACTCACCAACTCGGGGATACGATCGCGGCGCTCCAGGTAGGCGATCAACTCCCTGGCCTTGTTGGCCTTCCCTTCACCTGGCAGGTCGTCGTAATCTACCCCCAGATCGAAACACAGCGTGCGCAGTTCGCCCGCGTCGAAGTACGTGGCGAGCGTCTCGCGCAATCGTACCAGGTATTCTCTATCCGATGTCGGTGCCATAGTAACTTCCTCAGTTCTGAGATGATTGTCTCCAGAAGGCATCGGGCCGTGTACGTCACCGGCGACGTTGATCTGTGGACCGTGGACTTGCTGTCCACGCTGGTCTACGGCGGTGTGCTTGGCCCCGCTCACAAAATCGCTGCCCTCGACGGAGCCGATGACCACAGTGCCACCGACGGTGCTGATTTGGAAGACTTGTGCTGTACCACGGGTCTCCTGGACGTGGGCGACGGGAATGTACACGGTCTGCTCACAAATGCAAGCCTCTTCGACCTGGTTCTCGTACTCCACGCACACCCGCAGTGGGACGCTGTCACCGAACGCGCGGGGGCAGACATCGAGCTTGTCCACACGCTCATGCCCGGCCCGCAACGTTGCGATCTCGCGGGTGGCCGCCACCTCTCCCTCGAATTGGTCGCCCTGGGCGTGGATGACCAGGTTGCGTGCCGAGCCGTACCCCTCATTGCGTACAATGAACTGGAGACGCGAGTAAGCATTCTGCACCAGCCCCTCGCACCTTACGTCCAACGTGATGATTGGCTGCTGCAGGCGACGAGCGACTTCTCGCCGACAGGTGGCTGCTCGCCCAGTCTCCCCCTCGGCCTCAAAAGCCTCCGCAGCGGCGGCCCAGGCGGCGGCTCGATCCGTGTCGCTGGAGTGTTGACTCTCGAGCAACTGGGCATGTTGCTCTAATGCCTCGGCCTGCTTGAGCAAATGGCCCAGGCCACCCCACACCTCGGCAGCCCGCCGCCAGGCGCCGGCCGTCTCATATAGCCCGGCCGCACGCTCCCGTTCGCCTGCCCTCTCCCACAATTGGGCCGCCTTGAACGGCTCGCCGTGGGCTTCCAGCAGTGCCGCACCGCGGGCAAACTGGCTCTGAGCGGCATAGGCAGAAGCGGCCTCGATCCACTGGCCGGCCGCCTCGTGCTCGGCCGCGCTGGGGGGGCGGGCAACGGCAGTCAGCGTGCCTCCCCGGTCGGCAATGAGGACACTTGGAGTGGGAGGTCGGCCGCAGGCGGTGACCAGTGGAGAGCACTCGATGCGCCGTTCGACCTGGTAGCGCCACAATTCCTGGCCGGTGGCGGCGTCGAGGGCGTAGAGGTGATGGTCGTGGCAGGCCGCGTAGACCACGTCGCCGGTCACGACTGGCGTCGCCGTGATCCTGCGCAAGGTGGAGAAGGTCCATAATTTGTGCCCGCCATCCAGTGCGAGCGCATGCAGGCCATCGTGCGCGCCGACGAACAGCCGCTCGCCGTCAGTAGCGGGGGTGCTGAGGGGTTTGCCCGCTGGCCCGACGTCCACACGCCAGGCTGGCGAGGCGTCTCCCATCCGCAACGCCAGGACCGCGCCGGTAGAGAGTACGGCGAACAGGCACTCTCCAGCCACGACAGGAGTCTTGTCCAGCCAGGTGTCCGGGGAGGCTGGGGCGTCGAACTGTCGGCAGAGGCGGTCATCCAGGTCCACCGCCAGGAGATGGGGGCCACGGCAGGGGACGTAGGCTACGTCGCTCACTACGGCAGGGGCAGACAGGGAAGCGTTTGCCTCCAGCGCAATCTTGGCCTTCTCCTCGCCGGTGGCGACGTCGAGGAGCATGAGCATCTGTGCGTCGGCGGTAAAGCAGACTATCCGATCTCCCGCACCCCAGCCCCACTCCGTAGTAGCGACTTTAGTCGCTCCTTCGCCACGACAAGTCACCATGGGAGCGGACACATGCTGTACCCCCGATTTCCAACGGTAACGCTCCTGTCCCGCTGTGTCCAGTGCGACCAGTGCCCCTTCGCCGCGCAGCACATCGGTGCTGGAGATGGCAACCAGGATCAGGCCTTCCGAAGTCTGAGAAGCCTGAAGGGCAGCCAACCCACTTATCCAGGCATGCTCGAAGGGCCGCTGCCAACGCGGGCTCCCATCCGCCAGATCGAGCGCACGGAGCGTGGAGTGCTGGGCCGAAGAGCCAGGCTCCTGTGTCGGCACGAACAGCAAACCACCGGTAACCAGCAGCGGCCCCGTGGGAGGCTCACCCAACTCCGCGGACCAACAGGTGGCGATAGGGCCCGGTTGCTGCGGCCATGCGCCGCAGATGGGGCAGGAGGCAGTATCTTGGGCAAGATAGATTTCACACTGTGTGCAGAAACTCAATTTCCTCATGCCAATCGGCCTCACCAAAGTGACCCATGACCATCCGTCACCATTGAATTTCGCCGCTGCATGCTGCGTGGGCACGAGCAGTAGATCACCGACTGGTCCAACGGTGGATTCGCCCAACTCGGCGGACCAACAAGTGACGACGGGGCTCGCTGGTGGCCGGGGCGCATTGCGAAATGTTGAACGTGTTAGACACCACTGAGATACCGGGGTCAGGGCGCGGCAGAGAAGGCGCACCGAAAACCAACATCATGACCTGAGCGGTCTGGGCTAAGCCTGACACGTCCTGCGCAGCGGGCGCCATCTCGACCGGTGACCCACGAACCCCCACGCGCCACGCGGTACTCGCCAGAAGGAGGCCCCGCCGGGCTCGCCTGTTGCTCAGAGGGGTACCCCCCATACCAATCCGCCACCCACTCATAGACGTTGCCCGCCATGTTCAGTGTTCCACACCAACTGACCCCGCCGGAATAACTCGCTGCTGGCGCAGTGTCGGCGTATCCATCATCAAACGCCTTGTCAGCCCACTCAAATCCGCAGTTGGCATCGCAATAATTCAGCCGCGTTCCATCGAATTCATCACCCCATGGAAACGTCCATACCTGTGACCCTCGTGCCGCGTACTCCCACTCTGCCTCTGTTGGTAGCCGTGCGCCCACCCAGTCGCAATAGTCCGCCGCCTGGTGCCAGGGGACATAGATAACCGGAGAGTCATTGTAGGAGCTGTTGCCATAGTATGCGTCGCGGGTGTATGAGGTATTCTCGATTGGTGATTCGCAGTTTCCCGCCTCAACGCACCGCTGATACTGGGCATTGGTCACCTCAGTACGGTCTATCCAGAAGCTGTTGAGCGCTACGATATGTATCGGCTGCTCGCTTTCGAACCAACTCCGCTTGCAGTCGCTGCGGTAATCGCTGCACAGTTGCAGAGCATAATTCACGTCGTCATCATTGCTGCCCATCTGGAACTCTCCCGCTGGCACGTAGACCATCACCATTCCGTCGGTAGGACGTGTCCACGTATCACCCACTGCAGGTACACGCGTAGGAATCGGCGCCCGTGTCAGCATTATTGTCGGCGTCTCAATCGATAGAAGGGGTGTTACCGTCGGTAAGCTATGGGTAGCGGTGGAAGATGGATTCACCGATGGGGGGCGAGAAGTGCCTATGGAGACTAAGGTCACCGCCGGTAAGCGAGGAGTGATTGTGGGAGCCACGGTCGTCGTTGGTGGATAGGACGGGCGCCACCTCATCAAACTTCCTCCAACAACCAGCAGCGCTATAATCCCCACCACCAGCCCCCATACCCAGGCTGGCATCCGTCTGTACTGTGGATGGTGCAACCGTTCACGCGCTTGCTCCATTCGTGAAGATACATTACGGTAAGTAGCATCTACCGCACGGATTTGCCCACCCAGGACCAGCACCTCAGCCCAATCTCTCTGCGCGACAGCAGCCTGCAACTGCTCGTAAAGCGGCGTCAGTTGCGCCTCTCGGAGCGCGCGGCGCAGTTCGGCAGCAAATGTCCCTGCCTGCTGGAAACGTTCCTCCCGCCGCTTCGCCAGCACCTTAAGCAAGACTGATTCCAGCCCTGATGGCAGGCCGGGATTCAGCACAGTAGGCGCGGGCGGTGGCTCATACACGTGCTTGTGCAGGATCGCCGTTGGCGATTTCCCCGTGAATGGCGGCTGCCCCACCAGCATCTCGTAGGCCACCACCCCCAGTGCATAGATGTCAGCGCGCCAGTCAATCTCCGCCGAACCCTCCAGCTCCGCCTGCTCCGGTGCCATATATTCCGGCGTGCCCAGCACCGCCGTCGTCGTCGTCAGCCGTGTTCCCTCGGCCGCCCGCACGATCCCGAAGTCCAGGAGCGTTGCTTGTTCTGCGTCGTCCACTATGATGTTACCCGGCTTCACATCCCGATGGACCAGTCCCTGCGCATGGATGGTATCTAGCGCATCCGCGATCTGCTCTACTATGGAGACCGCCCGTTCCGCTGGCAGCGGCCCGTCGGCAAGCCACTTGTCCAACGTGCGACCAGGGAGAAAGGTCATCGCCATATAGTGCTGTCCGGCCTCCTCGCCCACCTCGTGGATGGTGACGATGTGGGGATGATGCAACCCCGCCGCCGTCCGCGCTTCGTGGCGGACGCGCTGGGTAAACTTGGGATCTGTGGCAAGTTGGGGGTGCAGCACCTTAAGTGCAACGATCCGATCCAACTCGGCGTCGTGCGCCTTGTAAACGACGGCAAAACCGCCGCGGCCTACCTCGTCAAGTATCTCATATTTGCCGATGCGTCTAGTTTCTGACATCATCTCCTCGTTTGGCTAGTTCAAAGACTCTGCTGTCACCCTTTGGTGGGAATAGTGTAGCACAAGTTAGCCACCGGTGCCAATCATGGCGATCGAATACTTCTATTGGGGTTATGGAAAGTATCGAATATGGCGAAAGTACACGGTCTCGGCTGGAGTACCTGGTTCGAAGACAAATTCGACCACTGCATAGAGCCGGGTCCGATCAGCCATCGTGAAGGCCGAGAGAGGAAAGGTAAACGTCTGCCACTCCGTGGTCAGGTTGAGCACCAGGACCTTGGTCTCCGAACCATCGTCGGGGTCAGTATTGTCCTTCAGGCCGATCCGGATATCCTCTCCTCCCACCTGCCCACGCAGTTCGAGCGAAAGCGTCCCATACCTGGATAGGTCCTTACCTGGGCGCGGAGGATTCCTGGGCGGTCCCACGGTAATGAACACGACTCCCCACTGCTGACCGCTGGGGTAAGCCATGCGCATATAGCCGCCCATATCGGTCACCCAGTTCGTGAGCCCTCCGGAAGTGTTTACCCCCATGTTGTACCCATCGGCCAGCCTGGGACCATAGTAGATCGAGTGAGGTTGGGGGGGAACGTCCACATTGAAGAGATATTGGATGTCGTCCAAGTAGAACGTCGCTCCGGCGGGGTGGTCCTCGCTGGCGGCCGCCCACAGAAAACCACCCACGACGTTGCTCAAGGTCAGGCCATTGTTCAAAGGGATCGTATACACTTGCCAGGTGTTGGTCAGGCTGATTGGCGCAGGATCGAGAATCTGGGCCGGGCACAGCGAGTCGGCGTATGCGGCTGTTCCGCATCCTACGCCACCTGCTTTGAACGATATCCACTCTCCACCTGTTTCGCCCCTGGCCCAAAAGGTCAGACCTCGTGCCTCTGTGAGGTCGTATCCCCCGGGCCGGTCTCCCCAGTTGTGGGCCGGATCTTGCCAGTACACGCCGGCCAAGTTGCACGGCGATAGGCTACCGCATCCGTAATAGGGACCGGTGCCCTGGGCGGTGTATTCCACTCGTACAGCCGTGCTTCCCGTGTGGGTATTCTCCCTCCAACACTCGTCGAGCCGAATGTCGCCTGTGTCACCCATCCAACCAGATGGCTCATAGTGGTTGCCAGCCGCGTCTCGGTCGCGATACACGTCGAAGGTGTAGGGCGTCGCTGGTGTGGGCGTTGGGGTGGGCGCGCCAGGATCACCATCCAACACATAGTGGATGCTATCCAGGTAGAAGGTAATGGGCTCGGTGTTGAGGCACTGATCCGTCATAAAGCCAAAGCCACCGATGACGCGGCTCAGGTCCCGGCCGCGCAAGTCAATCGAGTATGGCGACCATTCTTGCGTCAGCGTGATCACGTCCGTCGAAAGCGCCGGTTGTTGCGAATCAGGGTACGGCCCCCAGATGCCGCCCGTGATAAACCGGACTTGCTCGCCTCCTTCCTTACCTCGGGCGTAGAAGCGCAGCGTCGTTGCCTCGTCCAGGTTGTAACCGGCCCCATTGATCGTGCCCCAGTTGTTCTCCGGTTCCTGCCAGTAGATGCCTGCCCAGCCCTCTGGCCCCTGGGGCGTGTAGGATATTCGAAGAGAAACCGTTCCGCTGTACGGGTTGGAGTGCTCGCACTCGTAATATTCAATGTCCCCCCAGTCCCCCATCCAGCCCGACGGTGCGAAATGGTTCTCCGCTGTGGCATACTCGTCGAAAACAACGAACTTGCCTTCGGACGGCGCTTCCGGCAGCGTGGCGGCACGGGGCTGTGGCCTGGTCTGCCAGATCGCGGGTACTATGTGGACAGCAGTGGCGGTCTGTCCGCCTTTGAGCGTCAGGGGCAGATAGACCGAATGTGGAAAAAGGTGGCGGGCTGGAATGAGCACATTCTGAACCTCGTGCTTCCCGGTGCGGTCGGCATACGTGTAGCCCCAGTGACTACCCACGCCGCCCTCCCGCTTCCACATTTCATCAAAGGCATCGAAATAATAGAACTCGATGCCGTGTCGTTCAGCGGCGGACAGGAAGCCATAGAAGAAGCGTCGTTGATTGTCCAGGCTCGGGATAGCCTGGCCTCGGGTTGGCCCATCGGAAGGCCAGCCCGTCTCGCCGATGATCACACGTTTGTCCGGGTATTCCTCTCTCCACCTGAGATAGTCTTGGACGACATAGTCTACTGCCTGGTCAATGGGTCGCCCGTCCCAGTACGCGTAGAGATGGAACATGATCAACTCTACGGCATTCAGCACGGCAGGGTGCTGGCGCAAGACAGCGCTTATTTCGGCAGTGGTCACGGGGACGTTCACCGCCGCTTTGACTTCCTGGATGTAGGCAATCAATTCAGCCTCCGTCAGGTCGCTGCGCAGCAGGACCTCGTTGCCCACGATGACGCAGTCCACCGGCACAGTGTTGGCAATGTCAATCAGCGCATCAATCTCCTCGCGATTCCTATTGGTCACAGGATCACCCTCAGCGTCCTTCTCCCGTCCCAGCCAGGCGCCCACACAGACCGGCAGCCCATACCTGTGCGCGATAGATGGAATCTGGCCGGAAATGTTCAACGCGGAGTAGGTACGGATGCCGTTGGCCGTGTGAACCAGGCGGGCGATGTCCTCTTCCGCTTCGGCTTCGGATGGGAAGGGGCCCCAATCAGGATTTTGGCAGTCCCGAAAGGGGCTGTAGGCAATTCCCCGGAGCGTCTTCCACATGGGATAGAGGTCAACGGTGATGGTAGAGACGTCCCAGGCAGTGCTCGCCGGAACCTGGAAGGCCAGCGTATGGGTGATGGACTGTGTCAACACAGCCGTTGCCAGGACACTCCTCTGTTGAGCCGCATAGTAGTTGCCGGATGTGCTGGCGTCCCTGGTGCGCTTGGCCCAGATGGGCACACTGTCCCAGGTGATCGTCGCCATCTGACCTTGTAGCGGCGAATGGATCCCCTTGCCGTCCCGGTCGGGCCAGGAGACGGAGAGCACAGCCACTGTTGGCGACACAATGCCGCCAGGATAGATTTCGGCCGTGGCAGACCCGCCATCCCAGTCCCCCGCATTGCAGGAGGTCGGATCAACCCCCAGCAGAATGGTTCCAGTAGGCACGCCGGTAAACCAATCTGCCACACAACCTTGCGCATTGTCTCTGGTAGCAACGTCTCCCACCATCTGCATCTGGTCGGGGACGACAATGATCGAATCCACCGGTTCAACATACGGCTTGAGTTGCTCTGGTCCTTCGGGCGGTTTCCAGCGCTCTTGGCTCGCGTGGGTAGAGAGAAACAAGCCAGCGGCCAGAACCAGGGCAAAGGAAGATATCCAGAACAGAAGAAGCCTCTTACCCATCACACACCTCCTATGAGTACTACTTGACTTGCATCTGGTCTACCCAGACGACAAAATCAGGATATTGGGCGCATTGGTCCTGTCCGCTCAGAGCCTTGATCCATACTTCGGAAACGGCATCAAGGTCCAGGACTTGGTTTTGGGCATTTCCCCACTCCCAGGGGGGGATAACGAATTGGTTCGGGTTGGCGAAAGGGTCCCTCTTACCATATCCGACCAAAGGAATCTCAATCCATCCCTCGAAGTTGGGACTCAGCCAGTTTGTCGCTTGCCAGATTTCTCGCTGCGATGATCCCTTGTCAACCAGAACAACAGAGAACTCACCACCGGTGGGCGGCGGGTTAGGCCCTACTTTGACCCAGAGCTTCAGCGAATTGTAGGCCCTCCAATCCTGCGGCTCACAGAAGCGAGCCTCTAACTGAATCCAACGAGGGTTAGCACAAGGGACGTGACTTTCGATCTTGGTTGAACGGTGGTTGCCTGATACTGGAGCGAAAACTGTGTCGTCCGTCCTCAGGGTTACGGTTCCGGTACCCCTGGTGTACCAGATATAACTGATTTCAGCATCTGTGCTGTAGTCGAAAGCATCCACTATGGGCGCTATGGAGGGCAGGTATCCCCACAGGTCCACCGGTTCTGTGGACAGCGCGATGGTGTCTACCCAGATGTGAAAGTCAGGCTCAGCGGCACAGTCATCCTGGGAAGTCAGGGCCTTGATCCAGATTTCCTTGATAGCGTTTGTATCCAGCACCCCGTTGCGTCGGGCTTCCCAGGAAGGTATGGCCAAGTCCTGCGGGTGCTCCCAAGGATTCCCCTGGCACTGGCCCGAAAGGGAAATGCGTAGTTTCGTCCATCCACTACGGCGATCAAACTGCCGGGATGACTGCCATATCTCCGGTTCTAGTGAGCCTTGATCAACAAGGACGACGGAGAGCTCACCTGCCGTGGGCTGCTGATTCAGGCCGTCTCCTCTTACCCATATCTCCAGGGACTTGTATGAACTCCAGTTCTGGAGCCAGCAGAAAGGATACCGGAGTTGCATGAAGCGGGACTGCGTACAGGGAACGTGGCTCATGACCTCCATGGAGCTTGTACTTCCGGCTATCGGTGCATGTGTACTCGCGTCCATGGCGACGGTGACCGCGCCTGAACCCTGCGCCTGCCATACATTCTCAGCCTCAGCAGCGGAAGCATATTCGAAAGCGTCAACCACCGGCGGCGAGAGCAGAGGGATCGGGCGGCACAGTGTGACCGGCTCAGTGCCTCCATATCTTTTGGCCAATACTCTGCCGGCTGGCTTGCAGGCCGGCGAGTAATCGTTGCACTGGCAGGCTCCCAGGTTGTCGGATGCTCCCTGCGGTTCGAACTGCCACCAGTACACCCCTTTCAGCCAGGGCTTGGTGGATAGGTAGCGAAAAGCAGCTTCATAGGCATTGGCCTGGCAATCGCCATTATAGACACTCTGAGTGCAACTCAGCGCGCCCCAGGCCCAGGGTTCTTTAGCACATTGGTCGAGACTGCGATAGCCGATCTCGCCGAAGACAACCGGCTTCTCGTGCTCTGCCTGCCAGGCATCCAGCCTGTCTCCATACGCCTGCCAGGCCTGGAAAAGTCCATCAACTGTAGGAGTTGTGGCGTCAGAGAGTGGATAATAGACAGTGGTGGCAGCGTAGTCGAAATTGTCCCAGAAGGAAGAAGGTATGGGACTACTTCCTATCACTTCGTACTCGTGGGCAGAGTAAATGACATCGCCGGCGTAGACCTGGCGCACCTGCTGTACCAGGTCAGCCCAGTGCTGGCGTTTTTCTTCGGTGTCAGTGCTGGTGATCATTTCAGTGCCAACACAGAAGAGTTCGACGTCGTGTTCTGCGGCTATGCGCGCATAATGTAGGACAAAATCGGTGAAACTGTCGAACCACGCATCCCAGTCGGTGGGTTGGATGGTGCCACGCCACGTATTCGCCGGCGACTCCACTTCCAGGTGGGGTTTCAGGAGCACGGTCATGGAAAGGGAGCGGGCATAGTCAATGATAGCCTCCAGACTAACATCGGTGGGGGTTGACAAAGGATGTGAACTTACGATCGTCGAAGTTGGAGTCTTCAGATACCAGCTCGTTATGATAGCGACCGAGTTGGCCCCGACATTGTGCAGGTAGTCCACGATGGCGTAAGCATTTGGTGATTCATAGGCATCGTGCCAGTAACCGGCCAGGCTGGCCCCTTCATAAGGCCAGTCAAGTGGTAGACAGTCTTTGCAGACGATCGGGAAGAAAGCTGTCCTGGTGAGGGTGTTAGTGGCACCTGTGGACGACGTCCCTTGTGGTGGCGGCAGGGGATAGGTGGCCGTTGAAGAGGTAGTATGCAAGAATATGCTGCTCAACAAGAGCAGTCCCAGCCCCAGCAGGCCGGCCAGTGCGACCCGCGGCCATTTCATTTTCAGTTTTCCCCCTTTCCTTGCAAGCAGAGCTATCGGCTCTTTATGAACACTTTGTCAATGCAAACGTATCCTTTATAGGCACCTCCACCAGTCCGACGTACTTCGATACCCAATAGGTGTAATGGCTGCACCCAACCAGAGGTATTGACCTTCCAGGTGATCAGGGTCCAACTTCCAGGGGGCAAGCGGACCATCTGATCGGCCTCATGATAATTCCAGGGCGAATGGTCAAATTCCATGGCAAAGAACCCGGCCTGTAGATCGGCAGGTGCATCAGGGGGAGCGTATACGTAGGCTGAGGCCTGGCCAGCGAAGGGCATGTTGTACAGGATGACCTGGCCTCGGTGTTTGGATATCTTGGCGAGGTCAAAGGCGAACCGAAGCGAACCTTTACCGGGATCGTAGGCCAGTGCCGTCGTCAGCGTTGGTTGTTCCCCCTGGGCTTTCCCACTGTCGTACCTGACCGTCCAGCACCCGTTGGTGCCATCTTCAAAGTCGTACCGGTGGGAGGACGCGGTGGACTCAATACCATAAGTCATACTCGTGATCCACCATCGCCCATCGGGATCTCTGCGGAAGGTCCACCGGTCGCACTGAGGGCAGTTATATTCATTCCTTCGTCCTGTGGCTGTTTCTATGAAATAGCCGCAGCTATCATTGGTGACGGTGGCTACATCGCTGGCAATGATGGCTTTGAGATTGGAATGGGTGATCTCTATGTGCTTTTCCGTCACGAAAGTCTCATCGTAATGGTCAATGGCATTCCACGTGAGAGATTTGTCTGCGTCAGTCTTGGTGGCATCGGAGGCAAAGATAGCCCTTATGAGGTCCATGTCCTCGAACAGGACAGCCTTCTTCTCGGTTTCCACGAGACTTGCAATAGTCGCTTTCACGATTGGGGTAGGAGTTGGTGTGGGTGTCGAGGTAGGAGTTGGTGTGGGTGTTGGTGTAGGTGTAGGCGTTAATGTGGGGGTAGCCGTTGGCGTCTTTGTCCAGAATAATACCCCCAGCGGTCCCCGTCCCGTCGTCCCTCCTAGTAACAACATGCTGAAGAGAATTACGCCAATCAGTGCCGATACCGCAACTAGAACCCGCCTCGCTGGAAATGGTTGCGGTTCTGGATGGGGCTTGCTCGGGTGGCACAGGTCATTGAACGATACACTCAACGCGGGTCGCGCGATCGCATTCAGTCCATCAACGATTCGTGCGCGATCTGCCCTCTGTATCTCGGTATCACCATACCGCCGGCATTGCCTAATGTTGTCAAGCAACCGGTGTTGATAGTTAAGGACATCATCGTAGCTAGGATGATCCGACCCTAGCCGTTTCAGCAACTCATCCAGTCCCACTTCATAGAGGGTGTAAGGATCACGACGGCGGGTGCTTATCCGGGTCGGACGATGCAAGGGCCCATGTTCGACCATTACAACCAGAACCAGAGTTGTTACCTGTGGTGATGGAGTAGCAATCTTCCTGCCGACGGTGGTTTCGACTTCAACTGGCATTACGCCCAGGTACAGGTCATCCACGCTATACACCTCAACGTTGATCCTGCACCTACCTTCTTGTTTCGCAGTTAGAAGGAACGAGATACACTTCGAGTATTGATCTGGTGGTATCTCTACAATCTGGTGTGCTGAGCCTCCAACTGTGAAATCCGGTGCCACAACTTTCATCTTCAGACGGCCCGGGATTGGTTTTCTTGTCCGAGGATCTCGCGGAAATTCTACGGTCACTGGCTCCGACACCTGCTCTATTGAAGCAGGTCTGTGCCTGGTGGGCCAATCTACAATGCCCAGCAGTGGCGAATCAAGGAAACGTACTTGCACAAGGAGTTCTATGGTCTCACCAACTTCGGCATGGCTGGGCGCCGCAGCGTCAATACGGCGCCGTCGGTCATCTTCTCGCCTTTTGGGCTTACGAACCCGGCCCTTGACCAGGAGCGCGCGGCGCAATTCGGCAGCGAAAGCCCCCGCTTGCTGAAAGCGATCCTCCCGTCGCTTCGCCAGTGCCTTGAGCAAGACTGGTTCCAGCCCTGGCGGCAGGTCAGGCTTCAGTCTAGTAGGTGCAGGTGGCGCTTCGTGGACGTGCTTGTATAGTACCGCCGTGGACGATCTCCCAATGAACGGCGGCCGCCCTACCAGCATTTCGTAGGCCACCACTCCCAGCGCATAGACATCGGCACGCCAGTCCACATCCGCTGCACCCTCTGGTTCCGCCTGCTCTGGCGCCATATATGTTGGCGTGCCCAGCACGGCCATCGTTTTCGTTATCTGTGTCCCCTCGGCCGCCCGCACGATCCCAAAGTCCAGGAGCGTCGCCTGCCCTGCGTCGTCCACCATGATGTTCCCTGGCTTCACATCCCGGTGCACCAATCCCTGCGCGCGAATGGCGTCCAGCGCCTCAGCGATCTGCTCCACGATGGAGATGGCCCGCTCTGCGGGTAGCGGCCCCCCAACAAGCCACTTGTCCAGCGTGCGGCCAGGGAGCAGGGTCATCGCCAGGTAGTGCTGCCCATCCTCCTCACCTACGTCGTAGATGGTGACGATGTGGGGGTGCTCAATCTTGGCCGCTGCCTCTGCCTCCTGATGAAAGCGCTGGACAAACTGGGGGTCTGTGGTCAATTGGGGGTGCAACACCTTAAGCGCGACATCACGCTTCAATTTAGTGTCCCGTGCCTTGTAGACCGTGGCAAAGCCGCCGCGGCCGATCTGTTCGAGGATCTCGTACCTGCCGATGTGCGTGGAATCTGCCATCGTTCCCCTCTCCTCCGCTGGCGCAATCCTCTATCGCAATTCTGTGGCGAAAACAGTATAGCACAAATTGTCCACTTGCGCAACACCAAAACTTGCCCCACCCGGTAGCCTCCTGGCGCTTGACGTCCCGGCGACACGGCGTACAATACAACAAGATAGGGCGTAATGCGTAATACGTGAAACGTGTTTCGTGGTGCGTGTTCCGTCTTCACGCAACACGCAATACGCAACACGTACCACGCCCTACGCCTTCACGTTTCACGTTTCACGTTTCACGCAACCCGTTTTCAGGAGTCATCCAATGCAAAACATCCCCTCTCCCACCTCCCTCTGGCCCCCTCCCGCGGGCTTTGTTCCCGTACCCTCCCAGATAGACGGCATCGAACTCTACGCCCCTGCCCCCAAGGAGAAGCCAGACGAGACGCGCACGTTCAAATGCCGCTACTGCGGCGGCTCCATCGCCTACAGCGCCACCCAGCGCCAGCTGACCTGCCCCTACTGCGGCCACGCGCAGGACCTGGCCGCCGAGGAGGTCGGGCAGGCGGCGGACGAGTTCGAGTTCACCCTCGAGACCATGCAGCGCGCCCGCTTCGGCTGGGGGGAGGCACGGCGCGAACTGGCGTGCGAGGCCTGCGGCGCGGTCGTCGCCGTCGCGCCAGACGCACTGACCGACACGTGCGCCTTCTGCGGCTCCCACCGCGTCCTGGCCCGCGACGCCGCCGGCGACGTCCTGC
>Ga0315277_10004839_pt1 | contig 17859 bp, 9 predicted proteins | sample YL17G05_15_MG_FD_203695 | JGI IMG/M metagenome (GOLD analysis project Ga0315277, IMG submission 203695) | Sediment microbial communities from Yellowstone Lake, YNP, Wyoming, USA - YL17G05_15 | ecosystem: Environmental > Aquatic > Freshwater > Lake > Sediment | place: USA: Wyoming | collected...
GTTTGACGAGGGTTCAATAGGAAACAGAGATGATGGCTTGCTTGAGCGGGACACTCGTTCCGAAAGGAGAGAAACAGCCGGGGCTCACATGGCCTGTACACTTTTGCGCCATTGTCCTACTCTACAATTTTTTACGCTGCAGGTTCATTGCGGGGTGTGAAAAAAAAGGGCCGATCCAATTTAGAATCAACCGATTTGGTAGCGGGGGCAGGTCAGTTAAATAGTTTGGTGCAGTTTCGGAAACAATATATTACTCGTCATCCTGAACCATGTCAGCGAAGTCGAAGGATTGGTCCAGGATCTAAACGTACCAAGGAAAAGATGCCGAAACAAGTTCGGCACGACAACAAGATAATAAGCAAAGAAGACATCTTATCCTGATGAGCCCCCATGTATGACGTCATCATAATCGGCGCCGGCGCAGCAGGACTCATGTGTGCCATTGAAGCAGGCAAGCGGGGCAGGTCGATTTGTGTGCTCGAACGGAACCAAAAAATAGGTGAGAAGATACGCATCTCAGGCGGCGGCAGGTGTAACTTCACGAATATGGTGACCGAGCACGAACATTACATCTCAGAGAATCCCCATTTCTGCAAGTCGGCGCTGGCACGGTTTACACCCGATGATTTCATCTCAATGGTCAAAATGCACGGGATCAGTTATCACGAAAAAACGCTCGGTCAGTTATTCTGCGACCAGTCTTCGCGTCAGATCATCGACATGTTGCAGAAGGAATGTGACGATGCCGGCGTAAAAGTTTTAGTAGGTTGCCAGATATCGGATGTGCGCAAGGGAGACCGGTTCGTCATCACAACAAACAAAGGGGAGTTTGAATCCGATTCGATGGTCATCGCTACGGGCGGACTGTCCATCCCGAAGCTTGGGGCGACGGATTTCGGTTACCGGCTCGCACGGCAGTTCGGCTTGAAGATCACGCAAATGACGCCGGGGCTTGTTCCAATAACGTTTAGTAAAGAAGATGTGTCGTTTTTCAGCGGGCTTAGTGGCGTTTCACTTGAAGCCATAGTCAGTTGCAATGGTCAAGCATTCAAGGAGAATATCCTGTTCACTCATCGCGGTCTCAGCGGGCCCGCGATACTCCAGATATCATCCTACTGGAACCGTGGAGATACGATTTCGATCAATCTGTCACCTGACATTGATCTTCTGAAGTTCCTCACAGATAAACATCAGTCCCCCATGGAGCTTTCAACGGTGCTTTCAGAAATTCTACCGAGACGATTGGCAAAACAGTTGTGTGAGCAATACGGATGGTTGAAGCCGCTCCATCACTGCTCAACCAAAGAGATTTCATCGATTGCTGCTCAACTTCATGACTGGAAGATGGAACCAATCGGTACTGAAGGATACTCTAAGGCGGAAGTTACCTGCGGTGGTGTTGATACAAACGAGCTTTCATCCAAAACGATGGAAGCAAGGAACGTCCCCGGCTTGTTTGTAATCGGCGAGGTTATGGATGTTACGGGACATTTGGGCGGATATAATTTCCAATGGGCGTGGGCTTCAGGATTTGTGGCGGGACAGTATGTATGAGTAGTGATGAGACAAGAAAAGTGCAGGTTCATAGCGGGGTGGTGATAAAGTGACAGATGAATAAAACCGTATAAAGAAAAATCCTAACCATCATTTGACGATTAGGATCTTTCTGTAGTCATTGTAGCGGGGGGGAAAGTTTTGTTCAGCACTACAGTAGTTGAAAGACGATTTATCCTATTTAGAATATTGATATTTTAATGAAATTAGGGAAAAAACGAAGATTTAGCATTGTTAGTATATTGTGGTGGGTTTAATTAGTCCTATACGAATACCCTATGTTGATTTTTGTCTTATTTCTATTTAGATTACCGATGTACAAGATCCCAAGGTCCGCACGGGGCTCATTGGTGATCTGATGATCGCATCAAAGAGTATTGATTCTTACTTTTACCTTCTTTTCTTGTGAAAAATCTAACCACCAATGTGTATTAGCTATATCCCTTTTTGATTACTAAAAGCTTCTTTAATAATATAAAAATATAGCGAATCACAATAGTGGGAGTAATTATGAATCTCGTAAAAGTTTTCCAGAGTTCCTTGATTGGAATCGTGATACTCAATATGTTGAGTATTACTAGTGCTGTGTCTTCGGATCAGCAAAAGGTAAACACTACATCCCGGGAGGCGAATGCACAAAAGCAATTACTGGATCACCAGCGCTATATGGACAGCACACAAAATGCAAAATTCAAAATGCCAACTGCTTTTTCATCCAACGTATCTCATCCGTTTAAAAAGATACAATCTTCATCGACGATATTCTTTCAAGATGACATGGAGAGCGGCGTGAATGGCTGGACGGTTGTTTCCCCCACAGACAGCGCCGCATGGCATCTGTCCACCCGTTCTTATAATTCATGGAGTCACAGTTGGCACGCTGGTACTGAAAGTGGTACATACCAGGCAGATGCGAGAGTGTATGATGAGCTGATATCGCCTCAGATAAATTTGAGTGGTGCGATAGGACAAGTGACTCTGCTTTTTGAAGAATATTACTATACTGAGTTGGGGTGGGATTTCTGCATGGTGGATGTCACGACAGACGGCGGGAGCAATTGGACACACCTGCGCGGCGGTTACGGCGAATCAGTATCGGGAGAAAATCATTTTTGGAAAACCTCGCATCTAGACCTTACACCATATAGCAACCAGACCATCAATCTCCGGTTCGTGTTCGATACGGGAGATTCACTCTACAATTATTTTGAAGGGTGGTACATTGATGATGTCATCGTCTTCGACCAAACTGCGTGGGTTACCGGAACGGCTTTCTTCGACCAGAACCAAAATGGTATACACGAGGCTGGAGAAAGCACTATCACAGATTTGTTCCCTACTTATATTGATAGTCCTATAAGAATAAGTTTGATGTGGTACGACGACAGTACCTTTAATCTCCCTTTGCCATTAGGTTCGTATTTCATCGTGCTGACCGACCATAACTTTGATAATTGGTTTCATCCTTGGTTAACGACGACACCGGAGACTTTGACCGTCAACCTAAGTATGGCCGGTAAGATTGACACAATCGATGTTGGTTATTATAGACCTCCTTGTATTTTGTGTGGCAGAGCTTTTCAAGATCTTAATCACAATGGTAATTACAATAACGGTGAACCTGCTCTTACTGAACCAGTAATCGAGTTAGAGGATGCAAATTTTAACTTGCTGGCTCAGACACATGCCGACTTAACGGGACAATTTAGTTTTGAGGTACCTGTAACGGATGTGAATTGGAGGGGCGGAAGCAAATGGTACTGGGTCGCTCTGTATGGGTTATCAGCAAACTGGATTCCTACTACGCCTGACCCCTTTTCTCGCAGCCCCAAATATTATGTTAATGTAGGAGCCAGGGATACATTAGTTACTGGGCTTGACTTCGGCAGTTATCTATCACATCAAGTTGAGAATGGTACAATCAAGGGCTATGTTTTTAATGACCTGAATGGTAACGGTGTGCAAGATAGTTTGGAACCGATGATGAGCCACTGTTCTGTTATGCTTATGTGTTCTGATGGTGAGCTTGGTAACATCTATGGAAGGACAGACTCGCTCGGAAAATTCTCGTTCACCGGACTTCCATCGGGACGGTACGGGGTCATGCTTTACGGGTACGTCGGTGTACCCTACGGATGGCAACAATCATTGCCTGCCAGCCCCTTCACTAATTACTACTTTCAACTCGGCTCCGACGAGGTACGAGATAGCGTGATTTTTGGAACGTATCATTTGTCAGTTGGCACCGTTCGGGGACATATATTTTATGACATGAACCGGAACGGTATTGAGAACCCGGGTGAGCGATACCCGCAACCAGGTGTTACTATACAGGGACCAAATAGCTCTTGGTCACTGTCCGTAATTGCAGATCGCGAGGGGAATTATTCTGTGGACACACTTCCGGTTGGTGAACACACAATCTCCGTTGGTTTACCAGGCGGTACATCTATGCAACAGTGGCGCTCAATCCCTCCCAATCCGGTAGTATTCACTCTTGATTCATCGCAAACAGACACGATAAATTGGATTATGTATACTATTGTTCCCAGTTCGGTAAGCGGCACATTGTATGACGATTTAAATGGAAACGGGGTGCGTGATTCAGGCGAGACACCGATCAAAGGTGCAACGATCTCTATGAATTGGGATATCTATTACGGATACGGTGAATATAATTCCTCAACGATTACCGACGACAGCGGCAAATTCCGATTTTATCCTGTATGGAAAGGTTATTATGTCTTACAGATTCCCATGTCCGCAGGGTGGAGGCAGACAGAACCCGCTTCATGGCAACCGTATAATGTAACTGTCAACGATGAGGAAAATCTCATAGGATTTGATTTTGGAGTGACTCGTGATACAACATTCAATATAGCGTTCCGTACATTCCTTCCGGAGAGTCTTATCACAGATGTATATGATAATAACGGAAAATTATGCAAGCCGATGCCGACTAAACCCATTGGATGCGAGGAGATATTTAAACTTGTTGTGCCGAAAGGAGGATTGAACGGTCTTCATGTTCAATTCAATACCGGGAGCAGACCACTTGATAGTTTGTCAGCGACTCATTTTCCACCGCCGATCCCATTTACTCAAAAGTATAAATGGGATTTCAAACTAACAGGTGATGATACACTTGCTGAAGGAGATACAATAACAATTTTTGCTCGGTGGACCGCCGGGAAAATCTTTCGGATTAATAGATATTGGTGGGAAGACAATTCATCCACACCTGCCGATAGTACTACTATTATGAGAACGCTCTGGGCTGAGCAAACGCGTTACCTCTATGCAATACCGAATCTTGTCAACGTATTCCAATCAAAACCCGGAAGCGGTTCAAAGATTAGAATAACCAATTTGAATATTGGATTAGTTCCAGGTCCATATTCAGTTTCGATTAGTACGAAGGGATATAAAAATATCTGGGCTTCGCTGACTGACAGATACGGAAATACACACAAAGGACGACCGCGTTGTTTAGACATGGCGTCATCGATAAGAACGGGCAGAGGATATCCCCCATTATTTGGAAATAACATGCTGTTCGCAGAAGAACTTGCACTGAAGGCAAGCATACTGGCAAGTGATTATGAGGTTACACCGTTTGGTTTGGGGAGTTTAATATTCCACGGGGACTCGGTGAATCCTTTCAATGGATTATCGATTAGGAAAATTTTAGCAAAATTAGATACAGCTATGTCTAGTTACATCGAACCTATTGAGAATCCACCCACGGAAGGACATTGTAAATGTGATAATAATTTCTTCGATATTGCTTACCGGACAATCAGAATGATTGATTCAGCATTTTGCGGTCCGATGGATACACTTGGGCAATATTCCTATCCGATGGATAAAAATTCCGGTTTTACTCTTAAACCTGTTCGGCTGCTCGCTGATGTTCCATTTTTGACTGTTGATAGTAATTTCTCTTCAAGAGCTGCAGAATACCTTATGGGCGGTGGTCTTTCCTATGATGAACCTTTACATTACTCGCTTGATCAAAACTATCCGAATCCATTCAACCCGTCGACGATAATTTCATTTACCTTGCTACAAGAATCATATGTTACATTAAAAGTGTATAATCTTTTAGGACAGGAGGTAGCGACTCTGTTGAATAGAGAACAATTTACAGACGGGCCACAGGAGGTTGAATTCAATGCTTCTAATATAGCTGCTGGTGTTTATTTTTATCGTATTGAAGCTGAGGGAATTGCTGATCCTGATAATGGTGTAGATGCTCAAAAGTTTATCGCAGTACAGAAGATGATACTGTTGAAGTAAATTCGATTCATTCTGTGATTGTAGATGAATAGAATAATGTTTTTATATTGTCCAAATATTTTTTATAGAAGTATTATGCTTTTTAAAAGGAGTCATGCCATGAAATATTTTTCATGCGCTATTTTGAGCGTTCTTCTAATAATAATTCCCCGAGCAAGTGTAATTGCGTCTGGTAATACCCACAGCAATCAAAAATCGCATACTAAGGTTCTCGATAAGACTGCGCACTTTGTCGATATAAAATCGCGAGGGCAAGCAGCTAAGAGACAGCTTGATAAATATAAACTACAGTCGTCTTTTTATGCCTCAATAAATCATCTTGGTAAATCAAATATATTTCATTCCGGGGCAAAAATTTATGTCACCAAAGCAATAGGAAAAACAACCGGGTGGTACTTCTATGATAATATGGAAAACGGTATTAACAGCTGGACGGTGGATACACATAACGACACACTCGTACATATCACAACGGCCAATTACAGTTCACCATCTCACAGCTGGTGGTTCGGAAATGAAAACAGTGGAACATACGCTAACGGAAATCGAGTCGATCAGTCACTCATTTCTCCAACAATTGACCTGTCATGGGTTTCGGGTCCATTCATTTTAGCATTTGTCGAAAATTATATAACTGAACAGTACAAAGATCTCTGTATGATTGATGTGACAACAGATGATGGCGCAAGCTGGACCTCACTTCGTGCGGGCGAGTCTGGTAACAGCCAGGGGTGGATCCTCTCACAATTCGATATTAGCGGTTATGAGGGGCAATTGATAAAGATCCGTTTCCATTTTGATACTGGCGATTCGCTATATAATGATTTCCCCGGTTGGTTTATCGATGATGTCACAATTTATGGTGATCCTGCTGAGGTAAATGGAACGGTTTATTATGATATCAACCAAGACAAATTGTTTGACGGCGATGAATACGGCCTTGGTAAATTTACAGTATCTGCCACTTCAAATGGCATTACAATACAGACCCAAACCGATGCAGATGGTTTTTATGATATGTATCTCCCATCTTCTCCTGTAATCTATTCTATTACGGAGGAACTTCCACCGGGATGGAGTATTACAACCCCTGTTTCCGGAAGCTGGTCTATTGACCTATCTTCGGGAGACAATTTTGACAGCAAGGATTTTGGTAATTGGCATAGTGCAGTTCCGATAAATGGATATGTATTCGCGGATGATAACCAAAACGCCATTCAGGATAGTGATGAAATATTCGTACCTGGCCGAGGTATTGATGTTTATGGTGGAGGAAATTATACCTGGGTCGATTATTATTTGGTGACAGATTCCACAGGTCATTTCAACACTGCAGTTTTTGAACCGGGGACATACTCAGTTCAACAGGATTTTGATGACGACGAAATTCAAACAGTTCCTACAGAACAGAAATATACTTTTGACATCGGAAGTTTATCGGACAGTATTCCAACCATCGTCTTTGGAACATATTATCCGGACCGTAATATGTGCAGTATCTCTGGAAAAGTCTTTAATGATCTGAATAAGAATGGAATTCTGGATAGCGGTGAGGTCGGATTAGGTTGGGTACATGTCCTGCTTAATGACGGCGATTATGATGATTATACGGGAAGAGATGGCTCTTATCATTTTGATGATCTCCAACCCGATCGTTATATAGTTTCCCTACAGTTTGATGAGGGTGAAGACTGGCTTCAGATAAAACCAACGATTTCCTACGATTTTAGATTCAATAAAAAGGCGATAGTCGACACGGCAAATTTTGCAGTAACACCTCTTTCCACAAGTTCTTCGATTTCGGGGTTTGTCTTTAATGATCTCGATGGTGATGGTACCAAGGATCAGAACGAAAAGGGATTACCATACTGGTCCGTATCGCTCGATGGAAGTACTATCTTCGAAACTCATTTATTTGTCAACACAATCACAGATTCGAGCGGGAATTTTATCTTCGGCAACCTCTGTCCAGGGAATTATAAGATTTACCAGGGATTACTGAGTGATTGGATCCAGACGCTCCCATTGAATTTTACACCGTACAATGTTTCGGTTGCCCCGTTGGCATCAGCGAATGGTTTGATATTTGGCAATCATTATGATACAACCTTCAATGTAGGCTTTCGTTCATTCATTCCGGAAAGTTTGGCGCTTGTCAGGGACATTAAGGGAAACCTCAAATGGAAACCGATAAAAAATCTATATCCAACTCAGCTTATGTTCGGATGTTCCTTTGCCAACACAGGGGAACCAACCACAATGTTACATGTTGAGTTCTCACTCGGAATTTCGGATACTCTCACAGTTGTACCTTGGGGAAATCAAACCGTTACCGGCCTTGGCTGGGTGGATATAACGTTCCCCGGCTGGGTAAACACAGGGGACACAGTCTCAATCGTCGGTTTTGCAAACCTTGCTGGAAAGAAGGCCTCTCAGAGGGTCAAGAAAGCGATTTGGGGTACGGGAACGAGAGCGGAACCGCTCTATATTTATTCTGCATTTACAAAGAATGCCCTGCCGAATGCGGTTGATGTTCTGATGGTTATGAATCATTCTATCCAGGTTGGTAATCTCACAGTACCAAGCGTCCTTATGAAACGATATACTTATATCGGAAAATCTCTGTATTATAGGGGTAATATGCATGAAGGGCCACCGACGTGTTTTTGTTATATAAAACCAAACAAACCTTTCACCAGACAGCTATCCTACCTTACTCCGGGCTATTATCTGACCGATAATAAACTGTTTTCGGAAACGATTGCTTTGAAAGTTAACATCATGTTAAGTGATCGTGAAATCACGCCATCAGGTTTCGGCGATCTTATTTATGATGAGGGTGGCGATAATCCTCTCAATGGGAAATCGATCCGGTTTATTGCCGATAAGGTTGACGAATATATGTCCTCCAATGATTATGTACCCGGTTCACCTCAATGCCACTTTCCTATAGGATTTGAGTCGCTTGATTCAATGAAACTATGGCAAACTGTACGTAATATTGATTCTGCTTTCTGTGGACCAATTAAAGTTTATAATTGGACTCCGGGAACGAACCCAACTATGTCTCTGAAACCAGTCCATCCGGTGACGGAAATTCCCTATCTTCACATAGATAGCTCACTGACGATAGTGTCTAAGCATCCATCCATAGATGAAGTGGCTGTTTATGAACCTGATATATATGATCTTCCGCAGAACTATCCAAACCCATTCAATCCAACCACAACAATATCTTTCACACTTCAACAGGAATCGTATGTTACATTGAAGGTATATAATGCATTAGGTCAGGAAGTGGCGACGCTGCTCAATGGAGAACGATTAAGTGATGGTCCGGAAGATGTAGAATTTGATGGTTCTTCGTTACCTTCTGGTATGTATTTTTATCGTATACAAGCTGAGGGAATTGCTGATCCCGATAATAGTGTAGATGCTCAAAAGTTTATCGCAGTAAAGAAGATGATACTGTTGAGGTAAGACCCCCAATATACACCGTTATTTGTACGTTTTCTCTTAGGTGATTTTGACATTAATTAATTTTTTAACTATTTTCTCGCAAAATATTTATGTGGCTTGTTTTTACAGTTCTAGGAGTTTTGGAATTTAGTCTAACTTGGTGAACAAGAACGATTATAAGTGGCATTTCTACGCCGAAAACAACATGGAAAGGGAAATCATAGATTTGAAGTACTTATTGAGAGTTCTAGCATTTACTCTTATGGTCTCTCTTTCATCCCATGCGCAACGCGGGCATTTTTTCACTCATGCCGACACGCTGCGGGGAACAAACGGCCCTGCGCGAAGCTGCTATGATGTGTGGTTTTACAATTTGGATGTGAAGATCGATCCTTCCGATCAGACTATCAAAGGTTCAAATACGATTACCTTTAGTGTCGATTCACCGTTCACTGTAATGCAGGTCGATCTCTTTGAGAATATGGCGATCGAAGCGATCACGCTCGATAACGGAGCATCGCTTTCCTTTTCCCGAGATTCAAATGCGACATTCATTAGGATGCCAACAGCCCTTCAAAAGGGTTCGGATCACCAGATCAGCATCAACTATTCTGGTAAACCGGTTATTGCAAAAAATCCGCCGTGGGATGGTGGTTTTACCTGGACGAAAGATTCGGCAGGAAACCCATGGGTTGTAGTTACCTGCCAGGGTAAAGGGGCGAGTTTGTGGTGGCCCAACAAGGATCATCAGGCAGACGAGCCTGACAGTATGATGATCAGCGTGACGGTCCCGAAAGGATTGATTGATATTTCGAACGGACGGCTTCGCAAAACCACCGAACTTCCGGATGGCTGGACACGCTTTGACTGGTTCGTCAGCTATCCGATTAATAATTATAATGTCACGGTCAACATCGGGAAGTATGCGCATTTTTCGGATGTCTATGGAAAGAATAAAAAGTTGACGCTCGATTATTATGTTCTTCCGGAAAATCTGGAGCGCGCCAAAAAACAGTTTGCGCAATTAAAACCCATGATGGTAGCATTTGAGAAATATTTTGGTCCATATCCGTTTTTCAGGGACGGATATAAGCTCGTTGAATGCCCTCACACCGGAATGGAGCACCAGAGCGCGGTTGCGTACGGTAATCGCTATCTCGGAGGCTATCGCGGTCATGCGTCATCGGAGGTGGGGCTTAAGTTCGATTTCATTATTATTCACGAAAGCGCGCACGAATGGTGGGGTAACAGCATCACAGCAAAGGATGTTGCTGACATGTGGATCCATGAAAGTTTTGGAGCCTACGCCGAAGCACTCTATGTTGAGTACCTGTATGGCTATCGGGAAGCATTGAAATATATTAATGGGAAAAAACCGAACGTACGTAACACGGAACCGATCACAGGCATCTATAACGTGCAGCATGAGGGTTCAGGGGATATGTACGATAAAGGTCAGCTGGTCCTCAACACGCTTCGCAGCGTGATCGCTAACGATACACTGTGGATTTCCATCCTGCGCGGAATGAATGAAAAATTCCGCTATGCAACAGTTACCGCTGATGACATCACCGGATATATTGGTCAGCGAACCGGCAAGGACCTCGAATACTTTTTCGATCAGTATCTGCACTATCCGTCGATCCCACAGTTGGATATCTGGGTAACAAGTAAGGGAGGAAAAACAACTGCCCGGTACCGCTGGAATGCGGATGTGAAGGATTTCCGGATGCCTGTCAGAGTGACAACGGCGGTCAACAAGTTCAGCTTCATTTTCCCGACAACGACGTGGCAAACCATGGAACTTGGTTCTCTTCCACCGGATAAGTTCAGGGTGGAAGAGGATAGATTTTATATCTCAGTGAAATTATGGCTCAGTTATTCCGATCCGAAACTGAAAGAATACTAACTTCTAACCCCCGACTCCTAACTTCTCACATCACAAACTCTCAAAGGTCTCCAATGACATACTCTCGCTTTACAATCGCAATTCTGACGCTCTTGGTGATTGCGTTGATCGTTGCGGCATCGAGCGTGTCAAATATTGTAATGTTTCATAGCCTTCCGGACAGATAGTGGGTGGAAAATAAACAGGCCAATTCTTTTCAGAATCGGCCCGAGCCGTAGCGGCCTGCCCGCCATCTTTGTGGCGGGTTTACTCGCCGTCTTTTTGGCGGGTTTATCCGCCGACCTGCCCGCCGCAGTGAAACGTAGGCGGGAGCTCCTTCTTTTGGAGCGTAGGCGGAGGGTTGGGTCTTGTAATGACTCTCAAATTCAGAATCAATCAGATCAAACGAAAATCGATGCTATTAAGAAATCAACATATTCTTTGTATGAATCAGAAGATGAGATACTATGTGCAATGGAATTGAATTAATTTAGAGTTACTGAGTGCCATCGGTTGAGTTAGCCCGAACAATGAATTAGAGGAAGTGTCAATATTAGAATATTTCGATAGTTTTGGTTGCAGAAAGATATCGAAAATTAGACGAAAACAAGGGTTATCTCTATTAATATATGCGTCTTGATATTTCACTAAATTCTTCCTACAATTTGCGTTTCCAACCGCAATATATTATATTCTTGTGCGATTATAATCGCAAAATATGATAAAACGATTACTTTATAGCTATATAAATAACAGATTGTTTAAAGGGAAAGCGATCCTGATCCTCGGACCACGACAATCAGGAAAAACCACCCTTATTGAATCAATCCTACATGATCATTCACAACCATCGATCTCTCTAAACGGGGATGAACCTGATGTGAGGGAATTACTCAGCAACACAACTTCAACCCGATTGAAATCGATTATAGGAAAAAACAAAATTGTTTTTATTGATGAAGCCCAACGCATTCCAAATATTGGCATAACCATTAAACTTTTTACCGATGCATTGAAAGGTATACAAGTAATCGCTACAGGTTCATCCGCATTCGATTTAGCGAACAAAACGAATGAACCTCTCACAGGTAGAAAGTATGAATATCTTCTTTTTCCATTCTCATTCGGTGAGATGGTAGATCATCACGGACTTATTGAAGAAAAACGACTGCTAGAAAATCGCTTAATATTCGGATATTACCCCGAGATAGTTACTAAACCGGGTGAAGAAAAGGAATTGTTGAAGTTGCTCTCTGGAAGTTATCTTTATAAAGATATCCTGGCTCTCGAGCAAGTGAAGAAACCTGCTATTCTTGAAAAGATCGCAAGAGCATTGGCATTACAAGTTGGGAGCGAAATTACGTATCATGAAATTGGTCAGTTGGTTGGCGCCGATAACGAGACGGTGGAAAAATACGTTGATCTTCTTGAGAAAGCTTTTGTTGTATTTCGGCTTCCGGCGTTTAGTCGTAATATTCGTAATGAGATCAAGAAGGGAAAAAAAGTATATTTTTATGATAACGGAATACGTAACGCCGTCATAAGTAATTTCAGCGCAGTTAGCACACGCTCTGATGTTGGTCCTCTTTGGGAAAATTTAGTAATAAGTGAACGCATGAAATATTTACATTATTCTGGTGCGGATGTGTCGCGGTATTTTTGGCGAACAACCATGCAGCAAGAGATTGATTATATAGAAGAAACGAGCGGTAAACTCTCTGCATTTGAAATCAAATGGAATCCTAAAGCTAAGGTAAGATTTCCCAAAACTTTTATTAACGCCTACCCTTTAAATAGTACTAAACTTATAACTCCGGAAAACTTTGAATCTTTTCTCGGCATCGAATAAATCTTACAATTATCCCATTGATCTGCCCCCAATTTATCTACCAATGATAAGTTAGTCATTCCCAAGCTTGTGGTCTTGCTCCCATTTCGGGTCCATAATTTTGCAAAAACAGCAAATGCTGTAGGTTCAAATCCCGGTCAGGACACACAACGTACGGTAAATTCGTCACCCTCGAAAATCGCATTAAAATGAACACGTCTTCTAGATTATTGATAGATACAGTCCCAACACTTGTCAGGATTATTAATCCTATTCCTATAGAATTCAATCCTTTTTCACAGATATACAAATATGATGATTTTACGGATGTTTCGCCGTCGAGAATCGCCCTGATTACGGAGATTACCATTGGTTAGTTTCAATGATCGGCGAATCAAAACTACCTTTGGTTCCATATCTTCTGGAACGATAACATATCAACAGAATAAACGATTCAAAAAGGCTGTCCAACTCAGAATCAATCTGGAGTAAGGCGGTTTCCCCGCTATGTGATTGGATTACATATCAATGTTTTATTTCACTCAGCTTTAATCTTCCACGTCTGAGCGCTGATTCCTTCATCATAGAGAAAATAACCGGCGTGACAAAAAGTACGTGGATCGCCGATGTTATAATCCCGCCAATCATCGGCGCAGCAATCGGTTTCATTACGTCAGAACCTGTGCCGGTACTCCACATAATCGGCATTAAGCCGATAAGGTTTGTTGCAACAGTCATTAGTTTTGGACGGAGGCGAAGAACAGCCCCTTCCAGAGTCGCCTGCGTGATATCCGCATTTGTGATTGTTCCTTTTTGCAGATGTTTGTTTAGCGCTTCGTGGAGATAGATTACCATGACTACGCCTGTCTCGACTGCAACACCATAAAGCGCAATGAATCCAACCCAAACTGCCACGCTAAAGTTATATCCCAAAAAGTAAATCAGATATACTCCGCCGATGAGTGCGAATGGAACGGATAACATTACCATGGATGCTTCAAGTGCTGACTTGAATGTGAAATAAAGCATTATGAAAATTATGAAAAATACTATTGGTAGTACAATCTCAATTCGCTTCTTTGCCCTGATTTGATTTTCATATTGACCGCTCCACGCGACGTAATATCCCGGAGGGAGTTTGAGATGTTTGTCGAGCGCTGCTTTTGCATCGTTTACAAATCCGCCCATATCTCTGCCGCGAACATTAAGGAATACGATGGAGCGAAGCAGACTGTTCTCGCTGTTGATCATCGGCGGACCGGGAGATTGTTTGATGTCGGCAAGTTGAGCTAGAGGTATAAATGTATATTTCTGATTACTGGTTGATGACTTAGTATTGGAGATGGATGCGGTGGCTGATGGAGTATTCATACTACCCATTACACTAGAAGATGATGCTTGCTGTTGGGAAGTTTGCGTTGCATCGCTACTCATCCTTGGAACGGGTACGAGCAATCGCTTAAGTGCATCTATATTCTCGCGGTAGTCTTTAGCGAAACGGACACGGATTGGGAAGCGGCGTCTGCCTTCAACGGTGGTCGATATATTTTCTCCGCCGATTGCAGTCTCGATGACATTTAAAACATCTCCGACGTTAATTCCATATCGGGCAACTGCTTCGGGTTTTACAGTAATGTCAAGGAATTCTCCGCCAATAACTCTCTCAGCATAAAGATCGACGGCACCCGGAACATTTTTTAAAATACTTTCAGCTTCAATCGCTAATCGCTCAAGTGTATCAAGGTCATCGCCAAAAACTTTCACACCCAAATCTGTTCTAACCCCAGTCGATAGCATATTGATACGATTGATGATGGGCTGAGTCCAGCCGTTTCTAACACCGGGAATCTGTAATTTCTGGTCGAGCTGAGATATGATATCGTCCTTTGTTATTCCTTTTCGCCACTCAGATTTTGGTTTGAGGAGAATAATCGTTTCAATCATGCTGATTGGAGCCGGGTCGGTTGAAGTTTCTGCTCGACCAACTTTTCCCAACACTTGTGCAACCTCCGGGAAATCGGCAATAATTTTATCCTGAACCTGAACAATACGTTTTGCTTCTGTAATAGAAACGTTCGGCAACGTCACCGGCATAAAGAGCAGACTTCCTTCATCAAGCGGAGGCATGAATTCAGAACCAATGCTGATGATCATTGGGATCGTAATCAAGAGTGCAAGAATGTTGATAGTAAGAGTCGTCTTGCGATATTTCAACGCTTTCCGGAGAATCGGTTCATATATTCCCATGAAGAATTTTGATACCGGATTTTTATCTTCAGGTCTGAACTTTCCACGCATCAGCATTGTCATGAGCATCGGAACAAGTGTAATCGAAATAATCGCCGATGCAGCAAGCGCAAATGTTTTTGTGAATGCAAGAGGGTGAAAGAGCTTGCCCTCCTGTCCTTCTAATAAAAATACCGGAAGGAATGAAACTACAATGATTGATAGCGAAAAGAATATTGCTCGACCGACTTGTTGAGCGGAACGAATTGATATTTCCGTATAATCGATGATACCGCCTTCGTGTTGAGCGTGAGCGATATTTCGATAGGCATTTTCTACAAGCACAATCGAAGAATCTACCAGTACACCTATCGCAATCGCCAGACCGCCTAAGCTCATGATATTGGATGTTATTCCAAACTGTTTCATAAGAATGAATGCCATCAGAACCGATACGGGCAATTCGATTAAAATACGAAGAGCACTTCGGAAGTGAAATATAAAAATCATCACGATCAGACTAACGACGATCGCTTCCTCAATAAGAGCGCTTCGTAATGTGTTGATAGATCGTTCGATTAAATCGGAGCGGTCGTACGCGGTTTTTATTTCAACACCCTTTGGCAGTCCTTTTTGTATTTCGGTAATCTTATTTTTCACTCGTTCGATGACATCTTTGGCATTCTCACCATAACGCATTACGATAATACCACCAACAACTTCTCCCTGACCATTCTTTTCGAGCATTCCAAGACGAATATCATTACCGAGCTGAACAGTTCCGACATTCTTGATGTAAATCGGAACGCCATCTTTACCGGTGCCTATGGGTATCATTTCAATTTCTTTAACTGATCGAACATATCCCTGTCCGCGAACGAACATTTGCATTGAATTCGATTCGATGATCTTTCCACCAACATCACGATTAGTATTCTTGATTGCATCGACAACAAAATTAAAGTTCACGTCGTACGCAACAAGTTTATTCGGATCGAGATCGACTTGATATTGTTTTACATATCCTCCGACACTTGCGACTTCCGCAACACCCGGAACAGAATTTAGCTGATAACGAATGTACCAATCCTGGATTGCCCGCAGTTCGGCAAGATCATAATCCTTTCCTTCAACAGTGTACCAGTATACGTGACCGACTCCGGTTCCATCCGGACCAAGTGTCGGTATAACACCGGACGGTAGAAAAGAGGAGGCATAATTGAGTTTCTCAAGCACGCGGCTTCGTGCCCAGTAAATATCGACGTTATCTTCAAAAATTATATAGATGAATGACATACCGAACATAGATTGTGCGCGAACCGCTTTCACTTTCGGAAGTCCCTGAAGATTACTCACCAGAGGATAAGTGATTTGATCCTCCATAATCTTTGGTGACCGTCCCATCCAAGATGTGAACACTATTACTTGATTATCTGAAAGATCGGGGATCGCATCCACCGGTGTGTTATACACCGACCATATACCCCATCCGATTAGGAGGGTGTATATCAGGATGATAACAAACTTGTTTCGTGCCGAATACTCAATTATTTTCTCTATCATATATTCCTCTGTTTGATTTCCCGCGGAGGTATAAAGCCAGGACAGTTATTTCTTAACTTTTTCCAGATCCATCCCGCACTTAGAACACTTACCAGGCTTATCCGATTTAACTTCAGGATGCATCGGGCATGCATACGTGATAGTCTTTTCTTTCGATTTCATTTCAGTTCTGGCTTCTTTCTTCACCAAGTTCATTCCACACTTCGGGCATTTACCCGGTTTATCAGAAGTAACTTCCGGATGCATCGGACATGTATAAACTATTTTTTCCTTCTTCACCTGATCATGAACCTTTGTTGACTTCTTTGGCTGAGTTTTTTCCTGAGCATAATTCGATGTACTTAAAAGAAATATGCCAAGCATTAACGCTGCCAGGTAAAATGTGAATTGTTTCATTGTTACTCCTTTTATTTTTTTGTAAATGTATTTATGATTTAAATATTATTGACATAAAACATAATTTATCATCCGTTATACGAAATGTCACTCCATTTTCATGCCTGCATGATCCGGTGATTTGGAACTTGTTGCTTCTTCTAACTGACTTTCAGAGTCTATCAAATATCCGCCTGAGGTTACAATCGTTTCGCCTTCGTTAATTCCATCAAGAATTTGAACGTACTCGTTTGAGCGGTCTCCGACTTTTACTAACCTTGGCTCGAAGATGTTTGTATCTTTCTGAACCCAAACAACTTGTCTCGTCCCGGTTGAGAGAACAGCTGTGGTCGGCACGACAATGCTTTCCGGTAATTTTATTTTGATTGTGGCATTAACGAACATATTTAGTTTAAGTTCTGCAGTACTATTCGGCATTTCTGCGCGAACCCAGAGTGTCCTGGATGATGGTTCCACCGTTGGACTGATAAACGTTATTCGCCCTGTGAATATTTTCCCAGGATACACATCACTTGTGGCTTCTACCCTTTGCCCGACTTTCACTCCATGAATTTCGTATTCGTAGATGTCTGCATACATCCAAACTGTTGAAAGATCGGCAACGTCAAAAAGATTTTCACCGGCGGAAACATATTGCTGCTGTTGA
>Ga0315277_10004840_pt1 | contig 17856 bp, 22 predicted proteins | sample YL17G05_15_MG_FD_203695 | JGI IMG/M metagenome (GOLD analysis project Ga0315277, IMG submission 203695) | Sediment microbial communities from Yellowstone Lake, YNP, Wyoming, USA - YL17G05_15 | ecosystem: Environmental > Aquatic > Freshwater > Lake > Sediment | place: USA: Wyoming | collected...
TTTCGGCAGCGTCAGAAATTTTTCCTCAGATCCAAAGCAAGTTTCCTGGTTTAAGGCTAAACGGCGCTGATTCGGCGCCGCACAAGATCTCCGCGTCGTGGGCCCACGAGGTACACCTCCTGGTCACCTGCGACGCCTATGCCCCCGCTCCGGCGACGCAGGTGATCACGAGGTGCGCCTCGTCAGGGCCCGCTCTTCCCTCCCCACCATGGTCGTCCAGGCAGGCGAGGGGACGAGCTGCGCCGTCCCCTCGCCCTGCCGGACGACCAGGTGAGTCGGTCGATCGTCTGTTTCGCGGGAAGCTTGATATAATCACCCGGTACAATTCACATCGGAGGATCCATGAAGAGCCCGACATCCATCAGAGAAGACGTCATCAGCCTAGTGGTGCTTCGCCTGTTCGCGAAGCGGAAGAAGGGAATGATCTCGGAGGACGATTTCCAGGAGTTCTGCAACATCGGGGCCATGAAGGCCCTGGAGATCGTCACCGTCCGCCAGAAGGCGAAGATCCTCGAGGAGATCATGAACGAGGAGATCCGCAAGGCGGTCGAGCTCATCTCGAAGAAGACCTGCGGCCGGTGCCACGGCGCGGGGATCCAGGGGAAGCAGGGGGCGCAGCTCGTGATCTGCCCCTGCCTGAACATGGTGAACTACAGGGGCGACTCGGTGCTCCCCCTCGGGGAGCAGTATTCGAACGAGTACTTCACCGGCGACCAGTGCAAGGACGAGCTGGGCCGGAAGAACACCGTCATGAACGTGGCTACGGCCGTGACCCTATTGTTGGGAGGTTAGATGCCCGCGACCTATTCGCGATTCCTGAAGGAGCTCGGGTTCCACATCCGGGCCGGCTACAGCTTCATGGTCGTCGTGACCGAGGAGCACGAGCGGCTCGTCGAAGAGGTGGAGACCCTGGCGACCAAGTACCTGGACAAGGAGACGAAGTCCGGCGAGAAGTGGAACCTCTACCGGTGGACGATCACCGACGGATGGCAGCTCAAGGGGAAGAAGCTTCCCAGGGGTGCCGAGGAGATGCCCACCCCGCTCTCGGAGTTCCAGAAGATCGAGAAGTTCGACCCGTTCTCCGTGATCATTATGGAGAACTTCCACTTCTTTCTCACGAAGGAGAATCCGGACCTCATCCAGGCCGTCCGGGACCTCTCGAAGCACTGCCAGAAGCAGAACAAGGCGGTGATCTTCGCCAACGCGGTGCTCGAGTTCCCGGTGGAACTAGACGCCTACCTGACCGTGCTGGACCACGAGCTGCCCACGCCCGAGGACATAGACTCCGCCATCGACATGATCTCGGAGTCGGTCAACCGGCACGGCGTGGACGTCAAGCTCAACGACGAGAAGCGGTACGTCGTCCGGGAGTCCCTGAAGGGGATGCGGATGACGGACGTCGAGAACGCCCTGGCGTATTCGATCGTCACCACGGGGATCTTCGAACCGAAGGTCCTCCTGGCCGAGAAGTGCAAGGCGATCAAGAAGACCGGCCTCCTGGAGTACGTCCAGTCCGACGAGACCTTCGACAGGATCGGCGGCCTGGATAGGCTAAAGAAGTGGCTGGGGCTCTGGAAGATCGCCTTCACCGACAAGGCGAAGAAGTTCAAGCTGCCGACGCCCCGGGGAGTCCTGCTCCTCGGCGTGCCGGGCTGCGGCAAGACGCTCATCGCCAACGGCACCGCCAACTACTTCAGTCTGCCCCTCATCCGGTTCGACATGGCGTCCGTCTTCGGGCGCTATGTCGGGGATTCCCTCTCTCCGGACGAAGAGGTGCTGTTTTACAGGGGCGGCAACGTTCTTCGGCTGACCATGGAAGAGGCGTATCGGCTCCAGCCGGAAGGCTGTCTCGTACAGAGCTACACGGAGGACCAGAGGTGCGTGCTTCGTCCCGTTACGGGATTCATCCGGCATCGCCGGCGTACCCCCCTGGTGGAAGTCCGGCTGTCCTCCGGAAGATCCGTCAAGGTCACGGAAGATCATTCGCTTTTCACGATTGGCCAGGACGGGATGATCGCCGAAACGAATCCGAAAGAGCTCTCTCCGGGAGACCCGGTGGCCGTTCCGTTCGGCAGAATTTCTTACGACGAAGTTTCGTCGTTCGACCTGCTTAAACTAATCGAGGAGCACCAGGATCGGGAATCGTGGATGGTTCGGGGCGTCGACGCCAGTTGCGTTGCCGCAAAAACGGACTCCGCCTGTTACGCCAGGCACTCTGGGAGGGCCCGCCTTTCGAGGATCGTTGACGTAGGTACGATCCCGGCGGACGCGCACTTCTGCGCCCACCACGGCAATGAGGAGCTGGGTCGCACCCTCGTCCTGACCGAAGATCTGATGAGATTCTTCGGCTGGTTTGCGGCCGAGGGCTGTTTCTTGAAGAAAACGACCAGGCTCACGGTCCACAAGAGCGAGGCGCACATCATCGAAGAGCTTTGCAAAAAGCTCGGCTTAGAATACCGGCCGTATCCCGGGAAGGGCATCCAGCACGCAACGACCACCGCGATCGTCGGGGGTGTAGCCTTCGGGCGGACCCTTCGGTATCTGGGTTTCGGGGGACGCCGGTTGCCCGCCTGGATCTTCGGCGTGGCACCCAGCCTGCGGGCGATGTTCCTCCGGGGATTCTTCAGCGGAGACGGCGGCGTCTCCGGCCGCCTGATCGAGGCGTCAACGGCGTATCGCCAGATGGCTTCCGATGTCCTGGGGCTTCTGGCTTCGATTGGAATTTACGCCCAGTCTTACTCGCACGTCAACAAAAACCCCAAATGGAACGCGTCTCCCGAGACGCGCAAGATCACCGTTTCCAACGGGTTCATGACCGCAAGATTCATGGACGTGGTTGGATTCGACCAGACAGAGAAGGCGAAGGCCTTTAAGGGTCGCCCGAATCCGCAGTGGCTGCGGGTCCCCAAAATCGACGCAATCCTGACCGCGCTTAAAAAGCGCGCGAATACCCCCTGGAAGCGTCCCTTCGTCCGCACGTGCGCCAAGGAACGCATCTGTGCGGACCGGATCAAGGACGTGTATCCGGAGGCGATGTCGTGGGAGCTCGCGTGGGATCGCGTCAAGTCGGTCGAGAGGCTCGCCGATCAACCGTCCTTCGTTTACGACATCTCCGTTGACGAGACGGAAAATTTCGTCAGCGGGTTCGGGGGCGTGCTTTGCCACAACTCCGAGCAGAACATGAGGCGGGCCCTGAAGACGGTCGACGCAACCGCCCCCTGCGTGCTCTTCATCGACGAGATCGAGAAGGGCGCGGCGGGCGCCAGCGCCTCGAACTCCACGGACGGGGGCACCTCGCCCCGCGTCTACGGGGAATTCCTGAAGTGGCAGAACGACCACAAGACGCCGGTCTTCGTCGTGGCCACCGCGAACGACATCCGGTCGATCCCGCTGGAGTACCTTCGGAAGGGACGCTTCGACGAGATCTTCTTCGTCGACATCCCCAACAACACCGAGAGGGCGGACATCTTCAGGAAGCAGTTCGCCCGCCAGGAACTCCCGGCCAAGAACTACGACCTGAAGCAGCTCCTCTCCGACTCCGTCCAGTTCACCGGCGCCGAGATCGCCTATGCCATCTCGATGGCCAAGCTGGTCGCCGCCAACCGGGCGGAGATGCCGACCACCGACGACATCGTGAGCGTCCTCAGAGAGGTGCAGCCCGAGGCCAAGAAGAACAAGGAGCGGGTGGAGCAGGTGCGCGCCCGCGCCGAACAGGTGGCCCTCCCGGCCAGCGCCGAGGAGAAGAAAGACCCGACCGAGATCGAGACGGCCGAAGGCAAATGGGTCCGCAACGTCGACGTATAAAATAACCATTTAGGAGACCTTACGTGGAAAACGACATCTTTTCCGTCCTCGAAGGGCCGGACACCTCCGGCCCCACGCCGCCCGCGCTGCCGGTGCCCCCGATCGGGCCGCCGTCCGCGGCGCCGGCCCCGACCCTCGGCGGACTGCCGGAGTCGGTACAGAAGGCCCTCCCCGTCGAGAAGGGCAAGCTCATGCTGGACAAGATATTCCGCAAGGGCGGGATCTTCAAGTTGTCCATCGGGTACTGGTACGCGCGGAGGAAGCTCCGCCGCCAGGACCTGAACCTCAAAAAGGAAGAGGTCCCCGAGGAGATCGTCCAGCTCGGGCAGAAGAGGCTCGTCAAGAAGTCCTCGTTCGACGAGATCAAGTCGATCGAGGGCAAGGCCCGGTCGATCGTGGAAGGCAACTCCCACGAGAGCTGGGTCACCGGCCTCCGGTTCATGACCCTGGAGTCGCTCAAGAAGGTCAAGGAGGAGCTCAACGACCTCCAGAAGAAGTTCTTCGAGGCCCGGGACAAGTTCGTCGGGCAGTACCCGACCCTCAAAGAACAGATGATAAAGGAGTTCCCCGAGTGGGCCGAGAAGCTCGCTCCCCTCTACCCGACCCCCGAGAAGGTCAGGGACTCCTTCTACATGAAGATGGACTTCTTCGAGATCACGCTCGCCCGGAAAGAGGCGGAGATCCTCGCTGAGGCCGAGGTGGCCATCCAGCAGGAGCTGGCGCAGAAGCTCAACGACTTCATCAGCTCCACGGTGAAGGACACCCGCCAGCTCTTCCTCGAGGAGCTCGCCACGATCAAGGAGAAGATCGACAAGGGCGAGAAGGTCCATGGGAAGACCTGGAAAAAGATCAACGAGATGATCGAGCAGGCCAAGCAGATGGACATGGTCGGCGACCAGGACTTCCTGTCGATGCTCGACCAGTTCAAGAAGGTCTGGGACAAGGACAAGCTGAACGACGAGGCCCTGAAGAAGCAGGCCACCGAGCAGCTCCAGGCCATCATCAGCGAGGCCGGCGACCAGAAGAAGGCGGACGCCGTGGTCGAGAAGTACTACCGCGGCATCGTGCTGTGAAAAAAATGGAGATCGACCCTGACGACCCCCAGGAGGTCGTCAGGGTGGTCTCCGTCCTCATCAACACCATGGGGGACGGGGACGTCATCAGTAAATTCGTCGAGGCGATGTCGAGGGAACACCGTACCCTCCAGCAGGGGTTCACGCGGCTCGTCGTCGCGTGGATCCTGGACCTCGCCCACCGGGAGCATTATGACCTCCGAAACGAGGCTTCCGTGATGCTCGCCAGGAAGATCGTGGAACTGGTAGGGAAGGGCAACCTCTGCCTGCCGCTCGTCTAGGAGGATCCGTGAGCGCATTGACGCCCCGGGACTATGCCGACGCCCTTTTCGCGCAGTCGGCCTGCAACCTCTCCGGGATCGTCCATTCCTTCTCTGATGTCATCTCGAAGGTATGGGACGAGGCCCGCGCACAGGGTCGGGGGACCGACTTTGTGAATCGCCATTCAATATGCCGATTGTTCACGGAACAGATCGCCCACCTTACAGGCGCGGGGACGCCCATGGGCGGAGAGAGCGACTACAGCGAGGCCTACGAGGCCTGTGAGAAGGAAGCCATGAAGACGCTGAAGCCGGGGGAGAGGCCATCGTGGCGGACAAGCTAAAGACCTCGAAGTTCGTGAAACTCAAGGGCTGCCCGGTAGCTCCCGACGGCGAGAAGCTGTACGTCTGCGACAACTGCGGCAGGCTGTGGAGGACGAAGGACGTCAAGCCGGCCGAGAACCTGTACGAGAGGATCTCGGACGGCGATCCCATGAGCAGCCAGGAATGCCCCAAGTGCGGAGCCCTGGCCTTCCCCGCCGAGGGGGAGCCCGCGGAGATCATCCTCGGCCTCTACTCGACCCAGGTCAAGATCCTGAAAGGACACGACGGGCACGATGTGCAGATCCGGGTCCTGAAGGGCAAGGTCGTCCTGCTGTGCGAGACGTGCGGCAACATGGGCACCCATGTCGTCGACGAGGAGAAGATCGCCAAGCCATGAGCGACGTCAGGAACGGCGGCGACGCCAAGCTGACGCTGACCGCCTTCGTCACCATCAAGTGGGACATCGACACCGATCCAGACACGTCCCACCTCGGCGAGTACTCCTCCGAAGAAAAGGAGGGGTCGCTGGATCGCGCCGCGTACGGGATCAGCGTCAGGCAGGGCGAATGCCGGTACTTCAAGCCGGCCAACCACTGGCCACACAATCCCAAGAACTGGGAGCACATGGACGGCAAGGAAAAGGCCGAGATCATCAAGGAACACGGTTCCCTCCGGAACGCCGACCTACACTATGCCGTCGAGGACCTCAAGCGCATGGAGGCATTCAACAACAACGAATGGTGGATGGAGTTCTGCAAAGTCACCGTCAGGATCGGAACGCTGTCGGCCTCGAAAGTCCTGAGTGGGACGGAGAGCGACAGCTCGGACGAGCACAAAAAGGACACCGAGGAGGAGTGCCGAGACGCGGCCCTCGGTGAACTGGAGAACAAGATCCTCAGAAGGCTGGAGGTGGAATAGTGCCCCAATTCATCGTGACGAGAAAAGAAGTTTGGGACCAAGGCGTCCGGATCGAGGCCAAAGACGAGGAGGAGGCGATCGCGAAGGTCGCCAACGGCGAAGGGGACGACGTCGAAGCCCTCTTCGAGTACAGCCGGACCCTGGACCCCGACACGTGGAACGTGGAGGAGGCCGATGAGAAGGTCAAGAAGTAAGCCGAATATGCCGAAGAGGAACCTGGAGCGGGCCGGGTGGGTCGACCGGTGCCTCCGCCTCTTCGGGAAGATCACGGGTTGCAACCCTGACACGGAAGGATGGGAAACGACCATCTCCGATTTCCTAGCCGATCTCCGGCACCTCTGCGACCGAGAGAAGGTTGACTTCCGCTTGACCATGGACCATGGCCTCGACCACTACCTGGCCGAGATCGCCTGCTGCGAATGCGGCAAGCGGCTGAAGGCGGGCGACGATGCCGCCGAAGTGGACTGTGCCTGTAGAAAGTGTATAGAAAAACTTGATAAGATACAGAAGAAGACAAAAAAGGAAGGAGCCAAATCATGACCCAGCCCGAAGAGAAGAAGCCGGAACTCGTCATCGTCCAGGCCAGCGTCGGCCTCGAAGAAATCGCCGCCATCAAGGTCGCAGAGGTCGAGCGCGAGCTCATCATCAGCCAGGAAACCCTCCTCCAGGATATCCGCCAGGAGGAGGCGGAGATCGTGAAGCTCGAGAGGGGCCTGCCCGAGCAGGTCATCGCCGACACCAAGGCGAACTACCCCGAGATCTCGGAGATCGAGAAGTCCCTAAAGGGACCCTTCAAGAGCTTCTCCATCCAGATCTCCCTGAGCGGGGACAAGGTCCGCATCAACCTCGAGGCAAACGGGGACCTCTCCCTCAAGGGCGAGAAGTCCAAGGAGATCCTCAAGGAGATGGCCCAGCGGAAAGCGGCCGTCGAGAAGGCGGAAGGAAAGTTGGTAGATGTGAAGAAGAAGCTCCAACAGCTTCCGCACCTCGAGCGGAGCGTCAAGGGCGCCGTCGCCCGGATCCGCCTGGAGTCGACCCAGGAGGGCAAGAAGATCCTCGCGCAGATCCAGAAGGTCACCCTTCCGGGGCTCCCCGCCCCGAAGTAGAGCATGGAAGCCGAGACGACCGGACCCGGGAGAGAGCGGTACTACGTCCGTAAGATGGACCAGAACTGCCCCTCCTGGAGTCCGGTCGATTGGTCTATCTTCGCGCGGTGCGAAGGCCAGACCGTCGCCGGGATGGACGAGGACGTTCGGGCCGCGATAGCCGCGGCCGAGGGCGTTCCCGTGGAGTGCATACGCAAGGGTTACGCCGGGGCGATGTCGATCATAATCGAACCCGAACACATCGCCTCGGGAATGGAATATGTGCGACGGACAGGGCTGACCGTCGAAACCAACTGGATGAACGTCAAATGGGTAAGGAAATACACCCAGAAGAATGTCGTCCCTCTCGTCTCCCAGGGAGACTTTGTCGTCGACAACGCCTGGATCCGAAGAGGCAACGGGATCCGGTACAACCCCTCCGAGGCTCTCAAGGCAATCCAGGAAGTCGAAGAATGGCGCCGCCGGCGCGCGGAGCGCCGGGAGACCCTGGGGAAGAAGAGAGGAGCCATATCGAAGATTCCACGCAACGTCCTCAGCGGGATTGTCGATTATCTGGCGGGATGGATCCGGCGCAAGAAACCGTTCAACGTCAGATATGCGGGGTGGAGGCCCTGGGGCAGCAGGAACATCGTGAAGATCGAGTGGCCCAGAACGAAGGAGCAGTCGGCCCAGGCGGCGGCCGAGCTGTCACGCCTGTGCGTCGACCTCTACGGGGAAATCCCCCACAGGAATTTCGCGTGGAAGCAGGTCCTCTCGGAGATCTACCCTAAGTACCGCGGCGACGTCCTGATGAAGGGGGCGTTCGGCCGGCTCGTCCGGGAAGAGTTCCGGGTTATGCAGGAACTCCGTGTCCGACCCCCAAAGAAATGGGGTACCCTCTATGCGGGAGAACCTCACGAACATTCCTGGATCTTCGGGAATATAAGCAACGACGGATTTTCGCAGAGGTGCTCCCAAAAGAAGTGCTTCGCGACACGAACCTGTCGCTTGTGGAGGGATTGACGTGACCGATCAGCACATGAAGGAATCCATCAAGGACCACGTCCTGGAGCAGGTCCTCGACGCGGAGAAGTTCAAGGGATTCTACCTGAAGCCCCCGGACGGAGGCCGGATGATGTCTACGCTCATCATCTTCCACCCGGAGGGGATCACGATCTGCGGGGACCTGTGTCCCGGCCTCCACGGGAACTGCTCCGCCTACGGGTACAGCCTCGGCTGGTTCGCCGGGAAGCTCAGCGGGAGCTATCTGTGCGAGAAGTTCCTCGAGAAGTCCTGGCAGCGGGAGCTGGCTGCCCAGTGGTGCAAGGACGAGGCGCAAGAGCAGAGAAAGGAAGGCAACCCGGAGATCGCCGACAAGTTGGAGACGCTCGGCAGCCGGGACCTGGAGTGCGGCGACATGGACGTGCGCGACTTCTATGAGCGCCTCACAGAGATCAGCGTCGGCTACGTCGATGACGGCGTCCCCGGCCACGGCTACGATCCCGGGGAGAAGGGATGGCTGTGCGCCATCCAGGAGAAGTTCGCGGAGCTCTACAACGCGAGGACGCCGGCCCCCGCTCAGTAGGTGGGCACCGGCATCTTCTCGCGGGCCCTTTCGATCCGGCGGATCCGGGGCTCGAAGCGGGCGAATTCGGCGCCCGGTTCCGGGCCGCGCAGCGACTGTGGGTAGGAGATCATCGGCTTCACCCCTTCCAGGCGTGTCTTGATGGACGCCTTGGGCGCCTGGAGGGCCGCCTGGAGGGGAGAGGCCGGCCTCTTGACCGAAGGAGTCTTCCCGAGCCATCTCAGGAACGAATCGTGGAGGCCCGCGTCCTTCTCGATCTCGTCCAGAAATCCCCGGAGGAAGGCTTCGCCGAACTTCCGCTCGAGCTGGTCGACCATCTCCCTGGCTCCTTCCGCGATCGCCGTGGGAACGCCCACCTCCGCCTTGTAGGACATCGCCCTTGGAATCCGCCGGGGAGCGGCCAGGACTTCCGTCCGGGAGATCGACGTCGTCGGAGACGTGGGCATCCCCGCTATGAACTGGGTCTCCGGCTCGGCGTTCGACACGGTCACGGAGATCGCCTGTTTACGCACCCGTGACCTCCTTCGGCGAGGTGAAGCCCATCGCCTTCTCCCCGTTGAAGAATTCGGTGCGGCTGAAGGCCTTGGGGATCATGGTCTCGACGAGATCCCCCTGCTTGCCCTTCGCCACCCGGCCGGCGCGGACCTGGCTTGCGGCCCCAAGGAGAGTCGCGATGATGTCGGACAGCTTCTGGATGTCGGCCTGCCCCACGACGAGGTCCCCGTAGACGAACCCGTCGATGTAGATGTTGAGCTTGTGGAGCAGGCCCAGGCACGACCGCTCGATGAGGTCGGCGACCTCGCCCCCGTAGTCGAGGCCGAGGGCGTAGAAGATGAAGTGGTCGGCCCGGTGGAAGGCGCAGGTCTTCAGGAACGCCTCCCGCTCGGACAGGAACTTGATGTAGAGCTTGATGCTGTCGGGGTCCATCGAGCGCCAGTTGAAGAAGTATTCCAGGTAGCGCGCGACGACGTCGACGGGATACTCCCGGCCGAACTTCGCCCGGATCGCCTGGCTGATCTCCTCCTCGCCGCGGTTGATCATGTAGAGGAGTTCCGTCAGGATCTTGACGTCCGGATGCTTGAGGATCTCCTCGGCCTTTCCGAAGGCGATGAAGAACTCCTTCGGGGTCTGCGCCCGGATGACGTCCGGCTCCAGACCGTTCTGCACGGCGGACCGGAGCCTTTCGATGTACTCCACCGGGACCGTCGGCAACCCGAGGACCGAGAGCTGGCTGTTCGTTTCGGGGGTCGAGTTGCAGAAGCAGGTCGCCGCCTTGATGTACTTCTCGTAGGGCACCGCGAAGGACCGGGCGGCGTATTCCCCGCGGAGCGAGATGATCTCGGCCAGGGAGACGCGGGTCTGCCCGCCTGCGGTCTTGACGAGGTGGACCTTCTGGGTGTCGACGAGGGAGGCGAATTCCTTCTTGGAGATCCCGAGGGCCCGCGCGGCGTCCTTGCGGGTGAGGAAGACCGGCTTGTTCCCGCCGTGAAGAAGGCCCATGTTATTTCTTGGAGGCCTTGAGGGCGGTGCGGGCGGCCACTTCCTTCCACCGCTTGCCGTACCGCTCCTTCATCTCGGAGGACTTTCCCTTCATGGCCGAGTACATCCTCTTGGCCTTGGCGGGAACGTCCTTCTCGCGGAAGTGGACCTTCTCGCGGGCGAGTTTCTGGAGCTCGTCCTGGAACCCCTGCATCAGCGGGTTGGTCATGCCGACCCTCCTATGCGACGGCGGCAGGCGCAGGAGCCGGGCCCTGGGTCCTCTGCGCCTGGAGCATCGAGTTCAGGTACTCGAGGTGCTCGTTCACCTCGTTTACGGCCTTCATGGCCGAGAGCGCCGCCTGCTCGGGGATCTGGTTCTTGAGCCCGAGGGCCGAATACAGGTACAACTCCGCCAGCTTGGATTCCACCTCGCGGAACATGGGGATGTTCTGGAGAAACTGGATCAGGTTGGCCTCGTTGACGAAGTTCAGCGACAGCATGGCGTCCACCGCCTTGGGGTCGTTGACGGACGACGCCTCCTTGAAGAGGTTCTTCCGGAAGGCGGCGGCCAGCTCCCCGAGGTTGCGGTCCATGAGCTGGTCCTTCTTGACGAGGTCCTTCACAGGCCTGAGGTTGGAGACGTTGACCTCTCCCCGGTCGATGGCCATCGCCGTGATCCGGGCGCACTCCTTGAGGGGGACGCCCAGGACCGAGAGGGCCCAGTGGCACTCCAGGGTCGGGAGGTCCTCCGCCTGGCAGTCGTAGCCCATCCCCGTCAGGATGTCCCCCTTCAAGGTGAAGGAGCCGTCCGGCCCCGAGATCACACGGACGGAGCGGCCGTGGCCGCGCTTCGAGGTCTCCACCGCGAAGGGCTCCATGCTCCGCTCGGAGAAGAAGACCTTCCGCTTGATGAGATCGTTCGCCTCGCGGGGATCCTCGACGATCCGGAGCTTCTTCCCGAGCTCGATGAACTTGAAGCTCGGCGGGATGTAGTAGATGTTCCCGGCGATCTTGTCGCCGAGCATGGGGTCGGCGATCCCGGTGGCGTTCACGAACCGGGTGACGCCCGGCATGATGACGAAGGTCAGCTTCTCCCCGGCCGGCCCGATCGCCTGGGACACGGCGTAGTCCTGGATCCGGCCGACGTTGGTGACCTTGAAGGGCATGAGGACGAACTGCCCGGCGTCGTCCGAGCCCAGGAACGTCCCTTCGGCGCCGACCTCAAGGGACCCCTCCTTGAGCTCCGGAGGAACGTCTCCGATGCGCTCGCCGACCATCCGCTCCTGGAGGGAGTGGGCGTTGCCGGACATGAAGAGCTTCGCCCCCACCACGGTGCCGCTATAGTCGAGGACCCGGTTCACCAGGAGCCCCTCGACAAAGCTGCCGTCCTTGGTGATGGTGATGTAGTGGCCGTCGTCTCCGACGAGCTCCGCGACCAGAGGGTGATCCTCGAGGATCACCGGCCGGATGTGCTTCCGGTCGGGGGACTCGACGAGGACCGTGTCCGAGGAATTCATGAGGTTGGGCAGGCCCGGCTCGAGATCCGAGAAGGCCAGCACCGCCTCCTGGGGGCGCATCTCCTTCACCACCGGCTTGTAGAAGTAGTCGTTGGTGGTGGTGACGCGCCACCGCCCGTTCGAGAGCTTTTTCAGGCACGCCAGGTGCGTGGGGGCCGCCCCCTCGATGAAGTCCATGTAGTCATCAAAGGTGGTGGGCTTGGTGCCCAGGATCTCCCGGACGACCTGGAGGGTCTTGTTGAGCGCGAACGTCGACATCGCCCGTTCGTCGCCACAGTACCGCTGGAAGTCATCCCATTCGCCCTTCCGGATCGTGCTCCGGATGGTGCTGATGAAGGATTCTTCCTTGGCGGGGTCGGCGGATCCGCCGCGCTTCTCGAGCTTCGGCTCGAAGATCTCCTGGGCGCCCTTAGCGGGAACCCACGAGGAGTAGTCGCCCTCTCCGCCGGACAGGGAATAGTTCCCGTAGAGGTTCCCCAGGTACCCGACCGTCGGCGGGATCATCTTGTCCACGAAGAGGGGGGAGGGCTGGAAATAGGGGTCGATGCCGTTGGCGATCCCGGACCCCTCCTGGGTCTCGGCGAACCGGGTCTGGGTGAGGGGGAGGATCTGCTCTCCCTTGATGAAGATCTCGAAGGGCTTCATCCGGAAGTTCTCGATGATGACGGGGACGGCGACCTTCTCAGGCTCCTGCTCCAGGCGCTCCCGGGGGCCACCGAGGCCGGTCACCTGATAGGGCTTCCGGAGGATGATGGCGCCGAAGGCCGTTCCGCTGCGCTCGTCGACCTTCTCGAACTCCAGCTCAGGTGCTGAGCCAGCATACGCATAGCTGTGCTGGCTTGCAAAGGCCTGAATTATTTGCGCGGGCCATTCTTGAATATTTTGCGGCAGAGTCACCTCTTGACCAACTTTCTCGAAGTCTGCGTTGGTGTACGGCTTGTAGTAGAGCTCCGCGCCGGCGGCGTCGTTCCTGGGGATTTCCATTACGCGGTCCTCCGATTGTCCACAGTTTACCCCGCCGGAGGCGTTTCGTTCAGGCTATTGGGCGTTGATGACGAGCATGACCTCGGCGATCTTGGCGTCGTTCTCGGGAATCTGGGCCTGGGCTTTGGTCGACCCCCGCTGGGTATTGATGACATTGAAGAGGGTTCCCGTGCCCATGGAGGCCCGCATGGTGACCCAGAAGAACCTCTTGGGATATAGCCCCGAAGGGGAGGCCGCCAAGAGGGTCCCGATCTGCGGCTTCCTGACGTTCGCGAGGAAGGTCTGGTAGGCCGCGATGATCGCCGTCCGGGTGGCCAGACCGCCGTCGGAAAGGCCGATCTCCGGGAGGTGGCCGCCGTGCGGAGCGGGGATCATCTCGTTGTTGAGGTAGTTGTAGGTGTCGTTGTAGAAGTTCTGTGCGGCCAGGAGCGCCGCCTGGGCGTTCGTGATGTCGGTCGCCGTGACGTACTCGTTCGACGGAGAGTTGTTGTTGACGAAGTCCGTCAGGGCCGGGATGACTTGGGTGCCGAGAAGGGTCATCTCGTTGTTCATCGAGGTGATCATCCCGCCGAGAATGCCGTAAGGATTCGAGGCCTCGTTGAAGCGGGCATCCCACCCCAACGGGCCAGGGTTGTTGAACCCGGCCGCCTGGACGAGGGGGATCCGGGTCAACTCCCTGGCCAACCAACGCTCGAGCGTGTTCGTGTCGCTCCCCGTCCCGCTGGTAAGGCCCACCGCGAACCGCGGCTTCCCGCCGTCCGGCTGCCTGAGGTTTGCCGGGTCTCCCGGGATCTCGCTCGCAACGCTCGGCCTGAAGTAGAGGGGCGCGTTTGCCGCCGTGTCGGTATAGGGGGTGCTGACGCTGGCTACGATCAGCGGCTCCGTGACTTCCTCGGCGGCGAGGACGTAATTCCCGGACTCCGGGAACAGGTACGGCGGGACGTTCATGATGGCGTAGGCGTTGTAGGAATACCGGCGCTCCCTTTCCACGGGCAGGACGGCGAGGGACCCGATCTGCTCGCAGATGTACCTGACGTCGTCATCCTTCCTGGTGAATTTCTCGAGGAGGACGACGTTCTGAGCCAGCGTTCCCCTCAGGGAGGCGTTGGATTCTTCGAGGACGTTCACCAGCCCTATCGTGGTCTTGTACTTGGCGTAGAGAGCGTCGGTCCCGAGGGCGGCGACGCCGGCCACGGTGAGGGTGATCTTTCCGGAATACGCGATGACCGAGTAGTCGGTCGTAAGCACGAGCAGGGGTCCTGAGATCGAGGTCTTGTGGAGCTCGAGTGTGCTCGGAACGGAGTACGCCCCATGGAGCTGTTCCGTACCCAGGAAGGTCACGCCCGCCGGAGTGAGGACGAGCGCGCCCGTGGCCAGGGTTACCGTGTAATGGGTAGTCTCCGTCAGGAGGTTGGCCGTGGCGACCGCCGTCCGATAGAGCTTCATGGTTCCCGCCGTCACGGGATAGTACTGGAGCTGGTAGTTGGTCTGGATTCCGTCACCGACACCCACGAACTCGTCCTGAGCGAGCCGGCCCACCACGATGGGGCGGTAGTCGAGCTGGAAGTCCTTGTTGACCCCGTCCCCGGTGCCGACGTATTCGTTGGTGGCCCCGTAGAGGTCCGCGATCTGGTCGGGCGCAAGCGGGGCGATTGACGGCATAGGTCACATCGCGGATTGAACGGTGGCCGAGCCGGTCATGATGAGGCCGTTGGCCGAGGAGTTCCCGGAGGAAACCCCGAATACCGTGACGGCATCGAGCATCTTGGCGTTCGGGAGGCCCCCGAGGGCGCCGAGCGAGGTGATCCCGCCCTGGGTCACCACCTGAGGCGCGTCGATGACCACCTGGCCCAGGCTCGAAACGGTGACCTTGTTGGAACTTCCGTCGGTGACCACGGTGGCAAGAGGCATCGACCCGGTGAACGAGGTCATGGCCGCAGAGGTCGGGGCCAGGTCGAGCTGGCTGTGCATCCCCGCCGGATCCCCCGCGATGAAGCTGAAGTTTCCGCTCGGGCTGATCGCGATGGAGCCTTGGTTCGTCCCGTCCGAGGCGGAGATGATGACCCCGTTCGGGCCGATCTGGATCTGCCCTGTGATGTTCTGGTCGTCCTCGACCTTGATGTAGAAGTGGTTGGCCTGCTCGCTGAAGAGGACCTTGAGGTGCGCCCCGCCGCGCAGGGGGCCCGCCTCAAGATTCTCCTTCGTTGCGGACTTCGTGAAGAGGTCCGCCGCGTAGGTCATGGAGGTCTTGGACTTCTCCTGGCCTTCCGTCCAGAGCATCGAGCCGCCGGCCGAGAACACCCGGTACTGGCGGCACAGGTGGGTGATGGTGGACAGGACCGCGTCATAGAACGTATAGAGATCCTGGCGGGAGTCGATCGCGATCGACCCGCCGGGGTGCATCATGAGCTGGTTCTCCCCGATTGTCCGCAGCATGATCGAGCCGGGGATGAGCTGGGTCCTGGCAAAGCTGCCCTTCAGGGACTGGTTTGCGCCACCGGTCGCGGCCGTGGCCCGTCCGAGTTCGACCGACGGGGCCGGGTGGTATCCGACGATGTACGGCTGGTTGCCCGCGGCGAGGGCCACGAGGCACTTGTCGCCCACGCTCGGGACGGCGTAGATCCCTGCGGTCCCGGAGTAGTTGGCGTAGGGCAGGAGAAAGGGGACCCTGGACTTGAGTTCGTTCTTGAAGGTCACGACGTCCGCGGTGAGCGTGACGTTCTGGGCTTCATCGGTGTGAACCCTGTTGATCGTGCCCTCGACGACGTTGGACGCCTGGAACTCCCCGAAATAGGGGTTGGGCATCCGATCAAGAAAGTTGGCGGGGGCTTCGTCAACCATGGACGTTCTATAATATCACGGGAAGGAGGCTCCGTGTCTACCGTATTTTTGCGCGAGATGGTCGCCAAGGGGTTCTGCGGGGTCAGGATCGCCAACGACCAGAAGAGGGGGATGGGGTACATCTCCACCGTCCTCGACAAGATCTTCCTCAGGAATCTCGTCGGAAGCCTGAGTGATGAAAACGGGATACTCCAGCTCGCGCTCCAGTACGGGATCCCCTACGAGGAGCGGCCGATCTTCGAGAGGTGCGCCCGCGGCATCCACGAGAACCTCAACATTCATTTCGGCGCCGAGCAGATCGACGTCCCGTGGGGCGAAGACACCATCCGGTTTGTTCGGGTCGTCAGCGAGGCCGCGACGTGTGAGGCCGCGACGTGTGAGGCCTTGACGTGGAAGCATCTGGAGGCCGCGACGTGTGTCGTTGAACCAGTGTACGACTATTGCCCCATGAACGACTACGTGCCGGCGCATTCCCTGGCAGCGGAAGCCCTGATGTTGAACAAGGACGAGAAGCCGGCCAACATCGTCGGGATCAGGGCCGTGTGGGTCAATGGAGGCCATACGGTGGAGCAGGGCCACGCGGTCGCGAAGGACCACTGGATCACTCTCGTCAAGGGAGCCATGAGCTCGGTGTTCCGGAGGGCGGGGCCTCACTGCCTGACCTGCCCTGAGAAGCGGTGCATCGACTCGTTCAGCGACTCGGACTTCGACGCGATCCTCCGGAAGTGGCTGGATCTCAGGAAGAGCCTCTCCGAGGCCGAGGCCTTACTTCGCCATCACCTGACGTACGAGGGGCCCACCAAGTCGGGCACCCACCTCTGGTACATGGACGAGGGAGCGAAGCGGTTCTTCGACGAGAAGCGCCGCGCGGAATTCCTAGCCAAGCTGGCCCAGCTCGATCCCGCCGGGTACGCAGCCTACCTCAGGCCGGATTCCACGAAGATCTTCAAGGCCATCAAAGAGGGGAAGCTCTCGGAAGAGGTCGCGTCCTTCTTTAAGACGACCAAATACTGGACCATCGAGTCCAAGTTCTCCCTGTGAGCGGAGGTGCCCACGTTATGAGAGGAATCATCGTCACCAAACTGAAGCCCTGCATCGTCAACGAAAAGCTTCTGACCAAGATCGAAGCCCTGAAGAAGACCAACCTGAGGTACAGGTCCCAGGTCATCTTTGTCTTCAGGATCCCCGACCAGTCGGAATTCAAGATCGAAGTCCTGGACGGCGAAGTTCCGGAAATAGAGAGCCTCGAGGAGTTCGAGAAGGACTGCTTCGAGGAGAGGGCGCAGCAGCCGACCAGGAGAAACATCCTCGTGGGAAGGACGCCGCCGGACTCCGCCACCGCAACGGAGGCGCAGCCGCCTCCAACGCCATGAACCATACCGCCGAACCCTGGAGGGTGGGCAAGGGTTACGGGGCCGTCGTCGCCGACGCCAAAGTTCGCGACGGCCCAATCGGGGCCGACGACGTCCACTCTTACGGAGGCTACCTCATCTGCGAGTCGACGACCAAGGACAACGCCAGAAGGATAATCGCCTGCGTCAACGCCTGCGCCGGCCTGACCGAACAGGAGATCAAGCTTGCCGTCAAGGTCTGGAAAACAAAAAGGAGGAACATCGTCCTATGAACGAAAAGGGTAAGCAGCCCAGCGCGCCCCCGTCGGGGCCGAAGAAAAACCTCTACCGGGTCACCGTGATGAGGGTTCTTTACGTCGTCGCGGAAGGTCCGGAGGACGCCAAGGAGCAGGCCAAGAAGGCCGAGCCCAACGAACACGAGCTTTTCTACGGGCAGACCCTGGCCACGCCAGGCCTCATCGAAGCGGATGGCTGGGTGGGGGCCAATGCCTACGGGACGGACGTCGACGAGTTCGCCGAGGACGCCTGCAAGAGGTTGAACCTGCCGTGATGTACCTCTACGGCATCGCCTTCAAGAACGACCGCGGCCTCCAGATCATCGCCGAGAACGCCCGGGAGGCAGCCCAGTTGGCAA
>Ga0315277_10004841_pt1 | contig 17855 bp, 13 predicted proteins | sample YL17G05_15_MG_FD_203695 | JGI IMG/M metagenome (GOLD analysis project Ga0315277, IMG submission 203695) | Sediment microbial communities from Yellowstone Lake, YNP, Wyoming, USA - YL17G05_15 | ecosystem: Environmental > Aquatic > Freshwater > Lake > Sediment | place: USA: Wyoming | collected...
TCACGACGAGCACGCATTTACCATGACAATATCAAGATATATATTTAAATTAGTGATCGGTGGCGCTGGCGGCGTTGGAAAGACGACGATGCTGCACCGGTACTTGCACAACGCGTTTATGCCCAGATCGACCATGACAATCGGCGTGGCATTTCATTCGCACGAGATTTTGCGCAACGGTGCTAAGATCAACCTGTCGCTATGGGATCTCGGTGGCCAGGAGCGGTTCCGCTTCATGCAGCCGTCGTATGTTGCCGGTGCCAAGGCTGGTATTCTCTTCTTCGACATGTCCCGCCTCGACACGATAACGCAGGTCAAGGAATGGGCTGACATGTTCCGCCTCCAGGCAGCTCCCGAAATCCCTATCATACTCGCCGGGGGGAAGATGGACCTTGTCCATCCAGATATGCTCGACGAGGTGAACAATTATGCAAAATCGGTTGTCACGAAACTCGGGTTGTCATGTTATATGCCGACCTCATCCAAGACCGGCACGAACATTAGCGAGATGTTCAACCACATCGTCGACGTGCTCGTCTCGCAGATTAACCAGGTAAAGGCCGTCGCCGCGGCATCGATCGATTAAACCAAGCAAGGATTCTCATTTTTCCTCCCGCTCACTTTCGAGCCACTTAACCTGATTTTACCTTTTTTAAGTTGAAAGACAAAAAATGCTTCATCACTAATCAATTTCTAAAATAGGAAGTATTGTATCATGCCAGGATTTGCACATATTTGCATAACGATCGGTCTTTCGGTGTTTCTATTCAAGATCACCCACGGAAAGTTTTCCATTAAACACTCGATTATCTTCGTCGTGAATTGCATGGTCGGGCCGGACATATTCGGCTTTCTGGACTACCTGGATCCCCTCTACTTGTTTCTGCACGGGTATGGTTGGTTTGTCGCGGCAATTCCACTCACGCTCTTCTGGATGGTGTTCGCGCAGTATCATTTGCAGTGGAAGCCGTTCAAGGCTTGGAAGGCTGACGCGACCAAGGAACCGATCATCACGATCCCTGAAATTTTCTGCCTGGTCTCCGCCGGTGGTATTTTCCACATGTTCATCGACATCATCGGCCACCCGTCATACATTTGGTTGAATGGCGTGCCCAACGTGCCATGGGGTGTCACGTGGTTTGGCGACGGCAATTATTTCTCGATTCAAGATATATGGGCGACGGGCTTGTTCCCATGCGGCAACACGTTTCATTTCCCCGAGTACCTGCCTGTCTTGATCTCTGCTCTCGGCGGCGCGTTGTTGCTCATCATGTTCGTCATGCAAAGGAGCAAGAAAGCATTTTACCTGTCATCGTTCTTGATCATTATCGGGTATTTCACGCCGCTGGCGATATCGTGGTTCATTCCCAACTCGGGCTTCAACATCAACCAGCCCGGCATCGTGAATTACTACGGCAACCCAACTGGTTGGGTTCCCTTCACGTTCCATCTCACGGGCGGTGAATCGGATCTCGGCACCATGATCTTTTTCGGGCTGTTCTTGTTCGTACCATTGATTCTCCTCTATTACGGCTATGTCGGCCTTCCACGCGTCCCGAAAAAAGGCTACAGGGCAATTGTCGAAAAAATCGAGAAGGAGGAAAAGCAGCACACCGATGAAAAGATACTAGAATTGCTGAAGGCAGAACAATTGCAGAAGGAACAGAAGCAGCGCGATGCGGAAAAGTTCCAATCAATACTGAAATCCCCGGGCACGCCATGAAAGCCCTGGATTCCGAGCAAGTAAATCAACTCTCTCTTTTTTTTGGTGCAACACTGTCGTGATATTGTATGGGTCAAAGAGGATATGCACGCGTGAATTCGAAGATGCAGCGAACCTGGGCCTTGGCTTTGGTCGTTTCGGGCGTAGTCTTGCTCATCGGCATCTTCCAGTTTGCTTATATCATCAATCAATTTCAAGTCTCGCCGAAGTACCGGCCGTTCACGGCGCTGTTTTGGATGCTGGCCATAGCCGTGTGTTGCTCGTTCGCCGCCGGCGGCGCCTATTGCCTCGTGATTGACCTCGGGAAAAAGCCGGTAAAAGGCTTATCGCTCGCCATTTCAAGATTCCTCGCAGTCACCAGCGTGGTCTTGATGGTCCTTGGCATCGCGGGGATCGTGGGCGGGGTTTACGCGCTGGCGAGTTTCTCCGTGCTGATGGCCGGCGATTTCGTCACCATGGTAATTATTGCCGGGGCCACGATTATTTCCTTGTGCGTGCTGCTCATCACCGGCGGGCTTGCGGCCTGCGTCGCCTGGAAGAAGCGAAAGGAAGTGACCGTGCTTGGACGTTCCATGGGCATCATCGGCATCACGCTGTTCGCGTCACTCGCCATCGCTGGTCCAATCGTCGCGTTCATTCCACCCGCGACATGTAAAGATTTTCCAGCGGACTTGCCATACAAGGTGGATATGTTTGCCCAAAACACGAGCGGGTACAACACGTACAAGATTCCCGCCTTGCTCGTCACCCCGAACGGCACGATCCTCGCGTTTTGCGAGGGTCGCGTGGACAACAATGGTGATTTTGACGACATTGACATGATGCTGCGAAAAAGCTACGATAACGGCACGACGTGGACGTCGCAAGTGGCGCTCATCGATGACGGGACCTATACCATCGGCAACCCGTGCCCGGTCGTCGATGCGGACACGGGCACCATTTTCTTGCTGTACTGCCGCGAGAATGACCTCGTGTTCATCATCAACAGCACGGATAATGGCGAGACATGGTCGAATCCCTTCGAGATCACGTCCCAGGTGAAGCTCCCGGGTTGGAAGTGGTACGCGACAGGACCCACGCATGGCATCCAGATACGAGCGACGAGGCGTATCGTCATACCCTGCGATCATATCGTTAATTATGAATTTTTTTCGCACGTGATCTATAGTGACGACCACGGGCTGACCTGGAGCATTGGCGGGAGCGTTCCAGGTGGCGATGAAAGTACCATCGTGGAAACCGAGAACGGAAGCTTGTACATCAATATGCGATCGGAACGACCCCGGCGATTGTATGCGTGGAGCCACGATGGCGGATTGACATGGTCGGAACCGCGATATGACGAGACGCTCGTCGAACCGGTGTGCCAGGGTAACTTGTTGCGATACACCAACTTGAACTCGTTTTTCACGAGCCGCGTGCTGTTCTCGAATCCGCACAGCACGTACCGGGAAAATATGACCGTGAAGATCAGTTATGACGAATGCAACACGTGGGTCGTCGGCAAGGTGCTCTATCCCGGGCTTGCGAGCTATTCGGACCTCGCGTCGACGCCCTGGGGCGAGTATATCTTCTGCTTGTTCGAGGTCGGCTGCAATTTTTACGCAGAAAAGATCGTGTTCGCGCGGTTCACGCTGGACTGGCTCACGAACGGGACGGATGCACTCGATCCCAGGCCGTGAACCGCGTCAAGATTCGACCATCTTGCTCGCGATGGCTTGCTTGTCCTGGTCGCTCGCGTTCAGCGCGACGAGTATATCCGCGACCTCATCCGCCGTCAGCTTGAACAGCTTGAAAACGAGCGCGTCGATGTCGTATTGGAGCTTGGCCATCTCCTCGTTATGTGCAGAGGTTTCCTCGATGCCTTCATCGCCATCTCCAACGTGAGCTGCCATTTCACCGAGTTTCCTGACCCGTAATTCGATGCTTTGCTCGCTATACGCATCGGGAAGGGGCACGCGGATTCTTGCAACAGGCCCGGAGTAAAACTCGTAGATCCCGCCCATTTTCTTCCCGTATGTCGTGAAATACCACCCAGCCGCTCGAGAGTTGAGGACCCCCGTGATGTAGTTGATTCCCGGGGTCGGTTTCCTTGGCACGAAAATCGTTACATCGTAGCTGCAATACGACTTGCCCGTGTCAATGGATGCTCGGATCCCGGGAGCCTTGTACGGGAGGACGATTTTCCCGGGAACCTCGAGATTTTTCACGTTCCGCGGCCGGCGCCATAAGTACCACGGCACGGTGATGCGGCCATTGTCCCGGGCTTCTAAATCCTGCTTGAAGTGCGATAGAAAGGCAAACGTCCCTGGAAATCGCGCTCTGAAAGTCGCCTCGTCGATGTCCGGTGGTATATAGATGCACCATTGCTGCTGCTCGTGGTGATACACGCGGATGTCGCCATTCTTGAGCCACGGGTGCACGGTAGCGGGCTCTAGCGGGTATTTTTGGTCGTCGATGATGCCAAAAAACGAGCCTTTTTCATTGATGACGTGCTTGACGAACGCCTCGTCAAACCCCGTTTCGGCTCCGCCCAGGCATTCGCCGAGCGTACCGAGCTCGGGCCATCGCTCGAGTTTTGCCTTGATCGCGAGTTGTTTCCCCTCGATCAAGGACCAGCCGTCGTCGACGAGTGAGTCTTGCCGGATCCGTCTCGCAAGTGCGTGCTCGATCAAGGTGTCAAGGTCATCGTTCATCCCCGTAGTGCCCGGGATGTAACGGTACACGAATTCGTTTCCCGGGTTTGGTGTACCTTTCCTGAAGAAATACAAGAGCGGGTGGATGCCGATGCCACCGAACATGTCGCAATCGTTCATGTCGTCGATTTCAACGATCTCGTCCTTGACGAGCAGCCTGCGTAGGTTCACGGCATGGGACGCTTGCATAAAATACCGGGACGAGATTTGACCGCTCATCCCACCAGGTTTTAACAATAAACCGTGCAACTCGAAGAAATAATAGGATAAATCCGCTTGACCATTAAATGCTTGATAAATTTTTTCGAGGAAACTCCGGTCGATGCGATCCAGGTATTTCTTGTAATTCACATATGGGGGGTTGCCGATGACCGCGTTGAATCCACGATCCCTTGGGGCGCGCAAGATTCCATTCGGGAAGAAAAACACGTGGGGGAACGCGACGACCGGGTTCAAAGGTTTCACATCCTGGTGGGACGGGAAAAGTGGTCCAATATTACCGTCCTCGATATATTCTTTTCCTTTGCTCAAGGCGAGTTCTTCAAGATTTCTTTGTGCACGAAGTATCGAATAAAGACGATTTCCTAGCCTCAATTCATTAAATGTTTCTTCCCTTCCGGTGACGATTTCCTTGACCAACTCGCGAAACTGCCGCTGCTCGACCAATCGTTCGGTCCACTCGATGCCAGGATTGACCAGCGCGTTGCCCTCGCGCAGGCTAGAACGGAGGCATTGTGCATACATCTCGATGGTTCTCTGATTGGGCGGGTTCATCAAGCTACAAGCCTCGAAGCAGAGGTTCATCCTCGCGATCTCGATGGCCGCCACGTCCTCGTCGATTCCATGAACCTGGAGCAAAAGTAAACTCATCATAGCCATCGTGGTATCAGTTCTCTGGGTTCCAATATGCTTCACGAGTTCCAGGTATTTGCTCCATATGAACCGCAGTGCCTCGATGAGGAATGGTCCCGTGCCACATGCGGGATCCAGAACCTTGAACTCGCAAAATTCCTGGATGATGCGCTCGGAAGGACCACTTCCTTTAAACGCCGCTGCATCTCCTATGATCTTATCAAGCGGTTTTCTCATCGTGCGCTGCACGATATATTTGCAGATGGGGCGTGGTGTGTAGATGATGCCTTTCTTGGCCTTGTCCGTCGCCATGTACCGTTCATAATAAAGTCCAGGAATGTCGAGGTCCGCGGCGAGCGAGATCGTGGCTGTCATATCGACGAGGTGTTTTTTTTCAAGGATAGAACCAGATTCAGCATTTCCCCAGATGATCTTGAACAAGATATCACGGAAATGCCTCACGTTTTTTTCCGCCGGGTCAAGCACTTTCACCACGGCAGCTGGCTCGCAGCACGGGAACAAATGACCAAGCGAACAAAAGACGAGCAATCGCTCGTCGAGACATTCGATGAAGTCTTCAATCAATCGCGGATCTGTCTCGGGAGCCACGATCGGGTCTACTTCCAAGCATGACTTGAGATCGTCCTCCTCCCCCGCGTGCTTGCGACTGGCCAATTCCACGAGCAGCATCTTGAAGACGAGCTCGACGATAATCGCTCGTTTTTCGGCATCGCTGCACGTGAACTGCACCGTGGCGAGCTCGGCGTGCCACGCGTCTATGTTTCTCAAGAATCGAGCCCGATCGAGCCCGATCGAGCCCTTGCCGTCTGGTACATCGCTCACGAGATCTTATCTCGCTCGCGAGTTAAGATGGTTGCCTACCACTCTTGTGATAAACTCGATGATGCCTGGAATACCGAATTATCCACAGTATTCTTGAATATCATCTGTTCAAGTTTTTTTAAGTCTATTTGATATATATTTCCCCTAGAAATATGTACTGGTAAATAAAGAAAGAATGTGCTCCATATCTATGGCGAAAATCTTTATATAAATTTTAACCTTGTTTCAAACAACCTTATTGGCACCAAGAAGCCAATAATGGCAAATTTGATCCAAAAAAAGCAAAGAAACAAGAAGGTATTGATCATGGAAAATAAAGGTAAATTTATGGCAATTGCCATCACACTCGCAGCGGGTACGTTCCTTGGTGGTCTGCTGGCTGGTTATGGCCTCCTTGGAACCTCGAACGGCAATCCTGGAATCCAGAATTACACGTTAAGATTGTCTGGTTCCACGACCGTCTTTCCGATAGCCACGCATGCAGCGACCGTGTTCATGGACATGTACTCTAATTATGACGTGCAAGTTGCCGCTGGAGGCTCGACCGTAGGTATTACAGACGTTGGAACAGGCACAGTTGATATTGGAATGTCATCACGCGAGGTCAAAGCCTCGGAATTGGTAACTTATCCTAACCTGAACGTGACCGCGATCTCCAAGGATGGTGTCGCTATCGTTGTCAACACGGCTTTGTCTGGCGTAGTGAACATCACCATCGAAAACATCAAGAAGATCTATAATGGCACCATCACAAACTGGGCAACGCTCGGTGGCCCGAGCCATGCAATCAACATCTATAATCGTGAGAGCGGCTCCGGAACCCGTTCGACCTTCGAAGACCTCGTGATGAAATATGGCACATCCACGATAACATATGTTGGCGGGATCATCGAGGTGTCGGGTAGTGCTCTTATGAACTCTTCCATCGCAGGAGATCAATATGGAATCGGATACATTGGCGTTGGATTCTTAGGGCCGTCAATCAAAGCCTTAAATGTCGCCGCGAATCCATCATCTGCTAATGTCTCTTGCACGGTTGCAAATATCAAGGCTTTATCATATCCGCTTTCCCGAATGTTGTACATGATCACGAACGGATCTATGTCCATGCAAGAACTTGCATTCATCAATTTCATGACGGGTCCTATTGGTCAACAAATCGTTGCGGAAGAAGGGTTTGTTCCATTGGTATAATCGACCCTTAATTTTTTATCTATTCCTATATAGAATATATATCTTCCCTTTTTTTCTATAGGTGCACATACTCGAACATAATAAATGTCGAGATGGTTTAAGAAAGCACCTAAATAATCAATCCTATAGTAGATCACTTGAACATGCTGATTATTTTTAGGCGAACATTGCTTGACGTTGTTGTCTCCATCGTTTTTATCTTTGCGGATGCGGTTAAAGAGATCGGACAAAAAAGAACTTGTAAAGCAAGCCGTGTTGCTTGCCGCGGCGTTTTTTGCGATCGCCGTTGTGTTTCTCATCATCGGTTTCTTGATACGGCAAGCATTCCCGCTCTATCAATCCGTGAGCATGGCGGATTTTTTCTTCGGAACTGTTTGGCAACCGAATGATGATCCGGGACGGTTTGGCGCTGCACCAATCATCATAGGTACAATTTATGTTACCCTCGGAGCGATGGTCATTGCATTACCTTTGGGTCTTGGATGTGCCATTTTCATCGCGTTCATTGCCCCGAAAAAGATCCGCGTCTTTATGAAATCGACTGTCGAATTGCTTGCCGGGGTTCCATCCGTGATTTTTGGATTTTTCGGCTTGCAAATCATATTGCCGTGGATCAGGACGACATTTGACACTCCCGGTCCAAGTTGGTTTGCGGCATCCTTCCTGGTGGGCATCATCTCCTTACCAACTGTGGTGAGCGTGACGGAGGATGCATTAACCGCTGTTAGCCGGGATTTATGGGAAGCTTCGATGGGCGTTGGAGCGACAAAATGGGAGACGATTTCCAAGGTAATTATACCTTCTTCAATTTCGGGAATCAGTGCTGCGGTTATGCTCGGCGTGGGACGTGCGATGGGAGAGACTATGGCTGTCATGATGGTCGCTGGTAATAGTAAAAACATCCCGTTTGCGTTCCTCGACTTATTCCGGCCTATAAGCACAATTACGGGAACTCTTGGCCTTGAAATAGGAGAAGCTGCCCTCGGTTCAGCTCACATGTATGCACTTTATGGATTAGCACTGTTATTATTGGTGATTTCTCTTGTCGTAAACACGACCTCCAACTACATAACGTCAAGGTTAAAAAAGCGGATGCAAGGGGAGTTTATCATTAATAAGCGAGGCGAAAAAGTTCGAAAGGTAATAACAAGAACTTTAGTTATCCTGGTGTTGTTTTTTATTCTGGATTTCATTGCCGTGAATGCTGGAATTCTCGTGGCAGTTCTCATTTCAATTTCTGGTTTTGGAATATGGTTATTGACACGATTTCTCTCACGGCGAGTGATCCAGCATACCGCCTTCACGATCATATCCCTGGCTGCCCTGTGCGTGCTTTTTGTTCTTGGCTATATATTATATGATATCATTAGTAAGGGAGCACCGGTGGCAACGTTCCAGTTTATATCGACGGGTCCCATCAATGGAGGTCGTGAAGGTGGTGTTTTCCCGGCAATCATCGGTACCTTGTATCTTGTACTCGGCGCGTTGATTTTCGCGGTCCCTATAGGGATTTGTGCTGCGATCTATCTCAATGAATACGCTCGCGATAATCTCATTAAAAAAATCATACGCATTGGCATAGATAACTTGAATGGGATGCCCTCGATCATATTTGGATTATTCGGGTATACCCTCCTCGTTATCACCTTGGGCTTTGGGAGATCTATGATCGCCGGGCAAATCACGTTGAGTCTCATGATTTTACCAACCATTATTCGCACGACTGAGGAATCGCTAAAAACCGTTCCGAAATCCTTGCGAGAAGCGAGCTTGGCGCTAGGTGCAACGAAATGGCAGACAATTCAGAAAGTCGTGCTCCCCGCTTCCGTCCCGGGAACGATGACAGGCATCATCATTAGCATTGGCAGGGCGGCAGGCGAGACAGCACCGATTTTATTCACGGCATGCGTGATCTCGTCGAGATTCTTGCCAGATTCCGTGTTCGATCCCGTGATGGCATTACCATTCCAAATCTACGTGCTTACCCGGGAATTTCCTAACGCGGTTACCCAAGCGTATGGTGTCGCATTCGTTTTACTCGTCTTCGTATTGGTTATGTATAGCATTGCGATCATCACTAGAACCTATTATCGAAACAAGATCAAGTTGTGAGACTTCGATGAAACAAGAAAGCCTAGATTTCAAAGTTAAAAATCACGTTCCGATTGCCTGTGACACAACGGTGCAAAAGAATGGCGAGATTCTAAAGGTTGAGAATTTAAACTTGTGGTTCGGCGACCACCACGTTTTAAAAAACATCAATTTGAGCATCAAGAAGAATGCTATAACTGCGGTTATTGGGCCGAGCGGTTGTGGGAAAAGTACTTTGCTCAGGAGCTTGAACTTGATGAACGGGCTCTATGATAATTGCAAGATAACCGGGAAGGTTTTATTCAAGGGAAACAATATTTTTGACGCATTTGGGGACGTCTACAACATTCGAAAATGCATCGGGATGGTCTTCCAGAAACCAAACCCGTTCCCTAAAACAATCTATGATAATATTGCGTATGGACCGAACATTCATCGAATGCATGACAAGAGCGAATCGATGGATAGCATGGTCGAGCGAATTCTCAAGTCCGTTGCTCTTTGGGAAGAGGTGAAGGACAGGCTAAAAAATTCGGCGATGACATTGTCTGGTGGCCAGCAACAACGGCTTTGCATAGGCCGGGCACTCGCCATCCAGCCTGAAGTAATCCTCATGGATGAGCCGTGTTCTGCACTCGATCCCGTGGCGACTACCAAGATCGAGGATCTTATCTCCACATTGAAGAAAGACTATACCGTGGTGATCGTGACTCATAACATGCAACAAGCCGCCCGCGTGAGCGATTACACGGCTTTTATGTACCTTGGCGAGCTAATCGAGTTCGGTGAGACCAGGCAAATTTTCGAGGCTCCCAAGAATCGCATGACCGAGAATTACATCACAGGGCGGTTTGGTTAAAAAAATCAAGGAGAGACGCAAGATCATGACAAAAAAATTCCATGATGAATTGGCACTACTCAAGGCACAAGTACTCGATATGGGTTCCTTGGCGACGTGTTTTTTGGAGAAAAGCGTCTTGGCACTCGTCAATCAAGACGTGCAGCTCGCGAAAACCATTCTTGACAAACGAAAGGAAATTATGGAAAAAAATCGCCAAATCGAGGAAAAATGCATACAACTCATAGCATTATACCAGCCAATGGCTGTTGATTTACGTACCATCATTGCCATCTTGAAAATCATAGAGGATCTCGTGCGAATCGGTCGTTATGGCAAGGATATCGCTGCACTTGTCGAAGAGTTATCGCAAAAACCGCACGTGAAAAAATTGATCAGCATCCCCCACATGCAAAAAACGGTCACGGGTATGGTTCTAGATGCCCTAAACACATTCCAGGATGGCGACTTGACGAGGTTCAAGGACATCGTTACAAGGGACAACGAGGTCGACGAGCTTCGCGAGGCAATCCTTCGCGAATGCCTTACATATATGATGGAAGACCCGACAACGATTACACGCTGCATTCATTACATCATGATCGCGCGTTACCTCGAAAGGTGTGGCGATCACGCCGTGAAAATTGCTGAACGAGCCCAGTTCATGCACACGGGACAATATACGGAATTTAAATAGACAACATGCATTTTGATAATTAAATTCAGAGAATATCCTCCGTATAACGTGATGAGAAACGAGAAAGTCGATTATTTTCGCTTGCGTCGGAAATTCATGTCGCAGCCAAATGGCGGAAGGATTTGCGAAAAAAATATTTCCTAAAAGTATTGAAGTGATTTCTGCAGGAACGAAACCAGCGAATGAAATCAATCTTTTAGCAATTGAAGTCATGAAAGAAGTTGGCATTGATATTTCACGCCAAAAACCAAAATTATTATCGCCGGCAACGTTAAGGAATGCCGTGGCCTTTATTTCCATGGGATGCGGTGTTGAGGATTCATGCCCGTTCCCGCTCGTCACGGGGAAGATACTCACCGAGGATTGGGGCCTAGAAGACCCTGCAGGAAGACCCTGCATCCAAGCAATTTAGCTTGGATGTCAAGGAGAACGCAACGTTCACAATCAGAAACTGCCAATACGAGACCCGGAAAGGATATTGGTATAACATGCAGTACTACTAAAATCAGAATTTTGATTTGTCTGTAAGGTAATTGATGATGTATTCTGCCAAATCGATGCTATATTCCCCCGCTCGCCTGATGGATTCGGCAATGTAACCGAGCGTTATGCCTTGCTTTGTTTCCATATCAAGTGCATCATGTTCAATGCTTTCGCAGATAATTACTAAATTCTTGTTTGAAAAATCGATGTTCGCATTTGCTGCATAAATATCCTCGTTATTAAAAGCGTTGATGCTTTCCCTGAATATTTTCATCGATATTTTACCGGCTTTTCCAATGTTTTCCACGATCTTGGGATTCAGTTCCTTTTCCAACAAGGTCCAGTTGTTTTTTGCGATGCGCACGGCGTGATCTCCGATTCGTTCTATGACTCGGGAAATCAACGTAAAATTTGCATCCCTTTTTTCTCCACTACCCAACTGTTCCGACAACAATAGATTGCGTTGCAAGATGTTGTGCTGTCGCAAGATGAGCCAATGGATCCGGTTCACCTCGGCATCCCGTGCAATGATTTCCTTTGATAGTTTTTCATCTCGCTTTTCGATCGCAAGCATTGCATCTTCATACTGTGTGATGACCAATTGGCTGATGCGATCGATCCAGGAGTTAAATTTCATCTCGGTCGAGTTGAGTAAATCCTTGATCACGAGTGAATGTTGCGTCTCTTCCATAATTTCTAAGCCAATCACGTCACGGATGAATTTTCTAGCAACGTTTTTTAATCCGATATCTAATCGTTCCGAACACGTGACCTTGATGATATTATAACCCATGATATAGGCTCCCAAGAGGAGTCGATAAAAGAAGTCCTCGTTGGTGATATGATCGACGTTGATCGACTTCTCCTTCTGTATGTAGTCGTTAGCAACTTTTGGGATTATAAGCAAGATGTTATCTTGCCGCGTGATCATTCCGACCTTGTCTTGCTCGTGAATGTTGTTGGCAGTAACCCATTCCTTGGGTAAACTCACGATAAAAGAAGAATTCCCAGTTTTCTGAATTTTCCTATACTCCATATTTAGAAATGTTTTGAGGTTATTATTAATATTTCAGCCATAGTCTATATGGGTCTATATACTCTCAATAGAAAAGATGTATCATGAGTGTGTGGCAATCACACACTCCGTAATTACAAGCGCATAGACAACATATTTTGCACGTCTGCTTTTAACACAGGAATCTACAAGGTTCGCGTGCTTGCGACTGGCCAATTCCACGAGCAGCATCTTGAAGACGAGCTCGACGATGATCGCTCGTTTTTCGGCATCGCTACACGTGAACTGAACCGTGGCGAGCTCGGCATGCCACGCGTCGATGTTCCTCAAGAATCGAGCTCGATCGATCCCGGTTGAAGCTTGATTGCTACTCACGACCGAATCTAGGCCGGCCGTATTAAAAGGGATATCGTCCAAGAATCTTTTAAAATGGGAAAGAATTACGGGCGCGACTAATATTAATAGTCCTTTGGATGAAAAGTAAGTTATATTAAACAATAATCATGCTCGATGAATATTTATGTCAAAAAATACATTTTCAGGTGCCAGGCACGAGAATCGGTATGAAATCATTGCAAAACTCATGAAAGGAGATATTTTCGATGGCACGGTGAAAATTTTACAAAAAGCGAAACCGGGGCCTGTTGTTTTTTCATTAACGGATGGATTGAGCATAATTGATGGCGTGATCCGGGACTCGCCATTTATGGTGGATGATGTGGTGAAAGTCATGGGGCAGGTTACCGAGCATGCAGGTCGCCTTCAAATTGAAATCGATACCATCTCCCGTTCGGCTATGAATTTCGATAAAATTCTAGACCAGCGTAGCATTCCGGTGCGAGATACCTTCAGCATATCATCAAGCCGCTATGACCAAATGAAAAGCGGCTTCATTCGATTAGCGGCCATCATTCGACGTGCTATATTCAATAATCAGCCCATCATCTTGCGCCATCATAACGATTCGGATGGTATTAGCGCTGGCTTGGCTTTGGAGAAGGCGATCCAATCCCTCATGAAACAAATCGGGATAAACGTCGAGCATAATCTCTATCGCAACCCGAGCCTAACGCCTTTCTATGATACCAGTGACGTCTTTCGTGATATTGGCTTGAGCCAGCGATTGACAAAAAATTTTAACCAAAAAACACCCCTGATAATATTATGTGACATGGGAACGACCCCGGAAAATCTATTCAGCTTAAAGATTTTAAAATCCTTTAAACTGGACTGCATCGTCATTGATCATCACCATCCCTTGCACCTGGAACAGAGCCGACCCGTTGTTTCTCCTTATCTCCTTGATATTTTAAATCCTCATCTGTATGAATTGGATGGGCAAACATCCGCAGGGATGTTGGCACACGAGTTAGCACGCATGGTAAACGAGGAGTATGAAAATCCTGTTTTACCTGCAGTTGCAGCAATCAGTGATAGATGCAACATTCGTGAAACGGATCTATTAATTGACAAGAGTGGAAGATCCAGGGAAGAACTTCAAATGATTGGCATTGCAATCGATTATCTTGCATACCAACTAAAATTCGACGCTGGAACTGGTATCTATGAAAAGGTCTATGAAAATTCCGAGCTCGTTCAAAACATCAACGATGCGGTTCAAGTGAGCGTGAATTCGCAATTACAAAGTACTATGCCCTATTTGCAATCACAAGATATCAATGGCATCTTTTACTCGCAAATTGATCTGGAAAAATACACGACCCGGTTCCGGTACCCGACACCAGGAAAAGTGCTGGGGATGATTCACGACACCATCGTGGCAGGAAAACAAAGCAAGTCGGTCATCACGATAGGATATGTCAGCGACATGATCATAATACGTGCAAACAAACCGGATTATTCCGTGCAAGACATATTGGAAATGCTCAAGGAAAAGATTCCGGAGGCTAACGTGGAGGGAGGCGGGCACGAGCAAGCTGGTACGATAAAATTCATACCGGCACATTTGCTTCGAATCTTGGAACTTATCAAGGAACAGCTAAGAAATATCCCCCCGAACGAATGAGAAGTTCATTTTATAATAGCTTCTAGTATTTCGCTCACGAGTCGTGATGGTCTCCTTGCTGGTCTTGCCATTTTCGAGCGTGGTGCCGGTAATATCTCCGGCCATACCAGCTACCGACCGTTTCGACGAAGAATCGCGGGAGTTTCTCGGTTAGCCCGAATGTGAGCCATCGCTTGAATGCCTTCCTGTCAACAACGGGATGCTCGCCGTCGAGCTGGACAGTTGCGAGGACGATTTTTTCATCCCGGGATGCTATTTCAGCGGCCACCCGTCCTTTATCGACGATCTTGGAAAATCCCAGGCACCTCATCTTCTTGACGATGGGAATTTCGCCCTTGCACTCGTGTGCCGCGTTGCAATACGCGACCGGAACTTGCAAAACCCGCGAGACTTGCACGGGCAGCTCCTTGCATTGCTGGTCCTCGTGTTTCCCGTACCGGGTTGTGTTTTTTTCCGGGGTGCCCCATGCCGAGCAGATCAAGATCAAGTCGACTTTTCCTGCGTATCGCTGCCACACGTCAGTATATTGCATGTCCGCGCAGATGCCGAGCCCGATCTTGCCGAACTTGGATTCGATGATTGCCACATCGGTGCCCTTCTGCCAGTACTTGTTCTCCAGGGACGCCACGTGGTTCTTGTGATAGACTGCCTTGAGGCCGTCTGGCCCGATGAAAAACATGGCGTTGAAAAAACCTTCATTCGATTTTTCCCCAATGCCCCCGCTAATGTAAATATTCAACGCCGCGGCCAAGTTCACGAGCGTGGTGATCGTTTGGCCATCGAGCGGCTCTGATCGCGCGTAATTATCATCGAGCAAGGAATACCCGGGATTGAACACTTCCGGCAGGACGACGATGTCCGCGCCTCGCCTCGCCGCATCCTGGATCATGGCCGTGGCTTTTCGCAAGTTTTCAGCGTGGTCGAAGGGTATTGAGGCGAGCTGCAAGCACGCGATGGTCACTTGGCTCATTGGCATTCACACGCAAGTGAAGGAGTTATGTCGACTCCACTATAGGATTCCTTGTCGCTCGTCATTCAAAATATTTTTTATTGACAAAGCATTGGAAATACAAGTATATTCGATGGAAACGCATCCCCACGTCAAATCCTCATTTTTTTTGGCTGGGAGTATTGTAAGTCGGGGTCGCATAGCGGCAGTGCGTCGGACTGCAGATTCGATTTAAGTGGGTTCAACTCCCACCCCCGGCTCCATTTTTTTTGAATCTTTTTTAGAACTGGTCGTGTATATGGCCAACTCATACGTGAAGCAAGTCACAAGAAGATTCATATCCAGCTTCAAGGGATATTGACCTATGTCACCAACACCAGATGCAGCGGCTGCATTAGCTCTCTTGCGTGATGCGTCGCAATTCAAGTGGTATGTCATCCCGCTCTTGCTCATCGTCATCTACGTTTATGCCGTCGAAGCCGAGAAGAAAAACTGGCCAGGCATCATGGCTGGCCTCGCGTTCTGGGGGCTGGACATGTTCAACGAGATCTGGAATTCCCTCATCTTTCATTTCACGAACTACGCGCCTTTTTGGTCGGAAATCGGTCCTACAGCCTATCAACTCCTCATTGGACTCAACATCGAGACCACGTTCATGTTCGCCATCATGGGCATCGTGTCGACCAAGATGATTCCCAAGGACAAGGACGCCAAGCTGTTCGGTCGCGTTCCCAACCGGCTCGTCGTCGCGATCTTTATGGCGGTGCTGTGCGTCGTCGTCGAGATCTTCCTCCACTTTGCCAATGCTCTCACGTGGGATTACTGGTTCTGGAGCCTGCAGTGCCCGTGGCTGATCATCCTCGTCGGCTATTTCCCGTTCTGGTTCATCGCATTCAAGGTGTTCGATGCCCGGGATATGAAGACGCGGGTTAAATGGGTCGCACCGATTTTACTCGTCGATCTCGCGTGCATCGTCGTATTTATGGGCATCCTTGGCTGGATCTAGGTCGGGGACCATGCCAGAGTTGAAAAGTCCATGTAATTGGAACGTGCTGTTTCTCATCACGCACGACCAGGGCATCGCCGCGTCGTGCCTCGCGGGTGCGGGCCCCGAGGCGCACGCCGGCTTGCCAACGCCGAACTTCCAGCGGCTCGCCGATCACGGCGTGGTGCTGACGAGCCATTTCGGCACCGCGCCTATGTGCTCGCCGGCCCGGGGGTCCCTCATGACGGGTATGCACCCTCACGAGAACGGTATGGTCGGCTTGACGCATATGGGCTACGGGTATAATCCCGGGGTCAAGACCGTCGTTCACGCGTTCGCAGAAGCCGGGTACAAGACTATGCTCGTGGGATTGCACCATGAAAAGCACGCAGGCAAGGAGAACAAGGATCGCATCCCAAACCTCGGGTACCAGGAGAACCACGCGACCCTTGTCGTTCCTGTTTGCGGCAAGCTGGTCGATCCGGTCAATCATGCCCTCGGCGAGCTCGCTAAGGCGGGAAAGCCGTGGTGGCTGACCGTCGGATCCCGGGAAATCCACCGCCCGTGGACATACGACGCCGAAGGCCTGGAACCCGGCAACGTCTCGATCCCGGCATACCTGCCAGACACGCCGGCGGTACGCGACGAGATGGCAAAATTCACCCGGTGCGTGAAAGCATACGACCGCTTCCTGGGCAATGTCCTCGATCTCCTGGACAAGCACGGGCTCAGCGAAACGACAATCGTCGTCATGACCACGGACCACGGCGTGGCACTGCCGAATGCCAAGGGCTTGCTTTATGAGTTCGGTTGCCATACCATGATGATATTCAGCGGTCCTGAAGGGGTGATCGGGCGCGGGTCACGCGTGGACGGGTTGATCAGCTCGATCGACTTCGCGCCGACGATCTGCGAGCTTTGCGGGGTCAAGCCGCTCGGCAGCTTCAAGGGCAAGTCGTACGCGCGCCTCCTCTCTAGAAAAAATCCAGCGGAGCCATTCAGCGAGTACATCTTCACGGAGAACACGTTTGCCGACATCTACAATCCCATCCGGTCGGTGCGATCCCCAGGCTTCCGGTACATCCGGAACTACGTCGACTTCCCCGTGGCGGATGGCCCGCCCAACGACATCCAGCGCGGCGGCTCTTATCCCCCGTGGAGGGAGATGGCGCTCGAACTCTATGGTACCCAGCGGCCCCGGGAGGAACTGTATGACCTGGCAAAAGACCCGCTCCAGCGGCACAACATCGCGGTGAAGGATCCCGGGAATCCAGACCTGGTAAAATTGAGGGGGGTGCTCGATGCGTGGCTCGAAAAATCCGGAGACGCGATTCGGAATGGCCCATATCCCATCCCGGCGGCCGCTGTCATAGACAATGCCGACAATTTTCCCCACCTCAAGGGCCACAAGCGCGTCCTAAAGCCGGGTATGCTGGTATGGGTAAAGCGTGCTCTGCTGGGAA
>Ga0315277_10004842_pt1 | contig 17854 bp, 9 predicted proteins | sample YL17G05_15_MG_FD_203695 | JGI IMG/M metagenome (GOLD analysis project Ga0315277, IMG submission 203695) | Sediment microbial communities from Yellowstone Lake, YNP, Wyoming, USA - YL17G05_15 | ecosystem: Environmental > Aquatic > Freshwater > Lake > Sediment | place: USA: Wyoming | collected...
TTCTACCTGGGACAGGTCAGTTGGGCCGGAGATTCCAACGAGCTGCTCGTGGAGAAGTTGAGCCGGTTTCGCAACGAGCGTGAGTTCCTCCTCGCGGACGTCCGCACCGGTGCGCTGACGCGGATCTTCCACGAATCGGATCCCGCATGGGTCGACGCGAGCTATAACAAGAACGCTGGGCTGGAGTGGATTCGCGACGGCCGTGCATTCCTCGTGCTGAGCGAAAAGGACGGATGGCGGCACGCCTATATCTACTCACGCGAGGGCAAGGAGTTGGCCCTGCTTACCCCCGGCGCCCGCGACGTCATCGAGCGGGGTCCGGTGGACGAGGCGGCCGGCTGGTTCTACTACTACGCGTCCCCTGAGAATGCCGCCCAGAAGTATCTCTATCGGGTCCGTCTGGACGGAGCCGTGGTGCCCGAACGAGTCACCCCCCAGAACCAGCCGGGCACCCATGATTACGACTTTTCCCCGGACCGCAAGTGGGCGTTTCATACCTACTCGACATTCGATACTCCCCCGGTGACCGAGCTCGTGCAGTTGCCCGAGCACCGGGTCGTGCGCGTGCTCGAAGACAATGCCGCCCTGCGTGCCAAAGTGAAGCTGTTGATCTCTCAGCCGACGGAATTCTTTCAACTCAAGATCGACGGCGGTACTGTGATGGACGCCTGGATGATCAAACCCGACCGCTTCGACCCGTCCAAGAAGTATCCCGTCTTCGTTTACGTGTACGGCGAGCCACACGGGCAGACCGTGCTGGACGCATGGGGAAGCTCTCACGCCGACTTCCATCGCGTGATCGCCAGCCTCGGCTATCTCGTCGTGTCCATCGACAACCGGGGTACTCCGGCACCCAAGGGGGCCGCCTGGCGTCGGGCCATATTCGGCAGTCTGGGCCCGCTGTCCACGGAGGAGCAGGCAGCGGGTATGCGGGAGCTCGGTCGCACCCGTCCGTACGTCGACTTATCCCGTGTGGGGATCTGGGGCTGGAGTGGCGGCGGCTCGAACACGCTCAACGCCATGTTCCGCAAGCCGGATGTCTATCACGTTGGGATTGCCGTGGCGCCCAAGCCGCAGCCGCACCTCTACAATGCCTGGTTTCAGGAAATCTACATGCGGACCAGCGAGGTTAATCCGGACGGATACCAACGGTCTGCTCCGATCAACTTTGCCGAAGGTCTCAAGGGAAACCTCCTGATCGTTGCAGGTACGGGCGAGACCAATACCCACATCCAGATTACAGAAGGGTTGATCGATCGCCTCATCGAGCTTGGCAAATCGTTCGACTACATGTCGTATCCGAATCGGGATCACGGCCTCCGCGAAGGCCGTGGCACGCCGATCCATCTGCGGCTGCTTATGATGCGATATCTCCTCGACCACCTGCCAGCCGGTCCACGGTAAGTGGCCGCCGGCCCCAGGCCTGCGCCGGCAGGAAGATGGTGAATCGTTGTGAGTAACCGGCGGCATAGGGTGCGTAAAATCATCTGGACGTAAGGTTAGCGATTCCAAGCCGTTAGCATTGAAATCAGCACGAAAGATGACGCAGCCGGGCACCGGTATCGCGGAGGCGTCCACTCTCAACTGTCGCTTGGATGGGCATTTCTGATGCCCAAGTCGCCTGCGGGGGCGCAATGCCTCCACGGGGAGGGTACGGCCGGGGAGGCATTGCGCCCCCTGTGTGATCTGGGCCGCAAAAAGCTCCATCCGAGCAGCGTACCAGGGCAGATGACTCGCAATACCTCTTCCACTACGGCGTCATCTTCGCCGGCGATTCTGACGCCAACTCCTTGGAATCGCTTGGGTTGTACCCGGATGATTTCTTGCACCCTACGCGCCCGCCCGACAGGAGGCATAAGTGTGCAAGCTTCGCGATTTCTATTCACATTCACCTTCGGCAAGTTCGCGGCGCAATTCCACGTTTCAAAGCACCCGCTCCCCCTCTATTCTCGGGCCTTCGCTCCCTTGCCTTTGGCACCTTTGAACTGGGGCTGTTCGGGAAGGGTCCTTCGGGCCAGATCAGTGCAGCGGTCAGTCTGTTCCTGCCAGACCCGCTCCAGCTCCCTTACCTTGTCCGGCATCTTCGCGGCCAAGTTGATCTGCTCGGCGCGATCGGTCCTCATGTCGTAGAGCTCCCAGGGATCGCCCCTGGCCGCGACCAGCTTCCAGTCGCCGACGCGCACGGCGCGATTGCCCTCGTGCAGCCACCAGAGACTTTCGTGCGGAACGAGATCATCCTTCGCCAGGGCGGGAACAAGGCTCCGGCCGGGCGCCTCGGGGATCGGTTCGCCCTTCCATTCCTTCGGTTTCTGGACGCCGGCCAACTCGAGCACGGTCGGCACGATGTCGATGAAATGTCCCGGTGTGTGGCGCAGCTCGCCCTTGGCGCTGATGCCCGCGGGCCAGTGCGCGATGAGCGGAGTGCTGATGCCGCCTTCGTGGACCCAGGTCTTGTGCCGGCGAAACGGGGTGTTGCAGGCGCTGGAAAAACCGGGGCCGAGGCAGAGGTAGCTCTTCGCGCTGCCGGGCGGCGCAGCGGGATCATGCCCGCCGTTGCGCACCATGATCTCGGCGCTGGCGCCGTTGTCGGACGCGAAGAAAATGATCGTGTTCTCGAAGGCCTTCATTGCCTTGAGTTGCGCGACGATGCGCCCGATCTCCTGGTCCATGCGGTCCACCATGGCGGCGTGGATCGCCATTTTCGTCGCCTGGAAGCGGCGCTGCTCCTCCGTGAGTTCGGCCCACGGCAGGGGGCGGTTCACCTCGCCGGGGCCGAGCTTCTTGATCGCTTCCGGGAAGGCGTAGGGCGGGCCGACGTTGGGCTCGAGCGCAGACAGGGTCGTGCGGATGAGGCCCATTTCCTCCTGCCGGCCGAAACGCGCCTCTCGCATCGCCTCCCAGCCGGCGAGGTATCTGTCGCGATACTTGGCGATGTCCTGCGGCATCGCGTGCAGCGGGAAGTGGGGCGCGATGAAGGCGACGTAGTGGAAGAACGGCCGGTCCGAGTAGTTGGCCGCATGATCCTTCAGGCACTCGATGGCGTGGTCCGCGATGGCCGTGGTGGCGTAATAGCCGCTCTCGTTGGGCGCCGGGGTCACGGGCTTATCGTCGATCGAGTTGCCCGCGGCGGTGAAATAGTTACCCTGGTTGTTCATGTTGAGTGACCGGTCGAACCCGCCGGCGAGCACCTTGCCATCGATGTGCCACTTGCCGCTGTGATAACAACGGTAGCCGGCGGGCTTGAGGAAATCCGGCAGCAATCGCGCCCACGATTGCCGCACGCCCCGGACACCACCAGGAAGGTCGGGCAGGGCGTCGCGATGAATCTGCTGTGCATAGTAGCCGGTGAGCAGGACGCCGCGCGAGGGCCAGCAGCGCGTGGTGTTGTAGAACTGGGTGAAGCGCAGGCCGTCGTAGGCGAGGGAGTCGAGGTTCGGGGTCGCGATTTCGCCGCCGTAACACCCAAGGTCGGAATAGCCGAGGTCATCGGCGAGGATGAAAAGGACGTTGGGCCTGCTGGCGGGCTTGGGCACATCCGCAGCATGTAGCGCGCCCAGCGGTGCAAACGACAAGATGGTGAGGAGTGTGATTTCGTGTTTCATTGCCATTTCCCAGGTTGGAACCGATTTAACATCTGTCTTTCATTTTGCGAAGACTTTGGTGCGATGCTCAGCGGCAACTCTATTCCTCCATGTGGCCGGTTGGCTTTTCTTAACAAGGGGTTGTCCGTGGTGATCCGACAACCGGCCAGTTGAATCCAGAAATCCGCCGGCGGCTCAGGTTCTTGTCATTTCTCACGGTTCGGACCTTTCTACTGTCTTTTCCAATGGAACAAGTGGCAACCGTGGTACTTTCCACGTTAAACGGCAATCGCAGCGATGTTGGGCGGCAAGAAGGGGATTCTCTTCGCGGCCGCCGCCGCTGCCACAGTCTTCAGGGAGTTGCGTTGCGTGGTGCAGAAGTTTCTCGTTATGGGGCGTTTCGTTCGTCAAGGCGTTTTCTTCCCGTTCCTGCTACGAACCTTCGGTGGTGGCGTCTCCTTGCCTTTGGTGCCGCCGAAAGCCAATGGCGCGCCCTGGTTGTTCCACTCGTCCAGCGTGGCGCTGAGCCGCTGCAGGTCCGCGGCGCGCGTAGCAGCCAAGTCCCTGACTTCGCCGATGTCGCTGCCCAGATCGAACAGCTCCTCGGCTCGACCGGCCAAGGGGGAAACGCTGTACCGGCCGCCTTCGGTGCTGACCGCCTTCGTGCGGCGGACCAGTTTCATGACGCCGTCACGCATGCCCCATTGTCCTTGTTCTTCTTCGCGCCAGAACAGGCGGTCGTGCGGCGGGCTCGTGTACTCGCCGCGGAGAAACGGAACGAGATTTACGCCGTCGCGCGGCCGGTCGGTCGGCATTGGCATACCGGCACACGCCAGAGCCGTGGGAAACACGTCGAGGGAACTGACCGGTAAGGCGTAGTCCTTGCCCGCCGGCAGTTGTCCCGGCCAACTCACGACGAACGGCACGCGCACGCCACCTTCGTAGGTCGTGCCTTTCATCCCGCGCAACGGATCATTGTTCGCGCCGACGTAGGTCGGGCCGCCGTTGTCGCTGAAGAAGAAGACAAGCGTGCGCTCCGTCTGGCCGGTCTCCTTCAAGGCCGTCAACGCCTCGCCAATCGCATCGTCCATCAGGCTGATCTGGGCGAGGTAGGCCCGGCGTTGCTTATCCTGAATATGCTCGAACTTCGCCAGCCGCTCCGGCGTCGGCTGGTGCGGCGTGTGGGGCGCGTTGAAGGCGAGGTACAAGAACCACGGCTCGGCCGCGTGCCTGCGCACGAACGCGGCGGCCTCGTGGCCGAACGCCACCGTGAGATGCTCCTTCACTTCGACCGGCTGGCCGTTCCGGCAGATCGGGACTCTGTATTCCGCCGCCGGATTTACCTGCCAGTTTTGATACTGGTGGCCGCCGCCGATGAAGCCGAACGTCTCCATGAAACCGCGCCTTTCCGGCCAAAACTCCGGGGTCGCACCGAGATGCCATTTGCCGATCCAGCCGGTAACGTAACCGGCTTCGCGCAAATACTCTGGCAACAGCTTCTCCGTGACCGGCAACCCTTCGCGGTGGTTCGTGGGATCGTAATACGGATTGCGTTCGTGGCCGAAACGCATCTGATATCGGCCCGTCAGCAGCGCGGCCCGGGACGGGCTGCAATACGGATGCGTCACGTACCCGCTGGTACAACGCAGCCCTGCCTTGGCCAGCGAATCGAGGTGCGGCGTCGGCGCCTCTTTGCTCCCTTGGAACCCGGCATCCGCGTAGCCTTGATCGTCGGAGAGGATGACAAGGATGTTCGGTCTTTCCGCGGCGGTCGCGACGGTGACAAATGACAACAGGACGGCGGCGAGTCTGTTCATGACATCTTTCTCCACGGATGATTCGAGATTGTGGCTGGCCCGGGGTGGAAGCCGGCAAGTTCGGCGTTGGAATGAGGGAAACCATGTTCTCACGTCAGATTCACCTTGGCGTTGTCACAAGCGGCACGCTGCGCCCCTGCGCCTTGCTTGTCTCCAGCAGCGACTTGAGTTGCTGCACGATCTCGGGACGCTTGAAATACAAGTTGTTCGTTTCGCCCGGATCCTCGGCGAGGTTGTATAGCTGGCCTGGCGCGTCCGGTGCCGTGTCCGGCAGGGCGAAGGGCTTGAGTTCGCCGTCATCATAGTTGTTTCCGCCGGAGCCGCGATGATCCAGATACTTCCACGGGCCTTGTCGGATGGAGAGGACGGCGAATGCTTGTTGCACGGTGTAGTCGCGCGCCGGCTTGGTTCCATCCCCGTTCAGCAGGACGGGAAGCAGATTGCAACTGTCCGGCGCGGTGTCCGCAGGCAGCGTCGCCCCGGTTACGGCCGCGCAGGTGGCCATCACATCGGTAAGTGAAATCGTCTGGGTGCTCGTGCTGCCCGGCTTCACCTTGCCTGGCCAGCGGACGATGAACGGCACCCGGTGCCCGCCTTCCCAATCGTCGCGCTTCATCCCTCGCCACGGGCGAGCGCCATCATGCCCGTAGTCCGCGCGCATGTGAACCACCGACGTGACTTCCGGGCCGTTGTCGCTGGAGAGCATCACCAGGGTGTTGTCCGCGACGCCGAGTTTCTCCAGCGTGTCCAGCAACTCACCCACGATAGAATCGAACTCGTGGATGAAATCACCGTGCGGTCCCGCCATGCTCTTGCCGCGGAACTGACGCGCCGCGAACGACGGCAGATGCACGGCAGAGGTGGCATGATAGAGGAAGAACGGTTTGTCCGGCTGACGCTTCACGTGGTCCTCCAGAAACTCCTTGCTCCTCTTCAGGAACACCATGTCCACTTCCTCGATGTCGTAGTCCGGCGCGATCATGCCCATCCGGTTGTCGTTCGCATACGGGTGCTTGGGCAGGTGGCTCTTGTCGAGTAGCTGGGTGGGCGGCACCGGAATGCGGTCGCCGACGATGAAGGCATAAAGCGTGTCGGTGCCGGGACAGCAGGCGGTGCCGAAGAAGCGGTCGAAGCCGCGATGGATCGGCGCATCGGGAATCGCGCGGGTGAAATCAATGCGTTTCACTCTGTCGAGATCGCCGCGCGTGATGGGCTCGCCTTTCGCGTCAAAAAAACTCAGCCCGACATGCCACTTGCCCGTCATCGCGGTCGCGTAGCCACGCTCGCGCAGCATCTGTGGCAATGTGAGCTGTCCCTCCTTGATCAAACACGGACCGCCTGCGCCGACGAACACCGGCACACGCCCGGCGCGAAACGGCATCTGGCCGGTCAGCAGACTGTACCGGCTCGGCGTGCAAACCGTGCTGGGCGAATGAGCGTCGGTGAACCACATGCCTTCGCGTGCCAGCCGGTCAATATGCGGCGTCGGCACCCTGGATTGCGGGTTGTAGCACGCCAGGTTGCCATAGCCGAGGTCATCGGCGAGGATGACGACGATGTTGGGCCTGGTGGCGGGCTTGGGCGCATCGGCAGCGTGTAGTGCGGCCAGCGGCGTCGGCAGCACGACAACGAGGAGTGTGAGGAGGTGTTTCATTGTTGTGCCCTTCATTTCCCGGTCACTTCCAACCCTTGGAGACGTGCGAGCTGCAGTATTCGGATTAGCTCATTGTTTCCTGCTGACTGAAATTCATTCTCGAGCACCGATGAGCCGCTTCATCGCCTCACCCATCGCTTCGCCGACCAGGTAATAGGTTTCGGCATTCGAGTTCCAATGATAGCCCTGCCCGTTGGGGGACTGGTTCTGGGGACGCCAGAACGCCTTGGTGCTCACGAACGCGACATTGCCCTTGAACTCCGGGTGCTCCGCTACGGCTGCCTGGGCTTTCATCAGCGACAACGCCCGCGGGTGTGTCTCCTCAGATCCGTTCATGCCGGTCTCGGCGATGACAAACGGCAGCGCAGACGCGCTGAGGTCCTTTCGGATGTCGCGGATGAAGTGGGCCATGTTGCTTTCGTATTCGGCGTTGAACTTGTCGTTGATCCGGTCGTTCCAGCCTTGATGCCAGCCGAAGCCGGTGAGCACGTAGCGTCCATCGCTGCCCGGCACGATATCCTTGAGGTTGGCGAGCGAGGCCTTGGTCAGCGCCAGCGTCTCGCGATAGTATTTGCCGAGGATGGCCGGATCCTGCGCAATGGCGGCATCGGTCTTCGCGCCGAGCGAGTACGGCGGTTTGCCTGCGCTGGGCGGACGGAAATCCACCGCGAGACTCTTGCCGCCCCAGGCGCATTTGATGAGCAACACCGGTTCATCGAGCGCGTCGCCCATCACCCAGCCAAAGCCAAGTTCGGGGCCGATCATCTCCTGGCGCGCTCCGTAGCCTACGGTGAGCGGCCCCTTGCGGTCGAGGTAAGTGATCCACACGTCATCGCGCGTGCGCCAATGTCCGGCGGCATCGACCAGATGCGCAAAGCGTTTCGCGGTCGCCGCATCCTTCACAAGGAATTCCAGCGAGCCCTTGCCGCCGTTGCGCTTCGGCTCCGCAGCGATGAAACCGTGTCCTTCCATGTTCGACTGTCCCGCGAGGATGAAGACGCGCACCGGCTTGGACGCCGCCTCGACGGGATGGCTCCCGGCCAGGGGAGCAAGGAGGAACATGACCATAATATGAAAGAATCGTTCATAGTGTGACATTGTTGACCTCTTGCTTTGGGTATTGATAGAACATTGCTCTAGTGACGCTCGCGTGTATCATCTCACAGGCTCCGCCTTCACGGTCTTCACCTCGCCGTTCACGCGCACCTGCACCTCACGCGGCTCCGGCGAGCGAATCCGATAAGTGGTGAGCTGCCCGTCCTTCCACGCCAGGTCCACGGTGAAGTTGCCCCGAGCGCGCAGGCCGGTGACTTCGCCGGACGGCCAGGCCTTCGGCAACGCGGGCAGCAGATGCAAGACGAACTGTTGCTCCCCCACCCCTGAACCCGCCGCGCGTTCGTGGCTTTGCAGCAACATTTCCGCCAGCCCCGCGCAACCGCCGAAGTTGCCGTCGATCTGGAACGGCGGGCACACATCGAACAGGTTCGGCAGTGTGCTGCGCCGCAACAGCGTGAGGTAATGATCGCGCGCCGCGTCGCCGTCCTGTAGACGCGCGAAGAAGCAGATCATCCACGCCCGACTCCAGCCCGTGCCACCGCCGCCATGCGCCAACCGGTAATCCAACACCTTGCGCGCCCCGGCGAACAATTCCGGCGTGGCAGGCGTGATCAGGTCGAACGGATGCAGCCCAACAAGAAGCGAGACGTGACGGTGGCCAGGCTGGACCTCCTGATAGGGTTCGGCCCATTCAAGAATGCGACCGTCCGGGCCGACTTTGACGGGTGGCAGCCTGGCCCGCGCTGCAGCGATGCGCTGCCGCAGCGCCTCATCTGTGCCGAGGATGGCTGCCGCGCGTTCCGTCGCGTTGAAGATCGCCCGCACGAGACTCATGTGATAGGTTGAAGCGACGGTGATGCGCAGCTTCTGCCCAGTTTGCGGATCGACGTAGGAATTCTCCGGCGACGTAGACGGCGCAATGACAAGCGTCCCGTCCGGTGCGGTGACGAGGGTGTCCAGCACAAACTCCGTCGCGCCGCTCAACAGCGGATAGACCCGTTTCAGAAGGGTCCGGTCGCCGGTGAACTGATAGAAGTCGAACAACTGCGCCGCCATCCAAGCGCCGCAGAGCGGCTCAAGGGAGGCGTTGAGAAACTGCGATTCGCGTGTGGAAGCACTCGGCGTCACGCGGCCGAATGGATTCGTCGCCAGAAACGCCACCCAGCCGTCGGACTCATAAAGTCGCTGGGCCGACCCGTGCCCTCGCTGGGCCAGCAACTCCAGCCAGTCCACCAGCGGGCCGATGGTTTCCGACAGATTCGCAACGCCCGCCGGCCAGTAGTTCATCTGGAGATTGACGTTCAGGTGATAATCGGCTTCCCATGGAGCCCACATCTTGCCGCTCCAGATGCCCTGTAAGTTCGCCGGCAGGCGCGCGGGCCGCCGCGAACTGCCCATCAGCAGGTAGCGACCGAATTGAAAATGCAGCGCGATCAATCCCGGATCGTCCCCGCCCTTACGCAGCGTCGCAAGGCGCACGTCAGTCGGCAACTGCTCCAACGCCGGATTGTCTGCGCCGAGCCGGACAGAAACACGATTGAAGAACGCGCGATGCTCGGCGAGATGTGCGTCGCGCAACCGCACCCAACTCTTCTTCGCAGCGTCAGCCAAAATGGCTTCACAGCGTGCGGCAGGATCGATAACGCGGTCCAAGTTGAGTCTGGCCAGATTGTAGTCGGTGGCCGCCGTGAAGATGAGCACCACCTCGGTCGCGCCGCTGATGCGCAATTCAGCGTCGCCCGCGCGCACGGCGCCACGATCCACGCGCGCCTGCAATCGCCCGGCGAATTTCATGTGAGCACCGCCCGGACCTGATCCGCCGGGATTGTCCTCATAGCCGCCTTCCTCCTTCGTCACGTCCACGATCTGGCCATCAAGTTCCAGACGCCCACCGTCGGTGGATTTCACCGTCGCATCTCGTTGGCGCGTCAGGCGGACTGTGAAATCGAGCGTGCCGGGTCGATCGGTGGTCACGCGCACGACCAGCACATCGTCGGGTGCGGAGACAAATGCCTCGCGTGTGATCGTGGCATTTCCGCGATGGAACGTGACGCGCGCGATGCCATCGGCCAGCAGCAGTTCATGGCGATAGGCGGAACAGGTTTCGTCGCCGCCGAAGTCGAGCCAGAGATCCGCGAGCGGTTCGTAGGAGCGAAACGACGTGGGCGTTGCGGTGAGATGTTGCACGCCGTAGGCTTGGGCCTCGGCATTCTTTCCAGCAAAGAGCAACCGCCGCACCTCGGCGAGATGTTTCGGGAAGTCGGGAGGATACGATTCCACAGGGCTGCCGGCCCAGAGGCTTTCCTCGTTGAGTTGCAGCCGCTCTGTGGCGACACCGCCAAAGACCATCGCACCCAGCCGGCCGTTGCCCAGCGGGAGGGCTTCCTCCCACTTCCCGGCCGGCTGGCGATACCAGAGGCACCATGGCGCTTCCTGTGCGGCGACATTGCCGGTGAACTCCTCATCCCGCGCCGCTGGCGCGTGTGACTCACTGAGCGTGGCCAGCAGACAAATCACGGCAAGGGGGGTGATTGTCATGGTCATCTCTTCTCCTCTCTGTGGTTTCCTGTTTCATCATCCCAAGTGTGGCTTTGGCGAAGGCATCCCCGCCTCGACAAAAGGCCTGACGCCGCCCATGTCGTGGCAGCCGCGGTCAGAGAGCGTTCACGGCGAGGAAGGCTGCTGCAGCACGGTCCCATCACCGCTTGACAGGTACCGAGTGTACCGATTCTCGAGCTTTCTCCGTTTCGTTCGCCGTGACTTCACAGCCAGCTTCTACGCCGGCTTCTTCGTTTCTTCATGGGTACGGGGCGAGTGGATCACATTGATCCCGTACATTTGACAGAACGCCTCGACGTCACGGCGGTGATTCCCAAGGAAGACGACCTGGTGGAACCCCAGAACGTCGCGGCAGTCTTCCAGATCATCCATCTGAATCTCGACGCTCGTCCGACAACCGCCGGCCGGAGGCGTATTGACGTTGCCGACTACGGTACCCGTGTCGAGATAAAGCGCATCGGGCTTGAAGAACTGTACCAGCGTCACCGGCTGCCCGACCGGCCAAAGGACCTGCGTCGATACACCCAGATTCGACTCGGAGTGACTGCGGAGGATGTATGGCGCGTGCTCCTTCTGCCGACCGAGGCCGTAGATTCGCGTGCCGCTGACACAATGGGCCGCGATCAGAACGTTCTTGACCGTTTCGGGCACCGGGTCGTTCATGAATCCCGGCTTGTCGAACAGATAGCTGGTCAGCATGAGCGACACCGCCGGACCCACTGCCGCCTCACAGCCATAGGTCACGCCCTGGTCCTGGAAGATCGATGCCCCCATGCATGGCGGGGTCGGCACTTTCTTCTGCGAGACCATGCCGAGGCAGTCGGTCGTCAATGCGTTGCAGCTTTCATTCTTGAGCAGTTGCTTGGCCGCAACATACGATCGCGCCGCATTGAGACCATCCTGTCGGGTCGGTTCCACGACCTTCCGGGCCTCCCGGAACCGCTGATGCGCCACCCACTTCGCCTCCTCGGTAGTCGGGGTCGCATTGAACATCTCTTCAAATGTCGCCCTGGGCACATACCGGAGACTTACAGGCCCGAACTTGTCCTCCTTGCGCTCGTTGCCGCTCACGACCAGCATCCTCGTCGTCTCCAGTTGCCGTTTGGCGCGGATCATGCGCAGGGCCTGCTCGATGGCCGGCGCTTCCAGCGAGGAGATGACGTGGACGCCGGGTTTGAAGGCGAGGCTGTTGACGTGCCCGGTGAACGAGGTGCCGACCGGCGCAAAGATGATCGTGGGGATCCCGGCCTTGGCGATCTCGCCTGCCATGCCCCAACTCCCGAAGTGCTGGAGCGCGACGAGGACGGCATCGGGCTTATCAGCCTGCACTTTCCGGACGAACGCCGCGACGGCTGCATTGTCCTCCAGCGCTTGGGCCTCTTGGGCGATCTCCACACCGACGCGCTTGCCGCTGCCGGCGATCACCTGGGCATACCGCGCCCGCTCGCTCTCCACCGGATAGGCCGTGCCCGGCCAACCGAGCCAGTAGGGAGTCTTCTGGCGTGCGACCACGCTCATCACGCGGACCTTCGGTCGCGGCCGGAATGATGTGAGATCGATCTCGTCGTTCGACTTGGGCGTAGTGTGGAGACTTTCGAGACTTGCACAGCCGGTTGCCAGCGCTGCCGTGCAGGCCGCGGCCGTTCCCAGAAAGGACCGCCTGGACAGCGAGCAACAACTGCAAGGATGGCTGTGAATACCAGCTCTGGTGTTCGATCTGAACTGACCGTGGTTCAACATGATTCTCTCCTTGTTCGACACTTCTTATATGACCTGCTCACATATACAAACGGGGTTGTACTTCGTTCTTGTGCCAGCGCCCGCCGTTGCGCTTACCCCGTTCTTGAGGCTCTCGTTGTCTTCCAGGCCGACGAGGGACGCTCACCTGGCCCAATGGGGGCCTTTCGGGCTCGTTTCTTACGGTCAGCACAGGGCATCCCCTTGGATCATCGTCGCTGGAGCTATTCGGAGGGGCCGGTCAGGTCATCATGAAGGTACTGTCCTGGCCACAACACGCAGCCGCTGAGTGCGCTCCAGGATGGGGCGAACAAATCTCGCGGAACCGCCACTTCGACCTTCTGGAAGGATACATACTTCGCATGACGCACGACCTTCGCACCGATCTTGATCAGCTTCTCGTGCATCGGGGGCATCGTCCGACGCCACAAACTCAAGACCCGTGGACGGTTGCGGAAAGAACGCTCCCGCGAGGCTCCGTGAACCTCACGAGCCCAAGAGCGGGGGTTCTACCCTGCCGACTTTTCTCATACGCTTCGCTCGCGCAGACTCCGTCTTCGTCGGTCACGGCAAAAGGACCTGCAGTCCCTTGATAAGATCCTCGCAGAACGCCAACCAACAGCCACACAGGGCCCGGAACCAACAAGTCATATCATATCGTCCCGTGATATTGTGTACAAGAGAATATCGCCGCTCTTGAGCCGGGTGTATCGGGCCTGAGCGCGACAGAGTGTACCGAGTCTCCGACTTCGCCGATCTTGTCACCCGGGTCGATCCAGCAACAGGCATCCCATATTTCACCCGTGCACAGAGCACTCACGGTCAATCCGGGCGCCACGGACCTCCTCCAACAAGTGTTTGATGGGCACAATAGGTCCTGCGGAGGCTACACATCGCACAAGGAGACAGCCTCGATCAAGCCCTGCATAGGTTCGCGCGTGGGGATGTACTCGTGGCCAACATACCCTTGATAGCCGACATCAACCAAGGCCTCCATAATGGGCTTGAAGTTGATCTCCTGTCGGTCATCCAATTCGCCTCGACCGGGGTTGCCCGCCACGTGAACATGGCCAATGTAGTCCTTGTGTTCACGAATCCTGCGGACGATGTCACCATCCATAACCTGCACGTGATAGACATCGAAGAGGAGCTTCATGCGAGGAGAGCCGACCCGCTTGACGATGTCAATGCAGTATTCCGTACGGTCCCCCTGGTAGCCGGGGTGCCCTTTCATCGGATGAGTGTCATCGCGGGTATTCAAGATCTCCAGACAGAGACTCACACCCTTTTTCTCCGCATACCCGACGACCTGCTTCAAGCCGGCCACGCAGTTGTCGGCGCCCTCTTCGGGAGACCAGGCGGGACCAGCCGGTTTGTTCGGGTCTTTCGCGCGATAGCCCGTGAAACAAATGACGTTGGGCGACCCATAACGGGCGGCTTCATCGATGGCTTGTTTCGTCACCTTGGTGATCTTCGGCCAGTGATCGGGATGATTCCAACCCCTGACAAAAGGAGGGTCCGGATCCATGTCAATCTGGGCTAAGGCACAAGTCAATCCATGCTCCCGAACGATTTCATGCTCTTTGCCCTTCACCAGTTCCACGCTCTTACAGCCCAATTGTCGGGCGACCTGACAGATTCGCGCCAGATCCCACTTGTCACCCGCAATGTTGAAAGCCCAGTAGGCAATGGACTGCTTGATACGTCCCTTTATGGCCACAGGTCCTCTCTGGGCACCCATACCAGCCGACGATATCCCAACGCCCACGGCTCCAGCGGCTGCGTGGAGCAAAGCACGCCGATCGATTCTTCGTCCAGATTGCATGAACCAGACTCCTTAAGTCGTAGAATCATAATGTGCCTTCATCAAGCCAAGTTGTATGCGAATCCCCTGTGAAGTTCAAGGGCATAGTGGCTTGGAGGACAATGGGTCAGTCATGCAACGTTGGGACGACCACGGCCACTAGGTCTACCAGCTTGAAATGCATCTGTCGATTTTTCAGAAACACCTCCACAAGTACGGCAAGAAGCCACGATATGAAGTCCGCGAAAGGCTCCTCATTTTCTGACAGACGGAAACCTTCCAGATCCCGGTTGCCATTGACCGTTTCTCCTGAAAGCACTCTGACAGCGAGCTCAGTCGACACAAGGCAATCCGATGGCCGCATCACAGTCACACTTGGCCCTACAGGTAGTAGAGGTCGATGATCTCCTGCACTCGGGCCTTGACCTCGGCGGAAGCCGCCTCGTCAAAGATCTCGCCGTTGGGCCGCACTTGCTCGGCGGGGTCCACCAGCAGTTGGTTGTCCCACTGCCTGGCGTGCTCGCGCTCGGTCCAGTAGCCGTTCATGCTGGGCTGATGGCCCCACCAACTCGTGCAAAAACTCCGGAAGGCGGCGTTGTTCGTCGGCACCAGGGACTTGTAGTGAAGGAGAAGGTCGTAGATATCGGCGGGCGCTTTGAGGCCTGCGGCGGTGATGGCGGCATCCAGAGCCGCGGGTTTTGCTGGATGGATGCCCCAGAAGTGCAAGAGCGGCCTGATATCCGCTCCCACCTCGGTCGAAAGACGCAGGAGCATACTGTCGGTGTCGGTGGAGTAGGAGACACCGTTTTCTCCATCCTCATTGTAGGAATACCAGAAGGCATCCAGGCCGCCCCAGCCGAAGAGGCGCACGATGTCCACGAACTTGGCGTGGCCCTTGAGCTGGTAGGCCTTTTCCGCTGACGCCATCGGCACCTCCCGCGGCGAGAAGTTGAAGCTGGTCATCCATTCTATCGCGGTGGTGTCCAGCGTGCAGTAGGGGTTGTTGGCATAGTCTCTCAATGACTTGCGGAAGGCCTCGTCCAAACTGTAGCCGAACTTTCTCTGCAAGACCGCCACGTGCAGCAGGTTGACATTGGCCTCCGTTTCGCCGGGAAACTTCGGGAACAGATAGGCGTGGCCCTGCTCATGGAACTCGTAGTCAGGGGCATATTGGGGACCCCTGATGAGGTGATTATTGACATAGCCGTTATAGCTGGTAGTGGGATTGTATGTGAGGTTCACCGACGGATAGCCCGGCGCGTAGACCGAGGCACGCACGATAACATCCACTTGCGGGTACATCGTTTCCTTGCCGCGCATGTGCGGGAAGCCCATGAGGTCGTTGATGGCGTCCACGGCGGCGTCCCAATTCGCCAGCAGGGTCACCGGGTCGTCGAGGGCATAGATCCAACTGGTGGGCGCCTGCATCATGAACTTGTCCGTCTGAAAGTCGGCCCACGGCCCCGGGTAGTGGCGTTCCGTGTTCCGCCATTCCGTCAGGGTGGTCTGGTGAAAACTCGTCGCCGAGAAGAAGGGCGAACGCGTCGCGCCGGTGATGGTGACATTCACCACCCCGGCACTTGCCGGATAGGGGACCTCGATATAAATCCCGCCACCGAGGGGGCTGGCCACCTTGACGGTGGCGGCATCGAGGTCGTAGAGGAGGCTGCTGCGGTCCAGGCGCCGGACCCACCGACGGCCGGACATGTCCCAGGAGTGCGCCCCCACGCGGATCTTGTAGCCCTTGCCCACGAGGGCGGGCGGCACCGTGACCGTGTCGATCGTTCCGGGGGCCAGGTAGGACCCGGTCGGTTTCCGGGCCGGCCGTTCCCAATGCATCGTGTCCCGCCCGAAGGTGTCCGGGAAGCTGCCGTTGACGATGGCGGTGTATGTCAGGCTCCTGGGCGGGGCGGCGACGACGTCGCCCGGGAAATTCGATGAGCTGCCGAACTTGAAGCCGGCCAGCAGGACCTCGTGCTTCGCGAGGGTCTGCGCCGTGTAGACCTCGTCCATGATGTATTGCATGACGTGATAGATGGTCCAATCAAGATCGTTCGTCTGCTTGTCGCGGTCAAACTGGCCGCGGGCGATCCAGAACGGGCCTTTCACGCTATCGTAGGTCTTCACCAGGTCGAAGACGGCTGAGATCGTGGCGGCGCTCTCCGCGAACCGGTCTTTCTCCGCGTCGATGGTCCGCTTGTGCGCATCGATCTGGGCGGCGCTCAGAGTCACGAGGCCGGTGATATGGTCCTTGAGTTCGGCGATCGCCAAGAGCAGCGGGTCCCCGGGGAGGGTTGTGAAGTTCCACGTCGTGTCGTCGGAGATCCCTGCGAAACTGACCCCGGAGACACTGTCAATCGCGGTCGAGTCGATCTGGATCGCGTAGGCCTTGTTCCACTGCAGCACACTCCCCGGATCGATCGTCAGGACATATCCGGAAATGGAAATCCGGGCATCGCCCGACGGAATCACGGTATTGACCGAATCGGTCAGGTTCTTGAGCGTGATGTTGCCGGTGCCTGGCGCGACGGGCTTGCTGAAAGTGGCCACCAACGGGCTGGGGACCCACACATTCGTCGCGTCGTCTGCCGGGCTCGTGGCGACGAGGGCCATTTCGGGCCCCCCACCGGGATTTCGCAAGGGATTGAAAACCGCCGCGACGGTCACGGGGCTGGTGCCGGCGCTGAACGTGGTGGTGACGGTGCCCGGCACAATGACCAATTGGTAACCGGCCGCTGCTTCGGAGTATTGACCGTTGGAACTCAGGAGTGCGGTCAACGGCGCCTGCGCGACAGGGACGGTTCCGCCATCGACGTGGTTGTGCACGACCACGAGCGAATTGAACGCCCCCGTGGTGCTGCTGGCGGAATTGCCGGCGGTCGCGTTAGTCGGCCCTGCGCCCTCCGCCGTGCCGGAAAGCGCCAGCCATGACCCGTGGGCTCCGTTCATTTTCCCAGAGCCGGTAGCCACGATGGGTCCCGCAGGTCCCGGATGGTCGAGATAAAAGATCGCCGCAGGACCCTCGCCGTAGGCCTTGGACTGGATGGCCTTAATCATGGGGGTGCCGTTGTAGGTGACGCCGGCGATGCTGGTGTTCTGGTCGGTCCGGTCCCGTTCCATCGAGACTGTAACGACCAGCTTATCCGACCCGCCGGCGCCAAATGAGGCGGACAAGGTAAAGCTGTTCTGCATTCCGGCGACGGTAGCCGAGCCGGTAGCGTTGACAGTGATCTGCGCCTCAACGGGAACAGAAACGGCGAGGGCGAACGCGGCGAGAATCACGAGTCGGAGTCGGTTTCGTGTCTTCATGGCGTGGCTCAAGGCCGAGACCCCATGAGAGTGCTCGTAAGTCTTTGCGAAATAAGGGCTTGTGGAACAAGCCCTGCAAATCGGGGTCGGGTATAGCCGGCCTTCCACTTACGCGTCTGTCAACACACGCACCGGAAGGCCGGAGTGTCTCGATACAAAGCCGGGCTCTGCGAACAGAGCAAAGCCCGACGCAGGTCGAATATGCCACAGAATACTACTTCTACTGTCACCGATTTTCTGTGGTTGCGGAGCGTGGAATGCCGATGGATGAGGTATGGATACCATCGAAGAGACAGGGATGTCGTTGTTGGAGCATTCGCAGGCGCGATCGTTGTTG
>Ga0315277_10004843_pt1 | contig 17853 bp, 15 predicted proteins | sample YL17G05_15_MG_FD_203695 | JGI IMG/M metagenome (GOLD analysis project Ga0315277, IMG submission 203695) | Sediment microbial communities from Yellowstone Lake, YNP, Wyoming, USA - YL17G05_15 | ecosystem: Environmental > Aquatic > Freshwater > Lake > Sediment | place: USA: Wyoming | collected...
ATCTCCCCCCAGGGAACGAACGAACGGGCGCTCAATTTCTTCGTGAAGCGCAGGAAATCCGCTGAGAACGACGGGGTTTTGTCAAGGAGCTCGTGGAGGTCCTTGAGTTCGAATCCGCCGGCCGGCGACCCATCGACGACGGCCACGACGAATCCCGTCAGCATCCTGCGCCCGAACGGGGCGACGACGCGGCATCCGGGTTTGATCACGGGCAAAAGGGTTTCGGGGAGCCCGTATTGGAAGGATCGATCAACAGGGAGCGGGAACACAACCTCGGCGAACACGGTCACTTCTTGCCAAGGAATTCCATCACCAGCTTCATGTCCCGCCAGACCATTTTCTTGATTTCCTGGTTGCCTTCGTTGCGGACGACATAGGAAGGATGGAAGGTCGGCATGATCCTGATGCCCTGGTGATCGACGAACTTGCCCCTTCGCTCCCCCATGCTCATCCGACCGGGGATGAAGAAGTCCGTCGCCACCTTTCCCAAGGTCACGATCACCTTGGGCCGGATGAGTTCGATCTGCCGGACGAGATAGGGGGAGCATTTCTCCACCTCGGCCGGAAGCGGGGTCCGATTGTCCGGAGGTCGGCACTTGACGACGTTCGTGATATAGACCTCCTCGCGGCTCCATTTCATGGCTTCTATGATCTTCGTTAGGAGCTGGCCGGCCTTACCGACGAAGGGGCGTCCCGCGGCGTCCTCATCCCTTCCCGGGGCCTCGCCGATGAACATCAGCTCCGCCCCTTTGTCCCCTTCTCCAGGAACGGCCCGAGTCCTCGATGAAAACAAGGGGCAGAGGCGGCAGGACAAGACCTTTTCCTCGAGCTCCGGAAAGGAGACCTGCGGCGGCGGCGGGAAAGCGCCGGACGGCACCGAGGCAACGCGCGGTTCAGGGATACGGACGCGTTCGGCCGCCCGGACGGCATCGGGAGTCGTCGCGGACACGACCGAGGGGTTCTTTCCCCGGCCCAAGACGAAACCCGCTCCCATCTCCTGGAAGAAGGCCAGCCTGTCTCCCGCGGCCCTCAACGGATCATTTTCTTTTTTCTTCAATGACGGCCTCGATCTGGTCCAGGACGACCCGGCTGATCTCGCGTTTGCTCATTTTGTCCGTGGGCAGGACCTTCCCGTCGGGACGTACGATGAAGACCTTGTTGTCGTCGGACTCGAACCCGATCCCCTCCTCCCCCACATTGTTGGCCACGATGAGGTCGAGCTTCTTCTCTTTCATTTTTCGGACGGCGTGGAGGACGGTCTTCTCGGTCTCCGCAGCGAACCCCACGAGCACCTTCCCCTTCTTTCTCGCCCCGAGCGTTTTCAGGATGTCGCGCGTCTCGACCAAGTCGACCTTCCCGGCCAGGCCCCGCTTCCCGATCTTCTGCCGGGCGGTCCCGGTGAACCGGAAGTCGGAGACGGCGGCGGCCATGATGACGAGTCCGGAACCTGGGTAGGCCTCCAGGACCTCCCTCTCCATCTCGGCGGCCGTGCGGACCTTGACCACCCGGACCCCCGCCGGAGGAATGAGCTGGACAGGTCCCGAGATAAGCGTCACGACGGCACCCCGGGAGGCGGCTTCCCGGGCGATCTCGAAGCCCATTTTGCCGGAGGACGCGTTCGACAGGAAGCGGACGGGGTCAAGATACTCCCGGGTCGGCCCCGCCGTGACGAGGGTTCGTATCCCCTTCAAGCTCTCCGTCCGGGCCAGGATCCTCAGACCCTCCTCGACGATCCGCTCCGGGGACGCCAGCCTCCCCCAACCTTCGTCGTGGCAAGCGAGGTATCCCTTCTCCGGTTCGACGAACTCCACCCCGGCGCCCCTGAGCTTCCGGAGGTTCTCCCGAGTCCTGGGATGGAGGTACATGGCCTCATTCATGGCGGGGGCGACGAGGACCGGGCAGTGAGTCGCCAGGTAGAGCGTCGAAAGGAAATCGTCGGCGACACCCGAGGCGAACTTGGCGATGACATTGGCCGTGGCAGGGGCCACACAGAGGAGAGAGATCTCCCGGGCCAGGGCCACGTGTCCCACCCGGCGGGAGACGCGTTCATCGAAAACATCCACGATGACGTCCCCGCCGGAAAGGGCGCTGAAGAGCAGGGGTGAAACGAGCCGGGCGGCGTTCCGGGTCATGACGACACGGACCCGGCAGCCCTTTTTCTGGAAGCCCCTGAGGACCTCGCAGGCCTTATAGATGCTGATCGAGGACGTGACGCCCAACGCCACAATCTTCGGATCTTTATTCCCTTTATGTTCCCGTTCGTTCATCTCCGGCCCCCCTCCGGGAAAAAACTGCGGAGGATCCCATCGATCCTTTCCTTCCGTGACCCCGGGCGGCACCTTGAGGCGAGGATGACGGACTTGAGTTCCGCCGCGGCCGTCTCCAGGTCCTCGTTGATCACGATGAAGTCGAACTCCGGATAGGCGCCGATCTCCCCGCAGGCGTCCGCCAGCCGCTTGGAAAGCGACGCCCGGTCCTCGGTTCTCCTTTTGAGGAGCCGCCGGCGCAGTTCCTTGAATACGGGCGGCATGATGAAGATGAAGGAGGCCGGGCGGCCGCTCGCCCGGACCTGCCGCGCCCCTTGGACGTCGATGTCCAGAAGAACGTCCCCGGCCGTGGCCTTCTCATCGACCTCGGCCCGGGAGGTTCCGTAGTGCCGGCCGTGGACGAGAGCCCACTCCAGGAACCGGCCCTCCCGGACCATCGCCTCGAATTCCTTCTTCGACACGAAATGATATTCCCGTCCGTCGACCTCGGTCGCCCTTCTCCGCCGCGTCGTGTGGGATACTGAGAACCGGACGTCCCCGATGTCCCGTATGACGCGGCCGATGAGTGTGGACTTCCCGCATCCCGATGGGCCGCTGACCACGAATAACATGATAACCCCCGCTCCGTCACTCGATATTCTGGACATGCTGACGGATGCTCTCCATCTGGTTCTTGATGGCCAGACTCTCCTTGATGATCTCGATATCCTGGGACTTCGAGCTCGTGGTGTTGGCCTCCCTGGTGATCTCCTGGGCGAGGAAATCCAGCTTCTTTCCCACCGGTCCCGGACTGCCGGGGCCGATCAGCTCCCTGAGAGTGCCCAGGTGGCTTTTCAGCCGGAGGATCTCTTCGGCCAGGTCATAGCGCTGCATCAGATAGGCGGTTTCTTGGGCCAGCCGATCCTCGGAAACAGATGCGCCGTGGTTCAATTCCTCGAGCCTGTGCCTTAATTTCCCCCGGATGAGCGCCGGCTGTCTCTTGAAGAGTCTCTCGATCCGGGCCACCGACCGTCCAATTTCCCGAATGTGGACGCCGATTTGCCGGATCGTCTGTCGTCCTTCCCGGACCCTCTGTTTCACGACCTCGTCCAAAGTGGCCGCGAAACACTTTTCGATGAAGGCGGCGTCAGTCGCCGTCAGGTCCTTTCGGCTCAGATCGACGATCTGGGGGATCTTCAGGATCTGGTCCAGGGAAAGTTCAAAAGGTTTCCCCAGCCTCGAGGCGATACGCTCCAAAGAAGAGAGGACCTTCTCGAGCAAGGCCTCGTTGACCGAAAAATTCCAGATCTCCGCGTCGAGAAAGTTCGTCTCCAGAAAAACCTCGATCCTCCCGCGCTGGAGTCGCTTCTGGCAGATGGCCCGGAGCCTATTCTCCACGTCACCAAGGGGGGTTCCCCGGTAGGCCCAGTCAAAGAAGCGGTGGTTCAGGCTCTTGATGGTCACCTTGAGGCGCAGAGACCCGGATGCGTCATTCTTTTCGGCGAATCCGGTCATGCCTTGGACCAATGGGATATCTCCTCGTCTTCCGGGAATTGCAGCTCATAGAGCTTCTGGTAGAGTCCGTTCCTCCGGCAGAGCTCGTCGTGCGTCCCCGTTTCGGCAATCCGCCCGCCGTCGATGACCAGGATGTGGTCGGCGCTCCTCACCGTGGACAGACGATGGGCGATGATGATGGTCGTCCGCCCCTTCCTGAGATACGTCAGGGCTTCCTGGATAAGGTGTTCGGACTCGGCGTCCAGGGCCGAGGTGGCCTCGTCCAAGATCAGGATGGGCGGGTCTTTGAGCAGCGCGCGGGCGATGGCCAGCCTCTGACCTTGTCCCGATGAGAGCAGGCCGCCGCGCTCGCCGACCTTGGTGGCATACCCTTCCGAGAGCTGCAGGATGAAATCGTGGGCCTTGGCCGCCTTGGCAACCTCGATGATCCTGTCCTGGGACGCTTCCGTCAGGCCGTAAGCAATATTGTCCCGAATCGTCTCGTTGAACAGGATGATTTCCTGGGTCACGAGCCCGATCCGGGCCCGGAGGGAGGTCAGGGTCACATCCCGGATATCGATGCCGTCGACCAGGATCCGGCCGGAGGTCGGCTCGTAGAAACGAGACAGGAGGTTGATGATCGTGGTTTTTCCGGCGCCGCTCAGGCCGACGATGGCCACGGTCTCCGTCGGCGGCACCTCGAAGTCGATCCCCGCGAGCACGGGAGAGGTCTGGTTGTAGGAGAAAGAGACGTTCTCGAAACGGATGAGGCCCTTCACCGGGGGGAGCGGATAGGCGTCGGGGCTGTCCTGAATCTGGGGAGGGCTGTCGAGGACCTCCTGGATCCTGGACTGGCAGGCCACGGCCTGCTGGATGACGTTGTTGGCTTTGCTCAGACGCTTGATCGGCATATACATCAGGAACATGGCGGTGACGAAGGCGCCGAAGTCGCCGGGGCTGATGGCCCCCTCAGCGATCCGCTTCGTCCCCACCCAGAGGATGAAGGCCCCGACGACGCCGCCCAGGAACTCCATGAACGGCGAGGAGAGGCTGCCGATCCAGGCCAGCTTGATGCTTGTCCGCAGGTATCCGGCCGTCGCCTGGAGGAACTTCTTGATCTCAAACTGCTCTGTCGTGAAGGCCTTGACGATCTTGTTCCCGGTGATCGTCTCGTGAAGGATGCCGTAAATCTGGCCCATCTTGACCTGGGCCGAAAGACTCTTTTTCTTGAGCTGGCGGCTGAAGACCGCGAGCGGGAGCACGGCCAGAGGAGCGACGACGAAGGATACAACGGCCAAGCGGAAATCCCGGATGAAGATGCCGATGAGCAGGGCGATGAGGATGAAGACCTCCTCGATCATATCTCCCATGCTCCCGGACAGGGCCTGCTGGACCTTCTCGACGTCGTTGGTCAGCCGGGACATCAGATCCCCCGTCGGCACGCGGTCGAAGTAGCTCGTCGACTGGTAAATGACGTGCTCATAGAGGTCGTCCCTCATGGTTTTGACGACCTTGTGGCCCACGGCCTTCATGAAAAACGCTGAAAGGAAGGTGAACAGGCCCTTCCCAAAGATGACGACGACCAGGATGATAGGCAGGGCCCTGGTCACATCCGCCTCGGTCACGTTGAACGTCCTGAAGATGAAGTCCATCAGCCGGGCCTTTTCCGGGACCGCGGGCGCCGGCATCCTGAGGAAAAGCCTGTCCATGATCGGCTGGATCATGTCCACGAAAAGGTAGGTGAAAAAGGCTACGAACAGGGACGAGCCGAAGGAGAGGGAGAGGAGTTTCTTCTCCTTCAGGGTGAGTCTGAAGAGCCGGTAGAGGTCTTTCATGCCTTCACCCGGGAAGCGGAAAACGGGGAACGAGCGATCTCCATGTCCTGGAGGGGAAGCTTCATCCGGCCCAGCGTATTTTTGATCTCTCTCCCCCGGAGCGATTCCGTTCCGATGAGGGCGAATCGATATTTCCGGGTTTTAGTCATCTCGTTCCGGGAGGATTCAGAGGGACTTCCTGTACGCGAACATCAACTGGTACATTCTGTCCTTGAGGATGAGCTTCTTTTTTTTGAGTTCCTTCTCCTCGAGCTTTTCTTCTTCGGTCAGGAAAGGCTTCTCCGTCAGCGTTTCGAGGGCCTTCTCGAAGCGTTGGTGTTCCTCGAACGCCCTTTTGAAATCCGGGCTTTCCCTGGCCAGAAATTCTTTAAGCTCTTTCTCTTCCATGGAGTATTCTCCTCCGCCGGAAAGGATACCATAACAGATGGGCCAATGCAATTTCAGGGGTTGCGGAAGATCCCCTCGAGCCGGGCCGCCAGGACGTCCCAGGTAAACTCCATAATTTTTTCCCGTCCCGCCCCGGCCAGGCGGCGGCGCAAGGCCTCGTCCCGGAGGAGTTTCCGGACCTGTCGACGAAGGAGGAACGCCCACGGCCTGGAAACGACGAGGGCGGTCCGGCCGTTGAAAGCGAAATCCCGCGTCCCGCTCGGCGTACAGACGACAGGGAGGCCGCAAGCCATGGCCTCGGCGGTCGTGTTGGACCAACCGGCCCGCTGCTCGGCGCTGACGAAAACGTCCGCCCGGGAGAAGAGCCAGGCCATCCGGTCCTGGGGAAGGTCGACGTGGAACTCATGCGGGATGCGGGTCTTAATCAGAGCGCGGGGGTCGTTCCTGTCCCGTCCGACGAGGGAATCGAAAAAAACAAGGCGAATTCCGGGGAATTCCTTCGAGAGGCCCTCGACGGCCCGGATGACGCGGCCGACACCCTTCCTCCGCTTATGGATCCGGCCATAGCAAAGGACGCGGAACTCCCCTTTGGCCGGCTGCTCCGTTTCCAGGACGGCGAAGGGGTGGAAGAGCTCCGGATTAATCCCCCCGGGGGCCCGGTGGCAGACGATGCCGTACTTCAGTTCTACGCGACGGCAGATGGCTTCGGAATTGCCCAGGAAGCGGTAGGGCCGCCCGGCGACTTCCTTCTCCCTCTTGTGGCCTTCCAGCACGAAGTAAAAGAACCTGGTCCCCGCCCGAAGCCGGTCGAAGTCGCCGAGGACGGAATACTCGCTGCAAAGGCCGAGATCGAACGGCTCCTCCCCGAGGACGGAAAAAGGCCTTACGGGGCAGGAGAACTCGAGCCACGAGGGGGGGACGCCTTCCGGCGTGAAAAGGACGAAGCGGTGACCCCGGCGGACGAGCGCGTTGCCAAGCTCGAGGTATCGGCGCACGCCTCCGAATACCTCGACGTGGGGAAGCAGGGCCGCGATGTTCATGGCGTTTTGAACGTAACACGGGACCGGGAATCCGTCAAGGCCGGTATGGGACGATTTTGCGTTTGACTTCGGACCGATGGAAAACTATACTATTTGCGCCCGAGCGGTCGTTCGGGAGACATGGCCAGGTAGCTCAGTTGGTAGAGCGAAGGACTGAAAATCCTTGCGTCGGCGGTTCAATTCCGTCCCTGGCCATTTTTCATTTCCGCCTCAATCCCCCGTGTAATAATCGATCATTCGAGTGATCGCTTCCCGGCAAACGAGGCAAAACTCCTGCTTGGGGCTAGAGATCATCAGGCAGTAAACCATGGGCCTGAAGAGTCCTTTGGAGGCGTAGCCTGCCCCCTCGAAGACGCCGACCTTGTCGTAGACCGAAGCGTATTCCTTCCGGACGGCCTCGATCTTCGCCTCGATGTCCTTGACGGCCTTCGCGGACCGCTCCTGGACCTTCTTGATCTCCATCTCACTCAGCCCTTTGGCTTTGGCCGGCTCGACTTTCCGGGCCGCCTCCTGCAGGGTCTTCCGGACTTCAGCCTGAAGGGCCTCGATCCTCTCTTTCCCATACTCTGTGGGGACCTGGATGCCGGGCGACAGGAAGTCCGCCCACTTCACGTGATGCGGATCAAGGAGGGCCGTGATATTGGGCTCGAGGGGCTCGACGCCCTTGGGGTAGAAATCGTTGTAAGAGACGTCGGAGGCGTAATATTCATCGGCCAGACCGGCGAAGGAGTGCCCGAACTCGTGAAGGAAGACGGCTTTGCTCCGCTCGTTGTCGACTGTCGTGACGCAATAATCGTTGTAGATCCCGCCACCGCCATACCTTTTGCTGTTCACCATGACCACGATCGCATCATAAGAGACCTCGGCAGCGACTTCGCGCAGCCGGTGGCCATCCTCGATCAGCATGTAACGGTCGAGATCGAAGGCGTTGAAGGAGGCGTCAAGGAGGGTCTTCCTGAAGGCGTTCTGCCGGGGCTCGTCCATGGCGGGCTCGGGCGAGGGCCGCATGACGCCCGTAACGTTGAACTTCTCCTTCGCCCCTCTATAGGGTTCGATTTCGAACATCCAGCCCATGAACCGGTCCACGTCGGCCGTGAACTTGTCCTTGTCCTCAGCCGTGTAGCCTTCGGCCACGAAGACGACGTCGACACTCCTCCGGGGGGGTCCGTTCTTCAGCGCTTCGTAGATATAGGCCCCGCCTGCGGTCGTTTCCTTGATGATGTGGTAGTCGGAAGGGTCGACCGTCTCGGTGAAAAGCGGATGGAGGATGTTATTCCTGTCCCTCGCTTCAATCACGAAGAGCACGGGGCGGCGCGGATAAGGAACGCGCACCGACCGGTTGAAGACCCTCTTCAAACCGTTGAGGGCGGGGGTGGTGGTCTTGTATTCCCCGAACATAGCGTCGAACCCCCGGGAGTAGATCAGCCGGTTGGAGGCCACATCATAGACCTTGACGGCGTAGCGGCCGTTCTCAAAGGGTTCGACGAGCCGGGTCCGGGTCTCCGGCCACGTCCCTTCCTGGTAGATGTGATCGATGGTGACGAGCTCTTCCCTAGCATTCCCGACCAGGTAAAGGTCGACGCGCATGGCCTTGTCCAGGAAGAACTCGTCATAGTCGACCTGGGCTAAGAGCGGCATGCCCAGGGCGAGCAGAAGCCCCGCCAGGATGAAAGATGATCTTTTCATGTTAGAACCTGAAACCGACGGAAACGTTCGGCACGACGAGGTGCATCTTGAACGTTCCGGGCATGGCCGATTTAAAGGCCGGGTCCGTGACGGTCTTTATATAATCAACGTTGCGTTCCTTCCCCATCAGGTATTCGAGCCCGAAGTCCAGCTGGAGGTCGGCGACCTTATAGCCGGCGCCGAACGTCACGACGTTGAAAGTAAAGCTGGGCAGAAGGACATTCATCGTCGTGTCAGGCGAAGGGGTCGGGTCATGATAATAGCCCCCCCTCAGGGCCAGGGAACCGCTCAAAAGGTATTCGGCCCCGAAACGGAGCTGGGCCTTGTCCGACCAGTCCATCTTCCGGACGTCCTGGCCGCCGAGCCGCATGAGGGCCTTCCAGGCAGGGTCGGTGAAATCCGTGTTTAAGCTCTTGATCTCGGACCATTTCGTCCATTGGACGTCGGCGGTAAGGAGCAGTTTGTCCATCGGACGGACGGCGACGCCGCCGGCGATCCAGAGGGGGAACGTGAGGTCCCGATGGAGACCCGAGGTCCCGCTGTACCCCAGCCGCGATAGGTTCGAGATCTGGGCGTCGCCCTTGTACTTCACCGCGCTCGGGGTCCGGACCGCAAGCCCGAAGCTCACGGCCTGGGACGGCTTGACGAGGACGCCGAAGGTGGCGCCGAGGCCCCAGCCGTTCATGCTCTCCTCATATTGCCCGAGGTCGAGAGCATAGGGCGGGACCGGGAGCTCGGCCTCGCCGGCGTGCATCTTGATGGAGAACATCCCGTAGTTGACGTTGAGGGTCGCGCCGATGGAGATCATGTCGCTGATCTTGTAGGCGATGAGCGGGGAGATGCTCACCATCCCGACCTTGCTGGTCCAATCGTAGGACTTGTTCCCCGTGAGCGCGGCGAAGTCGGACCCTTCCCAGTTAGCGCCAAGGCCGGACGGCGTGTAGACGCCGATCCCCAGGACAAGCCTGTCGGACACAGGATGGTAATAAGCGGCCATTCCGCCCAGGTAATGGCTCATCTTGGTCTTGGCATCGACAAGGGTCATAATCCCCCCCTGCAAGGGGACGTCCAGCCTGTATTTATTCACAGGGATCAAGTCGGTCCCGTAGAAGCCGAAGTATTTCGACTTGAAACCCGCCGCTCCGGCCGGGTTCCAGAAGACGACGCTGAAGTCGTCGGCCAGCCCGACAAAGGCGCCTCCCATGGTCAGGGCTCTCGTCCCGAGGCTGTTGAGGTTCAGGCCGTTGCCCCAGGCGAATGGGACCAGGACCAAGAGCGCCAGAAGCGCCGCGAAAGATTGTTTTCCGTTGTTCATCCTAACCTCCATCTATATTTCCTATATGTTTACTATATTAGGACAGGCTTTGTCAAACTTCATCTTTTCGCCCCCTCCCGCCTTCGCGCGGGCTGTCCTGCTTCTTTCCGAAGACGAACCCGGCCTTCCCGTTGAAGTCGACCGCAACCATATCCCCCTCCCTGTACTCCCCGGCCAGCATCTTCATGGCCAGAGGGTTCTGGATGTCCCTCTGTATCGTCCTTTTGAGGGGACGGGCGCCGTAAACCGGATCGTATCCCCTCTCCGCCAAGATCTCTCGGGCCTGCCGGGAGACCTCGAGCCCGATCTTCCGGTCGGCGAGCCTTTTCCCCAGCAGTCCGATTTGCAGGTCGACGATCCTGAGGATGTCGTCCTTGGCCAGGGGCTTGAAGATGATGACCTCATCGACGCGGTTTAGAAACTCGGGTTTAAAGCTCGCTTCCAGAGCCTTCCGGACCTCTCGTTCCATGGCTGCGTAGTCCCGGCTGAGCTCCTTGATGACCTGACTTCCCAGGTTTGACGTCATGATGATGAGGGTGTTCCTGAAGTCTACGGTCCGCCCTTTGCCGTCGGTCAGCCGGCCGTCGTCCAGAATCTGCAGGAGGACGTTGAAGACATCCGGGTGCGCCTTCTCGATCTCGTCCAACAGGATGAGCGAATAAGGCCGGCGCTTAACCGCCTCGGTGAGCTGGCCGCCTTCCTCGTAGCCGACGTAGCCGGGGGGCGCACCGATCAGCCGGGCGACGGTGTGCTTCTCCATGTATTCCGACATGTCCAGCCGGACCATGGCCTTCTCGTCACTGAAGAGGAACTCGGCGAGCGCCCGGGCCAGCTCGGTCTTGCCCACGCCGGTGGGCCCCAGGAAGATGAAGGACCCGATGGGGCGGGCCCCGTCCTGGATACCGGCCCTGGCCCGGCGGATGGTGTCCGACACGGCCCGGATCGCCTGGTCCTGGCCGAGGACGCGACCGGAAAGAATCTCCTCCATCCGGATGAGTCGATCGACGTCGCCTTCGAGCATCTTTGACACGGGGATGCCTGTCCAGCGGGAAACGACCCCGGCGATGTCCTCCTCGTCCACTTCTTCCTTGAGCATTTTCCCGCTCTTCTGGAGGACGGCCAGCCGGGCCGCCAGGTCGTCCGTCTGCTTCTGGAGGTCGACGAGCATCCCGTAGCGGATCTCGGCCACGCGCTCGAGGTCGCCGCGCCGTTCGGCGGACTGCTCCTCTGCCTTGAGCGCGTCCCTCCGTTCCTTGAGCCTGCCGGAGGCCTCGATCGTCTCCTTCTCCTTCTGCCATCGGCCCTTGAGCCCGGCGTGACGCTCCTTGAGGCCGGCCAGTTCCTTCTCGATCGCGTCGAGCTTGTCCTTCGAACTCTTCTCCTTTTCCTTCCGAAGCGCCTGCTTCTCGATCTCGAGTTGGACGATCCGTCTCTCGAGTTGGTCGATCTCCTCCGGCAAGCTGTCGATCTGGACCCGGATCCGTGAAGCCGCCTCATCGACGAGGTCGATGGCCTTGTCCGGCAGGTACCGGTTCGAGATGTAGCGGCTGGACAAGGTCGCCGCTGCGATGAGGGCCGAGTCCTTGATCCTGACCCCGTGGTGGACCTCGTACTTCTCCTTCAGTCCGCGAAGGATGGAGACGGTCTCCTCGACCGAGGGTTCGCCCACGTAGATCTGCTGGAACCGCCGCTCGAGCGCGGCGTCCTTCTCGATATGTTTCTTGTATTCGTTGAGCGTCGTGGCGCCGACGCAGCGCAGTTCCCCCCTGGCCAGGGGAGGTTTTAGCATGTTCGAGGCGTCCACGGCTCCTTCGGCCGCCCCGGCCCCGATGATGGTATGAAGTTCGTCGATGAACAGGACGACCTCGCCGCCGGCCTCTTTGATCTCCATGAGGATGGCCTTGAGCCGGTCCTCGAACTCGCCTCGATACTTCGTCCCCGCCACGAGGGACCCGATATCGAGGGCCAGCAGCCGTTTGTTCTTCAAGGATTGCGGCACATCGCCGTTGGCGATTCGCTGGGCCAAGCCTTCAACAACGGCCGTCTTGCCTACGCCGGCCTCGCCGATGAGGACGGGATTGTTCTTCGTCCGGCGCGAGAGGACCTGGATGATGCGTCGGATCTCATCCTCGCGTCCGATGACCGGGTCGAGCTTCCCCTGCCGGGCCAGAGCCGTCAGGTCGCGAGCGTATTTTTCGAGGACCCGGAACTTGCCCTCCGGCTGGGGATCCGTGATCCTCTGCGTCCCCCGGATGGAGGCCAGACCCTTGAGCACAGTCTCCTCGGAGACACCCATGTCCCTGAGGACGCGGCCGGCCTCGCTCCCCTTTTCTTTGAGGATCGCCAGGAAGAGGTGTTCCGTGGAGATATACTCGTCCCTGAGCCTGTCCGCTTCTTTTTGGGCCGCCTCCATGACCTGCCGTAAAGGACCCGAAACGCGGACCTCGCCGCCTCCGTCGACCCGGGGGATCCGGGCCAGGGCCTTGTCCAACTCCAGTCTGATCGCGGCGCCGCTCACACCTATCTTGGAAAGCAAGGCGTTGACGACGTTCTCCTCCTGGTTGAGAAAGGACCAAAGGAGGTGTTCGGGCCCGACCTCCTGGTGGCCCATCTCTTCCGCCTTTGACTGGGCTTGTTGGATCGCTTCCTGAGACATGACGGTCAATTTGTCCCATCGCATAATTCACCTCGCGGTCAATCAGAAGGGGTCAGGTCTTGATCCCTTCTTAAAAATAGTGGGTCGGAGTGATTCTGTCAAGGATGCTCGCCGGCAGATCGTCCGTGCTGCTCCCGGCGATCGCCTTGACAATTCTGGGAAAATGGATATTTATTCTCTTAGGGAGCGCGACATGGAAGAGATCGAAGTATCGAGCTGGCTGACGCTGGACGCCGTCAAGAAGGCCGCGGACGTCGTCGAGATTGTGGGCAACCTCCAGACCGAGCACAGCATGTCCATCTTTTGCGAGATCGCGGAGGATTGTCTCGAACTGTGCTATAGCGACTCCGCCGCCAACTACCTGAGGCGGTTCGAGGACAGGGACGAATTCGAGGTCGCGCTCGAGCAGCGGAAGGAGGATGTCGGCGATGCTCCCCACAAAGAGGACGAAGGGGCGGAGGACGACGAGGAGGAAGATGCCGCCGAGATAGAGGACGGTTTCCAGGTCGAAGAAGAATCCGACGATCCTTAGTCTCTTCCCGTCTTTTTCAGCCCGGTTTTCAGCTCGTTCAAGAGGGTCAGCGCTTCGAGGGGGGTCATCACGGCCGGGTCACAACTCTCGATCCTGTCCCTGATCTCCTCGAGCGCCGCGAACTCCCGATCTTCGGAAAAGAGAAGCATCTGCGACCGGTCACCGCGGCCGGGCGAGCGGTAGGCCATCCGGGGAAGCCCTGATTCGTCGAATTCCTGTTTCTCCAGGTTGAACAGGATTTCCCTGGCCCGGTCGATCACCTCGCGAGGGATCCCCGCCAATTTGGCCACGTGAATCCCATAGCTTTGGTCGGAGGGCCCGGGGACGATCTTCCGCAGGAAGATCACGTCCTCCTTCCATTCCTTGACGGAGACATGATAGTTCTTGATCCGCTTGAGGGTCAGGGCCAGCTCCGTCAGCTCGTGGTAGTGCGTTGCGAACAGGGTCTTGGCCCTAAGGCCCTCCTTCTCGTGGAGGTGCTCGGCCACGGCCCAGGCGATGCTCAAGCCGTCGAACGTGCTCGTCCCGCGCCCGACCTCGTCCAGAAGGATGAGACTTTTCGGGGTGGCGCTGTTCAGAATGTTCGCCGTCTCCAACATCTCGATCATGAACGTCGACTGGCCGGCGCTGAGGAGGTCCATGGCCCCGATGCGGGTAAAGATCCGGTCCACGAGGCCCAGCGAGGCGGCCGCCGCCGGCACGAACGATCCTGTCTGGGCCATGATGCTGATGAGCGCCACCTGCCGAAGATACGTCGATTTCCCGCCCATATTGGGCCCTGTAATGATCAGGATCTGGTCATCCCGGCAGTTGATGTGCGTGTCGTTCGGGATGAACGGCTCGGCGCTCGTAACCTCGATGACCGGGTGCCGGCCGCCGGTGATGCTGAGGGTATCGCTTTCATCGACCATCGGCCGGCAATAGTTCCGCTGCGAGGCCAGTTCACCGAGCGCCAGGAGGACGTCCATGCAGGCCACGTCCACGGCGATCCTCTGGAGCCTCGTCGTCTCGCGCGCCACGGCTTCCCGGGTCTCGAGGAAGATCCTGGACTCCAGCTCGGCCATGCGTTCCTCGGCGTGGAGGACCTTCTCTTCATGCTCCTTGAGCTCGGGCGTGAGAAAGCGCTCCGAGCCCAGGAGCGTCTGCTTGCGGATGTAATCGGACGGGACCATGTGGAGATTGGGTTTCGTGACATCGATGTAGAAACCGAAGACCTTGTTGTAACGGACCTTGAGAGAGGAGATCCCCGTCCGCTCTCTTTCCCTCTTCTCCAGGAGCGCGATGAAGGCCTTGCCGGACCTCGACACCGTCCTCAGTTCGTCGAGATCGGCGTTGAAACCCTCCTTGACGATCCCGCCTTCCGTGATCAGGAAGGCCGGTTCGTCGAGGATTGTCCTGTCGATGAGCTCGGCGATGTCCCGGCCGTCGTCCCATCGCTCCAGGACCTCCCGGAAGATCCCGGCGGAAAAGCCCTTGAACTTTTCCCTTATCCGCGGCAGCGGCTCGAGGGACTTCTTCAGGGAGACCAGGTCCCTGGGGTGGGCGGCCGCGAGAGAGATCTTGCCCGTCAGTCTTTCCAAGTCATGGATCCCCTTGAGCTCCTCGCGGACCTCGTGCCTATCGATGGTCAAGCGCAGGGCTTCCTCAACGGCGTCCAACCTGGCGTTGATCGTTCCGGCATCACAAAGGGGCTCCAGGATCCATCGGCGGAGCATCCGCCCCCCCATGGAAGTCATGGTCAGGTCCATGATCTCGAGAAGTGTGTCCTTCTGCCGGCCGTCCCGGATGTTTCGGACGAGTTCCAGATTCCTCACCGTCGCCGCGTCCAGCACGAGATGGTCACCGGAATGAACGTAGCGAATCCTGTGGATAAGGTCGACGGAGTCCTTTCTGACCTTCCGAACATAGTGGAGGAGCGCCCCGGCCGCCGAGATCGCGAGGTCCATGCCATCCAGGCCGAAGCCCGCCAGGGACCTCACCCGAAAGTGCTCCTCAATAAGCTCGCGGGCCTGGAATGGATCGAAAGCCCATGCTTCCACCGCGCTCCTTGGAACGGCGAAGGCCCCTTGAGGGCGGAGAAGTTGGAAAACGGCTTCCTCCTCCCCCTCGGGAAAGAGGATCTCATGGGGAGAGACCTTGAAAAGCTCGTCGGAGGCGGTCCGCTTATCCTCGGGCCGACCTTGAAGCGCCCGGACCTCCCCCGAAACGAGATCAACGAAGGCCAGCCCCCAGCCATCCTCCTTGACGAGAACGCTGGCGATATAGATGTTCTCCCGGGCCTCGCCATTCTCGACCTCCACGGCCGTCCCCGGCGTCAGGACCTTGATGACCTCTCGCCGGACGACGCCGCGCGCTGCCCGCGGGTCTTCCATCTGCTCGCATACGGCGACCTTGAAACCGCGGCGCAGGAGCTTGGCCAGGTAGGAATTGACGGCATGGTAGGGGACGCCGCACATGGGGACCTTCTGGCGCGAAGTCAGAGCGATCTCAAGGACCGGAGACGCGGTTCTGGCATCCTCGTAGAACATCTCATAAAAATCCCCCAGGCGGAAGAACAGGAGGGCATCCGGATGCTCCCTTTTAATCCGGAAGTACTGCTCCATCATCGGGCTCAGAGAGTTCTTATCGGTCATGGCAATTTTCAACTATACCCATAGACGGAGGCTTTTTCAAGGACGGAAGCGTCGTCATGTCAGCGGGCCATTGAGTCGGCAAGCGAGGGAAAGGCATTTCCCGACTTGCCGGCTGACCGGCTTGACGGCATGATTTTCGGCGTTTTCCCAAGATCGCAGATTGGATTTTTTTTGCGTCCTATCGGCAATTTTCGGCGTTTTGACGGCGTTCTGATTGAACAAAGCGGGCGCGCTATAGTATAATCTTCTGTCATGAAACTGAACGCGCCGAACATCCTGACTCTCCTCCGGATCCTGTCCGTCCCGGCCATCGTCGTCATCCTCCTCACGGATTTTAGGGGCCGAGAGATTACGGGTTTCGCGATCTTCCTCTTCGCGTCCCTGACCGACATGATCGACGGGTTCCTGGCCAGGCGGAAGCAGATGATCACGGTCTTCGGCCAGCTCCTCGATCCCATCGCCGACAAACTCCTGATCGCCTCCGCCTTCATCTGTTTTGTGGAGCGGCGGATCGTCCCCGCTTGGATGGCCGTCATCATCATCGGAAGGGAGATTGCGGTCACCGGTTTCAGGGCTATCGCTTCATCGAGGGGACACAACATCCCCGCCTCCCCCTTGGGTAAGGTCAAGATGGTCCTCGAGGTCGTCACCCTCTGCCTGCTGATCCTCGGGCCGGACCTCCTCGGAAAACTTTATCCTCTCTCCCGGCTTGGACTTTGGCTCATCATCATCACGGCCGTGGCTTCGGCCGCGGAATATTATATCCGCTTCGAACCTGCTATCCTCTCAAAAGACCCCTGACACCCAAAATCGCTGATAGGATTCTTTCTTTTCAAGCGATGACACCGACTTCTGGTGATACCCGGAAATCCAGGGACACGATACCCATTCCCGAGAATTGGTTCATGTCCCGGAATTCCGACTCACGTCCTATCGGCAATTTTTAGTGAAAGCACCCTGTGCGTTTTTTCCAGGCTCTCCCAGTCCTCGACATTGGCCAGCGCGGGCGGCTCGGGCCAGCCGCGGCTGATCCTTTTCATCAATCCCGAAAGGACCTTGCCGGGGCCCGTCTCCACGCAGAGCGTGATCCCCGCTTCCCGGAGGGCCTCCATCGAAACCGCCCACAGCACGGGCCGACTGACCTGCCTCTTAAGGGCGTCCCTGGCCTCCTCGCCCGTCCGGACCGGCCTGGCGTCCACGTTGGTGACCACGGGAAATTTCGGGTCCTTGAACGCGACACCGTCCAGCTCCGCCCCGAGCCTCTCCTCGGCCGGCTTCATCAGGCTGGTATGGAAGGGGGCGCTCACGGGAAGCATGACGTGCCTCGCCGGCTTGATCAAGCGGATGGCTTCCTCAACCGCTTCCTTGTGGCCGGCGATAACGATCTGCTCAGGGCTGTTCCAGTTGGCGATCTCCACGGTCCCCGAGACGGCTTCGAGGACCTTCCGGCGAACGTCTCCATACGCGGCGCCCAACAGGGCCGCCATCGCCCCGACGCCCAAGGGGACGGCCTCCTGCATGTAAGTCCCGCGCTTATGGACGAGCCGGATGGCGTCCTCGAAGGCGAGAACACCCGCCGCGACCAAGGCCGAATATTCGCCCAGGCTATGTCCGGCCGCTATCGCCGGATCGGCCCCCAGCAGGGAATAGGCGATCGTGCTGACCGTGAGCAGCGCGGGCTGCGTGTTCCGGGTCAAGCGGAGCTCCTCTTCAGGTCCCTTGAAGCAAAGCCTGGAAACAGCGTAGCCAAGGGCCTCGTCGGCCCGGCTGAAGATCTCCCTCGCCAGGGGGGAGCGGTCGTATAGGTCCTTTCCCATGCCGACGGCTTGTGAGCCCTGGCCCGGAAAAAGGCATGCAAAATGGCTCATGTCGGTCCTTCCTCTCCTGGGACGTTATTTCAGACAGTCCCTATTGATGCGGATATCGGCCTTGGCCTTCAGGTTCCCGATCCAGGCCGCGATCTGTTCCTCCCGCTTCCGCTCCTGAATCCGGGCTTCGATCCGATCCAGCACCTGAATCATGGGGGCCG